>JGI24517J20059_1001126_pt1 | contig 9295 bp, 8 predicted proteins | sample LinPmetageLP41_FD_20059 | JGI IMG/M metagenome (IMG submission 20059) | reverse complement strand
TCCGCGCGGGAACTGGAGGAGCGGGTCGAGTGGGCGCTGAAAAAGGCGGCACTCTGGAACGAGGTCAAGGACAAGCTCAAGCAGAGCGGGCAGGCGCTTTCCGGCGGCCAGCAGCAGCGTCTATGTATCGCGCGAACCATCGCGGTCAAGCCAGAAGTGATTCTGCTCGACGAGCCGACCTCGGCGCTGGACCCGATCTCGACCGGGTATATCGAGGATTTGATCAACGAGCTCAAGAAGGATTACACGATCGTCATCGTGACCCACAACATGCAGCAGGCGGCGCGGATTTCGGACATCACCGCCTTCATGTACCTGGGCAGCCTGATCGAGTGTGACGACACGACCAGGATCTTTACCCAGCCGAGGGAATCGCGGACCGAAGACTATATTACGGGCCGTTACGGCTGAGTGGGGCCGTACGGCTATTCTCGCGCCACTTCGATCGATTCGAGATGATCACCGCCCTCGAGCCTTGGCTCGAGGGCGGCTCGTTCCAGTCCACGGATAAATAGGCAATGGGAATATTTCCGGCACTTTGCGTGACAGCAACGAACCGGTACGGGGATCGTGCTACTGTCTCGCTTCTCAAAATGTGTCACTAGGGATTACGACTATGTCACCCGGGCAGGAACCCTCGTTTCGCAACGCGCCCATCAATCTGATGCTGACCCTGGCGTCGCTGACGATCATCATTGCCGGGATACGTGCCGCCGAAAGTCTCATCATTCCGATACTGCTGTCGCTGTTCGTCGCCGTGATCTGCACGTCGCCGGTCCACTGGCTCTATCGCCGTGGTGTCAATTCCGTCGCGGCTGTGCTGATTACCTTACTGATTCTAGGAGGGTTGCTGTTCCTGTTCGGTACTTTACTGGCCAACAGCTTCGCGATGTTCATGGACAGTTGGCCGGAAATGCAGAAGCAGCTGCAGGGGCACTATCTGACCTTGCTGCAGTGGCTGGCGAACCAAGGATTCTCCGTCTCACCGCAGGAGTTATCCGACATGGTCGATAACTCCGGTGATAAGAGTTGGGTCTCGGGGTTTATCAGCGGTCTCGGCTTGGTGCTGTCGCAAAGTCTGGTGATGCTGTTGATGGTCAATTTCATGCTGTTCGAGACACTGGATTTTCGCCAGAAAGTCGCTCGAGCACTGACCAACCCGGGTCCGAGCCTGGAGCGGTTCACCGAGTTCAGTTACAACCTCAAGCGATATATGGTGGTCAAGACAGTGATCAGCTTGATTACGGGGGGCCTGGTCACGATCTCGGCATGGCTCGTGGGGGTACAGTTTGCACTACTGTGGGGCGCGCTGGCCTTCATTCTCAACTATATTCCCAACATTGGCTCGGTATTGGCTGCAGTCCCTGCCGTGCTGCTGACTCTTGCGATGCCGGATGGCGGGCCGGTGAAAGCAATGACGCTGGCGGGAGCCTACCTCACGATCAATTTCGTGCTTGGCAATATCGTTGAACCGCGCATCATGGGTCGGACGATGGGGCTGTCGACCCTGGTGGCGTTTCTATCGCTGGTGGTGTGGGGCTGGATTCTGGGACCGGTGGGAATGCTGCTCTCGGTGCCCCTGACGATGACGCTCAAGATTGCACTGGATAGCCATCCCGAGACACGTTGGATCGCAAGATGCTTAGCCCATCGGAGCGCCGGCGTCGGCGTCGGCGCAAGGCGCAGAAGGCGCTGGACGAGCTCGAGGAAGAGATCGAGCAGTAAAGAGATGAGAGTGCAGTAAGAAGACGAAAGAGCCGCACCCGATGGGGTGCGGCCAGTGAACTTGTCAGTAGATCAGCCGTTCTGTTCGAGGAACTGCGTCAGCTGGGACTTGGACTGTGCGCCGACCAGTGAGGCCACCTTGGCGCCGGACTTGAACAGCATGACGGTGGGAACGCCACGCACGCCCTGCTCGGATGCAATTTCCGGTGCATCATCGACATTGACGCTGACGACCTTGATGTCGTCGGCTTTCTCTTCTGCGACTTCGTCGACGACGGGGGCCATCATCTTGCACGGGCCGCACCACGGTGCCCAGAATTTGAGCAGTACGGGCTTGTCCGCATTCAACACTTCCTGCTCGAAATTGGCAGTGGTGACATCAACGTTATTGGACATGAGATTGGCTCCTGTAGATATTGCGCTCTGACCGAGCTTATGAATGCGATGTTAGCCCTTGTGCCCAGTGCTGGCAAATCTCGTGGCTTATTGCAATGATAGCGTCAGGTTATTACGCGTCGTTTTTTGATACCTGATCCTGACAGTTTTTTGCCTTCACGCTCTGCCGCTTATTGCGTAAAGTAATCTCTATGCCGTTTTTTATGCCGTTTTGGCGAGTCCGGAAGTCACGAGGTTGCCTATGAAGCTCCAGCAGTTGCGCTACGTATGGGAAGTAACGCGGCATCAACTCAATGTGTCGGCGACGGCACAGAGTCTGTTCACGTCGCAGCCGGGGATCTCCAAGCAGATTCGGCTGCTGGAGGATGAGCTCGGCGTCGAGATATTCGCACGCAGCGGCAAGCATCTGACCCGAGTGACGCCAGCCGGAGAGGCGATCGTCGAGTTGGCCGGAAAAGTGTTGCGAACGGTCGACGATATCAAGCATGTGGCTCAGGAACATAGCGATGAGCGTCGCGGTAACCTGGCGATTGCCACGACTCATACGCAGGCACGCTACGTGCTGCCCGGGGTGATCGGTGAGTTTCGTCAGAAGTATCCGGATGTCGCTCTGCACATGCAGCAGGGGACACCCAAGCAGATCGCGCAGATGGTCAGCGACGGTACGGCGGATTTCGCCATCTGCACAGAGTCGCTCGAACTGTTCAACGATCTGGTACTGCTACCGTGCTATCGCTGGAACCGCTGCGTGCTGGTGCCCAAGGGGCATCCGCTGGCGACCGGAAAGCTGACGCTGGAGCGCGTTGCCGAGCACCCGCTGGTAACCTACGTTTTTGGTTTCACGGGGCGCTCGCAATTGGACGATGCTTTCAAGTCCCGGGATCTGATGCCTAACGTGGTACTGACTGCGGCCGACTCCGATGTGATCAAGACCTACGTGCGGCTGGGCCTGGGTATCGGTATCGTCGCGCACATGGCTGTTGATCCGGTCGCCGACAGTGATCTGGTGGCCTTGGATGCCTCCCATCTGTTCGAGAGCTCCACCACCAAGATCGGGATCCGCCGCGGCACCTTCATGCGCACCTACATGTATGATTTCGTCAAACGTCTGGCGCCACATCTGGACCGGGATACCGTCGAAGCGGCGTTGGCAGCCGGGCCGCGGCACGAGGCCGAGCTGTTCAAGGGCATCCAGCTGCCGGTGCTGTAAGCGCGGTTTGGTGTCAGACGATTCTGTGACGAGCCGTAAACGCATGAGCCCCGCCAATGGCGGGGCTCATGCGATAGGGCTGATGCGATAGGGCTGATGCGATAGGGCGCATGCGATAGGGCGCATGCGATAGGGCTTATGCATTAGTGTCGGCGTCAGTTTAGTGCTGAAGATGCAGACCGCATTCCCGCTTGTCTTCCACCTTGGTCGGGTCGAAGTAGTCGAAATTGTTGGGCAGGTCGTGCTGTTGAAGGTACTGATACATCTGTTTGGCGCTCCAGTGCAGGACCGGGGCTACTTTCAACAGCCCATCGGCATTGCGGGAGAGCGGCTGCATACGCGAACGTTCCGCGGTGTCTTCAGCTCGCAATGCAGTAAACCAGATATCCGGGGCTGTCTCGGCCAGCGCGCGGCGGAAGGGCTCGAGTTTGACCTCCTCGGTGAACGCGTCGTGGCGCGGGTCACTGATTTCGGGCGTGAGACCTTCCACGGCTTCGCGATGCGCACGCGAGCGGCGTGGATGATAGATGGTCAGGTTCAGATCGAGTCGCTGCGTCAGCTCCTCGGCGAAACGGTAGGTTTCGGGGGTGTTATAGCCGCTGTCCATCCAGATGACCGGAATGTCCGGACGGACGCGGGTGACCAGGTGCAGAATCACGGCCTCGAACGGTCGAAAATTGGTTGTGCAGATCGCCTTCTGATCCAGGCTCAGAGCGAACTCGGTAATGGCCAGGGGATCGTGGCCGATGTCACGGTTGAGAGCGTCGAGATCTAACGCCATGGTTGACTCCTTCAGAGCGGTCGCGCCGCGATGGGCGAAACCCGGCGGGGACTTGGAATGACGGCCACTCTAGCAACCCTCCCGGAACCTCGACCAATACCCTTTGGTTAGATGGTTATATAAGCAGGCTCTCTATCGCGTGCGGAAGCTATCGAGTTCGGAAGCCACCGAGTTCGGAAGCCAAACGCGGCGATTGTCAGCTGCCCAACCGGTGCGTTGCCGACCGCGGCGTGATCCGGGGGGGAGAGTCCGGAGGCCATTCCACGTCGGCCTCGATGGCATAGATCTCCCGCAGACGCTGCGGCGTCAACACCTCGCCGGGGCAGCCGCTGACGAGGTGCTGACCCTCCTTGACCACCCACAGGTGATCGGCAAAGCGGGCGGCCAGATTGAGGTCGTGAATCGCGATGATGATGACCACGTCCTCCTGACGTGCCAGGCGCTGGAGATAATCGAGGACCTGCAGTTGATGGTGCAGATCCAGGGCGCTGGTCGGTTCGTCGAGCATCAGCAGTCGCGGCCGACGCACGATGGCCTGAGCAATGGCGACTCGCTGACGCTGACCGCCGGATAGAGCGGCGAGCTCGCGTTCGGCCAAGGGTTCGAGTTCCAGCGATTTAAGTGCTTTCTCGACCATCGACAGGGCTGTGTCGGCAGGTTCGGCGACCTGGGTTCGGCGCGCGAGCAGAACCGCTTCGAAGACGCTCAGCGCCGCCTGGGTGCTGGTGTCCTGAGGCAGATAGTAGAGCTTGCGGGTACGTTGCCCGAGAGAGAGTGTTTCGAGAGCCTGGCCATCGAGCGTCATATGGCCGCTGGCGGTCTCGATTCCGGCGATGGCCCTCAGCAGGGTCGACTTGCCGGCGCCGTTGGGGCCGATCAGTGCGGTGATCTCGCCCGGCCGTGCTTTCATCCCTGCCAGGTCATGAAGGACCCGGTGCTTTCCCAGCGAGCAGCTGAGCCGGTCGATTATCAGGCTCATCGCCAGATTTCCTTGCGCGAGCGCAGAATCAGCGAGACGAAAAACGGCAGCCCGATCAGTGCGGTCAGGATACCGATCGGCAACAGGATGCCGGGAATCAGAGTCTTCGACAGAATCGAGGTCAGCGACAGGATCAGTGCTCCGGTCAGCGCCGACATCGGCAGAAACGCGCGCTGATCCTCGCCGACCAGCAGCCGGGCGATGTGTGGACCGACCAGCCCGACGAAACCGATGGTCCCGACGAAGGCCACTGCGGTCGCCGAGAGCAGCGCGCAGCACAACAGCATGCGTAGCCGAAGCCTGCCGACATCGACACCCATCGCCTGAGCCTGGACGTCGCCCAGACGCAGGGCCGTCAGCTGCCAGCGGGCGCGGACGAAGAGGGGAATCGTCACAACCAGGGTCAATCCCGCCAGCCCGACCTTGCCCCAACTCGCCTTGTTCAGGCTACCCAGTGACCAGAATACCAGTTGCTGTAGTGATTCAGCGGAGGCCACGTACTGTAGCATCCCGAGCAGAGCATTGAAGAAGAACATGATGGCGATGCCCATCAGCACCATGGTCTGCACGCTGACGCCACGCAGTCGGCTCAGCCCCCAGATCATCAGCGAGGCGAGCATTGCCAGCACGAAGGCGTTGCCGGTCAACAGCAGGGTGCCGGCGACCGGCAGCACGCCGAAACCCAGCACGATCGCCAGGGCCGCGCCGAAGCTGGCGGCGGAGGAAATGCCCAGGGTGAACGGATCGGCGAGCGGGTTATTGAGCAATGTCTGCATCTGCGCCCCGGCGATGGCGAGGCTGGCGCCGACGACGATGGCCATCAATGCCACCGGTAGCCGGATGTCCCACACCACTACTTGCAGGACGCGGGAGACCTCCGACGGTGTCAGCAACGCCTTCATGACGTCGCTCAACGAGTAGGACCCCGGGCCCGTAGCGATATCGAGCAGCAGAGAAACCAGAGTCGCCAGGGTGGTCGCAGCGATCAACCAGCGTTGGCGGCGCCGACGAGCCAGATAGCGACCAACGGTAGTATCCGCCGCCGTGGTTTGAGGCTGAATAGTGATGGATTTCAAAGGCAAGGATCGTTGTTGGCGATGGCGTCAGGCAGCGTAAACCAATGACATGTTATGGGGAATCGTTCTCGTGAGCGGCGGGCGTCTCGAGCGCCTGCATCAGGCGTTCGATCTTGGTGAGTGTCTCCCGATACTCGGACGCCTCTTCAGAGTCGGCAACCAGGCCTCCGCCGCCCCAGATGTGCAACGTATCACCGTCGGCGACGACGGTGCGAATGGCAATCGAGGTGTCCAGTCGGCCGCGACGGTCGAGATAGCCGAGGCTGCCGCAGTAGACACCGCGCCGGCAGGGCTCCAGCTCGTCGATGATCTGCATGGCGCGATGTTTGGGAGCGCCGGTGATCGAGCCACCGGGAAACGCCGCGGCCAAGAGGTCCAGGGGGCTCGCGCCTGCCGCCAGTTCGCCCCTTACGATGCTGACCAGATGATGCACGTTGGCGTAGCTCTCCAATCCACAGAGCTGTGGCACCGTGACGCTGCCTGAACGGCAGACGCGGCCCAGATCGTTGCGCAGCAGATCGACGATCATGATGTTCTCGGCGCGGTCCTTGGCGCTCTGCTCGAGCTCGGTTGCCAGGCGCTGATCTTCATCGACGGTCGTGCCGCGGGGGCGGGTGCCCTTGATCGGCCGGGTCTCGACCTGCGAGTCGATCACGCGGATGAAACGCTCCGGTGACAGCGACAGAATGGCCTGTTCGCCCCACGCGAGATAGCCGCCGAAGGGTGTCGGCGTGGCTCGGCGCAGGCGCCGATAGGTTTGCCAGGTGCTGCCCTCGAAACGAGCGGTAAAACGTTGTGCCAGATTGATCTGGTAACAGTCACCGGCGTGGAGATAGTCCATGACCTGCTGGAAGCGCCGGGCATAGCCATCGCGGTCGATATCTGCTTTGAAGGGGCGGGTGAGCCGGAAAGCGGTCTCTTGCCGGAGCGGATCGGCCCGCAGCCACGCCAGAACCTGGCGCCGCCGCTGTGCGGTAGCGACGAGAAAGGCGCGCTGACATTGGTGATCCTGGATCAATGCCCAGTCGTAGAGCCCCAGCCTGGCATCCGGTAGCGTTGGCCCCGGCGGGCGATCTGCCGGCTGACGAGGGCCGTGGGTCGCAGGCTGCGGATAGCCCCAGTAACCGAGCAGACCACCGAGGAAGGGGAGTTCCGCCGCCCGTTCTGCCAATGTTGCCGGTAACGATGGGAGCAGAGCGGCCTCGGCGTGATCGAGCAGCGCCTGCTGAGCCGCGAAGGGCTCGGGTGGCATGGCCAGCGCGAGGTCGCAGATAGGGCGGCCATCGGCGACAGTCAGCGTGGCCAGCGGGTCGCTGGTGAGAATATCGAAGCGTCCACCGGGAGCGTCCGGTCGGCCGCTGTCCAGCAACACGGCGCCAGGTCGATGACGCAGGCGATCGAATGACGCTGCCGGATCGGGAGCATAGGGGAAATCGGTTATCTCGAGCCAGGCTCTCGCGTCAGCCATCAATGCTTTTTCCTGACCAGTGAAACGGCAACTCGGCGGCGAATGTCTCGTCGTTCGATATCGTCAATCGACGCCGGTGGTGAGTTTATCGAGAGTCATGCAGAGGGGCGAGGCCTTTGAAGAGTGATGGAGAAAGGCGAGGCTTTTGAGGTGCCGGCAAGGCGGTTGCGAACTCTCGAAAGTCGCGCCGCGACGCTTGTCTGATTCGACAAACAGCAATCATCAGTGGCGTCATTGTCGACAATTTAGGAGGTCGCTATTTTCAACTGTCGACTAAAGTGCGATATCGGCGACGTTTTTTCTATTGCTCGAGAAAAACGTGGCGCCTATGATGAGGCCTTCGTCCTCTAATTGTTAACAACTTAATGCCTCAGTCAATTCTTGACACGCAGCACGCTGATCCCGAGCTCCCCGTGGTTCGGACGTTAGCCGAGCGCGTCTTTCATCAGCTTCAGCGCGCCATCGTTCGCGGCGAACTGCCTCCAGGCACTCGCATCACCGAGCCGGAACTCTCCGCCCATTACGGTATCTCTCGAGGCCCGTTGCGGGAAGCCATGCGACGCCTGGAAACCTATCGGCTGATCGAACGTGTTCCTCACGTCGGCGCACGGGTCGTCAAGCTCTCGATGGATGAACTGCTGGAGCTGTTCGATGTTCGCGAGGCGCTCGAGAGCATGGCCGCGAGGCTCGCTGCCAAGTCAATGACCGCGGAAGAGATTTCCGGGCTGCGCGATGTTCTCGCTTTTCATGAGCGCCAGGAGGATCTGGCCAGCGGCGAGGCGTATTACCAGCGTGAGGGCGATCTCGATTTCCACTATCGGATCGTGCAAGGCAGCCACAACCGCATGCTCATGACGCTGCTGTGCGATGACCTCTATTACCTGGTACGGCTCTATCGCACCCAGTTCAGTGCCAACGGTTCTCGACCGCAACGCGCGTTCGTCGAGCACCACAGGATCGTCGATGCCATCGAGGCCGGCGATGCCGAACTGGCGGAGCTGCTGATGCGTCGTCACGTCAGCGCTTCCCGCGAGAACGTCGCCGCCCACTATGCGCGCACGCTAGGCGATCAGCCTGCGCCTGCTTCCGAAACCTCGAGGACCCAATCATGACGCAGCCCAGCCCCGGTACACGCTTTCGCGCCGAACTCGCCAACCATCGGCCATTGCCCATCGTCGGTGCCATCAACGCCTATAGCGCGATGATGGCCCAGTCGGTGGGACACCCGGCCCTCTATCTTTCCGGCGGCGGTGTGGCCAACGCCTCCTACGGCCTGCCGGATCTCGGCATGACCACGCTTAATGACGTGACAGAAGACGCGCGCCGGATTACCGGAGCGTGCGATCTGCCGTTGCTGGTGGACATCGACACCGGTTGGGGAGGCGCCTTCAATATTGCGCGCACCGTCAAGGAGATGGAACGGGCGGGCGTCGCGGCGGTCCACATCGAGGATCAGGTGGCGCAGAAGCGCTGTGGTCATCGTCCCAACAAGGAAATCGTGTCCCAGTCGGAAATGGTCGACCGCATCAAGGCGGCATCCGACGCTCGCCGCGACCCGGATTTCTATCTGATTGCACGCACCGATGCGTTCCAGAAAGAAGGGCTTGCGGCCGCCGTCGAGCGTGCCAACGCCTGTGTCGAGGCCGGTGCGGATGCCATC
>JGI24517J20059_1001122_pt1 | contig 9311 bp, 8 predicted proteins | sample LinPmetageLP41_FD_20059 | JGI IMG/M metagenome (IMG submission 20059) | reverse complement strand
CGGCTTCGACCTGTTGATTGCAGACCTCCTCACCCGCCCCGCGCCGATGCGCGCGCTGTTCATCGATTACGGCCCCGCCGATGCCACGCCGGGCGACAGCCTCCGCGCCTTCAGCCAGGGCGAGCAGGTCTCCCCCCTCGCCCAGCCGGGCGAAACCGATTTGACCGTGGACGTGGATTTCGGACGCCTGAAACGGCTTGCCGCGCGCATGGGACTGGATGTGGCCGGGCCGACACCGCAGGGCATGTTCCTGATGGGGCTCGGGGCGCAGGCACGGCTCAACCAGCTGGTCGAGGCCAATCCCGACCATGCCGACGCGATCTTCAACAATGCCCAGCGGCTGATCGACCCGAAAGACATGGGCAGCCGCTTCAAGGCGATCTGCCTGTCGAGCACGGGCCTTCCCGCGCCGGTTGGGTTCTAGGCGCCCCTACTCGGCTTCAGCGCCGATATGCTGGTCTATGAATGTCGCCATAGCGCTTAATGCGTCAATTCGCGTATCGCCATCCGACATCCAGTGATCCTCACCTTCCAGTTCGAGGAAGGTCACATCCTTGCCGGCTTTTTCGAGAGCCCGTTCCATGATCTCGCTCTGCTTGATCGGCACGACGGTGTCGTCATTGCCATGGATCAGCAGTACGGGTGCCGTGAACTTGTCTGCGGCTCTGGCTGGCGAGATAGCATCCAGCTTCTCGCGCTCTTCATCAAGATCGCCTATGTTTTCCTGCCAGTAGTCCAGCGCCCAATGCTTGCGCCCATTGTCCCACTTCACATCCACGAGGAGGGGTCGAATGTCCGACACGGGTGCAATCGCCACGACGCATTTGTACAGGTCGGGTGTGAACGCACCGCCCGCGAGCGCCGCATAGCCGCCATAGCTGGCCCCGACAATGCAGACACGTGTCGGGTCTGCCAGGCCCTGCTCCACCAGCGTCTGCACGCCATCAGTGATGTCATCCTGCATCTTGCCGCCCCACTCCCCCTTGCCGAGAATCCGGTGCTCAGTTCCGTAGCCTGACGACCCCCGGAAATTCGGCTGAAGCACGAGGTAGCCCCGATTGGCGAAATACTGCGCCATCCAATCGAACCCCACCGCGTCATACGATTCTGGTCCGCCATGTGGCATCACGACCAGAGGCAGCTTGCTTGCCGTTTCAATATCCACGCCCGCCGGCCAGGTCAGGATCGACGGAATGTTGAGCCCATCCCGGGCTTTATAATTGACAGAAACCATCTGGCCGATGGCGTCTGGGGGTATGTTGTCACGCTCATCCGCGACGAGCATCATTTGGCCGGTTTCCCGATCCTGCAGGACATAACTGCCGGGCGTGTCGCTGCCATAGATCAGGTAGAGTAGCTTCGACCAGTCATCGGTCCAGGATACGAGATTTACGGAGGCCGTGGAAAACTGGTTCACCATGCCCGAGACGGCCGCGTCCACATCCGGATCATAAAACTTGTACGAGGGCACTGCGCCGGAATATTCGACACCGAGAACGAACCGGTTCCCATCCTTGATGATCCGCTCGATCGTACCGCCTTTCCCGCCGAGCGATGCAGGCGTCAACTGCCCCGAGAAATAGAGCTCATAAACGTTTCCGGAATCATCGGCATCACTACCGTCGGAAAACAGCAAGGCGGACCGGTCAGCCTTGATACCCGTGACACCGGGGGGCAGTTGCGATGTTTCGAGTTCATAGATGAGCTCACGCTTCCCGTTCACATAGGTATAAACCCTGTAGGTATCCGTGGTGTTATTATAGTCCTCCCGCGCAAGTACCGTCCCATCCTTGTCCACGAACCAATCAACCGTATTGTCGACACCGCTCTTGAACCGTCTTCCTTTGCCGGTCTTCAAATTGACGCGCAGCAGGCTGTAATTCGGATGAAAATAGCGATCTCCGACATAAGCCGGCATGAAGATGTAGCCGGGGTCGGCATCGTCACCGACAATCCGCCCAAGACCGCCCTGGGCTGGATAGATGTTGTCCGTACCCCTCAACAAGAATGTCAGTTTCTTAGTCTTCAGACTGAAAGAGAAAGCGCCCGAATATTCAAACTCTCCCCGAAACCCGATCACGAACTTCGTTTCCGAAGCAAGGATGACGATGTTCTCCTCATCGGCGAACCAGATGTCTCGCGTGGCAACATCGTCGATCTTCACGTGATAGGTCTTCTGTCGCGTCGCAAAGTCAAACGTGACCAGATAGTCCGCCCCTTCCCGGCGCTCGGCAAAGGCAACGATCGATCCATCCGGAGACAGGGCCATGTACCGGATTGAGGGCAAGTCGCCATAGGCTTCCAGCGGCGGATGGGTGACCTCGGCGCTGGCCGTGTTGAAGCCAAAGCCGAGCCATGCCGCCAGAACGGCGAGGACCAATACTCTCATGCAGGATCTCCCCAATAACTGCGTTCAGGCTATTTTGGATGGAAAGGCGAGGCAACACCGAAACCGCCCGATTCCGACCAACTCCCCCCTTCCGCTGCGCAAGCCGGGCTTGGCTTTGGCGGCGCGGTCCCCATGTCTCAGGGATGCAATGCAAGGGGCCTTGATGTGGCTGAACTTTCGATCCTGGAACTCGGACGCGTGCGCGAGGGCTTTACCCGCGCCGACGCGCTGAACGATGCCCGACGCCTCGGCCAGCACGCCGAGGCCCTTGGCTATAAGCGGCTCTGGGTCGCCGAGCACCACAATATGAAAGCCGTCACGACGGCGGCCACCTCGCTCGTCGTTTCGCACATTGCGGCTGGCACGAAGACCCTCCGCGTGGGCGCTGGCGGCATCATGTTGCCCAATCACGCGCCCTATATCATCGCCGAACAGTTCGGCACGCTGGAGGCGCTCTATCCGGGCCGCATCGACCTCGGCCTTGGCCGCGCCCCCGGCACGGACCAGATGACCCTCCGCGCCCTGCGGCGTGACCCGACCAGCGCCGACCGTTTCCCACAGGATGTTCTGGAACTGCAGGCCTTTCTCGGCCCGGTCGAGCCCGGCCAGAAGATCGAGGCTGTGCCCGGCTCCAATTCGAATGTCCCGCTCTGGATCCTCGGCTCCAGCCTGTTCGGCGCGCAGGTCGCGGCCGCCTATGGCCTGCCCTATGGCTTTGCCTCCCATTTCGCCCCGCAGGCGCTGGATGATGCGCTGGCTACCTATCGCGCCAACTTCCAGCCATCAGATCAGCAGAAGACCCCCTATGCCCTGATCGGCGTGAACATCATCGCTGCCGAGACGAATGAGGAAGCGGAATATCTCGCCACCTCCCAGCAGATGTCGTTCGCAAATCTCGTGCGCGGCGACCGCAAGCTGACCCAGCCGCCGATTGACGACATCGACACCTATTGGACCCCGGAAGAGAAAATGCGCGCGTCACACATGCTGAATTTCAGCATCATCGGGGACGCGGATACGGTGAAACGCGGCGTCGAGGCCCTGCTCGCCCGCACACAGGCCGACGAGCTGATGATCGTCTCCGACATGTATGATGTCGACAAGCGCCTACGCTCGTTCGAAATCATCGCGAACGTCCTGAAAGACTGAATTGTCGTTTGATGACCGCCCCGGCTAGACGGGGCGCTTGATCTCGTTGTGGTCGTCCAGCAGCACAACGGTCGGCGCATGCTGGCGGGCCTTGTCGGCATCGATCCCGGCAAAGGCCGCAATGATGACTTTGTCACCGGCCGCAAAGTGGCGGGCCGCCGCGCCGTTCACACCGATCGTCTTCGAACCGCGAGGAGCTTCCAAAGCATAGGTCTGAATGCGAGCGCCATTGGTGACGTTCCAGATATCCACGCGCTCATTCGGCAAGATGCCCGAAGCGTCGAGCAGGTCCTGGTCAATCGAGACCGAGCCTTCATAGTGAAGGTCGCACTGCGTGACGGTCGCAGAATGCAGTTTCGCTTTCAGCATATTGAGCAACAAGGATGGATCCTCCCGGATTATTAAGAGCGCACCATTATGCTCATAGTGAGCATATAGGAAGGCCTGCGGCCTTGCGCAAGGCGCTTATTGCATCGCAGCAAATGTGAGTAAAGACGATATTGGACGCTTGGGCCTCACCTTCACGCGAGGTCATGACATACCCTCGCTCCCATACCCCTATCTCGCGAATTCCGTATCAAAATGGGTCGCCTTGCAGGATTTCGTCTGTTAACAATCTGTAAGGCTGGGGAATAATACAGGGGAAGAACGACATGAAACAGGTGTCAGCAAGCGCCATCGCCATCGCAATGATCGTCGCCGGCTGCGCGTCCAGCCCGGAACCCGCACCCGCGTCTCCGCCGCCCGCAGACGGGCAGGCACCCAACGGACCCGTGCGCGGCATACCCAATCCCGGTGATGATGACTTTCTCGGCGCGCCAACCCCCACCGTGCGGCGCCATACCGGCCGCGCCAGCGGCGGCGCCGTGCCCGCCAAGGACTACCTCCCCTATATCGATGTCGCGATTGACGAGGCAGCCGTCTATTCCGAGTTCGGAGACATGCTGCAGGACCGTTACACGCGCATCCAGATCGTCACGCTGAAACCCGACGCTTATGACATGGAAGGCGTGACGTCCGGCGTGCGCAGTCAGGAAGTTGAGGCTCGCAATTATGACGAGGAGAGCCGGGGCTGGTTCTCTCGCATGATGTCTTCGCGCAGCATTACCCGCACCCTGATCGCCGAATTCGATGTGGCCAAGCCGGACATCACCGCAACCAACGCGCTCTTCTCCTCCACCTTCTCCTCGAATAACCGCGAGGGCGAATCCTGGACGACGAACGAAAGCATCTCGGTCTATGCCACGCCTTACTTCAAGGTCGGACCCAACACGACCATTGAGGCACGCTTTCGCCTGCAGTTGTCGGATGAAAAGGAATCTTCAGCCAGCGCCAATGTGATGGGGGCGCTGACCACCGCCGCCAATCTGATCGCACCGACTTCCACACTGGTCACCTATTTCAATGCGCCCCTGATGATGGAGGCTTCCAACTTCCTGAATAACTCCACCAGCACCCTGTTCGGTCAGTCGATCACGGAGCAATCGGTCAGCGCGTTTTCCGTGAAGGCATGGAGCGACAAGCCGATCCTCGTTGTCTCCGCACAATTGCCGGACACGAATGATATCAAGGACACGCGCGGCAAAGGCGCCATCGGTCAATGGGCCGTGTATCTGGACCAGCCGATCCCGTCCATTTTCACAGCAGGTGTTTCGGATACCGGATACCCGGACTTTACCGGCGTCACTTCAGGCGACATCCTGGCTTTTGATGTTGGTGAAGACCTGACCGTGTATGATTACATCTTCTCACGGCTCGACCTGTCAGATCGCATCTCCTACCTCAACAGCTCGGCTGACCCGGACGTTGCCGGCCTGATCTGCAACCGGATTGAGCGTGGCCTTTCCGAGATCGGATTCACATCCTATGACGCGGCCGCTGCGGTCTGGGCCGCATCCGTCTCCGATCAATTCAATGGCGCCGCCAAGTCTGCCTTCCAGGGCGAAAACACATGCGAGGCCATGATACGCTGGAAAGCACTGGGCGGCTGATTCGCTCACGCGACCATAACCCTCCCCTGTTAGCAGCACTTATGGCCCCATGCAGTTGCGGTCCTTTAGTGGCCCGGCCAGAAGGAGAGGATGACAAATGTCCTCATCGTCAATGGTCACCAGCCCTTTCCAACCTCTCCCGGTACACTGAACTCTGCCTTTGTCGAACGCGCTCGGCGTATATTCGAGGCGGCCGATTGGAACATTCGCACCACTCATGTTGCAGATGGATGGGACACGGAAGAAGAGGTCGCCAATCAACTCTGGGCCGGTCAGATACTTTTTCAGTTCCCCCTGAACTCCATGGGCTTGCCCTGGCCTCTGAAGCGTTATCTCGATGAGGTATACACCGCCGGTATGGATGGCCGCCTGTCAAAGGGAGACGGGCGCAGCCGCAAGGACCCGTCCCGCCAATATGGCAGCGGCGGTCACCTGACCGAAACGCAATACATGCTGTCGCTCACACTCAATGCGCCGCGAATGGCATTTGGCGATCCGAACCAGAATTTCTTTGAAGGTCGCTCCGTCGAAGACCTGCTCTGGCCGGTGCATTTGAATTTCCGATTTTTCGGTATGCAGGCCCTGCCGAGCTTTGCGGCATATGATGTTTCCAAGGCGCCGACAATCGCGGCAGACTTCGAACGCTTCGATGCGCATTTGCGAAGCGCGTTTGGCTTGCCCGCCCAGCAATCCTCAGCCTGATGTGAGGAAATAAGCAACCACGCGCCGGGTATGCGGGGCGTCGCGATGCTCGAACAAATATATGCCCTGCCATGTGCCAAGCGCCATGCGCCCGCCCGACACCGGAATAGAGAGCGAGGTCTGCGTGAGGACGGCCTTGATATGGGCAGGCATGTCGTCCGGCCCCTCGGTGCGATGCACCAGATAGTCCATGGAAGGGTCATTGGCGGGCGGCACAAGGCGCCGGAAGAAGGCCTGCAAATCCCGCTGCACGTCCGGATCGGCATTCTCCTGCACCAGCAGCGAACAGGAGGTGTGCTGGCAGAACAGGGTCAGCAGGCCATCGCCCTCTCCGGCCACGAAGGCTGCCGCATCGCGGGTGAACTCATAAAGGCCGGAACCGCGCGTCGAAATCGTGAGTTGGGTCTGCATCGCTTCCGAATACCTGTCCATCTTGCGCCGGGCAATCGGCAGATGACTTTGCGGGGTGACGGCTCACGCTGCGCCCTGTATCCAAATATTTACCTGGATTAACCAATTGCACGGAGTGGGACATGCGCTGGAAAGGTGGACGCAGAGGCGGAAACGTCGAGGACAGGCGCGGCATGAGCGGCGGCAAGCTTGCGGGCGGCGGCATCGGCTTTGTCCTGATCGCGCTGGTCGTGTCCTATTTCCTGGGCATTGACCCCCAGCCCCTGCTTGAGGCCGGCAGCGGCATGTCATCCGGCCAGCAACAGCAATCCGGCGAAGTCGGCACCCCAGAGGATGAGGCCGGCCAGTTCGTCGATGTTGTCGGGACGAACGTCAACGATGTCTGGGCCGAGCTGCTCGACGGCTATAAGAAGCCGAATACCGTCATCTACACGCAAGGCACGGGCACGGGCTGCGGCTATGGCCAGGCCGCGATGGGGCCTTTTTATTGCCCGGCCGACCAGACCATCTATCTCGACCTCTCCTTCTGGCAGCAGATGGAAACCCAGCTGGGCGCGTCCGGCGCAGATTTCGCCCGCGCTTACGTCATCGCACACGAGTTCGGCCATCATGTGCAGACGCTGACCGGCGCCTCACAACAGGTTCGCAAGGCACAGCAACAGGCTCGTAATCAGGCCGAAGCCAACAAGTATTCGGTCGCGCTCGAACTGCAGGCCGATTGCTATGCCGGCGTATGGGCCGCCCGCGCTGCAGAGGCCTCCAATGGCCAGGTCGCACTCGAACGCGGTGACATGGCAGAGGGACTGAAGACCGCCAATGCCATTGGCGACGACATGCTGCAAAAGCGCTCGACCGGTCGCGTCTCGCCCGAAGGCTTCACGCATGGCTCGGCCGAACAACGCATGGAATGGCTGACCCGGGGTTATGAGAGCGGCGACCCCCGCCAGTGTGATACGTTCAACTGAGCCCCTGCCCGAACGGGGGGAAACAACACCATTCAAAGAGGGAGAGCCGACATGACCGACGGCAAGCCAATGGGGTTCGACACCCTGCAAATTCATGCGGGCGCAAACCCGGACCCCGCCACTGGCGCGCGTCAGGTGCCGATTTACCAGACAACGGCCTATGTCTTCCGCGACGCAGACCACGCCGCCGCGCTCTTCGGCCTGCAGGAAGTCGGCTATATCTATTCCCGCCTGACCAATCCGACCGTGGCCGCCCTTGGCGACCGGATCACCGCGCTAGAAGGCGGCGCGGGCACTGTCTGCTGTTCGTCCGGTCATGCGGCCCAGATCATGGCGCTGTTCCCGTTGATGGCCCCCGGCCGCAACATCGTCGCCTCCACGCGCCTCTATGGCGGCACGATCACCCAGTTCAGCCAGACCTTCAAACGCTTCGGCTGGTCGGCCACCTTCGTGGACTTTGACGATCTCGACGCCGTGAAGGCCGCGATTGACGACAACACGCGCGCCATCTTCTGCGAGACCATCGCCAATCCGGGCGGCTATATCACGGACCTCGACGCGATCGCCGAAATCGCCGACGGAGCCGGCATCCCCTTGATTGTCGACAATACGACAGCCACGCCCTATCTCTGCCGCCCGATCGAACATGGCGCGACGCTTGTTGTTCATTCGCTGACGAAATACATGACCGGCAATGGCACGGTGACCGGCGGCGCGATTGTCGATTCCGGAAAATTCGACTGGTCAGCCTCTGACAAATTCCCGTCCCTGTCGCAGCCAGAACCGGCCTATCACGGCCTGAATTTCCACGAGACATTCGGCCCCGCCGCGTTCACCTTCCACGGCATCGCCATCGGCCTGCGCGACCTCGGCATGACGCTCAACCCGCAAGCCGCGCACTACACGTTGATGGGCATCGAGACGCTGTCCATGCGGATGGAGAAACACATTGCAAACGCCAAGAAGATTGCCGCGTGGCTGGAAGGTCATGATGCGGTTGCCGGCGTTACCTATGCCGGGCTTGAGTCCTCCCCCTACAAGGACCGTATTCCGAAGATCTGCCCGAAGGGTGCGGGCGCGCTGTTCACGGTCCAATTGAAGGGCGGCTATGAAGCCTGCACGAAATTTGTCGGCGGCCTGAACCTGTTCAGCCATGTCGCAAACCTCGGCGACGCGCGCAGCCTGGTCATCCACCCGGCCTCGACCACGCACCGCCAATTAACCGAAGAACAGCAGATCGCTGCGGGCGCCGCGCCCAACACGGTCCGCCTCTCCATCGGCATCGAAGACGCCGACGACCTGATCGCAGATCTGGATCAGGCGCTAAACGCGGCAAGCTAGTCACGCTTCGACAAATCCAAAAACAAAAACAAAAAAGGCGGCCTCGACGGGCCGCCTTTTTCAAACTTGGATCGGCGCTTGCGCCTTATGTATCCAGGAAGCTGCGCAGTTTGCGGCTGCGGCTCGGATGCTTCAGCTTGCGGAGCGCTTTCGCCTCGATCTGGCGGATGCGTTCGCGGGTCACCGAGAATTGCTGGCCGACTTCTTCCAGCGTGTGATCCGTGTTCATACCGATACCGAAGCGCATGCGCAGGACGCGTTCTTCACGCGGCGTGAGCGAGGCGAGCACGCGGGTCGTCGTTTCGCGCAAATTCGACTGGATCGCGGCGTCGACGGGCAGAAGCGCCATCTTGTCCTCGATGA
>JGI24517J20059_1001117_pt1 | contig 9389 bp, 5 predicted proteins | sample LinPmetageLP41_FD_20059 | JGI IMG/M metagenome (IMG submission 20059) | reverse complement strand
CATCGGTTGCTGATTTCACCGCCACCCAAGCGCCTGCAAGACGCCGTGGTCGCGCGGATGATGCCGCTGGGGACCGAGGTGGTGATGCCCCGCGTCGAGACACTGTTACCGCTGGTCGAGACGCGCCGCGCCGAGCGCAGCGGGGCGGCGCTGGTGTTCGACGAAACGCGTGACAGACCCAGTGCCGATCCGCTGCTGGCGCGCTACCTCCAGGCGCGCGGGCCGGCGCTGCGCCAGCGCCTGCGCCAGGCGCCGCTGTCGTTGCCGGACGCGCTCAGTGAAGGCTGGCACCATTTCGAGTCGGATTCGACAGACGCCGAACCCCTGGACTGCCTGCCGCAACTGCTCAACACCTTCGTCGATACCCAACTGCTCGATAACCATCTGAGCGTGGGCATCGACGAGACCCCCTTTTCGATCGATCTCCCCGACGGCCGCCGCATCGAAGGCGCGGTGACGCCCTCGCTGCGTCTGCACCAACTTGAGGAAGCGCCGAATGAGTAGACGAGCGAAAGGCAGCGCAAGGCGCACGGAGCGCAGAAGATGAGACATAACATGGGGTTAGGCGAGTCTCGATCGGACTGGCGCCCCAGCACCGCGCAACGACGCGATGCGTTCGCGCAGTCACTCAGGCGGTGTTTCCCGGCGAAGAACAGGAAGTTTGACTTATGAACATGATGGAAATGGGCGAAGTCGTCGCCTACCTGTTGCGTTACCGCACCGCCGAGCGCGTGCCCAGCGGCGGTCGCAAACGTCGCTCGGCGCGTGAAGGTCAGCTCTCCGAGCGTGACGTTTGCGCCTTGATCGACGACGCCCAGGAGAACGAGCGCGAGGCGCTGCGAGACTTTCTCGCCGGACAGGGACTGCGTCTCAAGGCCTTTGAGTCCGGCGATTATCCCGGCATTGCGCCGGGATCGCGCTTTTTCGCGCTGCTGCCGGACCCCGAACTCGAGCAGCCGCCGCTTTATACGCGCGAGCCCGTGTTCGAGGCGCTCAAGTTGCGTCAGGAGAGCCGCGCAGAGCTCGCGCTGTGGTATCTGCAGCTGTGGCTGTTGCTGCATACGCTGATCTATACCCGGCTCAATCGGGCACTGTCGGATGTCAGCCGTTATCAGGAGGCGACCTTCGCACCCCGCGAGCTGGTCGAGCTGGTTCGCGATCAGCTCGAGACGCTGCGCGGGCTTGGCGAGCGCGCACCGGAAAATAGCCGCGTGCTGCTCGACGAGCGGGGCGAGGACATTCCCCGCCGAGTGAAGGCGTTCATCGACCTGCTGGTCCGTGCCGGTCATCTCGACACGGTGCGCGAGGCCGGCGACGAGGACATCTGGCAGCAGACATTGCTCGGGGCGCTGGAAGCGGAGCAGATCGGCGTGCATCACCTGACTCATTTGATCGAGCTGACCTCGACACAAGACGACGCCGCGGTTCCGACGCTCCGGGCAGACTCCGATGGCGAAGAACTGGTCGATACCGCAGTCGACAATGATGTTGCGGAGACGGCTTCGATAACCCAGACCGATGAGCTCAACGAAGTCGATCTGTTCGAGATAGAGCGAGCCGAAGCCGATTCCGCCGAGACAGCCGACGACTCCGCGTCCGATGCCATACGCCATTCCATAGACGAGCCTGGGGAGGATCGCCGGTGAGCGTCATCAACCGTATCGAAATCGCCAACCTGCTCAACAAGCACGGTGACATCGCCTCGCCCTGGGAAGCCAAGATGCGTCATCTGCTGCTCGATCTGCGCGGCCAGTCGAGCGCGATCAGCATGGAGAATGGCTTCGGCAAGACGACCATGGCCGAAGCGCTGATCGGTATGCTGTCGCGCGATCGCCAGTTGCTGACCCGGACGCGGCGCAAGTGCTCTCCAAGCAAGGTCAATGGCGAAGGGCGCAGCTGGACCCATCTGCGCGTGGAGTTCCGTGCCCAGGGCGGTGACAGCCAGCAGGAGGACATGCTGGCCGCCGCTGGCGAAGAGGTCGCCGGCGAGACGTTCGTGTTCGGCATGTACGGCTACAGCGACGGCAGCGGCCTGGTGTTCTATCACTACCCAGGCACCTTCGCCGACGTGCCGGTGCATCACGTCACCCTCGACGGCAAGCTGGCGCTCTACGCCAATGCCGATTTTCAGCGCAATCTGCGTGATCAGAGCGCCACCCGTGCGCACAACCGCGAGGAGTGGCTGGAAGCCGTGGGCGCGCATATTTCGCGGCGCGAACTGGCACAGTTGGCCGCGTTCCAGAAGGAGGGCGGTGCCGACAAGAGTCAGATCTTCAACGCGATCAAACCGCGCGCCGGCGAAAAGGCCGATCAGGCCTTCTTCTACGAGGTGCTGGCGCCGCAGATTCTCTCCGGTGCCACGCGTGGCGAGACCGACGAAGAAGAGGAGTTGATCGAGGATGTGATTCTCAACTCAGGCACGCGGATCACCGAACTGCGCCATCGCCTCGCCGAAGCCGAGAGCGACCAGCGGCGGGCGGAAGAGAAGGTCGAGCGTCTGGCATCGCTCGACGAGGAAGGCGAAGCCCTGCTCGAAGCGCGAAGTCAGCTCGTCTTGCAGGATGCCGCGCTGCTGGAAGCCGAGCGCTTGCTGGGCGGTCAGGCGTTGGCGCCGCTGCCCGGATTGCCCGGTGCCGGTAGCGAAGGCCGTGACACTGCGGATGACGAGGCCGGCGGCAAGGGAGAGAAGGATATTCAGGACGCCGTCGTCGGTTTTGCCTGGGCCGTCGGCGATACCGAACGGCCGCGGGTTTCCACTTGGCTGCTGGCGAAGCTGACCCGACAGGCCGAGCGCAACGTACGGCTGGCACTCTCCGAACGTGGCTCGCGAGTCGATACCCATCGGCGGCTGATTCATCTGCCGACTGCCGCCTGGATCGGCAGCCGGGATATCGGCCATGTCGCCTTCGATCAGGCCCGCGCCTGGCTGGCCGATAGCCACGCTTTCAACGACGATGCCGCACGCTATCGTGCACTCGGCCTGCTCGACGACGCTGCCGAGGCGTTCGAGGGGCTGGACGGCAATCGTTTCCGCGAGGAAGTGATCGCCGATCGCGAATATCGCCGCTCGCTGCGTCTCGACGCCGAACAGCTCGACGAAGAGGTCGAACGCCTCGAGCACGAGCGGGAGCAGCTGGAATCGCGCCAGCGCGACTTCATCGACAATCAGAGCGTCTACACCCAGGCGCTGGCGGAAGGCCTTTTTACCGAGACCGAGCTCGAATCCCCCGAGTCGACGCGGGACGCGGCGCAGTCGACGCTGACGGAAGCCCGCCGCGCCCACGCCGAACATCTCGGCCGCATGGGCGAACTCAAGCAGCCGGCTCAGTGGCACGAGGCGTTCGTCGTCGAGCATCCCGACACCACGCCCGGAGAACTGCTGGCGTTGAAGCAGGAGCAGCAGGAGACGCTGGAAAGCGAACTCGCCGAGTGCGACAGCGAATGGATCACGTTGGATGGCCAGCGCGAATCGTTGCGCGGCAACCTGCAGGCGCATCGCGAACAGCGTCAGCGTCTCGAAGGTGAACTGGCCCCGCTGCAGGCCGGTCGTGAGGCGTGGCAGGCGTTCGCCGAGCGCTGGCCAGAGGCATCCGCCATCGGCTTCTGGAGCGAACGCAAGAACGCGCTGGCCGCGCTCGAGCAAACCCTGGCGGAAACGCGGCGGGAAAGCGGCGACGCCGCCTCGCAGCTGGATCGGCTGGTGCCGCTGGCGGATTCCGCCGGGCGTTACCGACACTGGCACGGCGAGGCCTCGCCGGTTCATCTGCGCGATACGCTCTATCGCCAGTCCCGCGAGTGCCAGGATCGGCTGCACCGCATCGAGCAGGAATCGGCCCAATTTTCCGAGCTGGATCAGGCACGGCAACGGTTCCAGACGTTATGCCCGGACCTGTTTCAAGAACATGGCGACAAGGCTCCCGCCGTCTGGCTGAAGGATGCCAAGGCGCGCTATCCGCGTCTGCTGCGCGAAGCGGAGACCCTGGCCGATACGGTCGAGGCGCGTGAGCGCTATCTGGATAGCCTCAGCGGCGATCCGTTGGCGCGACAGGCCGCCGAGGCGCAGGCACACCAACTGCTGGAGGCTCGCGAGATCGCGTTCCGCCCGCTGCATGAGGTGCTCTCCGGCGGTGACGCCGACGATGACGCGCGTCGCGACTGGCTATCGCAGGCAGCGGGGCAGCTGTTTGCCCCGGTGGTCGAAGGCATCGAGGCGGCGCGTGAGGCGTCGACGTGTCTGATCGATGCTGGCTGCGGCGTGCCGGTACTGGAAGCCGGGCGACTGGTGGCGATTCTCGAACGCGGCGAATCGCCTCTGGGCGCCGTGCAAGGCGTCGAGACGCTGGCGGTTAAAGCGGCGCTGGATCCGGCATTTCTCACCGCGTTGCGCGAAGAGACCCAGCAGCGTCTGGAGATCGATCGTCAGCGTCAACAAGCCTTGGCTGACGAGATCGCGCGGCTCGATCCCCATGGCGAGCGTTTCCGTCTGGCGCTCAAGGCCTGCGAGGCGCTGGAGCAGCAGGCCGAGATGCGCTTGGCGGCGCTCGAGGAGCAGCGTGCCACGGCTGAGAACGAGCAGGAGGCGTTGACGCCGCGGCTGAGCGAAGCGGCGTTGAAGTCGATCGACGATTATCAGCGTTTTCTCGAGGAGGGCGGCGAGCGCGCACTGGCGGACGCGCGTGAGGCCCGAGAGGCGGCGGAGGCCAGGCTCGAGACATTGCTGCCGCAGCGTGAGCAGGCCGCCCGCGAACTGGAAACGCATGGCAGTAACTGGCTGGCGGCCGAGCGTTTCGCCGAGGCTGGGGGCGTCGAGCGTCTGGGCGAGATCGATGCAAGCCTGCAGGCGTTGACCGAAGAGCTGGCCGAACTCGATGAGCGATTTGCGGAGCTGACGCTGCGCAGCGAAGAACTGGACGCCCGGCGTGGCGAATTCCGCGAGCGCCTGCAGGGGCTGTTCGCGGATGGAGAGCGCGAGTGCCTGCGTCGTCTGGAGGCATTCGTCGCCGAGGATGGCCCGGCGTTCATGCAGCAGGCCGAGGTGCGCGAAGCGGAGCTGGAAGCGGCGCTGGCCCAGGCGAGCCGACGAGCCGATTTCGATTTCGCCCGCATTCGTGCCTTTTTGCAGGTACGCGACGAAAAGGGTGGCAGTCGCACGCTGGAACGCGACATCGGCCGTCTCAAGCAGACGCTGGGCGAGACCCGCGACAAGCGTAAGCGCAACACTCGCGAGCAGGGCGAAATCGAGACTCGTCTCGGCCGTCACCAGCAGGCGCTCAACGTCACCGATCAGCTGGCGATGGCGTGGCTTGAGGTGCTGCGGCAGCTGCCGGAAGGCTGGCCCGAGCGTGCCCTGGCCGACGCCACGGCCGGCTGGCCATCGGATCATGCCGATGCCGAGCCACTCGATGAGGCCATGAGCGAGTGGCGGCGCTGGCAGTCGGCCCCGCTCGACCCGCAAGAAGACCAAGCTTTCGATCTCGAAGCGCTGGAAACCTGCCAGCAGACGCTGCTCGACGGGCTGGGTTCTCTCAATCTGGGCGAGCGTGCGCGTAACCGCGAACGCCAGGCGCGAGACGTCGTCGCCCGCGAGAAGGCGCTGGAAATGTCGCTGGAAGCGGCCAGCGCCAGCCGGCTGTTCAACGAGTCCGAACGCGCTCGGCTGGGGACGCTGGAAGGTGTCACGCCGGAAGCGCTCGAATCGCTGCGCGGCCTGCATCGTCAGCTGCAAGGGCAACTCGACGAGCATCGCGGCCGGGTCACCCGGCTGCACACTTCGCGTGAGCAGATCGAGGACACCCTGGTCGAGCGTCTCAGTTCGATCATCATCGATGCCGCCGGCAACCTCGAAATTCTGCGCCGGGTGGCGCGACGCTCCGCCGACGGTGGGGCCTACTTCGAGGTCAAGGCGGATCTGATCGCCGACGAATCCGTGCGCGAGCTGATCCAGCAACTGCTGGCGGATATCGACGCGCATCTGGCGGTGCAGCGGCGCCGGCTCGAGCAGGCCGGCGATGGGGCGCAGGCCAAGGGCGGGCGCGACGACGATCTGACTCGCCAGATACGTCGACGCATCTATCGCGGTCTGTTCCGCGACGTCAGTATTCGCATCAAGCACGATGCCATTCGCCCGCACGGCCGCCTGTTCTCACTTAACGAGGACATGTCGGAAGGCCAGCGCGAGGCGGTCTCGCTGATGTGGCTGGTGAAGCTCTCTGAGTTCGCCATCGAACGTGAGCTGCGCGAGCTGCCCGGCAACCACAAGCGTCGTGCTCGGGCCAGCCGCGAGAGTGTCATCCTGCTCGACGGCCTGTTTTCCAAGCTCTCGCATCGCCGCCTGATCCAGGATTCGCTGGAGTCGTTGCGCAACACACGGGGGCGCTTCCAGATGATCGGTCTGATTCACAACCCCAACTACGAGAACGACCCGAGCATCTTCCCCACTTATCTGGTCGGCAGCGTGATCGGTGGCCAACAGGGCCAGGGCGGGCATGTCATCGTTCGCGAGGGACGCGCCGTGTCGCCGGAAGAATCCGGGCGCGGCGCCGGCGAAGCCAGCCTGTTCGGGATTCATGTGACGCCGGCACCGGTGGAGTAATCGGCAAGGCCCGCTTTGGCGGGCCTGGAGATAATGGACTTATGGTTAGATTCGATAGGATCGGCTTACTACTGGCCGAGCCTTAACCACCCTCTCGCTCGTGATTGCGAGGGCTTGCCCCTCGCGCTCCCCTTTTTGACGCCACAAACGGCGAAACCCTGAACGCCAATCGTCCGCGCTCGGGTCGGCGCAAAAGGGCATCCATGCCCCACGCGCCTCTTGCGTCATCCATGACGCAAGACCCGGCACGGGCGATAGTCGTTCAGCGCCGTTCTGGAAGGCGTCGTTGGGGTGGCAAAGCCCATGATAGCGGCTTAGTGTCAGCCTTAGTGACGCTTGCAGTGCTGAACCAAAGAAAAGGGGCCTGCCGCTGTTGCAGGCCCCTTTTCTTTCACGGGAGTTGTATCCTTCAATAACCTTCGTAGCTCGTAGCTCGTAGCTCGTAGCTCGTAGCTCGTAGCTCGGATTAACGCGGTGAGTCGTAACGTCCGCCACGGCCGTTGGAATAGACCACCTGCCATAGCTGGATGTCTCGCGCCCGGAAGGCGCCAGCGCAGGAGCCGAGATAGTAGAGAAACATCCGCTTGACGCGCTCACCGTAGTTGTCGGCGATCTCGTGCCAATGGGCGAGCAGATTTTCCTGCCACGCCATCAGCGTGGTGTCGTAATCAGCGCCGAAGTTCTGCCAGTCTTCCATTATCAGCTTGCCTTCGCTGGCGTCGGCAACCTGTTGAACCGAGGGCAGGATGCCGTTGGGAAAAATGTATTTATTGATCCACGGATCGATACTGACCTCGTTGGTATTGGAGCCGATGCAGTGCAGTACGAACAGGCCGCCCGGCTTCAACAGGCGCTTGACGGTGTCGAAATAGGTGGCGTAGTTGCGTTGACCGACGTGTTCGAACATGCCGATCGAGACGATGCGGTCGAACTCGCCGCTGAGCTCACGATAGTCTTCGAGTATGATCTCGACAGGCAGGCCAGCGCAGCGCTCACGGCCGAGTTTCGCCTGTTCTTCGGAGATGGTAATGCCGGTGACTTCGACGCCATAGTTGCGCGCCGCATGTTCGGCGAAGCTTGCCCAGCCGCAGCCGATATCGAGCACTTTCATGCCGGGTTCGAGATCGAGCTTGCGGCAGGCAAGGTCGAGTTTGGCGACTTGCGCTTCGTGCAGCGTCCGGGCTTCTTTCCAGTAGCCGCAGGAATAGCACAGCGTTTCGTCGAGCATGCGGGTAAAAAGATCGTTACCGAAATCGTAGTGCTCTTTGCCGACGATGTAGGCACGCGCCTTGCTCTGTAGGTTCACGAAACTCGACTGCAGCTTGTAAACGACACGTTCGGTGGTGGTATGCGCAATGCCACCGAGGCCGTGTCGCAACAGGCGGTGGATCATTTCGTCGATACGATCGCACTCCCACCAGCCGTCCATGTAGGCTTCGCCGAAACCGATGGATCCTTGACGGACGACTCGCGAGAACAGATCGGGATGATGAACGCGAATGTCCCAGGGTTGGTTGCCATTGAGGGTGACACCAGACCCCTCGAGTAACTTCTCGATCGTTTGGCGGGCGCGAGTATCGGGTAATGCAACGGGGGCAATGGGTGTATTACTGGTCATGGTTCTTCCTAGCGAGGGGCGCAGCACGTTCCTCGGCCGCCCGATAACATCGCTCCGCTCGAGCGGGGAAAATAACCTCATGACTTGCGGGTTCGATCGCGCTAACGCGTTTCTCGGTCATTTTCCATCCGCTTGAAACGGTCCGAAGGATCAAGCTATTGGCGGCGGCAACGTGGTGCGCCACGGTCCCTGTTCCCTAACTTTGTCAACCTTATTTGCATCGCTTGCTAACGGCTTTGCCGCCAATAAGATTAGCGTTATTCGCTCAATAGTCTAGTCGTGGTCGACATTTTTGCGCCAAAAATCGACAAGCTCTGCGTGAATGGGGCTGAATGGCAACTGATGGCAGAAATCCTGAGGCTGAGTAAAGGAGACAGACAATGCACGTGATCGTCGACTTATGTGTCGTGCCATTGGGAGTGGGGGTATCAGTATCGCCTTACGTGGCAGAATGTCAGCGTGTGATCGAGGTCTCGGGGCTCCACTATCGAATGCATGCTTACGGCACCAATATCGAAGGTCCCTGGGATGAAGTGATGGCGGTCGTCAAGACTTGCCATGAAGCAGTGCATGCGATGGGAGCGCCGAGGATTACCACGACGCTGAAGATGGGAACCCGCACGGATCGGGAGCAGCGCATGGACGATAAGGTCGAGAGCGTGGAAGGCCTGCGCCGGGTCTGAACTCTGGCATCCGCCGACCCGTTCGGTCGGCGGATGCCCAGTGACTTCCGGATGATCAGCGGCAGCGGATCGTCCTGGTGGCTTTATAGCCGTCCCCTTCCTGAGTGGCTGCCTGAAGTTCGGTGTCTTCGTCGACCGTGGCACCTTCGAGCTGATCATTGGCATTGGCAGCTTTGCGTGAACCGTCGTTCGGCCCGGTCATTTGTTGCTCGACAATGATGAACTCGTCTCGATCCTGAGCCTCGCATTGCTCGAGAGAGCGTTCCTTGGCGTTGCTCATCGCTTCGCCCTGATCATCGCCTAGGCCGGTGACGATGTAATCGGTTGAATCTTTTTCGATCGAGCTACTGTCGCTGGCACAGCCAGCCAGAGCGCCCAGTGTGAGCAATCCGGCTAAAGCCATCCATGCGGGAGTTCTGGTTGCCATCTGCATCATGTCACTCACTCCTTGTGTCACGGTTTCGATTGGCTTGCGCGCTGGCGATACGGGGCCGCC
>JGI24517J20059_1001111_pt1 | contig 9458 bp, 9 predicted proteins | sample LinPmetageLP41_FD_20059 | JGI IMG/M metagenome (IMG submission 20059) | reverse complement strand
AAAAACGCCAAGCACTCTCGCGCAGTATCAGCCCAGCCTCAACGGGAAGACTCACTTCCCCGGCGCGCAACCAGGGATGAGGTTTCGACGCTGGAGCGACTCAAAGGCTGGTTTAAAGGAAATTTCTGACAGGCCGCAAGCGGTCTTGGAGACGGGGCAATGTTCGAACTAGTAGATAACGCACCTTCTAGTAGTGCAGTCATCAAAGTCATCGGTGTCGGCGGCGGCGGCGGGAATGCCGTCAACCACATGGTCGAGAGCAACATCGAAGGCGTCGAGTTCATCTGCGCCAACACCGATGCTCAGGCGCTCAAGCGCGTGGCGGCCAAGACCGTTCTTCAGCTGGGTAGCGAGATCACCAAAGGGCTGGGGGCGGGGGCGAGCCCGGACGTCGGGCGTCAGGCAGCGATGGAAGATCGCGAGCGCATCGCGGAAATGCTCCAGGGCGCGGACATGGTCTTCATCACTGCCGGCATGGGCGGTGGCACCGGCACTGGCGGCGCGCCGGTAGTCGCTCAGGTTGCCAAGGAGCTCGGTATCCTGACCGTCGCGGTCGTGACGCGTCCGTTCCCGTTCGAGGGGCCGAAGCGGATGCGCGCGGCGGAAGAGGGAATGAAGGAGCTGTCAGAGTATGTCGACTCGCTGATTACCATCCCCAATGAGAAGCTGCTGTCGGTGCTAGGCAAGAATGCCAGCCTGCTGACCGCTTTCAGCGCGGCCAACGATGTATTGTTGGGCGCCGTTCAGGGGATCGCCGAACTGATCACCAGCCCGGGTATCATCAACGTCGACTTTGCCGACGTGCGTACGGTGATGTCGGAAATGGGCATGGCGATGATGGGAACCGGCGCCGCAACGGGCGAAAACCGCGCCCGCGAAGCCGCCGAGAAGGCCATTCGCAGCCCGCTGCTCGAAGACATCGATCTGCACGGTGCTCGCGGTATTCTGGTCAACATCACTGCCGGCCCGGATCTTTCCATCGGTGAGTTCAACGACGTGGGCGCGACGGTTCAAGAGTTCGCTTCTCAGGATGCGACAATCGTGGTGGGTACCGCCATCGACATGGAAATGTCCGATGAACTGCGCGTGACCGTCGTTGCCGCGGGCCTCGACGCGCAGAAAGAGAAGGCGATCCCGCGTGAAACCGTGGCTTCTCGTCCGGAAACGACCGATTATCGCAAGCTCCAGCAGCCAGCAGTCATGCGTCAGCAGGCCGCGCGTGCCGAGCAGGAAGCCTCAGCGAAAAAGGCGCAACATGAGAAGCGCAAGACATCGGATATGGATGACTATCTGGACATTCCTGCGTTTCTGCGTCGCCAGGCTGATTGATGCGAGGTTAAACTGCCCATCATCATTCTGTAACGTCGATATGGTTGGTGAAGCGGTGGTTTGGTGTTATAGTGAACACCGTTTCCAAACTATTTGACTGTCAGGTCGATGCCCATGATCAAACAACGAACGTTGCAGAACACGATCCGCGCGACAGGCGTGGGACTCCACTCCGGAGAAAAAGTGTATCTGACGCTACGGCCCGCGACGCCCAATACGGGCATCGTGTTCGTACGTACCGATCTCGACCCGGTGGTGCATATTCCGGCGCATGCCGAGAGCGTTACCGACACTAACCTGTGTACCGCGCTATCCAAGGATGGCGTTAAGGTCGCTACGGTCGAGCATTTGATGTCGGCTTTTGCGGGCTTGGGTATCGACAACGCTTATGTCGAGTTGAGTGCACCCGAAGTGCCGATCATGGATGGCAGCGCAGGTCCATTCGTGTTCCTGATTCAGTCAGCGGGTATCGCCGAGCAGGCCGCGCCGAAACAGTTCATTCGTATCAAGCGTGAAATCACCGTCCATGATGACGGCAAGCAGGCGACGTTTCTGCCTCACAACGGCTTCAAGGTCAGCTTCGCGATCGATTTCGATCATCCGGTCTTCGAACAGCAGAAGCAGACGGCCAGCGTTGATTTTTCGACGACTTCTTTCGTCAAGGAAGTGTCTCGCGCTCGCACGTTCGGTTTCATGCGTGATCTTGAATTTCTGCGTTCCCAGAACCTGGCGTTGGGCGGCAGTCTCGATAACGCTATCGTCCTCGATGATTACCGCATCGTTAACCAGGACGGTTTGCGTTATGACGATGAGTTCGTGAAACACAAGATGTTGGACGCCATCGGTGATCTCTACCAGTTGGGCCACAGTCTGATTGGCGAATTCAAAGGCTACAAGTCTGGCCATGGTCTCAACAATCAGCTTTGCCGCGAACTGCTCGCGCATCCGGAGGCTTACGAAATCGTGACCTTCGAAAAGTCGACCCAGACGGCACCGATTTCCTATGCGGCACCTGCAATGGCCTGAGGCATTGCCGACAATCGTGACTGGCAGTTGCTGCGCCTTCTATCGTTGAATTCGACGCCGATCTCCAGATCGGCGTTTTCGTCTCTGGACGGTGGCGGGGCAGATGTTGTTATCTCACCCTCGACGATATCTCACCCGCGACAATCACCTACCTGTCGTCGCAGCCAACCTGTCGTCGCAGCTAACCTGTCGTTGTAGCTAAGAGGAGGCGCTAGAGTGAAGCTTGCGCTCAAGAGGCCGAATCGTCGCTGGGTTCCGAGATGGCGTCGGCATGGGATGCCAACCGATTCAGCGAACGTTTGAGCGGCGACTCCTCCAGGCCTTCTGCGCAATGAGAGAGGGCCTCGGCACCGGCCGGTGACAAGCGGCGTGTCTGTCGCGGAATCGCTTTGACCGGTCGGATCGGGCGTACTTTCAGTGAAAATTTCATCACTGCCTCGAATCCCGGCAGCTGATGCAGCAACTTGAGCAAGCGCGGTTGTTCGTAACGTAGCCAGGTCAACCAAGCTGCACGGTCGGTAATCAGCGTCAACACGCCATTGTGATAGCCACCAACGTAGAGATGCTCGGCAACGTCCGGCGGCAGCTGGCGTCTCAGGTGGGTCTGGGCACGTTCGATCAACGTTGCCATGCGCATCACGTCCCCCAATCCTCCCGGTTGCTCCAGGAGTCGGGAAACGGGCTGGGCTCGCAAACGCTTAGCCTTTATACTCATCGGCTTGCACGCAGTGGGGAGTGACCCGCTAAACCTATCACGACGCGGAGTTCGTCGACAGCATGACTTCGGCCAAAGCGCAATCCGGTCAGCGTGGCGCCGTATGGCGTCCCCGGCAGCGAGCCCATTGGTGGCTGGCGAGTGTGCTGGTCGGCTGTCTATTGCCTGCGGGTCTGATGCACGTCGAGGCCATGCGGCTGGCCGAGCGACTGACCCAGGTCTATCTGATGGCCCCAGAGGCCATTCGCGCCGAATCACGACGCGTCGCACGTGTTGGCGCCAAGCATCCTGCCCATCCGCAAGCCGCGGCTTACCCCACGTTGCCGCCGGGTTATTGCGATCCCTTCATCGCCGCCAGCGCAGCGCTGGATGTCATCTCTCGCCGCGGCCCGCCTATTCCTGCTTGATCATCATCTGGCGTTCTACCTTATCGGCAGCCAATGCTGGTCTCAGTGCCGCGTCGTTGCCTCAGAGCTATACCGGAAACAGAGTTAAGCAGGAAACAGATCATGTTGAATGGATTACTACACAAATTGGTCGGCTCCAAGAACGACCGCGACGTCAAGCGCATGCGCAAGCAAGTGGAGGCGATCAACGACCTGGAAGCTACTTTCGAGGGGCTCGACGATGCGTCGCTCCAGGCTAAAACGATCGAGTTTCGCCAGCGTCTTGCCGATGGAGAGAAGCTCGATGCGCTGCTGCCGGAGGCTTTTGCCACGGTTCGCGAGGCCAGCAAACGCGTTCTGGGCATGCGCCATTTCGACGTTCAGGTAGTCGGTGGCATGGCCCTCCACGAGGGTCGCATCGCGGAGATGAAAACCGGCGAAGGTAAAACGCTGGTCGGTACCCTGGCGGTCTATTTCAATGCGCTGCCAGGCAAAGGCGTGCACGTGGTCACCGTCAACGACTATCTGGCCAGCCGCGACGCCAACTGGATGCGTCCGCTCTACGAGTTTCTCGGTCTGAGTGTCGGTGTCATCGCCTCCGGGCAGCCCAACGAGGAGAAGCGTCAGGCTTACGCCTGCGATATCACCTACGGCACCAATAACGAGTACGGCTTCGACTATCTGCGTGACAATATGGCGTTCTCGCTGCAGGACAAGGTCCAGCGGCCGTTGCATTACGCGATCATCGATGAGGTCGACTCCATCCTGATCGACGAAGCGCGTACGCCGCTGATTATTTCCGGTCCCGTCGAAGAGAACGTCGAGCTCTACCGCACGATTCATACGCTCTCCAAGCAGCTCAAGCAGTGCACCGACGAAGAAGATCCGGCTACCGGCGACTTTCTAATCGACGAGAAACAGAAGCAGGTCGAGCTGACCGAGGAAGGACATCAGCAGGTCGAGCAACTGATGCGTGAAGCGGGTCTGCTGAAAGCGGAAGATTCACTCTATGCGGTTCAGAACCTGGGTCTGCTGCAGCACATTCACTCGGCGCTGCGTGCGCGCTGTCTCTATCATCGCGACGTCGATTATATCGTTGCCGATGGCAACGTCGTCATCGTCGACGAGCACACCGGCCGTACCATGCCGGGACGCCGCTGGTCGGAAGGCCTGCATCAGGCGGTCGAAGCCAAGGAAGGGGTCAACATCCAGCGGGAAAGCCAGACGCTGGCTTCCACCACTTTCCAGAACTATTTCCGCCTCTACGAGAAGCTGGCGGGGATGACCGGTACCGCGGATACCGAAGCCTTCGAGTTCAATCATATCTACGGGCTCGATGTGCTGGTGATTCCGACCAATCGGCCGCTGGCACGTCAGGATCTGAATGACCTGGTCTATCTCAGCGCCGAGGAGAAATACGCCGCGATCATCGAAGATGTCAACACGCAGCGCGAGGCCAATCGGCCGGTGCTGGTGGGTACCGCATCGATCGAGACCTCGGAGTATCTCTCGAAGCTGATGCAGGCGAAGCAGATTCCCCACAACGTCCTCAACGCCAAGCAGCACGACAGCGAGGCCGAGATCATCGCCCAGGCCGGCCGCCCTGGTGCGATCACCCTGGCGACGAACATGGCCGGCCGTGGTACCGATATCGTGCTTGGCGGTAACTGGGAAGCCGAGGTCGCCAAGCTCGAGAATCCGAGCGAGGAGCAGATTGCGGCGATCAAGGTCGACTGGCAGCAGCGCCACGACGCGGTGCTCGAATCCGGTGGCCTGCATGTGATCGGCTCCGAGCGCCACGAATCGCGGCGTATCGACAACCAGTTACGCGGCCGTGCGGGGCGTCAGGGCGACCCCGGTTCGACACGCTTCTTCCTGTCGCTGGAAGACAGCCTGATGCGTCTGTTCGGATCTGACCGTGTGCAGCGCCTGATGGGTGCACTGGGTCTGGAAGAGGGCGAGGCCATCGAGCACAAGATGGTTTCGAATGCGGTCGAGCGGGCGCAGAAGAAGGTCGAAGGACGCAACTTCGATATCCGTAAGCAGCTGCTGGAGTACGACGACGTCTCCAACGACCAGCGTCGGGTGATCTACGAGCAGCGTGACGATATCCTCGCCGCTGACGAGATCTCCGATAACATTGCCAGCATTCGTGACGAAGTGCTCGACCAGACGATCTCCGATTACGTGCCGCCGCAGAGCCTGCCGGAACAGTGGGAACTGACGGGACTTCAGGATCAGCTCAAGCAGGAGTTCAATCTCGACCTGCCGTTGGTGCAATGGGCACAGGAAGATGACAACTTCAACGAGGAAGTGCTGCGTCAGCGCCTGCTCGATCAGCATCGCGGCCAGTACGTCGCCAAGGTCGAGGCGATCGGTGGCGACATGATGCGGCGCTTCGAGAAGCAGGTCATGCTCCAGGTGCTGGACACCCGCTGGAAAGAGCATTTGCAGTCGATGGATCACCTGCGCCGCGGCATTCATCTACGCGGCTACGCGCAGAAGAATCCCAAGCAGGAGTACAAGCGTGAGGCTTTCGAGCTGTTCCAGTCGCTGCTCTACAACATCAAGCACGATGTCACTCGTATTCTGAGCCACGTTCAGGTTCGTCGTCAGGAAGAAGTCGAGGATCTCGAGCGCCAGCGCCGCGAAGCGCTGGAGCGTGAAAAGGCTTCCAGTCAGTCGGTGCATGAAGAGGCGGCCGCCGCCGCACAGCAGACCGCCGAAGGTGCGGAGCCCGAGTCCGAGGCTGGCGAAGAAAGCGCTCAGCCGGTGCGGCGCGAGGGCCCCAAGGTAGGGCGCAACGATCCGTGCCCGTGCGGTTCCGGCAAGAAATACAAGCAGTGTCACGGCACGCTGAGTTGAGTGGGTTTCGGACTCGGGCCGCGGCTCGTGTCCGCCAAGGAGAATCGAGATGGCGGTAGGTCAGTCAGTATTCCCGATGATGCCCCCCATTGATGGCGTGCGTTTGGGCACGGCGATGGCCGGGATCAAGAAGCCGAATCGCCGTGATCTGGTGGTGATCGAGGTGCCGGAAGGTGCCACGGTCGCGGCGACGTTCACACGCAACGCCTTCTGCGCTGCCCCGGTGCACGTCGCTCGGGACCACTTACAGCATGTGGCGCCACGCTATCTGTTGATCAATACCGGTAATGCCAACGCCGGTACCGGGGCCCGCGGGCGTCAGGATGCCGAGAGTTGCTGCGCCTCGCTGGCCGACCTGGCCGGTGTCGACGTCCATCAGGTACTACCCTTTTCGACCGGTGTGATCGGTGAGCCGCTGCCGGTGGAGCGCGTTGCAGCCGGCTTGCCGGCAGCGTTGGAGTCGCTGAGCGAGACGGGCTGGGCGCTGGCCGCCGAAGGCATCATGACCACCGATACCCGGATCAAGGGTGCCACCACGCAGGTTGAACTCAGCGGTGGCACCGTCACGATCAACGGCATCAGCAAGGGCTCGGGCATGATCCAGCCCAACATGGCAACCATGCTCGGCTTCGTCGCCTGCGATGCGGCGATCGACAAGCCCCAGCTGCAGCAGTGGCTGCGTGATGCCGTGCAGGTGTCGTTCAATTCGATCACCGTGGATTCCGATACCTCGACCAACGATGCCTGCACTCTGGTCGCTACCGGGCGCGGGCCGGCCGTCGAAACGCCAGAAGATGAACGGCTTTTCCGCGCGGCGCTGACCTCGGTGCTGACGGAACTCGCTCAAGCGATCATTCGTGATGGCGAAGGCGCCACCAAGTTCGTCACGCTTGACGTCGAGCAGGCGGCCAGCGTCGACGAGGCGCGGACGGTGGCGTTCACTGTGGCGCACTCGCCGCTGGTCAAGACGGCACTTTACGCCAGCGATGCCAATTGGGGACGCATTCTCGCGGCCGTGGGTCGCGCGCCGGTCGAGGATCTGAACGTCGAGCGCATCGTCATCGATCTGGGTGGCGAGCGTCTGGTCGAGCATGGCGGACGCGCCGAGAGTTATGCGGAGGAGACCGGCGCCCGAGTGATGGCTCAGGAAGAGATCATCATCCGCATTCAACTGGGTCGTGGTGACGCGAGCGCCACGGTCTGGACATCCGATCTGTCCCACGATTACGTATCGATCAACGCGGATTACCGTAGTTGAGCGATGTCCAGACGTTGCGAGCCATGTCGACCTCGCGCGTCAAGGTTAAGCTCTGTCTGAAAAATCGACGAGCGATGGCCAGACAAGGCAAAAATCGGCGAAAAAGCGGAGTTTACGAGGGTGTAAATGAGTATTTCGAGCCGATTTTTAACGCAGTATGGGCGAGCGCAGGCATTTTTCAGACAAAGCGTAAACACTGCAGTGGTACGAGAGACTGAGTAAAATGATCAAGAGACGGGTCCACGTAGCGGCAGCAGCCGTCATTCGCGGCGACGGACGAGTGCTGATTGCCAGGCGACCGGCGACTGTCGACCAAGGCGGTCTGTGGGAATTTCCGGGGGGCAAGCTGGCGCCCTACGAGACCGGACTCGAGGCGCTCAAGCGGGAATTGAACGAGGAACTCGGTATCCAGATCGTGCGCGCCCAACCGTTGATTCGCGTGCATCATGAATATGCCGACAAGCATATTCTGCTGGATGTGTGGCAGGTACGTGAATACGACGGTGATCCGTACGGTCGGGAAGGGCAACCGGTGCGTTGGGTCGAGGTCGACGATCTGCCCAACTACCCGTTCCCGGCGGCCAATATGCCGATTCTGCGCGCGGTCGCGCTGCCTCAGGAGTATCTGATCACGGCCGAAGCCGCGGACGATGACGTTTTTTTGGCGCGACTCGAGCGGGCGCTGAAAGAGGACAATATCCGGCTGGTGCAGTTGCGTGCCAAGGAACTGGATGACGCCGCCTACCAGGCGCGGGCGGAAAAGACCCTTGCGCTGTGTCACCGTTATGGTGCGAAACTGCTGCTCAATGCGGACCCCGAATGGCTGCAGCGCGTCGACGCCGACGGCATTCATTTGACCAGCGCACGACTGATGGAGCTCAAACGGCGTCCCATTCCTAGCCATAAATGGGTGGGGGCATCGACCCACGACGATGAGCAGCTCGCTCAGGCCGGACTGATCGACTGCGACTTCGTCACCCTGTCGCCGCTGGCGCCGACGCCGTCGCATCCGGATGCAGTGACCATCGGCTGGCACGATTTCCAGCAGATGGTGGAAACGGCCGCGATGCCGGTCTTCGCACTGGGCGGCATGACACGCCACCATGCCAGTCAGGCGCGCGCTGTCGGTGCTCAAGGCATCGCGTCGATTCGCGATTTCTGGCGCAGCGACAATTGAGCTACGGGCTACGGGCTACGGGCTACGGGCTACGGGCTACGGGCTACGGGCTACGGGCTACGAGCTACGAGCTACGAGCTACGAGCTACGGGCTACGGGCTACGAGCTACGGGCTACGAGCTACGAGTGAAATAATGCCAGCGACGATCGTCGCTGGCATTGTTGCATTCAGGGGCTGCATCTTGGTTTTCGCGGCTCGCGGCTCGCGGCTCGCGGCTCGCGAGCCGCGGCTTTCGCTATTCCTGACCGCGTTCGAGACGATCGATGAGCTCGTCGAGTTCGGTTTCGTCCATGTGCGGTTCGCCCGCAATGCGGTGTGAACCATCGGCCCAAGCGCCCAGGTCGAGCAGTTTGCAGCGTTTCGAGCAGAACGGACGGTAGGGGGTCTCGGACGTCCAGACGACCGATTTCTGGCACTGCGGGCAGGAGACGGTCAGCGTCTTGCCTGAACCGGAGTTTGGATCGTTACTTGCATCATTGCTAGGTTCGTTACGTCGAGTCATGGGGCGAATATCGTGTCGGTGGCTGTCGTATCGGTGTCGGGGCGTAGGCTATCGCGTCGATGAAAAGTCCAGTTGGCGATATTTGGCATCCAGTCGGGCAATCTGGTCGAGCAGATGTTGTCGGTCGCCACTATTGTCGATGACGTCGTCGGCTGCTGCAAGGCGTCGTTCCCGCGGGCTTTGCGCTGCCAGTATGGAC
>JGI24517J20059_1001104_pt1 | contig 9540 bp, 8 predicted proteins | sample LinPmetageLP41_FD_20059 | JGI IMG/M metagenome (IMG submission 20059) | reverse complement strand
GCAATCCGCTGAGCGAAGCGTTGCAGTTGCCCGCGACGTATTCGAAGTGCGGCGTGCCGCCACGAATCACCGCGCCCAGCGCGACGACCGCATCGGGCCGGGAAACCTGCAGCACGCGTTTGACCGCCAACGGCAGTTCCCAAGCGCCGGGGACATGAATCAGCTCGATGTTCTCTTCACTGACGCCGTGGCGCGTCAGGCTATCGACGGCACCTTCGACGAGGCTGTCGACGACATGGTGATTGAAGCGACCCACGACGATGGCGTAGCGGCCATCGACATCGGTGAACTGACCTTCCAGTTGCGCGATCGGTTGCATTTGTCGGGTTCCGGATACACGGCGCCAGATTCGTCACGAATTCGAATCTGGACGCGATAAAACAGTCTGATTGGCCGGCGCCAGAACCTAGCGCTCGGCGCGCGAAGCCGGCCATCTTACCATGGCCGCGCGGGCTTACCATGCTCATGGAGGCTTGGTTTGAATCTCGTTCAGGCGTCGCCGCTGACCAGCTCGACCACCTCCAGATCGAAACCGGAAAGGGCCGAGAAGCGCCACGGCGAACTCAACAGTCGCATTTTGCCGACGCCGAGCTGGCGTAGAATCTGCGCGCCGGTGCCGATCGACAGAAAATTCCCAGAACCATCGGAGGCACTGGAACGCGGCGCCGAACGGCGCCCCATCAGCACATCGAGCTGCTGCTTGAAATCTCCTTGAGGACGCGCATCATCGAGCAGCACGAACACGCCGGCTTCCGCCTGGCCGATCTCGGCCAGCGCGGTGTGGGCCGTCCAGTGGCTATCCGCGTCGCATAGCGCAAGTAGATCGCGAAGCGTGTCTCCGCCATGTACGCGTACCGTCGTCGGCGTGGCGTGTTCGGGCTTGCCCTTGACCAGCGCCAGATGATGCCGGTCCTGGATGGTGTCGTGGAAGACATGCAGGGTCATCTCGCCGAACGCGGTTTTCACTGGCGTCTGCTCGATCGCATCGACGGTACGCTCGTTGAGCATGCGATAGTGAATCAGATCGGCGATGGTACCGATCTTGATGTCGTGCTCGGCAGCGAAGCGCTCGAGCTCCGGCCGCCGCGCCATGCTGCCGTCGTCGTTCATGATCTCGCAGATCACGCCGGTCGCCTCGAACCCGGCCATGACAGCCAGATCGCAGGCAGCCTCGGTATGGCCGGCCCGGCGCAGCACGCCCCCCGGCTCCGCCATCAACGGGAAGATATGCCCGGGCTGGACGATATCTCCCGGCACTGCCCCACGGGCCGCCGCCGCGCGCACGGTGAGCGCGCGATCCGCCGCGGAGATGCCCGTGGAGACGCCTGTAGCAGCTTCGATGGAGACAGTGAACTTGGTGCCGTAACCGGAGCCGTTGTCGCTGACCATCAGCGGCAGTTTCAACTGCTGGCAGCGCGCCTTCGACATCGGTTGGCAGATCAGGCCACGCGCGTGACGCGCCATGAAGTTGATGTGGTCGGCCTCGACACATTCGGCCGCCATGATGATATCGCCTTCGTTTTCGCGGTCCTCGTCATCCATCAGGATGACCATTCGGCCCTGTCGAATCTCTTCGACCAGAACGTCGATGCTGGCCAGCTGGCTCGATTGCGCTGTCGTCATTGCTGATTCGTCCATGGAAACCGCCGTCTGCTGAAACCACAGTCTATTGAAACCACAGTCTACTGGAACCAGAGAGGCTCGATGCGGCACAGCCTACCTGTCGCGAGACGCGGACGCTACTGTCGAATGACGGTGACGCGGTCCCGCTTTTGCTGCTCTCGGGTACCCGCGCGCGTCAACTCTCTCTGACCGGACGCGCCGAAATACGCCAGTCCTCGCCCACCGCGCAGATAGCGTCGATCTGTAACCGGCGCTGCTGGTTCATCGTCGAAAGGCCCGGCAACGCGAACAGCGGCCGCGCCTCGCTGCCCAACAGCGTCGGCGCCATAAACAGTTCGAGCTGATCGATGCAGTTCGCCTCCAGCAGGGCTCCGGCCAGGGTCGCACCGGTCTCGACGAGCACCTCGTTGCACGCCTCGCAGCTGGCCAAGTAGCGCAGCACCGCGTCGAACGCGACGCGCCCTTCGGCATTGGCGGGCATGGAGGCAAGTTCGGCACCGGCCGCCTCCAGCTGGCTCCAGCGCGGGTCAGCATCATCCCGTAGCGTGAATACCAGGGTTCGTCCCGGTTCATTCAGGCAGGCCGCCGCCAATGGCAGTCGCAGACTACTGTCGAGAATCACCCGTAACGGCTGGCGCTGGGCGATCGCCGCGGCGTTCTCCAAACCCAACTGCTCGGCACGGACCGTCAACCGGGAATCGTCGAAAATGATCGACTCCACTCCGGTCAATACCGCGCTGGACGCAGCGCGCAGACGCTGTACTTGCTGCCGCGCAGCCGGACCGGTGATCCATTGGGATTCGCCATTGGCCATGGCCGTGCGCCCGTCGAGACTCATCGCCATCTTCAAGGTGACGCGAGGCAATCCGTCGCGCATGCGCCGGATGAAGCCGGGATTGAGCTGTCGTGCATCATCCTCGAGCAGCCCCACCTCGACCTCGATACCCGCCTCGCGCAGCATGGCGAAACCCCGTCCGGAAACCTGCGGATTGGGGTCTTCCATTGCGGCGACGACGTTTGCGACACCGGCATCGATCAACGCCTGGCTGCATGGGCCGGTACGGCCGGTGTGCGAGCAGGGCTCCAGCGTGACGTACGCCGTTGCCCCACGGGCAGCCTCGCCGGCCATTCGCAGCGCGTGAATTTCAGCATGCGCCTCGCCGGCGCGCGCATGGAATCCTTCACCGATAATTCGCCCGTCCTTGACCAGCACGCAGCCGACTCGCGGGTTGGGATCACAGCTATACTGCCCCTGCCAGGCGAGCTCAATCGCTCGATTCATGCAGGCATCAGGGAGCAAGGATTCGAAACAGAAAGCAGGCATGGCGGCTCGCTCAAGATGACGCCGGCCCGAACGCCGGCGCTGGCGACATTAAGGGAGGGATGGGCAACGGTCAGCGCTGGCCGTCGTCGCTCGATGGAAGATTCGGCTCCTGGGACAGCCGATCGATCTCGGCCCGGAACTCGTCGAGATCCTGGAAGCGACGGTAGACCGAGGCAAAACGAATATAGGCGACGTGGTCGAGGCGCTTGAGCGTCTCCATCACTTCTTCCCCGACTTCGCGAGCTTCGACCTCGCGATCGCCTCGGGCACGCAGCCGCTGACGAATGCGTTCGACGGCGGCCTCGAAGGACTCCACGCTGACCGGGCGCTTCTCGAGAGACAGTGCCATCCCGGCGCGCATCTTCGCTTCATCGAAACTCTCGCGGGAACCGTCCGACTTGACCACCCGGGGCATCACCAGTTCGGCGGTCTCGTAGGTCGTGAAACGCTCCCCACATGCAGCGCACTGACGACGGCGACGCACCTGATCGCCCTCGGCCACCAGGCGGGAATCGGTCACCTTGGTATCGTGCGTACCACAAAAAGGGCAATGCATCGTCGGGGTCTACCTGTCAGCGTGGGCGATTTGGAAAACCGCCGCTATTGTTAAGTGAACGACATAAAAGACGGTAAAAGAACGAGAGAGAGTGTAACGGTTTGGGCAACATAGCGGAAATACGCTGAAAATCCGCAGCGATTTTCATGGGGCCCGTCTTCTGCAAGGATATCGTGACAATCCGTCACAACAGCATCTTGATCCGCACGCCGCGTGCGCTAACCGCTGAAATCAGGAATCTCTCCCATGCCCAGCCGTGCCGCGAATTATCCTGCGCTGTCCGAAGACGCTTTCATCGAGCGCGCCAACGCGCGCCTGGAAGAGGTCTACGGCCCCCGTCGTGACGAAATCATGCGTCGTCTGATGACATTGTTGATGCACCAGCGCAGCGCATTGGACGGTTTGCCAAGGCCGACGTGGAGTGAGCGTGACCAGATCCTGATCACTTACGGCGATACCATCATCGATGGCGGGCGGCCACCGCTGGAGGTGCTGGACGACTTTCTCGCCACGCGCCTCAACGGCACATTCAGCGGTTTGCATATCCTGCCATTCTTTCCCTGGAGCAGTGACGACGGATTCTCGGTGATTCACTACCGCGAGGTGAATCCCAAACTGGGCGACTGGCAGGACGTGCGCCGACTCGCCTCTCGCGTCGATCTGATGGTCGATCTGGTGATCAATCACGTCTCCCGCGACTCGCTATGGTTCATCGACTATTTATCCGGGACGCAACCGGGACGCGATTACTTCATCGAAATGGATCCGGAAACGGATCTCTCCATGGTCACGCGGCCACGCAACTCGCCGCTACTGGTACCCGTGTCGACACGCCGTGGCACCCGCCATCTATGGGCGACCTTCTCCGAAGACCAGATCGATCTCAATTTCGCCAATCCCGACGTACTGATCGAGTTCATCGGGATCCTGCTCTACTACGTCCAGCAGGGCGCGCGCCTCATTCGACTCGATGCCATCACCTATCTGTGGAAGGAGGTCGGCACCTCCTGCGTTCATCTGCCCCAGACGCATGCCATCGTGCGCCTGCTGCGGGCCATCCTGGATTTCATGGCGCCGGGCACGCTGCTGATCACCGAAACCAACGTGCCGCACCACGAGAACATGAGTTACTTTGGTCTGGAACGTCTGGGCCTCGAACGCCCGGGGCAGGATCGTACCGGCGCCCCTCAGTCGATGCCCGACGAAGCGCACATGATCTACCAGTTCACGCTACCGCCGCTGCTGGTGCATACCCTGACCAGCGGCGACGCCACCACCCTGAGCGACTGGGCTCGCAGTCTGCCGGCGCTGCCGCCGGGCTGCACCTACTTCAACTTCACCGCCAGCCACGACGGCATCGGAGTGAGAGCGCTCGAGGGCCTGCTGCCGCCGCACGAGGTCGAGATCATGCTCGAACTGATGCACCGCTTCGGCGGCTACGTCAGCATGAAGACCAACGCCGATGGCAGCGATTCACCCTACGAGATCAACATCACCTACTACGACGCGCTCAAAGGGACTCGCCGAGGTGCGGACGCCTGGCAAGTCGAACGTTTCTTGTGCAGCCAGAACCTGATGCTGGCGCTGCAGGGAATTCCGGGTGTCTACTTCCACTCGCTGACCGCCACGCTCAACGACCACGGCGGCGTCGAACGCAGCGGCAAGCTACGCTCGATCAATCGTCGTCGCTGGCCCAAGGAAGAGCTGGATGAACTCATCGACAGCCGCAGCACGCCGACTCGCGAGGCGTTCACGTCGTTGAAGCGACGCCTCAATATCCGCGCCAACGAGCCCTGCTTCCATCCCGAGGCGGCGCAGCGCGTGCTCGATACGCCTCCGGGCCTCTTCGCCATCGAACGCGGGCCACTCGCCAAGGGTCGTCGTCTGTTGGCAATCTACAACATCAGCGATACGCGTCAGCCGCTGGGGATCGACGAATTGAGCGATGGCGAATGGTACGACGTGCTCAAGGACGGCAAGAACTGGAGCCCGCATCCCGACGAGCGCGACATTCTCCGCCCCTACCGCAGCCTGTGGCTGGTGCAGCCCTGACGAGGCAACAGTTCGTCCGAACCGTGACTGACCAGAAATATCCGGTCATGTGGATCCCCATACTCGCCATCAGTTGCCATGCCTCCCACGAAGCGAGTATTGACTCAGGCGTTGTGACCGTTCAACTGGCCATAATAAACGGGTCGACAGATACAGAACACCGGCGCGCCAGTCTCCTCGATCGCCGAAATGAAACGCTCGGCCTGACTCTCATTCATGGCGTACATGAGTTCGATCGGCTGGTCTGCGAGATCGAAGAAATGCGCGGAGTGCAGCTTCCCATCTTCCCCCATTCCTTCGGCATCACTACGTTTGGTCATTCTGGTGATACCCAGATCTATCGCCATCTCCACGACCAGATCATAGACACGCTTGCCGTTGTGCCGACGCGATTCCGGCAAAATGAAAATGACCTCATACCCGCTTTCCAAACGATTCATGACCAATCCTCGAAGTTCATTTAGTTAACAATGGTGACCTGAACCCAGTCACGCCCCACCCCAGTTCAAGCATGAATCTCCATTCATTTTGACAGGATGGATCGAGCGGACTCGTATCTCATCCTGCTGGTACACGGTATCGCTCGACCGACGAGACGATCTCTTGTCGCGCCTTTTCCAAGTCGTCCCAGCCATCGATCCGTACCCATTTATCCTTTTCCAGGCGTTTGTACTGCTCGAAAAAATGCGTGATTCGTTCAAGCGTCGCCGACTCGATATCCCACCAGCTCTGGACCTTGTCGTAGAGCGGCGTCAAATCGCTGTGAGCCACCGCCAGAATCTTGGTATCCGGCCCTGCCTCGTCGGTCATGCGCAGCATGCCAATGGGGCGACTCCGGATCACCACACCCGGGTCCAACGGGCACGGCGTCAGCACCAGCACGTCGATAGGATCGCCGTCTTCGCTCAGGGTCTGAGGGATGAAGCCGTAGTTGGTCGGGTAGACCATCGATGTCGACAGGAAACGATCCACGAACAGGGTGCCGCTGGGCTTGTCGCCTTCATATTTGACAGGGCGGTGATCGGCAGGTATTTCGATGACGACGTTGATGTCGTCCGGAATCGACTTGCCGGCGGGAATCAGGTCGTAACTCATGGCATATCTCCGAAGCTGATAACGATGATGAACGATCAAGCATTAGGGGTGCGAAAGGCGTTGCGGCCCGCAAAGGCGGCCTGACTGCCCAGTTCGTTTTCGATGCGCAGCAGCTGATTGAATTTGGCGACCCGCTCGCTGCGACAGCCGGACCCGGTTTTCATGTGCCCGCAGCCGATGGCCACGGCCAGATCGGCAATGAAGGTATCCTCGGTCTCTCCCGATCGATGAGAAAGATAACAACCGTAGCCATGACGATTGGCCAGAGCCACGCATTCGAGGGTTTCAGTGACGGTGCCGATCTGATTGGGCTTGATCAGCACCGAGTTGGCGATACTCCGATCGATGGCACGCTGGAGCAATTGGGGGTTGGTGCACAGAAGATCGTCGCCGACCAGTTCCACCCGGCCCGCGAGCCGGCGAGTCAGTGTTTCCCAACCGGTCCAGTCGTTCTCGCCCAGCGGGTCTTCGAGCAGGATGATCGGATAGCGATCCAGCCAGTTCTGCCACAGATCAGTCATCTCTTCGGCTGTCCGCAGGGCGTTGTCCGAACGGCTGAATCGATACCCCTCGCCCTCGACCATTTCGCTGACCGCCGGATCCAGCGCCAGCGAGATGTCCTCGCCAGGCCGATAGCCGGCAGTCTCGATGGCCTTGAGAATCAGCTCTACCGCCTGTTCGTTGCTTTCCAGCTCCGGCGCGAACCCTCCCTCATCGCCGATACCGGTGCTGAGACCTTGCTCGGTCAACAGTCTCTTCAGCGCATGAAAGGTCTCTTCGCCCATCCGGATCGCTTCGGCAAAACTGGGCGCATGGTGCGGGACGATCTTGAATTCCTGGAAGTCCAGATTGTTGCTGGCGTGCTGACCGCCGTTGATCACATTCAGACACGGCACTGGCAGCAGATGCGCATTGCTGCCACCGAGGTAGCGATAAAGTGGCTGACAATGATGATTGGCCGCCGCGCGCGATAGCGCCATCGACACGGCCAGGATGGAGTTGGCCCCCAATCGAGCTTTGTTCTCCGTGCCATCGAGTTCACACAGGAAACGGTCGAGCCGACGCTGTTCGTCGGCCCGCTGACCGATCAATGCCGGCGCGATGAGATCGTTGACGTTAGCCACCGCCTTGCGGACGCCACGGCCCTGATAACGAGCAGGATCGCCATCGCGCAGTTCGACTGCTTCATGATCGCCGGTAGAGGCGCCCGAGGGCACGATGGCTCGACCGCTGAAACCATCGTCGAGAACCACACAAGCCTCCACGGTGGGATTACCCCGTGAATCCAGGACTTCGAGAGCGGAGATAGAAACGATTTGGCAGGTAGGATTTGCTGACATGACGTAACTCCTGATCATTCATCGAGACACCACCAGCCATCACGCTGGAGGAATTTCCACGAGTTGAACAGGCATCATCAGCCGAAGCGGCGGTTTAAGGGAGGAATGCCATCTCCACATTCAAACCTTAGCACCGAACAGGATATCCGCGCCACTGGATGATCAATGCCACTGGACAACCAGCGTCTGGCAACGGCGACTTCTCATTCCCACGCCGCCCCTTCCAGCGCGTCGAGCGGCAGTTTCAGATAGCGCTTGCCGTTGCTCTCCGGCTCGGGCAGGCGGCCGCCGAGAATGTTGACCTGCAGCGCGTGCAGGATCAGCTTCGGCATCGGCAATTCGCTGTCGCGACGGTTGCGCAGCGCGACGTACTCGGCCTCGCTGCTGTCGCTCAGTCGATGCTTGTTGGCCTCACGCTGCTCGCGCACCGTGCTTTCCCATGTCGGCTCGCGGCCGTCGGGCATGTAGTCGTGACCGGTGAACAGGCGTGTCTCGTCGGGTAGCGCGAGGATCGCTTGAATCGAATGCCACAGCTGGTGAGCGCTTCCCCCGGGAAAGTCGGCACGGGCGGTACCGAAGTCGGGCTGAAACAGGGTGTCGTGAACGAAGGCGGCGTCGCCAACCACGTAGGTGATCGAGGCCAGCGTGTGACCCGGCGAGTGCATCACGCGGCACTCGATCTCGCCCAGCTTCAAGGTGTCCCCTTCGTCGAACAGACGGTCCCATTGGCTGCCGTCATCGTTCAGGTCCGGCCAGTTGTAGATTTCCTTCCATAGTGCCTGCACCTGAGTGACCGGCCGGCCGATGGCGGTGGGTGCGCCGGTCTTGTCATGCAGATAGCGCGCAGCGGAGAAGTGATCCGCGTGCGGGTGGGTATCCAGAATCCACTCGACCTCGAGCCCCTCGCGCTCGATGTAGGCCAGAATCTCATCGGGCTGGAACGTCGCCGTCGCGCCGGACTTCTCATCGTAATCGAGCACCGGGTCGATGATCGCGCAACGGCGCGTGGCGGGGTCGCTGACGACGTACTGGATACTGAAGGTGCGAGGATCGAAAAAACCGGCGACGTCGGGTCGACCTTTTTCCCTGTCACCTCGGGAGAGAGCAAATGTATTCATGACGGCTCCTTAGGAAAGCATACCCCAAGGTAACGCAAAAACATTCTATCGTTAGATCGTTTTTATACATAAAACCATGCGTGCCACTTGCATAGATCCAAAGGATATATGTAGTGTGATTTTTCGCTAATAAAAAACCGCGCCGAAGCGCGGCCTCTCGTCATCGCCGAGATCTCACACGTCGCCGTTGTTATCCAGCTCCACCGCTTCGTACAACCGGTCCTGAAGATCCGGAATCGCCGCCTGCACGCGGTTCCAGCTGGGGATGAAAGGCTTGTCGCGGGGGGATTCGAAGAATGCGGCACCCGCCTGCATGATGTTATCGGCGAACAGTTCCACCGCCGCTTCCTCGCTGTGACGGTCGAGCTTGAGTCCGTTCATGGCGGCGTCATGATCGTAGGCTTCGATCAGATCCAGCGCCACGCGGTAGTA
>JGI24517J20059_1001103_pt1 | contig 9547 bp, 9 predicted proteins | sample LinPmetageLP41_FD_20059 | JGI IMG/M metagenome (IMG submission 20059) | reverse complement strand
TCACCTGAAGGCTTCAACTACTGTTATTCCTCTCACCTGAGACTGTTATTTCTCTCACTTGATAAAGCGTGACTGTTATTCGTATCACCTGAGGCTGTTATTCCTCTCACCTCTTTGGTCGGAAACTGTTATTACTCTCACCTCGGACTGTTATTGCTATCACCCAAACCTCTGCAAGCAATTGATTACGTTTTGTTTTTAACGCCCTATATATAACTATATGTTGCTTAAGCGATAGCTAGTTAAACAGCTAGCTGGCTGCCAAAATCCGCTTCGCGCAAAGGAAAGCACGGCAGAGGGNCGTAATAGGAGGCTCTGTATGGCAGGACTACATCCAGAAAAGCTTGTAGGGGTCTGGCTAACCACGTAAGTGCTGGCAGACAAAGAGTTCTCACGAAAACAGAGCAAAGGTGAGAGTTTTCCAACGACACCAGATTGCAAAAACGTGGTATTCGTGTACNTTGGCGCAATAGTGATATTTTCGCGGGGGCGCAATCACCATGTCAACCAAGCCGGCTCATAGCTCGAAGCAAGCAAGTCTCTTCGAGGGCGCGAGCGCACGCGTGCTCAAAAAGCACGTGGCTACGGTTCATTCCTCGGTGCCCCTGACGGTCAAAGAACGGATCTGTGTGAACGTCCTGCTGGCAAATGCCATGACCAGTGACGGCGCATTTGAGAAGGACGACAAGCGACATCGACAACACAAGATCGAGGTCGAAGAGTTAGTCCGGGTAGTGTTTCGAGAGTGGCAGAGTCGACGACGAATACGCGAAGTGCTCAACGGGCTGCTAAACAAGATCGTCGAGTGGAACTACATCAGTGAAGACCTGAAGGAAGATTGGGGCGCATCAACCTGGCTGGCGGGTTACAAGTTTGATGGGAAAACCCTCTATTACTCGTATTCGGTCGAGATCATCGACAAAATCTTGGACCCCAATGTGTTTGCACGGATCAATTATTCCGTGCAGAACCGTCTGGATCGAAAGCAAAGCCTGTCTTTATACGAAAACTGCGCACGATATAGAGACATCGGCCGGACAAAGGCATGGACGCTCGACACGTTTCGATCCTTGATGGGCGTGGCAGGTCGTTATCCCGAGTTCAAAACCCTTAATCGCGACGTGATCAAGGCGTCAATCGCTGAGATCAACGAAAAGACTGAAATCTACGTTGAGCCCGTAATAAAAAAGAAGGGCAACGAAATCTTGGCGATCCAATTCGTTGTCAAGGAAAATACGAGCTACGACGGGCCACCAATGCCTGGTCTGGCGACCTTAAATCTCGATGCAGACTTAATCGAAGGACGTATCAAAACATTCGAGGCATGTCAGTCTTTTGGAATCGATCGGCGACAGACGATGGTTCTACTCGAACAATACGACGATGATTATATCCTCGAAAATCTGTTGATCGTTGCTGAACGAATCCGAATTGGGAAAACGCATGTCCGCCAGCCGGCTGCGTATGCGGTAAACGCACTTCGGCAGGATTATCGCGCTCCGGCAGTTGACCACGACGAAATTGCTGCCATGTCGAAGGCAGAAGAAAAGGTGGCTAACGACCGGAATCTCGACGCAGAGAAGGCGAGGCGGCAGCTGAGCGAGTTTGAGAACAATCAATTCCCGAGATGGCGTTACGACAAGTGGTATGAGCAGGCGAGCAAAAACCACATCGAGCAGGCGTGGGACGAGTTCTATGATCAGCAAGTCGCCCCTAGTGCAATGCTGATGCGGCTATACAAGCAGGACCAAGAGGGCGGGATACTGACTGCACATTGGCGCGTGTTTGCCCGTAAGGAATTCATGCCCAATCCCACAGACAACGAACGGGAAGAGTGTGCCGCTGAGCTTGGTTTGCCATTAAGCCTGCTTCGAGAAAAAGCACACCTGCTCAATGACAAGCAGGTCGACTGAGTGTTCTACGTGGAACATGGGAGTCAAATTCCCCGGGGGGAATCTCCAGCGTGCGCATGATAATCCGTTAGAAAATAGTGGTTTAGGTGTGATTAGGTTTTCGAAAACCTCGGGGAACAGACCCGTAAAAGCTACCGAAGGATGGATCTGTTGTGATAAGACTCTCGTTACCGCAAAAGAAGGGCGGCGTCGGCAAGACCACGCTCGTTCGCATACTGGCGGAGTGGTTCTCGATCAGGCATCGCGTCCTTCTTGTCGATTTTGACGACCAGTGCTCCCTGAGCTCGATCTATCTGCCGATGGACCGCGTTGCAGCAGGCAGGCACAAGAGGCCGCCGCGTAATCCAGACGCGGATTTGAGCGGTGTGACAGTTGAAGACTGGAATGGTCGATCATCTTCTGCCGATATTTTTTACTCAAACCGCGTTATTTACCAGTACGCGCTTGAGGAGCTGCCCGACGGGTGTCTTGATATCCTGCCAGCGGATAGCCGTGAGCTGATTCAAGTTCGGGAGAGTGAAGACCCGCGCGTGCGAGCGAGCATAGAGGACACGATTGTGTCGTTCTTCTCGGACAAAGGCGTCACCGACGCTTATGACATGGTGATATTCGACACCGGTCCATCCGAATCGCCACTGATGCGAGGCGTCATTAAGGCGTCGACTCACACACTCATTCCTGTCGAGCTAGAGCAGCAGTGTATCGACGGTCTTGATGCGATTATCGGGATGGTGATCGAGGAGCAGCGCGCACGAACGAAGAAGAATCCTCTGGAGCTTCTGGGTCTTCAGGTAAATCGATACCAAAGTGCACGAAGCCTGCACAACGGATTCCTCAAGCAACTGCGAGAGTCAGATGGTCTGGCGCCACACCTCAACCCAACGTTGATCCCTAATCGCACCGCTTACGCTGAACGTGATGTACGCGGTCTGTTGCCTCGTTCAGTGTTTGCGCTACGCCCGAGCAACCCCGCGCGAAAGATCATAGAGCCGTGGTGCGTGGATTTAGAAAACAGATTGTTCCCGGAGACAGACAATGGCGCTTAGAAGCAAGGTAGATGCTGTCAGTGAATCAGACTCCGGTCTGACAGAAACCGGCCTCAATCTATCCAAGGAATGGGATGCCAAAGCCGAGTTGGTGCACGTGCCGATCGATGATGTACGGCCGCCGAAAAACAACTCTCGTCAGCTCCGGCTAACGCTTGAATCGCTCAGAGCACCTGAGACGATAGAAGATCCGGCGATGAGAGAAGAGGCCGACTATATTCGCGATCTGAGCATGACGATTCGCGATCACGGCCAGCTCCAGCCTGGACTGGGGTATCGGGCAGGCACGGGCATCGTTGAATTGATGGCAGGGGAACGCCGGTGGTGGGCCTGCCAGCTCGCCGGCCTGGATGAGATGCAGGTGATGGTCTATCCAGAGAAGCCGAGGGGCAACGCGACACGGCATTTGATAGAAAACGTGCATCGCCGCAATCTTTCGCCCGCTGGTGTCCTGCGAGGTATTCTGAGCATCATGGACGAGCAGGAGGCCAGTGGTGATCCGATTACGACTGGCCGGAAGTTGCAGCAGACAATACGGCTGCCCAAAACCGTGGCCTATCGTTGGTGGGCAATCGTCAATGGCCCGTCTGATCTGCGAGACGGCGTATTGAGCGGCCTGGTACCCAATCCCTCAATCGCTGAATTGCTTGGCAAGATGGANGATGAGGAACGCCAGAAGCGGATCAGCACACAGTCCTTTGACGACCTTGAGCGAAACAAGCAAGTCGCGCAGCCAAAGCCACTTCAACCCGCAGAGACAGCAGGCAGCATCGCGAAGCCGAACAAGGGCGGTAGGCCCGCTACCCACGTCAACATGGGTCGTTGTGACAACGGCGACGTGGTGAGGCATATGATTGAGACGCTGGATCCAAACGGCGACTACGACCATGTGGACTGGGCCGATCTCAACCAGGTAGGCGAGGTCTGGCGTGGTTTGTTGAAACGGATCAACCAGCGCTACGATTAAAAAAGGCCCGGGCATCCATAGGATGCGCCGGGCCTGGCTGTAGTCTTAAACGAGACTTGCCACCTGCTGTTGTTGCGGCTGCTGGAGTCCTTCCCAGCTGCCGTTCAGGCATAAGCCTGCAAAGTCACACATACCACAAGGCGTGTTGTGGGCCATGCGGCCCCGTCGCGGGAAGCGACCCTTCACAACGTCCTCGTCCATCCAGCGAATCTTCTGAGCGTAGTCGTCCAATTGCTCGAGGGTGCGAGCCGGAATCTTCTCAATGGGATGTATTTCCGGTCCCTTGCTCTTGGATTTGCCGTTGGGCATCTTGCGCTTGAGCAGGTTATGAAAACCCACGCCTGATACTTCTTCGATGCCTAGCGACTCCTTGTGCGCTTCTACAATGTATTGATAGGCAGTCACCTGGTCAGAGTGCCACTCAGTTGAGAGCACGCTGGCCGGCGTCTTGATGTCGATGACGTGAATTCGTGCCTCGTCATCCATCGCAACAATATCCGGCTGTCCGTTGAGGTAGACGCCAGTATCGATCTCTACCGAAAATCGGCGTTCGATCACCGGCCCCTGCGTGTCACGAAGCACCATCAGGTTTTCTGCCTCCCAGGCTTCAGGGAACATAGAGGTCAGGGCAACGCCCGTCGCCTCGAGATCCTCTGGGCCCATGCGCGAGGTGTACTCAACTTCCGCTGANTCGATGCCGGCACGCCATTCGTCCCGAAACTTGTCCTCTGGTGTCGTGACAGAACCGTCCAGATAACCCGTCACCGCGGCGTGAACCGCTGTACCGAAAATCAGATTGGACGACGTGCTCGACGAACGGACCTTCTCAACATACTGATAATAAAAAGCACGTGGACAATCCTCGTACTTGAGGACGCCCGACGGCCGATAGGATCGGATGCTCATGCGATTCTCCAGTCAATACGCACCGCCCCCGACCGGGAGGTGCATGAAACACCCCACGGTCGGCGGGTTAATGGTGGCTACATCGAAATCAGGCGCTTGAGCTCTGCCTTGGCCTCTGCCTTGGTCGTAACCTCAGCTGGCGTGACGTTCTTGAGCTTTGCCTGATGTTCGATCTGGCGAATTACGGAATCCGGAATCCCGTCTGTCTTGTGTCCAGGCGCGACATCCGAAGCCTTCGGCTTGGCTGCCACATGATCCGGTGTAGGCGCATCAACTGACGTTGCTGTCGCAGCTTCCGAATGGCTGGTTTTCTGACTCTCCTGGCTGTCCTTGTCTTTGTTCGTCTCCGACAATGCCTTAGCACTGGCGGATTCAGACTTGGGCTTGGAAGCAGCCTTCGGATGGTCTTTGGCAACATTTGAAGTCTGTGGCTCGAAACCCTGATCGAGTTGATCACGCGCTTCGTCCACATCCAGCATGTCGCCGCCATAACCCATGGCAGCCAGCAGGCGCTGCCTGGCTGCCGTCTCGCCCTTTTCCCAGTCCTTATAGGCTTGGATCAGGACCAATGCCGAGCCAGAGCTCAGTTCGCGTCCTTGGGGGCAGATCAGGCGTGCACGAAAGATCATCGTGTTGCCTGCTACGGGCGGTAGCCCAAGTTCCTCCGGTTTCTTACCGGCGGCCACAGCCGACTTGTAAAGTTCACTCAGGCCAGGCTTGGCCTCAATGGGGTCCAGATAATCGATCTTGATCTGGTAGCCCTCATGCGGCGAATAGGCCGCAAGAAACTCAGGAAGACGGGCAGAGAGCCGGCGATACTCGATGGGATCACCGGCTTCGTTGAAGCCCAGGGTAATGGTCTGTGTCATGTTGCGACTCCTTTTTTGCGCTTGGATAAACGAAAAAAGGGACGCACCAGCCCCAACGGGGCTGATACGCCCCGTTAGGGTTGATGTAGCTTTAAGAGCTACGTGGTTTGATGATTCCGACTTCCGCTAGTCGAAGCTAGAACGGGATTCGGTCTTCATCCTCATCCTCGAAACCGCCGCCTCCAGCCATCGCCGGTTGCTGTTGCGACTGACGCTGCTGACGCTGCTGCTGAGACTGCCCGCCGGACTGCGGCTGACCATCTGCGGAGCGAGAATCAAGCATCTGCATGTCGTTGCCCACGATCTCCGTGGTGTAGACATCCTGACCATCCTTGTTCTGCCACTTCCGGGTCTGGATTCGTCCTTCCACGTAAATCTTCGAGCCTTTGCGCAGATATTCGCCTGCGATCTCGGCCAGGCGTGCAAAGAAGACAACGCGATGCCATTCCGTGCGTTCCTGCATCTCACCCGTGGATTTGTCTTTCCATGTGTCAGATGTAGCGACCGTTATATTGGCAACGGCGGAGCCGCCTGCCGTGTAACGGACTTCAGGATCTGCGCCGAGGTTACCGACGATGATGGCTTTGTTGATTCCTCTGGACATGATGTCACTCCTAATTGGTCTTGATAGAAAGCACCCGGCGGAGACATCACGACCCCTTCGAGGTGTGATACCCCGTTGGGTGAGTTGGTTGCTGCGTTTGATATCACGGTCAGCTGCCGTGGCCAGGTTTTACACGCGTTGGCAGCGTGTCGTCCGATATGGACGATAGGAGACTTTATTCTAGGCAATGCGGGCGAGCGCCAAGCCGTGAAAAACAGGCATTTATCCGCTTTTGCCCTGCAAGATAAAAACCCGCGCGGCTATGCCAGGCGGGCTGTGTCGAATATGCGGCCGATTCCCCCGGGGGAATTTCGACTAAAGCTATATTCTACGGGCTGTTGGAGGCGGAGGTTTTGAAAAACCCCCCGGCTTCTCAAGCGAAAATCAGGACGTCGCTCCGCGAGCTACTTGCGATTAAACCGAGCCATTTCTTGCATCGCTGCCGCTCGAAAGGCGTTCGGGTTGGGTACGAGCTTCAGATTTTGCTTGGTCTCACCTGTGCCGACGATCGTAACGCTGCCGTAGCCAAGGATACGTCCCGGGATGCTCTGATCGGCATGAACGCTCTCGATCTGGGCGATCGGTATCTCTCCGGTATGCCGAAAGATTAGGCCCTGCTTATCAACGGTCCGGAAATCGGTGACTGAATACTCGGAGGCCATGTAGCGAAGCCAGGCATAGAGGCCCAGGCCAATACTCAAGAGGAGGATGATGCCGAGGGCCTTGAGCGAGGTGGCTCCGAACAACGGATAGCTGGGGATATACCCGAAATCGGATGGATCCCCCGAGCCCAGAAATCGCGGTGTCATGACCCAGCCCGCCAACATGATCGGGACGATCGCAATGGGCTGAACGAAACAAATCCAGTGGCCGTAGGTATCGAGCCGTATTGTTTCGTCTGGCAGTTTCTCTTTTTCGATGTAGGACATGGCGCATGGGGTGGATGTGATTGTGCTCATAAGGCTAGATCACGGTTGTCGCGCCTAGCGTGCGCTAAATCGGCTTTTTCGTTCTTTCCTACGCCGACGGCTTCAATGCCACGATCTGTTGAATACGTCTCTGCGGCGACGGATGTGTTCCCACCAGGTCGACGAGGAATGGTTTGCCGCTGGCAGAGAATCGACTCAGCAGATCAATCCCAGGTGTTTGACCCATGTGGGCTGTGGCAAAGCGGTCGGCACGAAACTCAGCACGACGGCTGGCTGAATGCATGAGAAACACGAGCACAGCCAGAGCCGTTCGTTCTGTTGCATCAGCGGCGCAAACGAATGCCAGGCACAAGACCCACAGGCCTGGATAGAGCAGATACACCAGCGGCATACGCCGGACAGACATCAACGCATGATTGAGCAGGCTTGCCCGTGTTCGACGTGCGGATGCCGCCCATTGCAGGCTTGCCAGCCAGAGTCCGGTACCGGCGGCATCGCCGTAGTGCAGATGAGCCAGCTCATGGGCGAAAACCCAACGCAGTTCATCGTCTGTTACTGACGCCAAGAGCCCTGTTGTGAGCGTAACGGCGCGGCGGCCGCCTGGTGCGGCCATGGCCCAGGCGTTGAGCATTTTGGACTCGATCACCCATAAAGCGGGCATCTTCTGATCGCAGCCCAGTGCGACGTCGGCCAGCCCGGCATGGAGGGCACTGGACTTGGAAACGCGTGCAACCCGGCCCTGTGAACGCACGAGTCGCCCGAGCGGCGTCAGCGCATAAGACAACAGCAGCAGGACAAGGAAAGCAACGGACAAGACCGTCAGCGCCTTTGCGACTGTGACGATGAGGGCTGGCCCGGGCAGTGGGATCGAGGTCATGGCCACCGGCGCGATATCGAAGGCCACGAGTGCGCGGTCGATCAATGTCGTGATCACCGATGGCACCGGGATGGCGCCCGGCAAGGCGCTGATCACTAGCCATAGCCCTGCCAATGGCAAACCGAGCGTAAGCGCGAGTGAAATCGACCAGGCCGCCAAGGGCGGCAGATACGCCAAGGGCCGCATCAGCCTGTGACGCGATCAAGCATCTCGCGAATGGCCGATACGGCTGAATCGATATCGATCAGGCCGCCGAGTTGCTCTTGGACCTGCTGGGACAGTGAAGCGAGCATTCCAGCGCCTTGCTCGAGCCCTGCACCACTCTGGACCGCCCAGATCACAGCCCCGGCGATCGCGATGACCAGAGCAAAACGGAGCATCCTGGAAAACATTGCGATGAGAACGACGGCAACAACAAGCGACGCAATGGTGGCGATATTGGGCTCGATCACTGAGCGATACCGATACAGGTGGTGATCGTTCGATTGTGCGTGCACGCGCCAGTGTCAGGCGCTGGCAAGACGCGCGTTCCAGCGCTTTCTAGGTGCGATCCTTGACTGGAGTGAATAGCCACAGACGATACAGCGACACCTCGAGATACCAGTAGGTCAGCAGCCACAACAACGGTGTCGCCAACGGTATGGTGAAAGCCAGGCACAGTGCGCCGATCATCGGCACGAACAGCATCAGCGACACCGCGGCGTCGTAGCGACGCTTGGCCAGCTTCGCCAGTGCGGCACGCTCCCACGAGTCCATGGTTGAGCGTGCGACGAGTTGCAGCTGCGGCGTATGCACACAGCTATGAAAATGGCTGACCCAGGCGAACAGCGCGGTGCCCATCACCGGATAGAAGATCAGCGGCGCGTTCTGGGTGGTGACCCCGGCGCCGTGCGGCTCGATCAGGTAGAGGCCGAATTTGACCAGGCCGATCATCGCCGTGCCCAAGACCAGTGTCTTGATCACTTCCGAGCGAATGCCGGGCCAGCGTTCGGTCAATCGGGCCTGACAGGCATCCCTGCTCGCACCGGTCGATCGCGACTCTCGATAGATGATCAGGGTCAGGGTCGCGATCAGTGCGACGTACCCTGTCGCCATGAGCAGAATCTGCCCTGCGAGCAGGCTTGCCCCCTGAGGCGCGAGATAACACTCGGCGAGATACACCGGGCCCACGACCACAACGAACACGGCCATGGCCAGCAGGCTCGACTGCCATCGCTGAAACGCCATGCACAAGGCATAGACGAGCAGGCTCGCAGCAACTGCGAGCGATGCGGGATATGGGCGTTTGGCTTGGCTGGTCATGAGATGGCCCAGATTCCTTTCAGGCGTGCGCTGCAATCGGCGTGTTGCCGAACAGCCCAGGGTTGTTAGTTGTAGATGCAGGTTTTGTACGCTCAATGACCTGCTTGAACGGGGGCAGCGAATCCAATAGCGAA
>JGI24517J20059_1001094_pt1 | contig 9627 bp, 8 predicted proteins | sample LinPmetageLP41_FD_20059 | JGI IMG/M metagenome (IMG submission 20059) | reverse complement strand
GCAACGATATCGATACGCACCATAGCGCGAGTGTCGGAGACGCTCTAACGCGGACAATCTCATTGCCCAGAATTGGCTTTGCGTGCCGAAAGGCAGGCAGGGCAACCCCATTAGGTGAGTGGAACATCACGCACCAACCGGTTTGCCTGACGACCATAGCGAGTGGGAACCACCTGAATCCATGCCGAACTCAGAAGTGAAACCACTCAGCGCCGATGGTAGTGTGGGGCTTCCCCATGTGAGAGTAGGTCATCGTCAGGCTCTTAAATATAAAGAACCCCCGTCACGAAAGTGGCGGGGGTTTTTTATATTTAGGATACGATGAACTCCTCTCCCTACAAGGCCCATGTGAGCGACCCTGTTCCAAAGGAACGGGGAGCAGGCGCCGAAGGCGTCGCGAAGCGATCGCGAGCAAGCTCGCGACCTAAAGTAGGTCATCTCCACGCACCACACCAATCTTCCCGGCAAAGCGACCTAAAGTAGGTCAGCCCACGCCAAGCCTCCGCTACCAGCAAAGCGACCTAAAGCAGGTCAGCCCCACTCCACACCTCTCTGGCATCCTGCCGGCCGGCAGAGCCGGCCTTTCGCGGGCAAGCCCCGCTCCCACAAGGCCAGCTCCCACAAAGCCTCGCTCCCACAAACCCAGACCTCGAGCCCGTCCTAAACCTATTTCTCCACCCCCATCATCGGACACTCCTCCCCAACCACCAGCCCCATCGCCCCCAGCAGCACCTTCAACTTAAACCGCTGATCCTTCAACGGCTCGCCATCCAGATTCAAATGCATCGGCTCCGGGGTCTCGATCTCCAGCTCGCTGACCCGGGCGCGCACGAACAATCCCTCGCGCTCGCCGTTGCCGTTGTCGCTGTTGAACAGCCCCCGCACGCCGGCGAGAAGATCCATATCCGAAGGCAGAATCGCCACATCCATCAGGCCGTCATCGATGCAGGCCTCGGGGCACAGCCGCTGGCCGCCGCCGGCCTGGCGGCCGTTGCCCAGCCCCAGGGCGAGGAATTCACCCTGCCACTCAAAATCAGGCCCCCGGAAATGCCCCTCCGCCGGACGCACTTCCGCGAACCGCGTCAGCCCGGTGAGCAAATAGGCGGCCCCGCCCAGCAGTTCTTTCAGATCCTCCGACGTCTGGGTGGTCACCTCGGTACCGAACCCGCCGGTGGCCATATTAAGGAAATAGCTGTCGTTTACCTGGATCACGTCCACCGGTCGGGGCGGTCGGTCGAGCAGCGCCAGGGCTTCAGCGGGGTCTTCCGGTATACCGGCGGCGGTGGCGAAGTCGTTGGCGGTGCCCATGGGGACGATGGCCAGGGCCAGGTCGGGCTTGCCGGACGCCATCATGGCCTGGGTAATATCCCGCACCGAGCCGTCACCCCCCGCGGCGATGATCGTGCGGTAGCCCAGGGACAGGGCCTCATCCACATAACGCTCGGCGTCGCCGCCTTCCCAAGTGACTCTCACCGCCAGGTCCCAGCCCTCGTCCCGGCGGGCCATCACCGCTTCCCTGAGTGCCTGGTGGGCGGCTTGTTTGCCATGCAGAATCAATAGCGCTTTACGCTCCATGTAAGAGTCCTTGGCTGATTGGAGGGCGCCCCGAAGGGTGTGCGGGATAGCTTAGGCCGGACGCCGATAAATCGCATCCCGCCGCGGACGGCCTTTACAACAATTAACCCGTCGAGGCAAAACCATGGATAGATTGGGGCTATTGGACCAATGACGAAATGCGCACTTTACCTATGTGTGAGAATGGCTATCATTTACCCATTGGCCAGGAGGTGTTCCATGGGTAAAACATTCAGCTTTGGCATTATGCATATCAGCGTCGCCTTTCTGGTGGTCTGGGCGATGACCGGAGACTGGCGCATCGGTGGCGCCACGGCGCTGGTCGAACCCTGCGTGAATACGGTGGCGTACCACTTCCATGAGAAAGTCTGGAAACGCTTGAAGCAGGGTAAAGGACCCTCCGGTGGCGGCGGAGGCGCCGTTATACCCGCGTGATAGACTGCCTGTTTACGGCCCGGGTGGCCTTGGTTAAGCTAACCAGCCGGGTAAACAAAAACAGGGGAAAAATCACGTGCAACGCACACCGGAAGACCTGGACGCCATCCGTCAGGTCGTCAATCAGGTCCTGGAGGCCCACGCGGAAGAGGAGGGCGGCCAGCGCTCCCAGGCCCGCGCGGAGATTCTTATCCACTCCATGTATGTGTTCGCCCAGCGCGGCCTGGCCCGGACGACCGTGCAGCACCTCCTGGACGCCGCCAAGGTGTCCCGGCGAACCTTCTACAAGTACTTCCGCAACAAGATGGATGTTCTGGAGAGCATCTATCGAATCTTCATCGACAACATGTTGCTCCACTTCCATCAGGAAATGCGCCAGGCCCAGTCGGTGAAGGAGATCATCACCAACACCACCGAGGTGTATTTCAATTACCACGTCAGTATGGGGCCGGTGATCAAGCTGATGATGGAAGAAGCCCGCTCGTCCAACTCGGCACTGGCGCCCCATCGGGTGCGCGCCCAGCAGATCGCCGCGGAGGTGTTGTCTTCGGAAATCAGCCGGCTGACCCAGCGCGACATGGAGCCGCTGGTGATGCGCACCATGCTCTGGATTCTGGAAAACTATTCCCTGTATATCTTTGAGAACGGTGAATTTTCCGCCCAGCGTCTGGAGCAGTGCCGCCGCACCATGATCGGCATCGCCGAGTCCGTGGTGCTGGGCGGCGACGCTACCCCGGGCATGCTGGAGCGGCCGCGGGGCTGACGCGCTACTCCGGCTTGCGGAAGCGCAACGTCATGCGGTCGCTTTCACCGATTTCCAGGTAGTGCGCCCGGTTCTCTTCCCCCAGCCGCAGCGTGGGCGGAAGGGTCCAGACCCCGGCCGGGTGTTCGGTGTCGTCCGCCGCGTTGGCGTTGGTGCTGGCGTTGGCCTCCAGCGTAAAGCCCGCTTTCTCCGCCTGCTCAATCACGTACGCCTCGGTCATATAGCCGGACTCGATCTGCTCTGCCAGCGGCCGACCGGCGGGGGCGCGGTGTTCCACCACTCCCAGCACACCGCCGGGTTTCAAGGCCCGGAAAAAGCTCTCAAAGGCGGCCTCGGCGGTGCCCGCCTTGGCCCAGTTGTGTACGTTGCGGAAGGTGAGCACCCGGTCGGCGCTGCCGGCCGGCGCGATGTCGGTGTGCTCGGGCGGCCCCAGATGGGTGATTTTCACCTGGTCGTAGAGCGCCGGGCGGGCCGACAGCTTCTCCTGGTAGCGCTGCAGGGCGCGCCGGTAGAAATCGACGCCGCTGTCGGCGGGAAACTGCGCCGCGTAGAGGGTGCCGTGGTCGCGCAGCCAGGGCGCCAGAATGGCGGTATACCAGCCGCCGCCCCCGGGCCAGACTTCCACCACCGTCATATCCGGCTCGACCTGAAAGAACGCCAGGGTCTCGGCGGGGTGGCGATCGCCGTCGCGGCCGCTGTCCGCCTCGCGGTGGGGGCTTTCCAGGATCTGTTCCAGCGGCGCGGCCACGGCCGTGCCGGCCAGCCACAGAGTGGCGAGAACAAAAAGCGTTGAGATGCGCATGCGGCCTCCTTCAGGCGTCGCCGGCGCGCAGGCCACGCACCAGCACTTCCATGTAACTGACGGCCTGGTGCTCAAGCCGTCCTTCGCCGGTGAGCACCCAGGTGTAGGTGGTGCCCACCAGCAGATTCACCATCATCAAAATAGTGTCCCGGGTGGAAAGTGCAACAAAGTAGCCGTCGTTACGCAGTTCGTTGAAGAAGGCGTCGGCCACCGGCAGGTTGTCTTCCACCAGGCGCAGGTAGCGTTGTTGGATCGGGCCGAGAAACTCACCGGCTTCCTGGATCAGCAGCCGGGAGAAATCGCGCTCGCTTTCCAGAAAGCGGGCCACGGCGCGGCACACATTCTCCAGGCGCTGCAGCGGCGGCGCGCCGTTGAGCAGCTCGCCCAGCACCAGGTCGCGGATCGCGGTGAGGTTTTCCTCCACCACGGTGAGCAGCAGCGCGTCCTTGGACGGGAAGAAGCGGTAGATGGTGGCCTTGCCGACACCGGCGCGCTGGGCGATGGTTTTCACCTCCGCCCGGCGGAACCCCTGTTCGGCGAACACATCCCGGGCGGTGGCGAGTATCCGCGCCCGGCGCGGGTCATTGTCGGTCAAGGCCGTGCCTCCTGACGCGGCGTGCTCGGCGCGCGCCTAAAGATACTTGATCTTCTCCATCTGCTCTTCCAGACGGGCCTGTTGCGAGCGGTGGTCGTCCAGTTTCTCGCGCTCCTTGGCGACCACTTCGTCGGGGGCTTTATCGACGAAGTTGGGATTGCGCAGCTTGCTCTCGCCACGGGCCACTTCCTTGCGCAGCTTGTCGATCTCCTTGCCCAGACGCTCGATCTCCGCGTCCTTGTCGATCAGGCCGGCCATCGGCACCAGGATTTCCATGTCGCCGACCAGACCGGTGGCGGACGCCGGGGCGGAATCCTCGGCGTTCAGCCAGGTGATGCGCTCCAGCTTGGCGAGCCGGCACATGAAGTTGTGGTTGGCGGCCAGGCGCTCGCGGTCGATGTCCTTGCCGTTGTGCAGGTACACGTCCAGCGCCTTGCCCGGCGGGATGCGCATCTCGCCGCGAATGTTGCGGATCACGGTGATCACCGCCTTGATCCACTCGATGTCGCTCTCCGCCTGCGGATCCAGGCGCGCGCCGTCACTGACCGGGAACGGCTGGCGCATGATGGTGGCATCGGCGCCTTCCGCCGCCGGCGTCTTGCCCGCCAGCGGGGCCACCTTCTGCCAGATATCCTCGGTGATGAACGGCATGAAGGGGTGCGCCAGGCGCAGGATCGCCTCCAGCACCCGCACCAGCGTGCGCCGGGTGCCGCGTTTTTCCGCTTCACTGTATTCGTCGCCGTAGAGCACCGGTTTGGACAGCTCCAGGTACCAGTCGCAGTACTCGTTCCAGATGAACTCGTAGGCGGCGTGGGAGGCGACGTCGAAACGGAACTGGTCGAGCGCCTCGGTGACTTCGGTTTCGGCACGCTGCAGCGCGCTGACGATCCAGCGATCCGCCAGGGACAGGGTCACTTCGCCGCTGTCCGCGTCCAGGCCGCAGTCCTGGTTCTCGGTGTTCATCAGCACGTAGCGCGCCGCGTTCCAGATCTTGTTGCAGAAGTTGCGGTAGCCTTCGATGCGGCCCATGTCCCACTTGATGTCGCGGCCGGTGGAGGCCAGTGACAGGAAGGTGAAGCGCAGCGCGTCGGTGCCGTAGGCGTTGATGCCGTCCGGAAACTCCTTACGGGTGCGCTTGCCGATCTGTTTTTCCTTCTGCGGCTGCATCAGCCCGCGCGTGCGCTTGTCCACCAGGGTGTCCAGATCGATGCCGTCGATCAGGTCGAGCGGGTCCAGCACATTGCCCTTGGACTTGGACATCTTCTGGCCTTCCGCGTCGCGCACCAGGCCGTGCACGTACACCTGCTTGAAGGGCACCTCGCCGGTGAACTTCAGCGTCATCATGATCATCCGCGCGACCCAGAAGAAAATGATGTCGAACCCGGTGACCAGCACATCGGTGGGGTGGAAGGTTTTTAGCTCTTCGGTCTGTTCCGGCCAGCCCAGGGTGGAGAAGGTCCACAGCGCGGAGCTGAACCAGGTGTCGAGCACGTCCTCGTCCTGGCTCAAGGGGCGGTCGCCGAGGTTGTGCTCGCGGCGCACCTCGTCCTCGTCGCGGCCCACATAGACGTTGCCGTCCTCGTCATACCAGGCGGGAATCCGGTGGCCCCACCACAGTTGCCGAGAAATGCACCAGTCCTGCAGGTCGCGCATCCACGAGAAGTACATGTTCTCGTAGTTTTTGGGCACGAATTGGATGTCACCGTTCTCCACCGCTTCGATGGCCGGCTTGGCTAGGGATTCCACCGCCACGAACCACTGGTCGGTCAGGTAGGGTTCGATCACCACGCCGGAGCGGTCGCCGCGCGGCACTTGCAGGGTGTGGTCCTCGACCTTTTCCAGCAGGCCCAGGCCGTCCAGGTCGTCGACCACTTGCTTGCGGGCGTCGAACCGGTCCAGGCCGCGGTACGCTTGCGGCGCGTTGTCGTTCAGGCGCGCCTCAATGGTGAAAAGGTTGATCTGCGGCAGATCGTGGCGCTTGCCCACTTCGTAGTCGTTGAAGTCATGGGCCGGGGTGATTTTCACGCAGCCGGAGCCGAAGTCCGGGTCCACGTAGTCGTCGGCGATAATCGGGATGTCGCGGTCCGCCAGCGGCAGGCGCACGGTCTGGCCGATCAGGTCCTTATAGCGCGGGTCTTCCGGGTGCACCGCCACGGCGGTATCGCCGAGCATGGTTTCCGGGCGGGTGGTGGCCACCACCAGGTGCCCGGAACCGTCGGAAAGCGGATAGCGGAAGTGCCACATGTGGCCCTGTTCTTCGCGGTTTTCCACTTCCAGGTCGGAGATCGCGGTGTGCAGCGCCGGGTCCCAGTTCACCAGACGTTTGCCGCGATAGATCAGGCCCTCGCTGTGCAGCCGCACGAACACTTCGCGGACCGCGTTGGACAGCCCATCGTCCATGGTGAAGCGTTCCCGGGACCAGTCCACGCTGCTGCCCATGCGGCGCAGTTGCTGGGTGATGGTGCCGCCGGATTCCGCCTTCCATTCCCAGACCTTGTCCAGGAAGCGCTCGCGGCCCAGTTGGTGGCGGTCGGTACCTTCCGCCGCCAGACGGCGCTCCACCACCATCTGTGTGGCGATGCCGGCGTGGTCGGTGCCCACCTGCCAGAGGGTATTGCGGCCTTGCATGCGGCGGTAGCGCACCAGGGTGTCCATGATGGTGTCCTGGAAGGCGTGCCCCATGTGCAGACTGCCGGTCACATTCGGCGGCGGGATCATCATCGCGAAGGATTCGCCCTCGCCGGAGGGGCGGAAATGGCCTGCCTCTTCCCAGGTCTGGTACCAGGCCTGCTCGATGCTGTCGGGTTGGTAGGTTTTATCCATGATCTCCGCTGTCTTCACCGCAAAAACGAAGGGCGAATTATAGCGAAAGGGGGCGCCGCCGTCGCGCTCCGTGGTTCAGAGACGGTGGCTCTGAATCTGAAAGCCGCGGTCGCGATAAAAGCGGAAACGGGCCCGGCCCGCCTCGCGCAGCGGCCCGTCACCGGTGATCATTTCCGCCACCCGCTGGAAACGGGTGGCGAAATCCGGCACCTCCGGCGCCAGGTTGATCAGCACATCATGGTGGTCGCCGGGATCGTCCCCGTGGCCCACCACCACCGGTGTGTCCGGCGCCGGGGTGCCGGCCAAGTCGTGGGGCAGAAAGCCGGTGGCCGACTGCGCCCAGAAGGCGGCGTCCACCTCGCGGGCATGGGTGTCGTCCCGGCAGTGCACATAAATGCGCCGTGACTGCCGCCAGGCTTTCTCCGCGATGCGGCGGGCGAGGGCGGTTTGCACGCCTTCGCCCGCCTGTTCGGTGATGTAGAACAGTATTTCCGTCAAAGGGTCAGCCTTTACGCTCCGCCAGATTGATCAGGTAGCGGGTCAGCATCGGCACCGGCCGGCCGGTGGAGCCCTTCTCCTTGCCGCCGCTGTTCCAGGCGGTGCCGGCGATGTCCAGGTGCGCCCATTTCACGTCCCGGGCAAAGCGGTGCAGGAAGCAGGCGGCGGTGATCGAGCCGCCTTTGGGGCCGCCGATGTTCTGCATGTCCGCGAACGGGCTGTCCAGCTGGCTCTGGTAGTCCTCCCACAGCGGCATCGGCCAGCCCCGGTCACCGGTGTCCCGACCGGCGTCCAGCAGCGCCTCGCTGAGCGCGTCGTCGTTGCTGTACACCGCCTGGGCGTGGCTGCCCAGCGCCATCACGCAGGCCCCGGTCAGGGTGGCCACATCAATCACCGTGTGCGGCTTGTGCTTCTGCTGCACATAGGTGAGGGCGTCGCACAGCACCAACCGGCCCTCGGCGTCGGTGTTGAGAATCTCCACGGTCTGGCCGGACAGGGTTTTGACGATATCCCCGGGGCGGGTGGCTTCGCCGTCGGGCATGTTTTCCGCCGCGGCGACCACGGCCACCAGGTGGATCGGCAGGCCCAGCTCACAGACGGTCTTCATTGCCCCGAATACGCTGGCGGCGCCGCCCATGTCGTACTTCATCTCGTCCATGCTGGCGCCGGGCTTCAGGGAGATGCCGCCGGTATCGAAGGTGATGCCCTTGCCAACCAGGGACACCGGCTTACCGGCCGCGCCCTTGTAATCCATCACGATCAGGCAGCCCTTGCGGCTGCTGCCCTGGGACACGGCGCAAAAGGCGCCCATGCCCATCTTTTCCGCCTGGGCGTGGCTGATCACCTTCACGGACAGCTTTTTCTCGTAATCCTTGCCCAGCTGACGGGCGCGCTTGGCCAGATATTCCGGGTAGCAGTCGTTGGGGGCCATGTTGCCCAGGTCCTTGGCCAGCGCGGAACCGGCGGCCACCGCCTTGCCCACGTTGCTGGCTTTCTTCAGGCCGGTATTTCGCTCGGCGGCCCAGAAGGTCCATTTCTTCAGCGTCGCCGCCTTGGGCGCCTTGCTGCGGTACATATCGAACCGGTAGGCGGCTTCTTCCGCCACCCGGGTGCCTTCACGCACCTGCCATTCGGTGTCCCGGGCGACGGCGACCGAGCCCAGCACCCATACCGCTTGCTTCACCGGGCCGCGCTGCAGCGCGCGGCTGACCTGGCCGACCAGTTTCAGGAAGGCGTTGCCGTCCAGCTCGCTCTTGTCACCGCAGCCGACCAGAAACAGGCGGCTGGCGGTCAGACCCGGCGGCTGATGCAGCCACGCGGTCTGGCCCTTGTCGCCGGAGAAATCTCCGGCCTTAATGAACGCCTTGACCGCTTCGCGTGTCTCATCGGGCAGGTTTTCAGGCAGGGTTGCGTCGCTGCTCAAGGGAAGAATCACGCAATCCGCTTTGATTTTTCCTAAAGCGGAATGGCTAATGGCGTACTCCATGCTGTCTCCTGAGTTACAATGCCGCACACTTTCAGTGCAGGTTAAGTGCGGGCGGGGCCGACGTTGATATTACACCGCTACATAAATCGACAGGTATTCATGACCACGGTACTGGTCACCTTCATTCTGGTGATGGTGCTGGTCAGTGGCCGCTTTATCAAGTACTTGGCCGAGGTCGCCGCCGGGCAGATCGCGGCGGACGCCCTGTTCCTGGTAATGGCGTTCCGGCTCCCCGAGTTCTTGCAGATGATCCTGCCGCTGAGCCTCTACATCGCTATCCTGCTGGTGTTGGGGCGCATGCACATGGACAACGAGATGGTGGTGCTGCGCGCCGGCGGGCAGGGCGACGGCCGGGTGGTCCGCTCACTGATTGTACCCGCCCTGGTGGCGATGAGCGTGATCGCCCTGTTCGCGCTCTACGTGACCCCGCAAGGGGACGCGGAGGTAAACCGCATCTTCGAGGAACAGAAAGGGCGCTCGGTGCTGGAACTGCTGACCCCCGGGCGCTTCCACGTCAAAGGCGACGACGACAACCAGCGGGCCACCTACGCGGAAAGCCTCAACCGTGAGGAAGGCGTACTGGAAAACGTGTTCGTGGCCGACGCCAGCTTCTCCAGTGAGGCAGCCGGCCGCTTGCTTACGGTCTGGGC
>JGI24517J20059_1001090_pt1 | contig 9668 bp, 12 predicted proteins | sample LinPmetageLP41_FD_20059 | JGI IMG/M metagenome (IMG submission 20059) | reverse complement strand
CTGTTCTTCGGTGAATCTTGCGCGTTTCATGGTCCGTCCTCTGGTTAGGTCGGACTCTAGTTGACGGTGGAGGAAATATCCCGTGGCAGGTCAGCCAGCTGATTGGCAGCTGGAGAGTGGCTGTCGTCATGCGGGAATGGCACATAGCGTACCGCAACGCCGGACCGTGTCAGCTGATCGATCTCCTGATGCAGCCTCTGGACCCCGCCGACCGCCTCATCGCCGAACCCCGAACCCCGAACCCCGAACCCCGAACCCCGAACCCCGAACCCCGAACCCCGAACCCCGAACCCCGAACCCGTCGGTAGGAGTGTAAAACCGGACACCCATTTAGGTGGTATCGTCGCCACCAAAGCAGAGGTGATCCATGGTCAGACAACGTCGTTCCTTTTCTACCGAGTTCAAACGAGAAGCGGCCGGGCTCGTACTCGACCAGGGATACTCGGTCGCTGAAGCATCCCGCGCCGTCGATGTCAGCGAAACGCCCCTGAGACGCTGGATAGATCAACTCCGTGCAGAGCGTGGCGGTGCGACACCGACGTCGAAGGCGCTCACGCCTGAGCAGCAGCGAATCCAGGAGCTCGAAAGCCGCATCAACCGGCTGGAGCGGGAGAAAGCGATACTAAAAAAGGCTACCGCTCTCTTGATGTCGGACGATCTCGATCGTACGCGCTGATAGACCAGTTGAGTGAGCATGAGCCCGTGGAAATGGTCTGTAGCGCCTTCGATATCGCGCGTTCGAGCTATTACGAACATCGCCTTCAGCGGTCTCGCATCGATGTCGAGCGACTTGAGCTGCGCGCGACAGTCGCTGAACTGTTCAACCAAAGCCGGCGTTCCGCCGGCAGCCGGACAATCATGATGCAGATGCGGGAATCGGGGCTCGACGTGGGGCGATTCAAGATCCGACGCCTGATGCAGGAAATGGATCTGGTATGCAAACAGCCGCGGCCCCCGGCCTACCGACAGGCAAGGGTCGAGCGGCCCGATATTCCCAACCGCTTGGACCGTTAGTTTATCGTCGGCGCGCCCAATCAGGTGTGGTGCGGCGATATCACCTATGTCTGGGTGCAGAATCGGTGGCACTACCTGGCAGTCGTGCTGGATCTTTATGCGCGCCGGGTCGTTGGCTGGGCATTTTCCGATCGCCCCGATGCGGCACTGGCCATCCAAGCACTGGATAGAGCCTTCGAGCAGCGAGGCAGGCCGCAGGGGCTACTGTTCCATTCAGACAGTAAGACTACGAGTGTCAGGTGTCCTCGGGTAAATTCGACTTACCATGGGATATCTGATGCCGTGAGGGTTCTCGGGTTTCCTGACCCACACTCCGATCGACCATGGTGAGTGTCTTTCCCTGGACCTGTCGGCTATCCGGGAACATCTGACGGCGAGGTTTCGCCTCGTCGATGCCTGTGACCCAAGAAGGGCCTGACAGCCTGTCTCATTACTGTCTTGTCCAAGTTATCGAACTCGGTGAAGCCCTATCAGCACCATCATCGATTAACTGAGGGGCAGACCATGAGCCAGCAACAGACCAGCATGAAGCGTACTATCGTCGGCGGTGTCGACACGCACAAGGATCTGCACGTGGCCGCTGTCGTCGACGAGCGTGATCGTATTCTCGGTAGTGCCAGCTTCCCGACGACACGGCATGGCTACAAGTCCATGCTGGGTTGGATGCGCGCCTTCGGCCCTGTCGATCGGATCGGCGTGGAATGTACCGGTACTTATGGCGCGGGTCTGCTGCGTTATTTGCAGCACGCCAACATCACCACCCTGGAAGTCACTGCGCCCGATAAAACCGCGCGGCGCAAGCGGGGCAAGGACGATACGATCGATGCGGAAAATGCGGCCCATGCCGCCTTCGCCGGGATTCGAATCGTCACGCCCAAGACCCGTGATGGCATGACGGAATCCTTGCGCGTGCTCAAGGTCTGCCGGAAGACGGCGGTGGCGGCACGCCGGGTAGCGTTGCAAATGATCCAGACGCAGGTTGTGTCTGCCCCAGAAGAACTGCGAGATCTATTGCGGAACATGACGCGGATGCAACTCATCCGGACGCTAGCCGCCTGGCGACCGGACCTCACCGGTTACCGCGATGTCACGACGGCCTACCGTATCGCACTGAAGTCGTTGGGCCGCCGCTACCTGGAACTGCATGATGAGATTGCCGACCTGGATGTCATGATCGCCGCCATCGTCGACGAGCTCGCCCCCGAGCTCATTGCGCGGCGCGCCGTCGGTTATGAATCGGCGGCCCAGTTGCTGATTACCGCTGGGGACAACCCTGAGCGGCTACGCTCAGAAGCCAGCTTTGCCGCACTGTGCGGCGCCAGCCCGATTCCCGCCTCGTCGGGCAAGACGCAGCGACACCGACTCAACCGGGGTGGCGACAGAGCGGCCAATAGTGCCCTGCACATCATCGCGATAGGACGACTGAGGTTGGATGCTAGAACGCAAGACTATGTCCAGCGGCGATTGACCGAGGGTCACTCCAAGCTGGAAGCCCTCCGATGCCTGAAACGTTATATCGCCCGGGAACTGTACTACGTCTTGCGCAGCCGCCACAGGGAAATCAATCGAGCGCAAATCGCCACTTGACACTTAGAAGGGCGTCCAAGGATGGCATTATCAACATCCCGCCTACCGGCGTTTGCTGACGGAGAGATCTCTGGTCCAGAGCATGTCGCGTAAAGGCAACTGTCTGGACAACGCGGCGATGGAGAGCTTCTTTGGCACCCTCAAGGCCGAGTACTTTCACCTGAATCGGTTCGAGACGCTTGAGCAGCTGCAGCGCGGCCTCGACCGTTACATCCACTACTACAATCACGAACGCATCAAGCTGAAGCTAAAAGGCCTGAGCCCTGTGCAATACAGGACTCAAGCCTTGAACGCCGGCTAAATGAACCGTCCAACTTTATGGGGTCAGTTCAAAACGGTCAGGACGCGACCGTATGTCAAAATTGATGCCTCAAGGCCGCTCGGTGTAAACCGAGCGGCACCACGCGTTACTTGTCGAAGACCAGGTGGTCGCCGTCGGCGCGAACGCGGATCGTGTCGCCCGGCAGGAATCGCCCCGAGAGCAGATCCTGCGCCAGCGGGTTCTCAATCCGGCTCTGGATCGCGCGCTTGAGCGGACGCGCCCCGAATACCGGGTCGAAACCCACCACCGCCAGTTGTGCCATGGCTTCATCGCTCACCTCGAGCTTGAGCTCACGCTCGGCGAGACGACTGCGCAGGCGGTCGAGCTGGATCGAGGCGATCGCCTGGATCTGCTCCTGACCGAGAGCATGGAACACCACGACCTCGTCGATACGGTTGATCAACTCCGGCCGGAAATGGTTGCCCACCACGGCCATCACCGCGTCCCGCATCGCCGAGTAGTCGCTCTCCTCGCCGCCCATGCGCTGGATCACGTCGGACCCCAGGTTCGACGTCATCACGATCACGGTATTGCGGAAATTCACCGTACGCCCCTGTCCATCGGTCAGGCGGCCATCCTCGAGCACCTGCAGCAGGATGTTGAAGACGTCCGGATGCGCCTTCTCGACCTCGTCGAGCAGTAGCACCGAATAGGGCTTACGACGCACCGCCTCGGTCAGATAGCCGCCCTCTTCATACCCGACATAGCCGGGAGGTGCGCCAATCAACCGGGCCACGGAGTGCTTCTCCATGAACTCGGACATGTCGATGCGCACCATCGACTCTTCAGTGTCGAACAGGAAGTTGGCCAGCGATTTGCACAGCTCGGTCTTGCCCACGCCGGTGGGGCCGAGGAACAGAAAGGAGCCATTGGGCCGGTTGGGATCGGACAATCCAGCGCGTGAACGGCGCACCGCATTGGCTACGGCCTTGACCGCTTCATCCTGGCCGATGACCCGCTCGTGCAGCGCGTCTTCCATGCGCAGCAGCTTGTCACGTTCGCCCTCGAGCATCTTGGCCACCGGAATCCCGGTCCAGCGCGAGACGACCTCGGCGATCTCCTCCTCGGTGACGTTGGAGCGCAGCAGCTGGTGCTCGGCCGGATCGGCTCCGTCGCTGTCGTTGCTGTCGGCGATCTGCCGCTCGAGCTTGGGAATCACGCCGTATTGCAACTCCGACATTCGTCCCAGGTCGCCCTGACGACGCGCCGCTTCCAGATCGATACGCGCCTGCTCGAGCTCGGCCTTGTACTGTGCCGCGCCCTTGAATGCTGGCCTTCTCGGCCTTCCATACCTCTTCGAGATCCGCATACTCGCGCCCGAGCTCGTCGATCTGGGTCTCGAGGTTGTCGAGTCGCTTCTTGGAAGCCTCATCGGTCTCTTTCTTCAGCGCCTCGCGCTCCATCTTGAGCTGAATCAGGCGCCGATCGAGTCGATCCATCTCCTCCGGCTTGGAGTCGAGTTCCATGCGAATTCGCGATGCCGCCTCGTCGATCAGATCGATCGCCTTGTCGGGCAGCTGCCGGTCGGTGATGTAGCGCGTCGACAGCTTGGCTGCGGCGATGATTGCCGAGTCGGTAATATCGACGCCGTGGTGAACCTCGTAGCGCTCCTTGAGGCCACGCAGAATCGCGATGGTGTCTTCTTCGCTCGGCTCATCCACCAGCACTTTCTGGAAACGGCGTTCCAGCGCTGCATCCTTCTCGATGTACTGACGATACTCGTTGAGCGTGGTCGCACCGACGCAATGCAACTCGCCGCGGGCCAACGCAGGCTTGAGCATATTGCCGGCATCCATGGCACCTTCACCCTTGCCGGCGCCGACCATGGTGTGCAGTTCGTCGATGAACAGAATCACACGCCCTTCTTCCTTCGACAGCTCGCCCAGCACGGACTTCAGGCGCTCCTCGAACTCGCCGCGGAACTTGGCGCCAGCCAGCAGCGAGCCCATGTCGAGAGACAAAACGCGCTTGTCCTTGAGCCCCTCGGGCACCTCGCCATTGACGATCCGTTGCGCCAGTCCTTCGACGATGGCGGTCTTGCCCACGCCGGGTTCGCCGATCAGTACCGGGTTATTCTTGGTGCGGCGCTGCAGCACCTGGATCGTGCGACGAATCTCGTCGTCACGACCAATCACCGGATCGAGCTTGCCCTCGGTGGCACGGGCGGTCAGGTCGAGGGTGTATTTTTCCAGCGCCTCGCGCTTCTCTTCGGCATTGGCGTCATCGACATTGGCGCCGCCNCGCAACTCGCCGATCGCGCTCGCGAGTCGCTTGCGGTCCAGACCCGCCTGGGTCAGCACCTTGGTGAGCCCGTTCTTCATGTCCAGCGCGGCGAGNAGCACGAGCTCGATGGCAATGTACTGGTCGCCGCGGGTCTGGGCTTCACGATCGGCCAGGTTGTAAAGCCGTGCCAGATCCTGGCTCATGCTGACGTTGCCATCGAATTGGCCGACCTCGGGCAGATTATCGAGATAACCCGTCAATCCCTCGCGCAGCCGATTGGTATCGCCACCGGCTTTCTGTACCAGCCCTCTGATGCCGCTGTCGCGCATCTCGAATAGAGCCATCAGCAGATGACCCGGATCGAGTTGATTGTGTCCGCGTCCCACCGCCAGTGACTGCGCCTCGGCCAGTGCGCTCTGCAGCTTGGTCGTCATGCGATCCATACGCATATCTTCGCCTCCAGAAGCCGGCGCAGGTCATGGCCTGGCGGCTCGGTTGTTCATTAGTTGACACTTAAATGGAGGTATGTTTCAGCTTTTCAAGCGCAGAACATGAAAAATTCGCTGCGGCAGGGCGCCGCAGAAGAATTAAATTCATCCGGTGGGAGCAGGGTCCAGAAGCAGATGAGATGAGCGAGTCAACGCAGCCAGATCGCGCTGGCCATGCGCCCCGTATGACCATCATCGCGGCGATGGGAGTAGAAGCGAGATTCGCACGCTGTGCAGAAGTGTCCACCGCTGATCTGCTGAATGCCGATACGCTCCAGGCGCAGTCGAGCGAGCCGATAGAGATCCGCCATGTAGTGGCCCAGACGGTAGGGGCTACGTTCGAAAGCGATTTCGGCTTCGGGCTGCATGGCGACGAAGGCTTCGAAGACCTCCGGACCGACCTCGAACTGGGCGTTGGAGATTGCCGGCCCCATCCATACCATCAACTCGTCCGGATCGACGCCCAGCGCCGCAACACTGGCTTCCAGTACGCCACCCGCGAGGCCGCGCCAGCCGGCATGAGCCAGTCCCACACGAGTCCCCTGTCGATCACACAGGAAGACCGGCAAGCAATCCGCGGTTAGAATGACGCAGGCGTGGCTGCGGTCGAACGCCACCGAGGCGTCGGCCTGCGGCGGCTGCTGCCGATACGCGGCGTGGTAGTTCTGCATGACACGTGCGCCATGCACCTGATCGAGCCAGAATAGAGGCCGCTCACCGCCGATCTCGGTGACCAGTCGATTCCGACAGCGAATCACGGATTCGGGATCGTCACCGACGTGAGCCGCGGGATTGAACGCAGCGAAATCCCCCCGGCTGGGCCCGGTCTCGCGCGTGGTGACAAAAGCCCCGACCGTGCTTGGCGCGGGCCAGTCAGGCAGCAACAAGGTCGGCGCGTCCACGGACGATGTCTCGGGTTCGTTCGCCAGCGTCGGCGAACACGATTGTGAATGCATCAATCGGACTCCTGATCCTCGCGCAGCGCGTCCAGCAGCAGGAACATGTCATTCGGCAGTGGGGCCTTGCACTCGATCGGCGCCCTACTGACCGGATGCTCGAAACGCAGTTTATGCGCATGCAGCGCCTGGCGCGGGAATTCTCTGAGCTGCGTCTTCAGTGACTCGCCGGCGCCGGCCGGCAGCTTCAGGCGCCCGCCGTAGACCGGATCACCGATCAACGGATAGCGAACGTGCGCCAGATGTACACGGATCTGATGCGTACGGCCGGTCTCGAGCCGGCAACGAACGTGGGTATGAGCACGAAAGCGTTCCTGGACCCGATAGTGTGTGACCGCCGGTTTACCCGAGGCCGTCACCGCCTGGCGCTGACGATCCTTGGGGTGGCGGCCGATCGGCGCGTCCACCTTGCCTCCCGCGGTCATCGCGCCGACGACGATGGCATCGTACTCTCGCGAGACGGTTCGCGCCTGCAGTTGTGCCACCAGCGCCGTCTGCGCCGTCAGGGTTTTCGCTACCATCATCAGCCCGGTGGTGTCCTTATCGAGACGATGAACGATACCCGCACGCGGGATTGCCGCCAGCGGCGCATGGTGATGCAACAGCGCGTTGAGCAGCGTGCCATCGGGATTGCCGGCGGCAGGATGCACAACGAGCCCGGCGGGCTTGTCGATGACCATCACGTCGTCGTCTTCGAAGACGATCGACAGCGGAATCGCCTGCGGCTCCCAGCGAGTCTCTTCCTCGAGCTGGGTATCGAGCGCTAGCCGCTCGCCGCCGATCACCTTATCTTTGGGCCGGGCTTTTTGACCGTCGATTGTCAATTCACCCTGCTGAATCCACCCTTTGAGGCGTTCTCGCGAGAATTCGGGGAACATTTCGGCTGCGGTCTGGTCCAGACGTCGCCCGGCCAGATGCTCGGGTATGCGCTCGTCACGCTTCAGAATGTCGGCCATACGTGGGAATCGGTTCCGTTTCGCCGGTGCGTTTCGTCGGCGCGAGGGTTTGCTTTATAGTGAGTCGGATTCGGCGGATTTTAGCACGCCCGCCAAGGAATGGTTGATACGAGGATGATGATGCGATTTTCTGCGCGATGTTCCGCTCTGGCCGCCCTATTGGTGGCAGGCGCCCTGCTCGCTGGCTGTGCCAGCAACGAGCCTGCACCCGACTTGCAGGAGCAGGATCTGTACCAAAATGCCCAGAGCTCCCTCGATGCCGGTCGTTACAGCACTGCCGTCACCCAACTGGAAGCTCTCGATACCCGCTTCCCGTTCGGGCGCTATGCCGAGCAAGCGCAGCTGGAACTGATCTACGCGTACTACGAGGTCGAGGATTGGGAGAAGACCCGCGCCGCCGCCAGCCGCTTCATCCGTCTCCACCCGGATCATCCGCAGGTCGATTACGCCTACTACATGCGCGGCCTAGGCGCTTATCAGGCGGGGCGTTTCAGTCTCGAGAGCATGGAGCTGATCGACATCTCCAAGCGTGATCTCGGCGCCTCCCGCGATGCCTACGTCGACTTCGGCGAGCTGGTCCGCCGCTTCCCCGACAGCGCCTACGCACCCGACGCCCGCCAGCGTATCATCTATCTGCGCAATGTCATGGCGCGCCATGAGCTGCAGGTTGCCGACTTCTATCTACGTAAAGGCGCCTATGTTGCCGCCGTCGAGCGTGGCCGCTGGGTGATCGAGCATTATCCCAAAGCCGAGGCAACGCGTGATGCGCTGGCGGTGATGGTGGAAGGGTACCTCGGTCTCAACATGCGTGATCGCGCTCAGACCGTGCTGCAGACGCTGATCGAAAACGATCCTGACAATAGCCAGCTCAACGGCGACACCTTCGTCCCCCGGCATGTCGACATCGACCCGCCGCTGACGGCCAAAGGCTGAAGCCACGAGCCACGAGCCACGAGCCACGAGCCACGAGCCACGAAAATCAGTATGCGGTTCAGCCGAGTGGCTGCTCGTCGAAGTGTGCCACGACATCAGCGATAGCGGCTACACCAATAGCTGCAATTCGAGACCAGACTAAAAAACATAACCCTAGGCGCATAAATTTTTGAAAATATGCGTCTAGGGTTATATTATGCGTTTGTCGACATCAGACAGGAGCGGGAGGTGAAGAGCAGAGACCTGATAAAAGAGCTCGAAGCCGATGGTTGGATACTGGATCGAATTAGAGGCAGCCATCACGTCTTCAAGCACCCGACGAAACCGGGGGCCGTGCCGATCCCGCATCCCCAAAAGGATATGAAGATCGGCACGGTCAACGCTATCAGGAAACAAGCCGGGCTCAAGTAGCCCGGCACTGCGATTCACCTTCCAGGAGGAACGACATGCAATACCCGATCGCTATCGAATGGGGCGACGACACTCACGCTACCGGTATCGTGTTTCCCGATATCCCCGGTGCCGTTACCGCCGGGGATACCATCGAGCAAGCCTACGAACTCGCCGTGGAAGTCGCTCATATACAGTTAGAGGAACGGGTGAACGGCGGCCAGCCGATCCCCATGCCGGGCAGCATCGAGCAACACCGTAAAAATCCAGAGTTTGAAGGCTGGGGCTGGGGTCTCATCGAGATTGATATCACGCCGTACCTGGGCAAGACCGAGAAGGTTAACGTCACCCTGCCCGGCACCCTCGTGCGTCGAATCGATGACTACGTCAATCTCCATGGCGTCAAGAGCCGCTCCGCCTTTTTAGCCGCCGCTGCGCTGCATGAGCTGGACAGCAGAGCCCGCTGAGCCAACGTAGGGAATGCCCATGTTCTTCCCAATGAAGTCGTCGGCATGAGCGTGAACGAAGACACCACCATGGTCGTGGCATGGCCGAGTCAGGATCGGCGTCATCTTCCCCGTTCTTGAGCTGATCGATTCGGCTGGGTGGTACGCCTGCTGCAAAAGAAGAAAGCCAGCGATGAACGTCGCTGACTTTCTTCGTAGCTCGTAGCTCGTAGCTCGTAGCTCGTAGCTCGTAGCTCGTAGCTAGCTTCCCGGCTTCCAGCCACTGACGATGGGATAGCGCCGGTCGCGTCCGAATCCACGCAGCGTCACCCGCACGCCGACCGGCGCCTGCC
>JGI24517J20059_1001086_pt1 | contig 9718 bp, 12 predicted proteins | sample LinPmetageLP41_FD_20059 | JGI IMG/M metagenome (IMG submission 20059) | reverse complement strand
GCTCGGTTCGGGAGCGATGAAAGAGACGCTCGGTTCGGGAGCGATGAAAGAGACGCTCGGTTCGGGAGCGATGAAAGAGACGCTCGGTTCGGGAGCGGTAAAAGAGACGCTCGGTTCGGGAGCGGTAAGAGACGCTCGGTTCGGGAGCGGTAAGAGACGCTCGCCGCAGGCTGCGATGAGAGATGCTGTTTGAACGTAACGTATCAACTCCTTTCGCGGAAAAGCGGATAGCGAAACTGCGACTTTATTCTAGCTCTGGATACGGCGCGCTCTTTCGACGGATACCAGGCGTCTTCGCTGCCACAGGTCGCAGGCATGCGTTTTCCATTCAAGTCGGGCAAGCTGGACGCATCAACGATCCATCGACATCAGACGCAAACCGGACAGGCAGGGAGTGCTCCATGACCAGAAAACCGGAACCCACGCGCCAAGCGCTTTACGAGCAAGCCCAGCAACGCGGGATTCCAGGGCGTTCATCCATGAGTAAGGCGAAACTGGCGGCGGCGCTCGAACGCCAACCGTTCGAGGAGGCCGCCCCGGTGGTGGCAACACGTTTCGACACCTTCAAACGTCTGGCAGAAGCCGTGGCTGATGGGGAATTCGTGCTACGCCCGCGCGCCTTGACCGGTTTCGAGCGGCGCCGGCACGTGCGCCAGACGCTACGTGAAGATCACCGGATGCGCATCGCGGACGGCTCCGAGGAAACCGGCGCCAAATTCGACCAGCTCGCCGACTCGCTATTCTCGTTCTTTCGCGGCACGGCATTGCTGTTCTATCGCGACATGGCCGGCGACGATGCCTGGATGCCGACCGTGCTCGCGCTAGGCGACGTCCATCCCGGCAATTTCGGCGTCATGCCCAACGCCGACAACGTGCCAATCTTCTCGGTCAACGATTTCGACGAGGCCTACTACGCTCCCTTTACCTGGGATATCAAGCGTGGCGCGGTCGGTTTCATGATCGCCGCGGAAACCGAAGGCGAGCTCAAGCGCAAGCAGCAGATCAAGATCGTGCGCCACTTCGTGCAGGGCTACATCGAGGAAATGGCGCAGCTGGCCCACGAAGGCACCGAGCAGGACGGAGAGATGCGCCACGACAACGCCCCGAAGCTCATCCGCAAGCTGTTCGAGGACGCCGATGAAGACCGTGCCGAGTGGCTCGCCGACGACTATCTCGACGAAACGCGACGCGGCTTCCGCCCGACCAAAAAACTGGTACCGATCTCGTCGCGCCGGGACGAATTCCAGGCGATCACCGACCGGCTGGTCGAAGAGAACGAGATCGAGGTGCCATTGAGAGCCCGGGAGCGCGGCAAGAGTGGCATGCGCGTGAAGGACGTGGCGATACGCCTCGGCCAGGGCACCGCCTCGCTGGGGCTCAACCGCTACTACGTACTGATCGAGGGCTCCGAACGCGACGGCACGGATGACCTGATCATCGAGTACAAGCAGGCCAGGCGCTCGGCCCTTTCCGGCCTGGTGCCGCCCTCCGCCTACGAAATGGACACGCACGCCGAACGCATCAGCCATGCCCAGGCCGTGCACCTGATACGCGGCGATGTCTTCTACGGCCATGTCGAGTTCGAAGGCCATAGCTATCTTTCCCGCGAGCGCGCGCCGTTCCGCGACGATATCGATCTCGACGATCTTTCCAAGAGCGAGTGGAAAGATTACGCCGGCATCTGCGGACGCGTGCTCGCCAGCGTGCACGCCCGCTCCGACGAATCCGGCAACCTCGACTACGACATCGAACCCGCCATCGTCGAGGCCATCGGCCCACCGCAACTGTTCACTGAAGACATGGTGGAGTTCGCTGTCGAGGCCGCCGACCGCGTGCGTCGCGACCATGGATTCTTTCAGCAGGACCATGCCCGAGGCGCGTTCACGCAGTTGGATATCGTGCATCGATGAATCAACCGAGCAGCAGGTCGCGCTCGATCGGTATGAACTGGCTAGCGGCACGGATAAGGGAGGCCGCGGTAAGTTGAGGCACGCCATAAACCTCGACGCGTTTGCCATCCACCTCACGAATTTTCTGCGCCAGAAGATCGAAATCGCCATCGCCGGAGACCAGAACCGACGATAATCGAAGTGTTTGCCGTAGGCGTCGCGCACGGTGTAATAGACGTTCTGGGTATCGACGAAGATGGCAACGGTGGCCATGGCAAGCCCCTCGGCAGGCAGTGAAGCGCTAGCCCCAGTGGGGAGGCGCTGACTTGAGTGCATGGCACCACCGTGCGCCGGATGCGATCAGAAAGAAAGGGGCCGGATAAGGCGCTTCAACGCCGGGCTGTCGATGCCCGATTGACCAGGTACAGAAGGATGGCTGGGATGCTCAGCAGACTTATTGGCTCGCAGAAAATCGAACCAGCGCCTGATCCAACTGCAGCCCGTCCTCACGTCGCTTCTGCGCTGAACGCCGTGCCAAATTCTGCAGTTTTCGTTTAACGCCGGGCAGCTCACGGGCATGTGGCAGCCCAATCAGAGCGAAGTCCGGTCGCTCATTTTCGACGGAAAGGAGAAACGCTCTCGAAGGATCATCCATCCACTCAGCGATACGCGACAGCAGCCGCCCCCGGACTTCCAGCAATTCATCTACGGTCACGGGTTCCGCCGTCATGCCCCTGAAATGCGCCTGAAAGATGGCGTCAAAGTCTTCTGGCATCCGAGGTTCGAGAATTTCCCAGGCAGGTTTTGGACTGCACGTCAGGTAGACCAGAAACGCGCGCCACAAGTCTTTATTGGCTCGGTCATCAGCCAATAACAGTCCCACATCGAACAAATCTCGAGGATGCTGACGCGATAGTGCCGCCGACAGTTTTCCGGCATAGAGATCGGTGAAATCGAGTACCTGTGCAGAAGCGAACCCGAACGCTTCCTCCACCGCCGGCTGAACCTCCATCTCGCGCACGGCATGAACCGCACCGCGCATGACCGGCGTAGTCTCGATCTGCACACGCGCCGGGCCACGACTGACGATCAATCGCGTAATACCTCGACTGCCCTGAGGTGCCGACAACTGCACGTTCGAGATGGTTGGTCGAGCCAGCAGCGTTCCTGCCAGCATTTCAAGCGCCTGACCGATCAAGGCAGCATCCTCGGCGAAACCGTGGACCGGCAGCCAGGCAAGATCGATATCCACCGATAGCCGAGGTAGATCGTGCTCGAACAGATTGATCGCCGTCCCGCCTTTCAACGCAAAGCGCGGCTCCTGCGCCAGCACCGGCAGAATATCGACCAGCAACTGGACACGATCGGTGTAGCGTTTATCCCAAGTGCTCATCCAAGTCCCGCGGTAGCGTGATCTGATAGGTCGAATGCAGACGACCGCCGGGCATCAGGACGCGTTTGCCGTTGCCGAGATCCACCCCTTCCAATGCGGTTCTGCGCAGCCAGGCATGCTGATATCGATCCGCCAAAGCGAGGAATAGGCGTTTGGCCTTGATGCTCCGACAATGGCGCAACAGTTCCGCGACGCGCTTCGGCCGCAATGTCACCAGACTCTGCATGATCGCATCAGCTTCATAGACCAGCGCCGCACCGGAAGGACCGCCACACAGTTCCAGTATCGCGCGCTCCGGTGTAGAGCAGACGAACGGTTCCGTACCAGAAGACACCTCGATCCGCACCAGCCTCTGATCGCGTAGGGTGTCATCCTGCGTTTCTGTCGTGAAATCGGGAACCAGCCAATCGAAGGGAGGCTTGCCACAGAATACAAATCGCTCTGGTAGTGCCAACTGACCTAGCCAACCCGGCGGCCGAACCGCCCCATAAAGTGTCACCGTCGCGGCTTCGCCCAGACGGAGATAGTGTTCGTATCCGTGAAGTGCCAGCGCGAAACGCCCACCAACGTACAACGGCAGGCCTTCTCGCTGTTGCAGGCTTCTCACCACGCCTTGCCACTGCAGTCGCCCGCCCTTTCTCAGGTAGACACCGCGCGCCGGCGACACCAGCCATCCGCTGGAGACGTAGCGCGCCACCAGGCTTCTCGAATAGCCATGGGCCTGTAGCCAGCGGCTGGAGACCAGATCAGAGTCTCCCAGATTAGCTAGCAGACGGTTTATTTTCGCTTCTTTTGGCTCACTCATAGTGTACAAAATACGCTTTTCACGAACCCAGTCCAGTCAAAAATGGTTTATCGATTAGCTTTTTTGCTCACTAATAGTGATCTTATTCTTTAATTTTCAAACCAAAAGAGTGATTTATCGGCCACTAGCCAGCCAAACCAGCACAGAGCGTGCGTCTGATACGCGGCGGTGTCTTCACTGAATACATCATGGAAGTCACCCCGAAGCCGCCGACCGCGCGCGTCACGACCACGGTCTCTTTCGTGAGGATCACGCGCGGGGAGCATTCGAGCATCTGGATTGGATGCATCGGTGAATGTCCTGCACTTGCAGCAGCAAAGGTAATCGACTTGTAAGAATTCCTTAGCAGTTCGATTTGGAAGCGGTGGCGTCTGCCAAAACCACCTGAGCCTGTCTTGTACAAGTGGCGAAGCCGGCCATAGAATAGGGATATACAAAATGAATATACAAAAGGAATATACAAAAGGAATATACAAAAGGGATATACCCAAGGAGGAGCTACCATGAACGCCAAGCTATTCCTATCGAACAAAAGCCAGGCCGTGCGCTTGCCCAAAGCAGTAGCGTTTCCCGAGGGGGTCTCCGAGGTCACTATCGTCTCCCTCGGCAACAGTCGCTTGATTACCCCGAGTGAAACCAGCTGGGACGATTTCTTCGAATCCGACGAGCGCCACGCGGCAACTAGTGACTTCATGAACGTCGACGTCAACGATAGTCGCGATCAGCCCGAGCCCCAGAAGCGTGAAGAATTTTGATGTTGCGCTACATGCTCGACACGAACATCTGCATCTACGTGATCAAGAATCGTCCCGCATCGGTACGCGAAATCTTCAACGCCAACGCTGCCAGGCTCTGCATCTCATCGGTAACGCTCGCAGAGCTGATCTATGGCGCAGAGAAATCGGCCAAGCCGGCGCACAACCAGTCGGTAGTGGAGAACTTCGTCGCACGGCTGGCGGTGCTGGACTTCAATGACGCCGCCGCCAGTCATTGCGGACAGATTCGTGCCGGGCTGGAGCGTGCCGGTACGCCAATTGGCGCCTATGACCTGATGATCGCCGCTCATGCGCGCAGCCGAGGGCTGACGATAGTGACGAATAATATGCGGGAGTTCGAGCGCGTGCCGGGGTTGGTTGTCGCCAACTGGTTGCATCCTTCGAATAATGACTAGCTGCTGAAGCTAGGCTCGCTATAAGCCGCTTCCACTTTCCGCACGGTGGCTTCAAAGCGCTAATCACGTTCGGATCACGCCCGGAGCGCGTTCGAGCATCAGAATGGGCGCATCAGTGATTCAGGCGGGCGCCATTTCACCGGCGAGCATGTTCATGATCAACCGGATCATCGTCTCCTTGTTGGCAGGGTCTGACTCCGCCACCAGCAGCGTAAGCGCCGCCAAACCGACATCGTTGATAACAGGCTCCCCGGCCGATGACAGCAGGCGCCCGTTGCGATGCAGGAAGTCGACGAACAGAAACGCCGCACTGCGTTTGTTGCCGTCGGCGAACGGATGGTTCTTGATCACGAAATAGAGCAGATGCGCGGCCTTCGACTCGATGCTCGAATAAGCCGGCTCGCCAAAAACGGACTGGCCGAGATTGCCCAGCAACGAGGCCAACCCATCGCTACGATCCCGCGCAAACAGCGCGGTTGCCTCTCCCCGCCCCATCAGTTCGGCTTTCAACTCGTCCAGCGCCGTTCTCGCCATTGCCAACGAGGGCAGCTGACCGCCCGCCTGCATCTCAGGATCACTCAACAGCCCCTCGTCATAGCGCTGCAGCAGCAGAAACGTCTGCGCATAACGCGCCACGATATCCACCAGCCCCCGGCCGCCCGGCAGATCCAGCGCTGGGCTGTGTGCCGCCTTGCGCACCAGCGCCATCGCCGCCTCCAGCTCCCGTGCATTGGCTTCGAACCGCTGCTGATGCAGCGTCCAGCCTTGGGTGAGATGCTCTCGGAGAACACGCGTAGCCCACTGGCGGAAGCGAACCGCACGTTGCGAATTGACGCGGTATCCGACGGATATGATGGCGTCGAGGTTGTAGATTTGAACAAGCCGCCTTACTTCCCTCTGGCCTTCTTGACGAACTATCGAGGATTCCTCGGTAGTTGCGCTCTCATCCAACTCGCCATCGGCATAAATATTCTTCAGGTGAAGACTGACGTTATCGACCGATGTCCCGAATACCTCACTCATCTGCCGCTGTGTCAGCCATACGGTCTCGCGACCTTCGTCCAACCGCACATCGACGGTCTTGTCAGCGTCTTCGTAGATCAGGATTTGCAGTGGTTCGCTCATGTTCGTTTGGCCAGGCGTGTTTACTGTCAATTGACCATAGTATGCCCTCCATAACGAATCTGTCAGCGGGTCAATACATGGGTACGCTGCGGGACGTACGCCTTCCGGGCCCAATTGTGCGACCAAGTTCGTCGTCCGGGCGGTTTCGGATGGGGTACGACGACGTGCCGCCAACGTCGTCGACACCACCGAGATCACTATTCGGCCGACTGCGTCGGCGAATTGAGTCGACGCACCTGACGAGCAGCCAGGCGTTCTATTGCTTATGGGAAGAGAGTAAAGAGAGATGTAGAGATGGTCAGGCCGAGCGGATGCCCGGCCTGCGAAGGTCAGATCTGGCCGATCTTGACCAGTTTGTCTCTCATGTCGGCGATCACGTCTTCCGTCATGACCAGATTGAGTGACTGCCGGTCATCCTGAATCGACACCGCATCACCGAGATCGGCGTTGATCTCGTCCGGAGAAAGCGTGTACATACCGCCGTTGAGCGGATCGACGATCAGTTAGCCGATGAGGCCACCGAACAGGATATTGCCACCGATGTACCAGCCGTTTGGTGAGGTGGTCAGATCCATCTGGCGCGACTTGTATCCCGGCTTATCGATCTCGACATGGTAGGTTTTGCCGCCGAAGTAACTGCCATCGGACTTTTTCAGCGTCACGGTGGTGGGCGTCGTGCCAGCGAATATCTGCTTGGCCGTTTCGTCGGTGATGACAACCGCCGCGTTGGAGGGCGAACTGCTGATCGTCATACTTTGATCGCTGTCGCCAAGAATGGAAGCACAGCCGGTCAGGCTGAGCGCGGCACAGGTGTCCACGAGGGCGGCGGGCTTGAGGCCGAAGGAAAGGATAAATAAGTGCTGGAACTGCCGCTGGATGAAGCGATTGAGATGATTCGCACGGCGAGGTTGTAGATGGCAAAACCGTCATGCTATTTACTGCACGCAACGCTGCGCATGGTGACGGCCAGTGCGGTTTGAGCTTTTCAATTTAGCTATACTAACGCATCCTGAGGGACCGGTGTGAGCCAGTAAGAAGTATTCTTCATAAACGACGACCTTTTTGCAATCGCACTTTAGTATATTAACAGAGGCCGCCTAACATTATAGGGCATTTATAATCACTAGCATTAGAAGCAAATAGTTCAAGTCAGAGCCGAGCCACTCCTGAACTCTATCGAAATAAAACCTAGCAATCTACTTTAGCAGAAATCTATTTTGTAGCGACTGTCAAAAGATTTTTTAACGGCTGAAATAATTCTTGCAAACTCTCTACAGGCTCATGGAGTATTTTAAGCTGCTCAAGAACTTCTTCTGTCATCCCCGGAAACTCTTCAGGGTTATCAAGAATCCTCTCAGATAACATTTTTGCCGTAGAGCCGGTAGCACCTATTGGGAGTAAAAGAAGCCCTGATTCTTTTGCAATTTCAAATTCCTGTACCATACCATCCGCTTCAACCACTTCATCATCAACTATTTTATTTCCGAACAAAAACATAGACATACCTGCAGAGGGAATAAAACTTTCTCGATATTCTCTCCATATTTTTTCCCTACTTTTTTGATCTTCTAAAAACTGCGGGAAAGGTCTAAGAAGGAGATAATCGTCCAACTTTTTACCAGGTGTTCTATATATTTTTTCGATAGCACCGGTAAATAATGCATTTCCCACCCCAAGTCCAAGGCCTGTAGCGACTTTTAAAGAATCATTTACGAGTAAAGAGCCTAAGTGATGCATGAACTCTACAACTTCCCCTTTTCCCCAGGGACTAAAATCGCTAGCACTTGATGATATAAACAAGGTATTTCTTCGATAGCGTCTGAGAATCTCCTCTAAGGCATCAGTTATCTGAGAATACTCCTCTACCAATATAGACCTCACATTGAAACGCTTAAGATCCTCAACCATAAGATTTTGTCTAACGACAGCATTTTCGTATTCATCATCGCTTTCTTCATCTTGTTTTACACGTCTTCTAAAAAAAGCAAAGTGCCTACGCTGGTGTTCAGCAAATGAAACACGAACTCTTGAAAGAATATAATCCAGGTTTGGATCGGAAAAGCTAAATCCAATAAAAACAAAAGTTTTTGAAACAAGATCGCCAGATAATGCACTTATAAATGCTGCATGCGTATGGAAATATTTTTCATAATCATCTTTTGTAATAATTGCATCTTGGGAATGCTCAGAGTCACCATGCATCTTGTATACTATGGCATCCCGCTTTGGCTTAGTGTTCGCAAGTTGTTTTACTGAATGCTTTACATCAGGGACTTTTTTTTCTTCTTTTAATGATCTCTCTATTAGATCATCATAGTTAGTTGTCCAATATGTAGAAACAGGGAGCTTCGCTAAAAGCTTATGATTTTTTGTCAACTCTGCCCCAGTTGAAAGTTGTTCAAGAATTGTTTGGCTCAACACATGTCTATTCATACCATTAGCATTTACATGGAATTGGGCCAAAGTCACCAAGTCACTTTCTAAAGCTATATTTAGACCAACTTCTCTTGCCACAGGAGTCAGAAGTTCTTTCCAATTGATAAAGCCTGCCGGAACTGAAGCTCCTGCTCCAAGAAAAACTGCTGCATTCTCAGACTGCAGCTCCTTAAGGAATTCATCTATAAATAATTCGATTTCCATTTTCAACCCTTTTAATCGTTACACCACATAACACTAGCAAGCCTTACTTGTATTTTTTCCTATACTCTATTGCTTCTTCAATCCAATCTGCAATATTGTCTCTAATGTCAGCATACTTGTCTTTACTTGTAGAACCGCTCGGGGTAATCAACTTAGGGATACTACCAAGAGTTTTCAAAACTCCATCTTCGGAAACTTTAATATTGGTAAAGGGATTGCTACCTTTTGTTGATGTATTTCCATCAAGGTCTTTTAGGCCATTTATATGAACCCCTAAAACACCCCGCTTATCTTCCCAAGCCTTTTTTATCTCATACTTAACCCAAGCCCTATCAGCAGTCTCGCTACCAACTAAAACAACAACACAAGATTTTCCCGACATGTTGTCGTCTATCCACTTCTTAATAGCACTTTCGCCTGAGCTTTTAATTTCCTCCCACTTGTTAGCTGTAACAGTTGAGTTCCCCTCAAGAAAATTCATATTCCTGACTTGTTGTGTTCTTGAGTGATCGTTCTTAAAGTGAAAGCTAAAAAATACTTTCCGTGCCATTTTTAACCTCGATGCATGTAAGCAACCATGGAGTTAATCAGTGTAACCTTTGAGCACAAAAATTCAACAATGTATAAAAAATTTTTCAACCATCACGCATGATTCAAGCATCTTTAGAGTCAGTATCAGCAGGACACGGTTGTTT
>JGI24517J20059_1001081_pt1 | contig 9770 bp, 6 predicted proteins | sample LinPmetageLP41_FD_20059 | JGI IMG/M metagenome (IMG submission 20059) | reverse complement strand
CCAGTAGCCGTTTTCGGGCTTTCCAATCAACGCCGCGCAGCAGGCATCGGAATCGAAGCGCGGCAGACATAACCACTCGACCGATCCATCCCGGTCGACCAATGCGGCGGTACGTAGATTACCGATGAAGCCGTAATCCTCAATTTTCTTCGGTCCGCCCATACGTCGTTTCTCCGTATCCGCTTTTCTTTAATCACCCATAGCGTATCGCTTCCGACGTGGCTCCCAGCAAGACGCGGTATCGCTTATTGGTCAAACCGTATCCACTCCATTGTCGCTCATAGAGACCGGGACGCTTTCACTTAACGCAAATTAATCTTGTCATCATTTTATCGACTCGAGTTCTCAATATAGCGTGATTTGGGGGATTCCCGACTTGGTCATGAGCCCGTTGATGAGCCATCTTGAAAGACGATTCGGCAACATTTCAAAGAATCCAATCTTCTATGGAGGCATGATATGAGTAGTGAAACGGTCAGCGATTTCCTCCTAAAACGCTTATCACAATGGAACATTCAACGCATCTTTGGCTATGCGGGCGACGGGATTAACGACATCATGGGCGCGATGGACCGTGCCGGCGATACGTTCGATTTCATTCAAACACGTCACGAGGAAATGGCCGCCTTCATGGCTTGCGCCCACGCCAAGTTTACCGGTGAAGTCGGCGTCTGCATGGCGACTTCGGGTCCGGGCGCTATCCACCTGCTCAATGGTCTCTATGACGCCAAGAAGGATCACATGCCGGTGGTGGCGATCGTCGGCCAGCAGGCTCGCAGTTCGCTGGGCGGCGACTATCAACAGGAAGTCGACCTGTTATCGTTGTACAAGGATGTCGCTAACGAATACGTACACATGGCGACCACGCCGGCCCAGATGCGTCACCTGATCGACCGCTGCCTGCGCATCGCCATCTCCGAGCGCACGGTCACGGCCCTGATCATTCCCAACGACCTGCAGACCCAACCCGCCGTCGAGGAGCCGGCCCATGCCCATGGCACGGTGCATTCCGGCGTCGGTTACGCTCCGCCGCGAACGGTCCCCCACGAAGACGATCTCAAGCGCGCGGCGGAAGTTCTCAATGCTGGCGAACGGATCGGTATATTGGTCGGCGCCGGCGCATTACAGGCTACCGATGAGGTAATGGAGGTCGCCGAAATCCTCGGTGCCGGCGTCGCCAAAGCGTTGCTGGGACGCGCGGCGCTGCCCGACGACCTACCTTACGTCACCGGCTCGATCGGTCTGCTTGGCACTAACCCCAGCTGGGAGCTGATGTCGAACTGCGACACCTTGTTCATGATCGGTTCGGCCTTCCCCTATTCGGAGTTTTTGCCTCCGGAAGGCCAGGCACGCGGCGTGCAGATCGACATTGACGGTCGCATGGTGAGCATGCGCTATCCGATGGAGGTCAACCTGATCGGTGACAGTGCAACGACACTGCAAGCCCTGATCCCGCATCTGAAGCGCAAGACCGATCGCGGCTGGCGCGAGCATATCGAGAAGAGCGTGTCGGAATGGTGGGAGATGCTCGAGCAGCGTGCCATGGCCGATGCCAACCCGGTCAACCCGCAGCGCGTGTTCTGGGAACTCTCACCCAAGTTGCCCGATAACTGCATCCTGACGAGCGACTCCGGCTCGGCGGCCAACTGGTACGCACGTGACCTCAAGCTGCGCCGCGGTATGCAAGCCTCGCTGTCGGGTGGCTTGGCGACCATGGGCAACGGTGTTCCCTACGCGATCAGTGCCAAATTCGCCCACCCCGATCGTGTCGTGATCGCCCTGGTCGGCGATGGCGCGATGCAGATGAACGGGAATTCCGAATTGGTCACCATCGCCAAATACTGGCAGCGCTGGAGCGATCCGCGCCTGATCGTCATGGTGCTCAACAATCAGGACCTCAACCAAGTGACCTGGGAAATGCGCGTACAGGTCGGCGACCCCAAGTACACCGGCTCGCAGGATTTGCCCGACTTCCCCTACGCCGATTACGCCAATCTGATCGGCCTAAAGGGTATCAAGGTCGATGAGCCGGATGCGCTGGCCGGCGCCTGGGACCGCGCGCTCAACGCCGATCGCCCGGTAGTACTGGAAGTGGTCACCGACCCCGACGTGCCGCCACTGCCGCCCCACATCAAGCGCGAACAGGCCAAGGCCTACATGTCGGCGCTGCTCCACGGCGATCCTGACTCGCTGGGTATCATCAAGGCGTCGTTCCGACAGTTCGCCCGCGACATGGTGCCCAAGGTACGCAAGCGCTGAGGAGGGAACCGATGAGCGACCATCACGCCGCTCCGATCGAGACGATCACGGTCTCGGCCTACGAGATTCCGACCGATGCACCCGAATCGGACGGTACGCTGACATGGGATTCGACCACCATGGTGCTGGTGGAAATCAGCGCCGGTGGCTACACGGGGCTTGGTTATACCTATGGCCATCAGGCCTGCGCGACGCTGATACAGGATACGCTCGCCGAGGTCATCAAGGGCCGTGACGCGATGTCGATTCGCGGCTGTTGGCTAAAACTGGTGGAAGCGATCCGCAATCTTGGTCGCCCAGGCATCAGCTCGATGGCGGTCGCCGCCATCGATGTCGCACTGTGGGATCTCAAGGCCCGGCTGCTCGATCTTCCTCTGGTCATACTGCTGGGCGGTATCCGCCCGGCAGTGCCCGTCTACGGCAGCGGTGGTTTTACCTCCTATTCAGAAGCGCAACTGCGCGAGCAATTAGGCGGCTGGGTGGCCGCCGGCATCCCCCGGGTCAAAATGAAGATTGGCCGCCATCCCGACGAGGATCTGGCGCGCATCCGCGCCGCGCGTGAGGCGATCGGTAACGATGCCGAACTGTATGTCGATGCCAACGGCGCCTATGCGCGCAAGCAGGCCCTGGCGCAGGCCGAAGCCTTTAGCGATTACGGTGTGAGTTGGTACGAAGAACCGGTCTCGTCGGACGATCTGGCCGGACTGCGTCTGCTGCGTGATCGCGCGCCGGGCGGAATCGAGATATCTGCCGGCGAATACGGCTATTCACTGCCCTACTTCCGTCACATGCTCGAGGCCGGCGCGGTCGATGTGCTGCAGGCCGATCTCACCCGCTGCGCCGGGATCACCGGTTTTCTCGATGTCGCCATCCTGTGCGACGCCTACAACATACCGCTATCGACGCATACCGCCCCTGCCTTGCACATGCATCCGGCCTGTTGCGCCAAGCAGGTACGGCATCTGGAATATTTTCATGACCACGCACGGATCGAGGCGATGCTGTTCGATGGCCTCGTCGGCCCCGTGAACGGCGCGTTACAGCCCAATCTCGCACGCCCCGGTCTGGGTTTGACGCTCAAACGCGAGGAAGCCGAGCGATACAGACTTAGAGCCGAATGAACGAATGGATCCCGCTTACCGCCACTTACTGAAAGCGCCGGTCTCCATAGCATCCTTGTCCGACCGCCGTCACTTTGCTTCATCAAAGTCGCTTTCGTACGAGGCTATAACATCGCAAGGAGTCAGCGATGACCGAACTAAAGACTAGCCCACGCCCTGACCTTTCCCATGGCAGACAAGAAGTTTCGGCAAGTGATTACCACGACCTCGCAAGGCAACTCGCCGCCGCGATCGAGGGTGAAGTCCGCTTCGATACCGGCAGCCGCGCCCTGTACGCCAACGATGCTTCGAACTATCGCCAACCCCCGATCGGGGTGACGATTCCCAAGAGTATCGACGATGTGATTGCCATCCATCGCATCTGTCACGCTCACGATGTACCGATCCTGTCGCGCGGCGCCGGCACCAGCCTGTCGGGGGAAACGGTCAACCACGCCGTGGTGATCGATCACTCGAAATACCTCGATGAGATTGTCGATATCGACGCCGACAATCGGCTCGTCACCGTCGAGCCCGGCGCGATCAACGACAAGGTCAACCAGGCGCTCGGTCCCTACAACCTCGTCTTCCCCCCCGATCCATCCACCCATAAGTGGTGCACCATCGGCGGCAATATTGGCAACAATTCCTGCGGCATTCACTCGGTACAGGCGCAGTTTTACGGCCATGGTCCCCGCTCCTGCGACAACGTTCATTCGCTGGACGTTCTGACCTACGACGGCGTACGCATGACGCTCAAGGATGGCTACAGCGAAGAGGAAATCGACGAGATCATCGACACCGGTGGGCGCAAGGGTGAAATATTCGTCAAGCTAAAGGCGCTGCGCGACCAGTACGCCGACCGGATCCGCCAGTATTACCCCCAGATCGAGAACATGCCGCGGCGCGTATCGGGATATAACCTCGACGATCTGCTGCCTGAAAACGGTTTCAATCTCGCCAGCGCCCTGTGCGGCACTGAAGGCACCTGCATGACGGTGCTGCACGCCACTCTCAAACTGACCCAGAACGTCCAGCACCGCACGCTGGCGGTGATTGGCTTCGAGGACATCGCTGCCGCTGGCGACCACGCCGACGTGATCATGAAGGCTCAGCCAATCGCGGTGGAAGGCATCGACCATCGGTTGTTCAGCGACGAGATCAAGCAGCATATGCATGAAGGCGTGCTCAAGCATCTGCCCGAGGGCTGCGCTTATCTAATGGTCGAGTTCGGCGGCGACAACGCCGAGGAGACCGATGCCAAGGCCAGGAAGTTGATCGATGAGCTAAAGGCGACCAAAAGCGCACCCACCGGCTACCAGATCATCGACGACAAGGCGCATGCCGACCAGCTGTGGACCGTACGCGAGGCAGGGCTCGGCGCGACGGCCTTTCCGCCGCCGGACAAGCATCCGCACTGGCCGGGTTGGGAGGATTCCGCCGTCGCGCCCAAGGATGTCGGCAACTANGTGCGCGATCTGCACAAGCTCTACGACAAATACGGCTACGTCGGCGCNCTGTACGGCCACTTNGGNCAGGGCTGCATCCACTCACGTATCGACTTCGATCTGCGCTCCGAAGACGGCGTCGATAAATTCCGCGATTTCATGCAAGAAGCNGCCGAGCTGGTCNCGTCCTACGGCGGNTCCTTGTCCGGCGAGCACGGCGACGGCCAGGCGCGCGCCGAACTGCTCGACAGGATGTACGGCAAGGAACTGGTCGAGGCCTTTCGCGAATTCAAGCGCATCTGGGACCCGCAGTGGAAGATGAACCCAGGCAAGGTCGTCGATGCCTATCGGCTCGACGAGAATCTGCGTCTGGTCCATTACCGTCCTACCGAACCCGAGACCCGGTTCGCTTTTCCCGAGGATTCGCGACGATTTTCCGAGGCCGCAATCCGCTGCGTTGGCGTCGGCAAGTGCCGCAGCGACGAAAGCGGCACCATGTGCCCGAGTTACATGGTCACCCGCGAGGAGAAGCACACTACCCGCGGGCGGGCGCGGCTCTTGTTCGAAATGATGGATGGTGGCGTGATCAAGGATGGCTGGCGCTCGGAAGAGGTCAAGGAGTCGCTCGATCTGTGCCTGGCCTGCAAAGGCTGCAAGGGCGATTGTCCGGTCAGCGTCGACATGGCGACCTACAAGGCCGAATTCCTCTCGCATTACTACGAGGGGCGTTTGCGACCGATTCCTCATTACGCCTTCGGCTTTATCGATCGCTGGTCGCGGCTGGCCTCGAAGTTACCCGCATTGACCAACTTCGTCACCCAGACGCCAGTGTTGCGCACCATCGCCAAGCGCGTCGTGTCGATGCCCGAGCAGCGCCAGGTTCCGGTGTACGCCCCCGAGACCTTCAAGGCCTGGTTCGCCAAACGCCCGATCGTCAACGAGCACGCCACGCCGGTGATGCTATGGGTGGATACCTTCAACAATCACTTCTTCCCCGATACCGCACAGGCGGCGACCGAGGTGCTCGAGGCGGCGGGCTATCGCGTGGTGCCACCCCCCGAAGGGATGTGCTGCGGGCGCCCTTTCTATGACTTCGGCATGCTCGACAATGCCAAGGAGTACCTGCACAACGTCATGAATACGTTGAGCGAGCAGATCGACAACGACATGCCGATCATCGGCCTCGAGCCGTCGTGCGTGTCGGTATTTCGTGATGAGCTCACCAACCTGTTTCCCGACGACGACCGCGCCAGCCGGCTCAGAGAAAACAGCGTCATGCTCAGCGAGTTCCTGATCCACCATGCCGACGGCTACGAACCCCCGACGTTCAAGCGTAAGGCGCTGGTGCACGGCCACTGCCACCATAAGGCTATCGTCCATCTCGACGCCGAGAAAAAGTTGTTCGACAAGATGGGACTCGACTACGAGGTACTCGACTCTGGCTGCTGCGGCATGTCCGGTTCATTCGGCTTCGAGCGCGAGAAGTATGACGTCTCGATCGGTGCCGGTGAGCGTGTGCTGCTGCCTAAGGTCCGCGACGCCGAAAAAGACACGTTGATCATCGCCAACGGCTTCAGCTGTCGTGAACAGATCGCCCAGACCACCGAACGACGCGCCCTGCATATTGCCGAGGTGCTGCGCATGGCCATGGAGGTCTCCGACGAAGCGGTGAGCGGCCCGCCGAAAAGCGGCATCGAGCGCCGCCGCGCGGCCGTTCAACGCCAAGCCAATCAGCGTGCCGCAGTGACGACCGGCGCACTCGCCGCAGGCAGTTTGCTGCTCTGGAAACTGAGTCGAAGCCGTCGGCGTTGACGGGCTTGCACGGGCGGCTTTTTAACGCCGTATGGCCACGCGCGGGGCAGGGTTGCCGATAAGCCCTGGCCCGCGGCAACGTTCTCATTTCGACAGTGGCAACGTTCTCATTTCGACAGTGATAAGGAGTTCTGATGCGATCCCATCAACGTCACGAAATCGTCGTGATCACCGGCGCCGGTGCTGGGCTCGGACGTGCCACCGCGCGCGAATTCGCGCGACACGGTGCCTCTATAGGACTGATCTCACGCAACCAGGAGCGTTTGGACGCGATCCAGAGCGAAGTCGAAGCGCTCGGCGCCCGCGCCGTCGCCATCAGTGCCGACGTTGCCGACGCCGCCCAGATCGAGCAGGCCGCCGCGCGCATCGAGCAGGAGCTCGGTCCTATCGACATCTGGGTCAATGCCGCCATGACGACGGTATTTTCGCCCTTTCACGCGATGAGCGCAGAGGAGTTCCGGCGCGTCACCGAGGTCACTTATCTTGGCCAGGTGCATGGCACCCTGGCGGCGATAAAACGCATGCGTCCGCGCAATCACGGCACCATCGTCCAGGTTGGCTCGGCGCTGGCGTATCGGCCCATTCCGTTGCAGACGGCCTATTGCGGTGCCAAGCATGCGATCAAAGGGTTTACCGAAGGCATACGCTGCGAACTGATGCATGAACGCAGCAACGTCCATATCACCCTCGTCGAGATGCCCGGCCTCAATACGCCCCAGTTCGACTGGTGCAAGAGCCATCTGTCCAAGCGCGCGCGCCCGGTCGCGCCGGTCTATCAGCCCGAGGTCGGCGCCCGCGCCATCTACTGGGCTGCCCATCATCGTCGTCGTCAGCTCTATGTCGGCATTTCGTCGTGGTTGACGATCTGGGGCAACAAGATCGCGCCGGGGGTGCTGGATCGCTACTTGGCACGCAATGCGGTCGAGGGTCAGCAAACCTCCGAGAACGAGATTCCGGGCCGAGCCGATAATCTATGGCATTCGGTCAAGGGAGACCATGGCGCGCGCGGGCGTTTCAACCACCAGGCGCATGCCAACAGCGTTCAACTACAGATGACGACCCATCGCCGCGAGATAGGTCTCGCCGCTGGTGCCGCCGTACTTGTCGGTGTCTTGATAGGCACAGCGAGACGACGGCGGCGCTAGCGTTCTGAGTACGGGCAAAGTCAGCTGTCACACAATGAATATCAACATTCGCCATACTGCGGATATCAACATTCGCCATACTGCGAACCGGTGATTCGCCTTGACGGCGCGCGCGCGGTGGCCGAAGGTCAGAGTCTGGCGTTGACGCTAGCGCGCAGCCGCCTGAATCCATTCGATTTCGACAGTGGTGAACGCCTGCCCAGCGTTCGACGGAGACCTTGCCCGCATGTCCCAAATCCGCGCCGTGGATGACGCCAACCATCCACCCCGCTATATCGCCCACCGCGGCCTTTCCGCCCGCGCTCCCGAAAACACGCTCGCCGCTGTGCAGGCCGCTCATGAAGCCGGCTGTGATTGGGTCGAGCTCGATGTTCAGTTGCTTGGCGACGGCACACCCGTGATCTGGCACGACGCCGGGCTCAAGCGCTGCTCCGATGGTCGCGGCAAGCTGTTCAAACTCAATGCCGAAAGCGCCGCCAAACTGGACGCCGGGAGCTGGTTCGGCGCTCAGTACCGAGGCGAGGCCATGGCAACGTTGGAGGCGATGCTGGCGCTGATTCAGCGGCTGGGCATGGGCCTCAATCTGGAGCTCAAGGTGTGCCGCGGCCGCAATGCCATCGAGCTCGTTCAGGCGGCCCTGCCGCCGACGCTGGAAGCATTGTCGGCCGACAAGCTGATCGTCTCTTCGTTCGATCGTCATGCGCTGACCGCCGCGCGAGCGCTGGAGTCCGATCCCGATCGCCTGCGTCTCGGTGTGCTCGATGACAAGATACCCAAGCGCTGGTGGCAGGAAACCGAACGTCTCTCCGCCTACAGCCTGCATCTGGACTGGCGCAAGCTGAAGATCAAACGCGCTCAGGAGATCGCTGACGAGGAGATCAAACTGTTCTGCTACACCGCCAACGACCCGGTCACCTTCGAGAAACTCTGGGACTGGGGCGTCGACGGGGTGATCAGCGACGATCCGACACGCTTCGTGACCCACGCCGAAGAAGCATCGACGCGTCAGACGGCTGCAAAAAGCGCCTGATACAGACGCCATTTAGAACCTTTGACGGCGAGCCCCTGGGCTTAAGATAGGCAGCATGCCCGTTTTCCAGGTTGCGAGCCGTACATGAATCCTTCCACGCTCATCGGCATCATCGCCAGTGCTCTATTACTGGCGACCGTCGTGCTGTTCACCGCCCAGGCCCCCAGCAGCTTCTTCAATCTGCCGGGGTTGGCGATCGTGCTCACCGGTACGCTGGCGGCGAGTTTCATCAGCTACCCCCTCCAGGAGATGCAGCGCCTGTGCCGACAGATTGCCGTGGTGTTCCGACGCGAGCCCCAGGCCAGCGAATTCGAAAGCGACCTCGAGCAGTTGATCGAGATGTCGCGTCACTGGAGCCGCGGTAATATCCGCGCCATCGAAGGCGCTCTGGAAAGCACGACCAACCCGTTTCTGCGTACCGGCATGCAGATGGTGATCGCCAACACTCGCGAGGACGAGATCCGCGAGATGCTGCGCTGGCGCATGGTGCGAGTCAAAGCCAAGGAACGGACAGAGGCGCAGATCCTGCGGACCATGGCCGTCTACGCGCCGGCGTTCGGCATGCTCGGCACCCTGGTCGGGCTGATCAACATGCTCGAGGTCATTCAGGCCGGCGACCTGGCGGTGATCGGCCCACGCCTGGCCGTAGCACTGATGTCGACGTTCTACGGCATCCTGCTGGCCAATCTGCTGTTCAAGCCGATCGCGGTCAAACTGGAGCGGCGTACCGAGGCGCGGCTGATGGCCATGGCGCTGATCCTAGAAGGCGTCACGATGGTCAGCAAACGCCGTCTGCCGGCGTTCATCGAGGAGGCTCTGAATACCTACCGCGCCGAGCATCGTGATGAAATGCGCGATGCTCGGCGCCCACAGACTGCCGACGCATCGGCCGAGTCCGCATGAGCCAGGCCGCGATCTTTCCCGGCGGCCCCTTCGCTGACCTGCTGTTCGACGACGGCCCTTTCGATGACGCCGG
>JGI24517J20059_1001079_pt1 | contig 9786 bp, 10 predicted proteins | sample LinPmetageLP41_FD_20059 | JGI IMG/M metagenome (IMG submission 20059) | reverse complement strand
CCTAAGCCTGCACCGCCAAAGTCTTCAGATACGGTCATGCCTAGTACACCCATTTCGCCCATTTTCGGCCAAAGCTGATTAGGAAACGCGTTGTCCATATCGGTTTGTTCAGCCAGTGGCGCAATTTCTTGGCTTGCAAAGCTATTTACGTGGTCGCGGATCATATCGGCGGTTTCGCCAAGGCCAAAGTTCATCTCTTTATAAAGTGAAATAGTGCTCATGATTCATTCCTGTGTGTGTTGTCAGTGTGTTTTTATTATTAAAATAGGCTACTCGTCTATTTTATTAAGTGTGTCTCTGCAGCGGCGCTCCGCTGTCACTAATTCCATAAGCACAACTTTTATGTCGTCCATTTGCTGAGAAAGGTCGGCTTTTTTCTCTGCTATTAAGTCGAGCATAGTCACCAGCTGTTTAGCGCTTGATTTATCAGCGTCGTACAGTTCAAACAAACGGCCTGTTTCAGCCAATGTAAAGCCTAAGCGTTTGCCACGCAGTATTAGTTTTAAGCGAACTTTATCGCGTTTTGAATAAATACGGGTTTGGCCATTGCGCTCTGGGCTTACTAAACCTTGATCTTCGTAAAAACGAATAGAGCGGGTGGTAATATCAAACTCTTTAGCTAAATCGCTAATACTAAAGGTTTGATCGTTACTGCTTGGCGCTTTTGCAGAACTTGCAAAGTTTGTTTGGTTATCTGGTTTCATAGTTGTGTTTACCTCATTCGAATAACTCCAATATAAGTGAAGTTTACGTAAAGGTAAAGCTTGGTGTGGTATGAAACTATTTATAAAGGAGTGTTGATGTGAAATGTTAAATTATATTATTAATATTCAATAGTTTATTTTTATTAATTGTTCACTTCGCCGTTACTGGAAAATAATGCTTACACTTTTAAAACTAAAAATTAAACGCTTTTTAGTTGACGTTAGCGTAAACGTTAGTATTGTGTAAGGGTGTTAAACAATAAATGAATACTAAATTAATAGAGCAAATATTCTAACAACTATTTGCATATAAATACAACGGAGTTAATTATGACTTTAGAATCAGTGGTAATTGTAGCAGCAAAGCGTACGCCAATGGGTGGGTTTATGGGCGCATTGACCGATGCACAATCTACCGAGCTTGGCGCAACTGCCATTGCAAGTGCGCTTGCACAAACTGGTTTAGCAAATGATGCAATAGATGAAGTAATTATGGGCTGTGTATTGCCAGCGGGCCTTGGTCAAGCGCCAGCACGCCAAGCAATGTTAAAAGCAGGCCTTGCTCTGGGCACGGGTGCTACCACCATTAATAAAGTATGTGGCTCTGGTTTAAAAGCCGCTATGCTCGCAAACGACTTAATTAAAGCGGGCTCAATTAGCAGTGCAATTGCTGGCGGCATGGAAAGCATGAGTAACGCACCGTATTTTATACCTAAAGCACGTGGCGGTATGCGTATGGGCCACGGCGAAATTAAAGATCATATGATGAGCGACGGCCTAGAAGATGCTTACGATAACAAAGCAATGGGCTGTTTTGCACAAGATACTGCTGATGAGTACGGCATTGGCCGTGAGCAAATGGATGAGTTTGCACTTAGCTCGCTAAGTAAAGCCAATGCGGCAATCGAAAACGGCAGTTTTGAAAACGAAATTGCGCCGCACACCATAAAAACTCGCAAGGGCGATGTAACCGTATCGGTTGATGAGCAACCCGGTAATGCCCGCCCAGAAAAAATACCAAGCCTGCGTGCTGCCTTTAAAAAAGACGGCACCATCACTGCGGCTAATTCATCGTCAATTTCTGATGGTGGCGCAGCGCTTATATTAATGAGCGAATCAAAAGCTAAAGAGCAAGGCTTAACACCGCTTTGTAAAATTGTAGCGCACAGCACGCACTCTCAAAAACCAAGCGAATTTACTGTAGCACCTGTGGGCGCTATGAACAGCGTGCTTGAAAAAGCAGGCTGGACAACCGCTGATGTAGATCTTTGGGAAATTAACGAAGCCTTTGCCATGGTTACCATGCTTGCTATTAACGAATTAAAACTTGATGAGAGCAAAGTAAACGTAAACGGTGGGGCGTGTGCACTTGGCCACCCAATTGGTGCCAGCGGCGCGAGAATTTTAGTCACGCTTATTCACGCACTTAAAAACCGTGGCCTTAAAAAAGGAATTGCGTCTTTATGTATTGGTGGCGGCGAAGCTGTAGCCATGGCTGTAGAGGCTTACTAACAAAAAAGTTAATTAACTAACAGCAACTAAAATGCACCGTACTCATACTAATAACAAAACGGTGCCATTTTTTAAAAGAACACACTAACAACAGGATTTACCCATGCACCAAGTTCCACTACTTATAAATGGCGAATTTGTTCAGTCGGCTTCAAACGAGCTTATTGATGTAATTAACCCAGCAAACCAAGAAGTACTTGCGCAAGTTCCATGCACTACCGACTCAGAAATGGATGCAGCGATTGCCTCGGCCTCAGAAACATTTAAAACATGGAAAGATGTGCCCATTACCGAGCGTGCCCGCATTATGATGAAATACGCGGCGCTGTTAAAAGAGCACCACGATGAGCTTGCAACCATTATTTGCCACGAACTAGGTAAAACGTTTGAAGATGCAAAAGGCGATGTATGGCGCGGTATTGAAGTAGTAGAACAAGCTGCAAATGCACCGTCACTAATGATGGGCGAAACAATGGAAAACGTTGCCCGTAAAATCGATACCTATTCTTACATGCAGCCCCTTGGCGTTTGTGCAGGCATTACGCCGTTTAACTTTCCGGCGATGATCCCTCTTTGGATGTTTCCGCTAGCTATTGTATGTGGTAACACCTTTATTTTAAAACCCTCTGAGCAAGACCCGCTCACTCCAATGCGTTTAGCTGAGCTATTTATTGAAGCCGGCGCACCAAAAGGCGTATTACAAGTGGTTCATGGTACAAAACCGCAAGTAGACCGCTTATTAGAAGACAAAGCCGTACGTGCAATTTCGTTTGTGGGCTCGTGTGGTGTAGGTGCATACATTTATTCTAAAGGCACACAAAACCTTAAGCGCGTACAAGCGTGTGTGGGTGCTAAAAATCACATGGTTATTATGCCAGATGCGAGTAAATCGCACGTGGTAAATAACCTAGTTGGCGCATCGGTTGGTGCAGCAGGCCAGCGTTGTATGGGTATTTCGGTTGCTGTGTTTGTAGGCCAAGCAAGTGAGTGGGTAGATGAAATAAAAGCAGGCTTTAAAAACGTACGCCCAGGCGTGTGGGATGACAAAGACGCAGCCTACGGCCCACAAACATCAAAAGCCGCAAAAGAGCGTATTTTATCGCTTATAGCAAGCGGTAAAGAGCAAGGCGCCACCTGTTTAATTGATGGCTCAAACTACACAGTAGAGGGCTTTGATCTAGGTAACTGGGTTGGCCCAACTCTATTTACCGATGTGACAAAAGACATGGATTTATACAAAGAAGAAATTTTTGGTCCTGTGCTTGCCTGTATGTTTGTAGATACGCTAGAGGAGGCAATTGCCCTTATTAACGAAAGCCCATACGGTAACGGTACCTCGTTATTTACCTCAAGTGGTGCTGCGGCTCGTAAATTTCAACATGAAATTGAAGTAGGGCAAGTGGGTATTAATGTGCCTATTCCGGTGCCGCTGCCGTTTTTCTCGTTTACGGGCTGGAAAGGCTCGTTTTACGGCGATACACACACTTATGGTAAGCAAGGTATACGTTTTTACACAGAAACTAAAACCATTACCTCACGTTGGTTTGAAGACGACATCGCTTCAGGTCCAAACATGAGCATTAATTTAAAATAAACACACTCAAAAATAATAATAAAGAAGGGCGCAAAGGCTAAATCCGCTGACAAGCAACTAGAACACACACATCAGCCTTTGCCGCTCTTCACTCATTTACCCTAATGGGACACACTAACAACACAATTAAAGAGGTCTACCATGGACTTTAACTTATCAGAAGATCAACAAGCCTTTGCAGAAACTGCACGCCAATTTGCAGAATCAGAACTTGCTCCACATGCCGCAAAGTGGGATCGCGAGCATATTTTTCCTAAAGATACGATTAAAGCGGCGGGCGAGCTTGGCTTTTGCGGTTTATACACGCCAGAGGAAGCCGGCGGCCTTGGTTTATCACGTTTAGATTCAAGCATTATATTTGAGCAGCTTGCGATGGGCTGTACTGCTACAACGGCCATGCTAACTATTCATAATATGGCTACGTGGATGGTAGCAATTTTTGGTACAGATGCAGTTAAAGACAAATACGTAGAACAACTAGTAATGGGCGAGCTACTTGCCTCTTATTGTTTAACAGAGCCAGGGGCGGGCTCAGATGCAGCATCACTAAAAACAAAAGCTGTGCTTGAAGGTGATGAGTACGTTATTAACGGCTCAAAAATGTTTATATCGGGTGCGGGTGAAACTGAAATTTTAGTGGTTATGGCGCGTACCGGTGGCGAAGGTGCTGCGGGTATTTCGGCATTTGTAGTCCCTGCCGACGCACAAGGCGTTGAGTACGGTAAAGCAGAAGAAAAAATGGGTTGGAATGCACAGCCAACACGCTTAATTAGTTTTGAAGATGTGCGTATTCCGGCGCATAACTTATTAGGTAAAGAGGGCGAAGGCTTTAAATTTGCCATGCAAGGCTTAGATGGCGGGCGTATTAATATTGCCACTTGCTCAATTGGTACTGCACAAGCCGCGCTAAACACGGCAAAAGAGTACTTAAAAGAGCGCACTCAATTTGGTAAGCCCTTGGCTGCGTTTCAGGCTTTGCAGTTTAAAATTGCAGATATGAACACTGAGCTTGTAGCTGCGCGCCAAATGGTAAGGCTTGCGGCATTTAAACTTGATACCGGCGATAGTGAAAAAACTACCTACTGCGCCATGGCTAAACGTTTTGCCACCGATGTTGGCTTTAACGTGTGTAACGAGGCACTGCAAGTACATGGTGGTTACGGTTACATAAAAGAATACCCGCTTGAGCGCCATGTACGTGATGTACGCGTTCATCAAATTTTAGAAGGCACTAACGAAATTATGCGTGTAATTATAGCGCGCCGTATTTTAGCCGAGTCTGCAAGCGACGTTTTATAAGGAGCAAGTTATGTCACAATCTAACCCAAGTATTGAACTGACTACCGAAGGCCATGTTGCTATTTTAACTATGTCTAACCCACCAGCTAATACCTGGACAAAAGACACCTTAATTGATTTAAAAAACAAAGTTAACGAGCTTAATAACAAAAAAAACATTTATGCCTTAGTGCTTACTGGCGAAGGCGAGAAGTTTTTTAGCGCCGGGGCCGATTTAAACGTATTTGCTAGTGGCGATAAAGGCGTTGCCGCTGATATGTCGCGTGTATTTGGTGAAGCCTTTGAAGCACTGACTAATTTTACAGGGGTGTCGGTTGCGGCCATTAACGGTTATGCCATGGGCGGCGGGTTAGAAGTAGCGCTTGCGTGTGATATTCGTATAGCAGAAGAGCAAGCACAAATGGCACTGCCAGAGGCAAAAGTGGGTTTGTTACCGTGCGCGGGTGGCACGCAAAATTTAGCATGGCTTGTAGGTGAAGGCTGGGCAAAACGCATGATTTTATGTGGCGAGCGCTTAAAAGCCGATAAAGCCCTGCAAATTGGCTTAGTAGAGGAAGTAGTCCCACAAGGCGAAAGCTTTGCAGCGGCTTTAAAACTTGCCAATCAAGTAAGCGAGCAAAGCCCAAGCTCGGTTTCTGCGTGTAAAACATTAATTCAAAAAGGCCGCCATCAACCTATGGCGAGTGTATTACCACTTGAGCGTGAATTGTTTGTTGGATTGTTTGATACACAAGCTCAACAAGAGGGCGTTAATGCCTTTTTAGAAAAACGCCGCGCTAATTGGGTAAATGGCTAATGAGTAATTTAACGTTATTAAATAATGCCGACGACCCCGTGCTATTTGAAACGGCAAGTGCAGCAAATGGCAGCTTAATTGGGCTTATTACACTCAACGTACCTAAAGCATTAAACGCCCTTAATTTTGACATGATCAAATTACTCGAGCCGCAATTGCGCGCTTGGCAAAGCGATGATGCAATCGCAATGGTTATTTTAAAAGGCGCTGGCGATAAAGCATTTTGCGCTGGTGGCGATGTAGTTAGCCTTCATCATGCAATGGCGCAAGGAAAACCAACAAGCTTAGTGGAAGACTTTTTTACCCTAGAGTACCAGCTGGACTACCTTATTCATTGCTACGAAAAACCACTTTTAGTATGGGGGCACGGCATAGTAATGGGGGGCGGTTTAGGCCTAATGGCCGGTGCTAGCCACCGCGTAGTAACCGAAACATCGCGCATTGCTATGCCAGAGCAAACCATAGGCTTATACCCAGATGTAGGCGGTAGTTACTTTTTACATAAAATGCCACAAAGCGTCGGGCTATTTTTAGGGCTAACATCGGCCTCTATTAATTGTGAAGATGCACGCTTTGTATCGCTTGCCGATCACTTTATCGACAGCACTAAATATGATTCCATGCTAGCGCAAATTTTAGCGGCTAAGTGGGGCAAAACCGCAAGCTTAAATCATGAGCGTTTGACTAAATTATTAACCGATTTAGATAACCAATCTGCGCGTATGCCCAAAGGCAATATTAAAGCTAACTTAGCAACCATTCAAAAATTAGCTGAATTTAATACGATACAAGAGCAAGTTGATTATATTTTAGGCCTAGCTACTGACGATAAATGGCTGCAACGCGCCCAAAAATCACTTAAGCATGGTTGCCCACTAAGTTGCGCGCTAGTAAGTGAGCAGCTAAAAGCCAGTAAAGGCAAAAGCTTACTAGCGTGTTTTAAAATGGAGCTGGGTATGTCGGTACGCGCTGGCGAAGTAGGTGAATTTCAAGAAGGCGTAAGAGCACTATTAATAGATAAAGACGGCGCGCCTAATTGGCAATACAAAACACTGAATGATGTACCACAAGCCATAATAGAGAGCTTTTTTGCTAACCGTTTTGGCGAAAATCACCCACTCAATGGCTTAGACACCCCAACACACACATAAAGGAAAGACGATGACTAAACTCAATATTGGTTTTATCGGCTTAGGTAATATGGGCGGCCCAATGGCGGCTAACTTAATTAAAGCCGGCCATAATGTTACAGCATTTGATTTAAACCAGTCGGTCTTAAATGAACTTGCAAGTAAAGGCGCACACGCAGCTGATAATGCAAATGCATGTGCAACCAATGCCGATATACTTATTAGTATGTTACCTGCGGGCAAACATGTTAAATCACTTTATTTAGGCAATAACGACGATAGCGGCTTAATTAATGTGCTTAGCAACAACACCTTAGTGATAGATTGCTCAACAATAGATGCAGAGTCGGCCCGTGTGGTTGGCAGCGCACTTGGCGAGCAGGGTATTAGCTTTGTAGATGCACCGGTATCGGGCGGTGTTGCTGGAGCAACCGCAGGCACGCTTACGTTTATTGTTGGTGGTAGTAAAGCCGCGTTTAATACCGCACAACCTGTGCTTAATGATATGGGTAAAAGCATATTTCATGCAGGCGATATTGGCGCAGGACAAGTTGCAAAAATATGTAACAACATGCTGTTAAGTATTTTAATGGCAGGTACGAGCGAAGCCCTGCAAATGGGTATTAATAATGGGCTAGATGCAAAAGTACTCAGCGACATTATGACTGCAAGCTCTGGCCGTAACTGGACGCTTGAACTTTACAACCCATGCCCAGGCCTAATGGATACAGCCCCTGCAAGTAACGATTACAAACCGGGCTTTATGGTCGATTTAATGGCTAAAGATTTAGGGCTTGCCATGGAAGCCGCGCAGCAAAGTAATTCTTCAACCCCAATGGGGTCAATGGCTAAAAATTTATACACTATGCTACAGCACCAAGGTGCTGGCAGTGATGATTTTAGCGCCATTTTTAAACTGTTTTCTAAGTAGGAGCAAGGCGTGGAAATTAAAAATAACACGGTAGTAATAACCGGTGGCGCACAAGGTTTAGGCTTTGCAATGGCGCAAAAATTTGCCCTTATGGGCGCTAACATCGCACTTATAGATATGGCGAAAGAGTTATTAAACACAGCGTGCGAGAAACTAACACAGCTCGAAGGTGTATCTGGCACTATTAGAGGCTACGCCGCAAACGTAACTGTTGAGAGCGAAGTAGAAAACGTATTTAATACCATTAATAGCGATTTTGGCCACATTGGTGTGCTTATAAACAACGCCGGTATTTTACGCGACGGCATGTTTATAAAAGCTAAAGACGGCAAAGTGGTTAAAAAAATGTCCCTTGAGCAATTTCAATCAGTGATTGATGTAAATCTCACTGGCGTATTTTTAGCAGGGCGTGAAGCTGCAAGCCACATGATTGAATCAGGCAAAGGCGGCGTAATAGTTAATATGTCGAGCGTAGCGCGCGCGGGTAACATAGGCCAAACAAACTACGCGGCATCAAAAGCAGGCGTAGTGGCACTTACCACCACGTGGGCTAAAGAGCTAGGTCGTTTTGGTATACGTGTAGGCGCTATTGCACCAGGTGTAATAAGCACCGCCATGACCGACGCCATGAAACCCGAAGCCAAACAACGTATGCTTGCAGTAACACCCGTAGGGCGTTTAGGCGAAAGCGACGAAATTGCCCATACTGCACAGTACATAATCGAAAACGACTTTTTCACCGGTCGCGTGGTTGAAATAGACGGCGGTATTCGTTTGTAAACCGAACTGGGTTAAAATTGATTTAAAAAGCATGGCGCTTGTGGGCTGTGCTTTTTTGTTTTAAAAAATGCCTAATAAGAGTGGCTTTTGAATCACCTCTTTAAATAATAAGCTCAACCTCATTATCTCCCATTGTTGTTGGGTGCCTCATAGAGTTAAATCGAATAAACGAAGCTATCCAGTATAAATACGCTTTAATGGTACTTTTATCATAACGCTTTAGATACATTTGTTCGGCTATCATAGTTAAAAAAGGTGATTTCATGATATGAATCTCTAGCAAAATTTAACTGTATATATAGACAGTGTGTATTGTTTTGTCCAGTATTACTGATCTCCACCATTTCGGTGTATTAGTGCATTGATTAAAAAATATTTTCCAGTTAACTAATTGTTTACAGGTGTTTATTTGATGGTTAAGATAAATGCACTGTAATATATGGACATTTGTCGGTTTATAAAACGACAAATGTCGTAGACAAAATTGTTATGTGCTTGGAGTTAGTATTGGTCAAAATAGTAGAAGAACTAATTGTTAGCGGGAAATGGCTCTATGATGAAGCTGTAGATATGGAGGCTCATATTATTAAAACTAATTTCAAGCCTGGTTCTGGCGACCACGAAGATGAACCTGTCGTTAGAGAGGATCGTTTTGGTGAGTTTTATGGTCTTCATATTGGCGCATACTCAAATACTTCTACTTTTCAGGGAGGAGCATATTCGTCAATTGAAGAAGCACAAAAATATGCGTCAACGGTGTGTCCATCACTAGTATGGAACAAGCGTGAGCCTCGCACATAACAAACAGCTCAATCCGACCTCCACTGCGTTGCTCGTTTTGTGCTTTTCCGCTACGCTCGCACAAAACAATCAACTCCGTTCCGGCGGCTTAGCTGGGCGTTGGTATGACTCCCACTGTCAAGTTAAACGCACTGATCCCTGCCTAACTTTTTTAAGCCATAATTACTTTAGCTCGAATTAGAGCGAGTTAATACATAAGATGAAGCAAGTAATTTCGTCGGTTATCTTGCTGATATTCG
>JGI24517J20059_1001077_pt1 | contig 9822 bp, 8 predicted proteins | sample LinPmetageLP41_FD_20059 | JGI IMG/M metagenome (IMG submission 20059) | reverse complement strand
TTTACACGAAATCCATATGCTTCGACGCATTCCCATTTCCGAGTCCGATCGACACTGATAAAGCACGTATCGGCGATCTGGCCGAACAGCTCGACGCCCATCGCAAGACACAGCTGGCCGCGTATCCCAAGCTCACGCTCACCGGGATGTACAACGTGCTGGTAAAACTGCGCGCTGGCGAAAAGCTGACGCCGAAGGACAAGACGATCCACGAGCAGGGCCTGGTGGCTGTGCTTAAAGAGCTACATGATGAACTCGACGCGGCCGTAGCCGAAGCCTACGGCTGGCCTGCTGACCTGTCCGACGAACAAATCCTCGAAAAACTCCTCGCGCTGAACCTTGAGCGTGCTGCCGAGGAGCGCGCCGGCACGATCCGCTGGCTGCGACCCGAGTATCAGAATCCTGACGGTAAGGATCCATCAACTCAGGCGGAGATTGCGGTGGCCGCACAGGATGACGCGCAGAAAGCGTCGAAGCAGCGTCTACCCGCCGACCTGCCTGGACGCTTTGCAGCCATTCGCTCTGTGTTGAGTGAACTGCCCGAAGGCGGTAACACCGATAGCATCGCCGGGCAGTTCAAGAGCGCGAATCGCAAGACTGTAAACGAGATCCTGGAGACGCTCGTGGGGCTGGGCCAAGTTAGCTGTAGTGAGGCAGGAGTCTATACGCAGTGATGCAGTAGCAGTAGCTTTAGATCAACTGAAGAACAACCTCACGCCTTCCCTGACGGAGCGCCTGGATAGGCATATCAGAAAACTTGCTGCCGGTGCGCAACGCTGCCATATCGGTAGTCAGCCACGCCCAGGCTTCATCAGTCGACGCGAATCGCTTGAAGACATCCTCGAGGCCGGGCACCAGCTGTGCCGGCCGTTTGTTGGTCGCGGACATGATCTGGCTGGCCGGAAACACATAGCTACGTCCGGCCCGAACGCCGTGGATCTTGCCGTCACGGCGCCAGTTGCGTACGGATTGACCCGACACACGAAGCCGCTTCGCAAATGATTGCGTATCCAGACGCTCATCTGCCGCTCGCGAAAGTTGGACAGGTGCTTCGGCTTTGCTAGATGTCGGCGATGGTGATGGCGTTTGAGTTGGCGCAGCTCGAAATGAGCTTTCATTGCGGGATACAGAAGATCGCTCGCTGCGCGCACGACCCGATTGTGTCGATTCATGGCCAGTCTGAGAGATCAGGCACCGCAAAGGCCTAAGGATTAGTTTGGCAGTCAGGCGAAAAAGATGTCGCATTTTTGATTACATACGGTTAGATGGCGGCAATTAATACAGAATATCAGTAGTTCGAAACGGATATTCGGACTTCAGTCTGCGGCGGAGTGTCACCCACCCAAGGCGGCAATTCGGCGTACTTGACCAGTCGTTGAGTCCGACGACTCTTGCCATCAGTGATATTCGAATACGGCCGGTAGAACGGAAAAGCGATAGGAATGCTTTCCTGCACGCGGGGGTAAGCGGCATCATTTTTATAATACGAGACTTCGAGCCAGACCGGTTCGCATGACGACACAGTGTGTAATGGCATGTTGCGGTCGGCCTTATCCGCCTGCGGCATGAGTGCCACCTCAATGGACACCTCGAGAAAACGCCATGGCCAGTACGTTGCCCGCTCCCCCTGTTTGGCCTGATCCAACAACCGCCTGATTAAATCAGAACGGTCGGCTGGGTTGGAGTACCTCCTGCTCAACCGTTCCCCAAGTGCGCTGGATGCCGTCTGCCACCTCCGGCCAACCCAGGCGCTCGGCCAGGCTAGCCATCTCCTTGATCACACTGGCCGGTGCGCCGGGCACCACTGCCTCGGCCGGCACAGCGGAAGGATCCATTTGCCACGGGCGCAAGCGTGCGGTGCCGCCGAGCTGGGCATCGATCATCAAGGCGATACGCAGTCCGCCCACATCAATATCGCCCCAATGCCAGAAGCCCGTCTCATTGCTGCAATCAGCGATTAGCGCCCGCAAGGCAAGTCGCATGGCCGGCGACGGCACGCCGCCGGTGTAGATCACCAGCGCATTGTCGGCGTCCTTTAGACCGCGCGCGACCTCGTTGAAGGTCGTGAGATTCTCGATAGTCAGTACATGCGCAGGCGCCGCCCCAGCCAGCCCGACGAAATGATCTGGAGCCAGGCCTGTGTAGGGACGATGCAAAGGGGCTGTCACCCCGCCGCTCATGCGAATATCGCAGTGACCGGCGATCAACAGCGGCTGGGGATGCTTTACCAGCCCAAGTCGCCGCAAGACCAGCGTCCTGTCGGCCGTAATCATGTTCGTGGTGCGAGTCAGCTCATCGAGTATGCCCACCAGGGTGACCTCGATATGCTTCGAGTTGTGGAACGTGGCCGCACTGAGCCTGCGCACGGGAACGTCCTGGTTGTCTGGCAACTGCTCAAGCACCCGGCAGGCGTCGTCGAGCAGGCTGGCATGCTCTGGGCCCAGACCGCGCACCTTCTGATCGAGCGCCCATCTCGCCCAGATATCATTCACGCGCCACTGGCCTCGCCACGGCGCCACGGTGCGCTCGGCTTCGGCTACGATTTGCCAGCGCGGCGTGACACCTATGTGTTGGGCCAGCGCTGACGCGTCTCGTAGCCGGATGCGCTCGATCTGGCCATCTTCGCCGGCGCGGTGATCCCAGTCGATAGTGAGCGCACCGGCGCGCTCGGCCTCTCGTACTTCCGAGTGGATCTCACTGAGCACTGCCCGGGTTAGTGCCACGTTGTAGGCCGGCAGCGACGCCTTAGTGAACTTGAGGCTTGGCACCGGGCCGCTGCCCGCCTTGATCCGCTGACGCTCGGCCTTCGCCAGCAGTTTCGACAGAGCCTGCTCTGCGATCACGTGCATCTTTACACTGCCTGCTGATCGGCCATGGTCTGCTCGATGAGATCCGGATGCTCACTGGGAACATCGCTCGTCAGCAAAAGGTTGGCTTTTTCTTTGAGCACGACACACTCAAGCCAGGGACACAGCCCGTCGCGACCAATATCAAATATCGTATTGGAAAAGCTGGTGATCTTGGCCATGTCAGCTTCCGGGGCCGCCATGATCAGCTGCAAACCCAGATGGCTGAGGAAGCGCGCGGCCGCCAGGGCGTTTTGATGATCCATGCTGTAGAAGGCCTCATCGAGCAGCATCAGCCCGCCTCCGTCACCGGGCCGATCGTCCAGTCGGTAGGTCGACGCCAACGACGCACCTGCGATTACATAAAACGGCGTGCGATGCTCGCCGCCCGAGCCGGAGCCAGTGCGATTAGCGAGCGTATCGACTTCCTCATTGTTCACCCGGATGGCCAGGTCGAAGGTGAAGAACTCGCGGTAGTCGGTCAGCACCGAGGGCGCCCTGCCCTCCATCACATCTGGGTTGGTGGCCATGGCGGTCAACTCCTCCATGGCCTCCTTGATCTCGGGTTCGGTCTGGGGCTGCTCGAAGGCCAGTTGTGACTCGTCGCCGGCGGTACTCACCCGCACGATGAATTCACGCAGCTTGCTGTGCGTCTTGCGCGACTGGTATTTGAACCGGTAACGCTCGCCTTGCGAAAACGGCGGACAGCGATCCAGCAGATTGTTCAGGTCATGCAGGCGCGTCTTCATCTGCTCCATCTGTTCATGGAGCTTATAGGCGATATCGCGACGGAAGGCGTCATGGGCGTTCGCCAGCGCTTTGTCTGCACTTTCTTCGTAGCAGGTCAGATTCGATGACTGTAGATTGTCGAGTTCGTCGACCACCCAAGCATTACCCTGCTCCCAGTCGTTCAACTGCACAGACAGACTCAGATTCGCGCTCTGCTCGTACTCTCGGAGCGCAAATTGTGCCTTGTCGATTGACGAGTTTTTGAACTTCGAGGCTCGAACTGCGAGTTCGCGTGAACGCTCTCCCCGCTGGCTTTCATCGGACGCATGCTCGTCGATTTGCTGTTTGTACTTGTCCACGACCGCGTCGTCACAGTAGGGATCTGCTGCTGCATCGACTGAGATCTTATGTAGCTTGCCTTGCCCCTCCTGCCTGTCTTTGATTTCATTGTTGAGCCGCTTGATTTTCTCAACGTTGACACCGAGGGCGCCAGCGAGCTTTTTGTCGTGATCGCGTGCTTTAACGAGGGATTCTTTCGTTTCACGTTGATGCGCGAGCAGCGCTTGGCCTGCCTCTGACTCCGACGATTCAAGACGTGATTTCAGGCTGTCCTGACGGGCGCGGGAGCGCTGCAATTCGGACAATCCACGTTGCACCAATTCCTGCGATTGTTCGTCGGAGTAGGTCGTGATGCGGCCAACCAGTTCTTGCAGCCGGTCATCCTCGTTCTGGGCCTTCTGATAGATACCTTCCAATCTCTCGTGCTCAATACGCGCCTTCTGGAGCTGATCCGCATTCGAGACGCGGCCAATACGCAATTGGCCTGGCTCTGGCAATCGTTTGCGACTCGTGCCGCCACCGCTGGAGATCATACCGTCCTTGGTCAGCGCGCGTTCGGAACGACCGAGATCGGCTTCTGTCTCTGCAAACCTCACATGGGCCAGCGCACGACGCGCGAAGGCTTGGGCGACCCAGTTCGTGGAGGTGACCAGGCGCGCCACTTCATCTGATGCCGGCTGCTGATCGCGGAAGCGCTCAAGGTGTCGAGGCTGGGCGACCTTCACGTTGTATATCGCCTCGCGGCGCGGCAGATCGCGGATCAGGCCAACGGCCTGGTTCTCCTGGCCGTCGGCGACGACGAAGTCTTCAAGCTGCCCGGCCAGATACGCCTCGATAGCGGGCTGCCACTCGGGATCGCTGACCTTGAGCAGGTAGCTAACCGGGGACGCGTCGATGCCTGCATCGTCCAACAGGTTAGACGCTCGGTTGGCTGATTCGCTCAGGGGCAATTGGCCCTGTAGAAGTGAACGCAGGACGCCCTGGTAGTCTTTGAGCTCGTTTTCGGCCGTGACTCGTTCACGCGACGCTGTATTGGCGGCCATCTTGAGCTGCTTAATGCATGTCCTCAGCAAGCCGCTGGCATCAACGACTGCATGAGTGAGCGCGGTAGCGTCCGCACTCGACAGGTCGTCCTTGGCGTCGTGCAGTGTCAACTTGACCTGTCTCAGCAGCACGAGCTGGTCCTCAGCCAGCTTACCGCGCGCTTCCAGATGCGTGAGACCCTGTATCAGCGGTGAGATCTGATTCCAAAGCTGCGTCTCGGCAGCTTTCAGGGCCTCCTTGATATCTGTGGCCTGCTTCGACAGCGAACCGTAACTTTTTAGTCCGGGATCCGCATTGATCTCTTCATTGATATCGTCGAGTTGCCCGTCGAGCCGCTCTATCTCACTGGCGGTTTTCTCGGCGTCCCGAGCGATGTCCTCCGCACTGGCTTGCGTGGCGGTCAGATCATCCTGCAAGCCCATGACGCGCTGGACTGATGCTTCGTAGTCATAGTTGGCCGCCAGCGAATACAGCGACATCTCTCGAGTCAGTGAATTGCGTGCCTGATGGTAGTGCTCCCTGACACCCTCCAGCTGTTTGATGTTCGCTTTTGTCTTTTCGATGAGTTCCTTGAAGCTCTCGAACTGCTTGATCTGGATTCCGAAGCCGCTAACGTCAATCTTGTCGAGCGAGACAATATGTTTTCGCACATATTCGTCGACGCTTTCAATGTCCCGCAGTTGCATGGATTTGGCGAACGCGCGCATGTAGGCCCGCTGATCGATGCGCGCTGTTGGCGGGCCGAGTTGGGCCAGAAGCTCCCCGATATACGCTTCAGCCTTATCCTTGATAATGGCGGTGCGTGAGGCATCCCTGCATCGCCGGGATACACGAGCGGAGAAATCACCCCACGACAGAGGCCGCTCACCTTCCGGGCTCTGTTCGATGAAATCATCTTTCGACAGCATCAGCCCGGGAAGAACGAACCGGCCGTGGATAGTGTGCTTGGTCTGCTCAACCGATGCGGACATGCATAGGCCCGCGGTAAAGACCTCGCCGGTCTTGTCGTCGCAGAACCCGAGTGCCAGGTAGGTCATCGAATGCTCGCGAGCCATTGATTCTACGACGTCGCTGGCGTGGCTCTTGTTGCGCAAGACTCCGAGACAGTAGCCCTTGAGGGTTCGTGTGCTGGTGTTCGATGATGACTGGGCATTGAATTTCAGATACTGGCCATGCGCGCCTAGCATCACAGTCTGCACAGCATCGAGCAGGGTCGATTTGCCCGATCCGTTGGCGCCGAGCACAGCTGTCGCGCCGGCCATGTCCATCTGCTCGTTTTCGAACAGATAGAACTGCACGAGATTGATCCTTCTAAGCGTCTTCATTGCTGTCCTCGTCGTGCTCGGCGTTTTCGTCGTCTGCGGGGTCGTCCGCCTGCTCGGGATTGCCGGCATGGTGCTTGAGGTCGGCGATCGCTTTCTCGTCGAGAAGGAACTCGATGGCCGGCAGGATCTCAACGGCGAACGGCTGGCCGTCGTCTTGTTCGCCGGAGACCCGTCGCGCGATGCCGAATCGTCGCATCGTGTCAAAAAGATCGATCAATGTCTGGCGCTGCTTGCTGGGGAAATCGCGCTTGGTGCTTTCTTCGTAGATCGGGGCGAGTTCACTCAACGAGATCAGGACGTGGCCATTGATATCCTCGCCGTCCTGGCGTGACTGGTGATAGACCTTTCGCAGCACCAATGCCATGAGTGTCGGAACGATGCCTAGCTTGACGGTCGCCGCGCGCAGCGGGCGCGCCGCGCAGTAGCCCAGATCGGCACTGACGTAGAGCTCCATGCCCATCAAACTGCACAGCGCTCGAAAGTGCTTCTCATGCACCTTGACGATGCGATAGGCGCCGCGCTGGCGAGCGACTGATTCATACAAGACCTGCTCGGTGACCAGACGGTAGGCCGCGGCCTCGAAGTCTGCTTCCTCGTAGGACGCGTCCTCGCTGATGACGTCACGCCAGTGCCGGATCATTGGCCTGTTCCTTTTCTTCGTATCGTGAGCTTGGGAGCCTCGACGTAGAGGTTCTCGATGCGTTCTTTGTCGTCGATGGTGATCTCGAACGGGTCGAGTGCATCGGTCGTCGCGCGCGTCGGGGCGGCCTGCGCACGTGCGGCAGCACCGATACGCGTGAGCGTCAGAAACGAACACAGATCCCGGATCGACTCGATAGGCAAATCATGGTTCGTGAGCACATCGTCGTGGCCCAGTGCCTGGTCGAGATAATGAGCGATCACCTCAGGTGAGATTGCACGTCGATCGCGCATCTGACGCATGAGCCGGTTGAGGGCGATCTGCCGGGGGCTGAGTTTTCGTGTCTTGAGCACTGTGCGCTTCGGTGCTATGCGGGGTTTCTTGGGCCTGGAGAGCGTCTCGTCGCTCAGACTTGGGCCGGCGGCGAACGCGGTATCAATCTGATAGTTATTGGGTACCGCCGCAATCACTTCCAGGCTCCGGTCTATGACGCGATCGAAGTCGGCTCGGGTGCGTATGCGATAGCTGATATAGGCCATGGCCTGCTTGTTGGCCGCCACCACCACCGCGTTTAGTCGATCGAGATGTGTCTCGATGCGATGAAAGACCCCGTAGCGCCGGAAGTCCTGCGCCATGACCTCGGCGCCTGTCCGGCGTCCCCAATTCTGCTTGTCGTACCACGTACTCAGATGAGCACTCTTTTCCTCGTCATGTCGTAGTCGATTCACGATACTGAGGATCTCGCGCCGCCGGCGCAGCGGATGGTTGGTCGTGCGCAGCTCGGTATAGTCGGCGATGTAGATGCTTTGAATGTACTCGTCGAAGAATGCCGCGACGTAATCACCGGCGCTCTCGTGCTTGCGCAGGACTTTCATTAGTTCGCTGACCTGGGTCCGGGTCGCGGCGACACTGTTGACCAGTCTCTTGGCCTCCTTGGCGGTCTCGTGGAAACTGGAAGCGTTTTCGACCGGGTCACGTTCGATGGCTTGCAGCGAGTTGTATATGATCTGAACCTTGCCGCCTAGAAATTGCGGCCCCTGCTCGGCGAACTCCATCACCATTTCCAGGAATTGCTGAATATCGGGTCGCATTTCGACCACCCGTCTTAGGTGCACGCGGGTCTCGACCAGCCAGCCGGTATCGATCAGGTACGCCAGTATGCCGTTCGCGCGAACCCCGATCGGAGTGTCGCCGGTGCCGTCATCTTCATCCTCACTCACCCAGTCGGATTCGTTTCTCAGAAACAGCTCAATGGGCGTCACGATATCGTGACGCTCGTAGCCGAGCTCAGGGATATCTGCCTCCTCGGAGAAGTATTCCGTATAGAGACGAACGATGATCTCCCAATAGCTTTTGCGATTGCGAGACGCCAGTGGTTGAAACAGGCCCCAGGGCAACTGCTCGAAAAGCGCCGGATGATGCAGCGATGAGGACATATCGGATTCGGATTGAGTGAGCAGAAGCGTCGGAAGAGGTGGAAATTAACAAGTAGGTTAAATTAACCGAGGTGTTAAATAAACAATGATGTTAATCTAACGCCCCATGACCCGATCCGACTCAACCACGCGCTCACAGGAGCACATGCGACTCATCGAGGCGCTGCTGCTCTGGGAAGGCGCCGTGAGTAACGAACGACTGCGCGAACTGCTCGGTTGTACCTCGGTACATGCCAGTCGCCTGCTGTCGTCTTTCCGACAAGTCTATCCGCGCCAGATCATCCGCAGTCAAGGTGATGTCCTGGGCGAGTACATCGCAGGTGTGAGCATCAAGCCGATTCTGACCACGGGCGACCCCGATGAATACGTCTCGCTGACGCGAAACGCGCCTACGGCTTATGTCACCACGGTCCAGACGAACTACAGCGAATTCGAACCTGCGCTGTTTGGTCACCTTCACCGCGCCGCGGTCGTAGGCACCGGCGTGATTGTCGCCTACCAGACCCTGGACAGGCCGGCCGCCGCCGAGCGGCTGATCTTCCCGCATCAGGTCGTCGAGATAGCACAACGATGGCACACCCGAGCGTGGGACAGCCAGAGTGAGACCTTCGACGACTTCTATCTCGGCCAGATCGTCAAATGCCAGCCCTCTGAAACGGCCTCGCCGGTGATAGGCGATGACGACACAGGATGGAACACGGAGGTGGAAATCGGTATCAGGTCGCACGACGATCTTGGATACGAACAAGCGAGTGTCGTGGAACATGAATACTTCAAGGGGACAGTGGGCCGCCGCATCAGGACTCGCGGCTGTCTGGTCAGGCATGTCCTTGACGCCATGAAGGTTGCCGTGGATCCGGCCACACAAAAACCACCTGTTTATCTGCTCCAGACACGCGATTCCAAGCCGCTTGAGCCATGGCTTTCAACCCGAGCCGTCTGAGCCACGTCCCTGAGTTAGCACAGTCGGCGCGTGAAGGCCTACGCTCGAATCGCTGGATAATGGGTGCACGACAGAACGACGCGAGTTGTACTCGACCCAGCAAGGCCTCGAGCACGCCCGGCGCGAGCGACTGATCACACGAGTTCCAGGGCTCGAGTCTTGGATGCGCGCCGTCTGTGAACGACAGAGCGCGTTCACCCAAGAGTCGATGCTGGCCGCAGATCTGGAGTTTTCTCTGGTGCGGTGCTCGCACAACGAGTCAAGCGCGGTCGACTTGGATGAATGCTCGCGCAAGGCGCGCTTTGTTATAGTTGCACAAGGTGCAACCATGTACGACCGACCATGAAGACGACAACCGGGATCAAGCTGGACGAAGCAACGCGGGCACGGTTGCAGGCACTCGGCGGGCAAAGAGAACGCTCGCCGCATTGGCTGATGAAGCGCGCTATCTCGGAGTACCTTGACCGCGAAGAACGCTACGAACGCGAGAAACACGAAGATATTGTGCGCTGGCAGCGGT
>JGI24517J20059_1001076_pt1 | contig 9826 bp, 8 predicted proteins | sample LinPmetageLP41_FD_20059 | JGI IMG/M metagenome (IMG submission 20059) | reverse complement strand
TAGGATTGCGAGTCTTTAGGATTGCGAGTCTTTAGGATTGCGAGTCTTTAGGATTGAGAGTATCGAAAGCATGACAGTAACAGGAGACAGAATGTCAGGATCAGGAAAAATGAGCGTATCGGCAGAACGTGGGACTTCCCACATTGAATTGGCGCGCGCCCTGCGCGAGTTGGAGGTCGTGTTGATGAGCGCGGGGCTTTGGGAAGAACCCCTGCCGGAGCCTTCTGCATTCGAGAGTCAGCAACCGTTCTGTGTCGATACGATGTCGATGCCGCAGTGGTTGCGCTATGTCTTCATCGCTCGCCTGTGGGCATTGGTCGATGCCCGAGCGAAGCTGCCGGCCAGCTGTGGCGTTGCGCCGGCAATGGAGGTATGGCTTAAGGAGGTGCCTGCAGCTCGGAAGACGTCGTTGATCGAGAAGCTTGCCGAAGTCGACCGGATCGTGACCCGAGCGTGATCGTCGTCGGGGAAATCGATGCCCGTACCCGGAATCGATTTTTTGAGTCACAGGCGCAAAAAAACCGGGCCATCAAGGCCCGGTTCAGACTATCGATTGCCGTTCGCTTAGAAGCGCGCGGTCACGCCGGCACCGATGGTAACCGGGTCAAGATCGATGTCGCGGCCACCGCTGATATCGGCGCTGACGTCGGTGTACTGGGCGAAGGCGTTGAAACCAAAGTTGTCGGTGACATTCAGATCGACACCTAGCTGGCCAGCAGCACCCCAGGAATCATCGACGCTGCCGACACCGCTCTCATCAGAGAACGTGGTGTAGTTGACGCCCACGCCAGCGTAGGGCTGAACACGAGAATCGAGGCCGCCGAGCGGATAGTACTGAGCCATCAGGTTGATCGGAACCTGCTTGAAGGTACCGCCTTCGGCGTGAACCTTGGTTTCGGTCATGGAGCTAAGCTCGACGCCGATCTTGTCATGAACCATATAACCCAGGCCCAGATAGGCGCCTTTGTCGTTGTCACTGGTGTAGCCAGTGTCAACATCGGTCTTGGCAACGCCCAGGCGACCGTAGAAATCACCGGCACCGTAAGCGAATGCGGCTTGGGCTCCGAATGCGCAAGCGCCAGCAACTACCATTGCAGAAATCAGTTTGGTCTTGGTCATGATAAGTACTCCGTTTCTTGCATGAAGCCGTGTTACCGGTCTTCACATTCTATGAGACAACGTACCTATGATAGGAAACGGTGTTTTTTATGTCCAGTGAAATTTTGAAACATTGTTTTTTTATTTCAGGCCAGGCTTTTCGTCTGTCGGTGTGGATCGGTGTAGATCGGTGTGGATCGATGTAGATCGGTGTGCATCCGGCTCTGACCCGCTGGGCTTATCCTGGTTAGCCGGTATTGAAAAGGGCTCCCACGGGAGCCCTTGGACGATTCATGAATGCATGACGCGCGCTGTGTTAACGCGAGATCTGCTGATATTCACCAGCATCCTTAGTCATGCTGCTCACTACCAGGATGGCAATGAAGGACGCGATGAAGCCGGGAATGATCTCGTAGATTCCTGGACCTCCCATGAATGCATCGCTCCAGCCCAGCGAGATCCAGATGACAACGGTGAGGGCACCCACGATCATGCCTGCGATGGCACCAGCACCGTTGGTGCGCGACCACATCAGCGACAGGAGGATCAGCGGCCCGAACGCAGCCCCGAAGCCTGCCCAGGCGTTACTGACCAGCCCCAACACCTGAGAGTTCGGATCCGACGCGATGACGGCCGCCACCAGTCCCACCAGGACGACACTGATCCGGCCGACGCCGACGGTTTCCTTCTCCGACGCTTCCTTGCGCAGGAACAGGCGGTAGAAGTCCTCGGTCAATGATGAAGATGCCACCAGCAGCTGGCTGGAAATGGTGCTCATGATCGCTGCCAGCAGCGCCGCATAGAGAAACCCGGTGATCAGCGGATTGAACAGCAGATTTGCCAGGATGATAAAGATCGTTTCCGGATCCTGGACCTCCAACCCATTGCGGATCGCATAGGCCCTGCCGAAGATACCCAGAGATATTGCACCGATCAGAGAGATGAGCATCCAGCTCATGCCGATGTTACGGGCAACAGGCACGTCCTTCAGCGATCGGATAGCCATGAAGCGCACGATGATGTGCGGCTGGCCGAAATAGCCCAGCCCCCAGGTCACCGCCGACAGCCATCCGATGAAGGTCAGCCCATCCGTCCATGAGAGCAGCGTGGGATCGACTTCATTCAGGGTCTGGGAGGCTTGGGAGAAGCCGCCACCACCCTCGCCGAAGATCACCACCGCCGGCATGATCACCAGCGCCAGCATCATGATGCAGCCTTGCACGAAGTCCGTCATGCTCACGGCCAGGAAGCCGCCGACGACGGTGTAGATCAGCACGACGCCCAGTGTGATGATGATGCCGGTGGCGTAGTCGCTCAGACCGCCAATATTGATGACGCCCGAAAATGCGCTTTCGAACAGTTTGCCGCCCGCCACCAGGCCTGACGCCGTATAAACCGCGAAGAAGACGACGATGACAATAGCCGATACCGTTCTTAGCGACATGGCCCGAGTCGGGAACCGGTTGGCCAGGAATGCTGGAATGGTAATCGCATTGCCATAGTGAACCGTCTGTTCACGCAGGCGCGGTGCGACCAGCACCCAGTTAAAGAACGCACCCACGAACAGGCCGATACCGATCCAGGCCGAGCCCAGGCCCGAGACGAACATCGCGCCGGGCAGACCCAGCAGCAACCAGCCGCTCATGTCCGAGGCCCCGGCCGACAGGGCCGCCACCTGCGGGCTAAGGGTTCGACCACCCAGCATGTAATCTTCAGAGGTGGATGTGGATGTGCGCATGGCATAAAGGCCAATGGCGATCATGAGCACAAAGTACGCAAAAAGACTGATCCAGACACCGATAGCCATAAAGACGTCTCCTGTTTCTTAGTTGTCTTAGTTATCTAAATTTTTTTGGTTATTAGGCCGGAAGTAGCTCCGACGGGTTGTCGATACGCGCGCAGACCGGGGCGCCGATGGCGAACATCATGTTCAGCGGGCGTACGTAGGTAAAGCCTGTGTTGGCGTTGTTTTCAATCCTTGTTTTCAATCCTCACTTTCAACCCCTGTTGTCAATCTCGGTTATCACCGTGAGGGCGTTGCCTTCGGTTTGTCGTTGTTGATGACGAGTAGCGATCACTCGTCTCCCATCGCGAGTAGTGAAGCATTTCCACCTAGCGCCGCAGTATTGACAGTGCGGGTCTTTTCGGTGGCAAAACGTAATAGATAATGCGGTCCGCCCGCCTTCGGGCCTGTCCCCGAGAAGCCTTGGCCACCGAACGGCTGTACGCCGACGACCGCGCCGATGATATCGCGATTGACATAGACGTTGCCGACACGAATACGGCTCGCGACATGGTCAGTAAAGCTCTCGTTGCGACTGTGAACGCCGAACGTTAGCCCATACCCCTTGACGTTGATGGCGTCGATGACTGCTTCGAGCTGATCGGCACGATAGCGAGCGATATGCAGCAGCGGTCCGAACTGTTCGGCTTCCATCGATTCGATGCCGTCGATACTGAAGGCCATCGGCGCGACGAAGGTGCCATTGCCGGTCTGGGCCGGATCGAGTTTAGCCTCGGCGATCAAACGGCCCTCGGCCTTCATGGTCTCGACATGTTCGAGCAGACTTATGCGAGCGTCCTCGTCGATGACCGGGCCAACATCGGTGCCCAGATCGCGAGGATCGCCGATACGTAGCTCGTCCATTGCGCCGCTCAGGAGTTCGATCACTCGATCGGCGATATCTTCCTGAAGATAGAGGACGCGCAATGCGGAACAGCGTTGCCCGGCACTCTGGAACGCCGAATGGACGACATCGGCCACGACCTGTTCGGGCAGGGCGGTGGAGTCGACGATCATCGCGTTCATGCCGCCGGTCTCGGCGATCAGCGTGGGCAGAGCGGCGTTTTCTCGAGCCGCCAGCGACCGGTTGATGATCTGTGCGGTAACGGTCGATCCGGTAAAGACCACGCCGGTGATCCGCGGGTCGCTGCTCAGCACGCTACCGACGGTGGGGCCGTCGCCTGGCAGCAGTTGCACCACGTCCCGCGGCATGCCGGCTTCGTAGAGCAACTCGATCACCCGGTTGGCGACCAGCGAGGTCTGCTCTGCCGGTTTGGCGAGCACGGTATTGCCGGCCACGGCAGCGGCCACGAGCTGGCCGGTGAAGATCGCCACCGGAAAGTTCCACGGGCTGATCGCGGCGAACACGCCCTTGCCGCTCATCACCAGCTCGTTCGACTCGCCGGTTGGCCCCGGCAGAACGATAGGCTCGGCGAAGAGCTCGCGAGCGCGAGCCGCATAGTAGCGGCAGAAATCCACGGCTTCGCGAATTTCGTCGACGCCGTCGGTGAGCAGCTTGCCGCCCTCGCGTGAACAGAGCGTCATCAGCTCGGCGAGATGCGTTTCCATCAGCTCGGCGTGCCGCTCGAGAATCGCGGCGCGCTCTTCGACCGCGGTTTCGCTCCAGCGCGGAAAGGCCTGCCAGGCGATGTCGACGGCCTGTTCGGCCTGCTCGCGGGTCGCCCACTGCACGCTACCCACAGACTGACGGCGGTCATACGGGCTGGTGACGCGCTGGCGCTGGCTTTCGTCATCGACGACATCGACGCCCAGCAGCGGCTTGACGTGATATTCCCGGTCCATGAACGCCGCCATGCGATCGACGAGCGGCTGGTATTGACTGTTGATGTTCAAGTTGACGCCTTTAGAGTTCTTGCGTGCCGCCCCGTAGATGTCCTTCGGCAGCGGAATCCTGGGATTGGCAAAGGTCGGATAGGGCTTGAGTGTGGCGATCGGATGGATGCAGAGCGACTCCACGGGAACGCGCGGGTCGACCAGTTGATGAACGAAAGACGAGTTGGCGCCATTTTCCAGCAGCCGACGAACCAGATAGGGCAGCAGATCCTTGTGCGCCCCGACGGGCGCATAGATCCGACAATAGGTGCCCTGCGGCGCCCGTTTCAGCGCCGCGTCATAGAGCGCTTCACCCATGCCGTGAAGGCGCTGGAACTCGAAGGCGCGGTCGGCATTATTGGCCAGCTCGAGAATATTGGTGATCGTATGCGCATTATGGGTCGCGAACTGCGGGAAGATGCGACCGCGAGTGTTGTCGGAGAGCAGGAACTGGGCGCAGGCGAGATAGGCGACATCGGTACCCGCCTTGCGGGTATAGACCGGATAGCCGTCGATGCCGAGTTTCTGGGATTCCTTGATTTCGGTATCCCAGTAAGCGCCTTTGACCAGACGCAGCGGGATCTCGTCACCTTGCTCATCGGCCAGCCGGTTGACGTAGTGGAGCACCGGCAGGGCGCGTTTGGCATAGGCTTGAATCACCAGGCCGAAATGTCCCCAGCCGCGGCAGGCGTCGCTTTCGAAGACGGCGCGAAAGACCTCGAGCGAAAGTTCGAGACGATCAACTTCCTCGGCATCGATGGTCAGCGCGACATGGCGCTCGCGAGCCAGCTCGACGAGTTTTTTGACGGTGCCGACCAGCTCCTCCAGAACCTGGCTGCGGCGGCCGAATTCGTATCGCGGATGCAGTGCTGATAGCTTGATCGAAACCGATGGCGCTGGCGTTTTGGCGTCGAGTTTGACGCTGGTTTCACCGACCTGACGAATCGCCGAGGCGTAGTCGTCGAAATAGCGTTGTGCATCCTGGCGCGTGCGGGCGGCTTCGCCGAGCATGTCGTAGGAGTAGGTGTAGCCTTTATTGAACAGCGGCCTGGAACGCTTGAGCGCCTCGTCGATGTTACGGCCCAGCACGAACTGCTGACCCATGACCTTCATCGCCTGGTACATCGCACTGCGGATGACCGGCTCGCCCATGCGATTGACCAGCTTGTTGATGAAGTTGGCCGGTTTGCCTTCGCGGGGCTTGTCCATCTGAATCACGTTGCCGGTCATCAGCAGGCCCCAGGTCGAGGCATTGACGAACCAGGAGTCGCTCTGGCCGAGATAACGCTTCCAGTCGGCGACCCCCAGCTTGTCCTCGATCAACGCATCGGCGGTGGTCTTGTCGGGAATGCGCAACAGCGCCTCGGCCAGACACATCAGCAGTACGCCTTCCTGGGTGTCGAGGCTGTACTGTTGAAGCAATTCGTCGATGGAGTCGACGGCCGTGTCCATGGCGCGGACGTCGCGCACCAGCTGCGCAGTATTGTCGCCGATGCGGGCGAAATCGGCCTCGTCGGCACCCAGCAGCGCGCATAGCTCGGTGAGATAGGCATCTTCATCGACGATGTAGTGTTCGCTGATTCTCGCGAACAGGGTTTCCAGCGAGGTCCGCCAGGTGGCAGCGTCCAGCATTTGTTCGGCTTTCAGCATTGTTCAGCCCCTTCGGCATGATTGAACCTGATTGAATCATAGTGATCAGCGTTGGCGTGGACGGCTTCCGCGACGGGATGCCACAGCGACACCGATAAAAAGAAGTGGTAACTGACTCTAGCGTGAAACAGGGCGAGGGTTCTTGCCAATTATCCCGGGGAGATTTGTAAAAAATGTCGGGTGATCGCGCTGGAAATTGATGATGGAGCTGTATGGGGAATGGCCGTACTAGCGTACTCGAGTTCTAGAGTTCTAAAGAGAAGGGCGACGCAGCTGCATGGGGGAATGGCCGTAGCGGCGGCGAAAGGCGTTGCTCAAGGCGCTCTGGTTGGCGAATCCGGTGCGTTCCGCGATGTCGGTGAGCGGCATGTCGGTCAGGTCAGTGAGGTCGCGGGCCGTGGCCAGCCGCAGCCGCATCACGAACTGATAGGGTGTGATGCCCGTTTGATCACGGAAGCGCTCGCTGAAATGGGCCTCGCTGAGACACATGACACTAGCCAGATCGGACACGCTGAGGCGTTGATCCAGCCGTCCCAGCACGAACTGCTCGAGGCGTTGAATGTCGAGCGAGCGGCTACATCGCTTGACCCTCGGCGGCGAAGATGACGGTACCTCCAGGCGAGCGTGCAGCGAACTGAGTAGTGTCGTGACCAATAGATCACCCGGTGCGTGGCGGGCCTGCGTCATTTCCTGTATCAGGAACTGCAGATAGTGCTGCAGCGATTCATCGATCGAGAAATAGCCCGGGCGATCGAATAGGGCTCTCAGCTGACGGTGCATGCCCGTCAATGCGGGCGCGTCGTCGGGAAGGTCGATAATCAACTGGCGGTTGTCGCCGACCCCCTCGTAATAGTGCTCGATATTCGCCGGTACCAGACAGCCAGAAAGCGGCGCCACGACACCGCCCTCGCCCGCGATTTCGAACTCGGCATAACCCGACAGGCCGATCACGATCTGATGGTAGTCGTGATGGTGGTGCTGAATCGCGTTGTCGAGCGGCGCGAGCCGTATGGTATCCGTCATGGTGACCCCCGCAACCGAATCGGATCAGGCACGATATTCGCCTCCCTGGAGCGCCTGGTGCGCTGCCAGATGATCGCGCAGTGCGGCCAGCTCTTCACGGCCGCTGCGGGAGAAGAGCGATCCCCCCTGGGCGGCCTGCCATGGTCGACCATACGTTTCCATCAGATACTGGCTGCGCCGGCGCAGATTTTCCAGATAGGTATCGTGACGGATCGGATAACCGATCAGCGTATGCCAGTGCGCCTCGCTGGCGCGGTTCTCCAGCACCGCGTCGAACAGATCGAGCAGATCTTGGGCCTGGGTACGATAGCGTGGTGTGCGGGACAGCATGAGTGCGGTCACGGTCGCCAGGCTGACCAGCAGACAGACGGCGAAAACCACAAGAAAGAGTGACATCGAAAGGGCTCCCCGGCGCGCGGCAACCGACACAGTCTATCATGTCGGCTGCCGTGGCTCCCAAGACGGTAGCAAAGGCGGATGCCTGTAGCGGCGAGGGGGTACCGGGGAGAGGGGGCTAGTGTGTCATGCCCAATTCGTCGCCGATCTCCCGAATGTCGTCAATCTGCTGGTCGACGAACTGATTCAGCGCGTCACCCGACTTGTGAAAAGGCAGCAGTCCATTTTGGATCATGGTCTGTTGCCATTGGGGGGTGTCGTAAAGCTTGTTCAGGGTCTTCGCCCACCACGCGTAGCTCTCTTTGGAAGTACCGGCCGGCGTGTAGAAACCTCGCCAATTAGGCGCAACAACATCGATTCCTTGTTCCTTGGCCGTTGGAATATCAGCGAACTGGCCGGGCAGTCGCTCGTCGGAGAAGACCGCAAGGATGCGCAGATCGCCGCTGTCGACGAAACTCTTGGCTTCACTGATATCGCCGGTAAAGGCGTCGATATGGCCGCCCAACAGCTGGCTGATGGCAACCGAGCCCGAATCGAAGGCGAGGTGTTTGATAGCGTGGATGTGATCGACGCCAGCTTTGCGCGCCGCCATCAGTACTTTGAGGTGATCGAACCCACCCGCCACATCACCACCCGAGAACGTAACGCTGCCGGCATCGGTCTTGAGCGCATCGAGCAGCTGCGTCAGTGACTGGTAGGGGGAGTCCTTGGCGACGGCGATCACGCCGTAGTCGGCCCCAGTGTTGCTACCCAGCGTACCTGGTCGGCACTCCCGTCGGGGTAGTTGCCCAGCGCCAGTTGAGTTGTGGTGGCGGTCGATGCCGCGACGATCAGGTCGTCGTCGCTGGCACGCTTGGCCTGCACATGGCTGAAGGCCACGCCACCGCTAGCGCCCGGGACGTTGATGGTCTGCATGGCGGCGGGGATCATCGACAGATTCTGCAGTACCCGTGCCACTGACGGCAGGTGAAATCCCAGCCGCCACCGGGTTGCGCCGGTGCAATACAGTCGACCTTGCCCTGGGGCGCCTGTGCGGGAGCAGCCTGCACGGGAGCGACCGCGCGACAGTAGCGGATTGATGGTGAGTTCGCTATTGACTTTTGGCAAGGCTGGGGCGAGTCGTTAGTCAGTACACGCATGATCCGGCAATGGCACGGGTGGGAGGGAAGCGGGGGAGTGCGGCGCGATTGTCTGCACAGGATCCAGACAAAAAAACACCGCGCATGGCGCGGCGATAACGATCATTACAGTAAGTTCGAGAAGCGACATAGCGACGCTCTGTTGAACCTCTTGCCTATTGAGAGCGGCTATTGATGAAAAAGTTCCGTGACGAAAAAGGTTCGGGCGAAAATAGCGCTGTAAAGATCGTGCCATCTCGAAAACGCGTCGAATTCCGTCGCAGCAGTTCCTAATCGTCGACGGGGCGTGAATAATCATGCCTTTATGCAATTGGGCTAAAGTTGGAGTCTGCTGTGGCTCATGCTGCTGAAAATGGCGCCGCGAAACCCTCGCGGCGGTTTACGCTATTGGTAGAATTCGCGTTGGCGGTCGGTGGGATTGCCATTCTCACCGTCGTCCTGGTGCTCATCTACCTACCGCTTAATCGGCAGGAAAAACGCAATAGTCCTGCCCAGGAGCTGACGGCGCTCCGGCGCCCCCAGGTCTGGCTAACGCTCGGCGTCGGTGCGATTGGTTTTGCTGGTATGTTCTGCGTCTTCAGCTATCTGGCACCGGTGCTGATCAACGTGACCCAGGTGTCGCCGTATTGGATACCGGTGGCACAGGCGGCATTCGGTGCCGGGGCCATCATCGGCAATATCGTTGGCGGTAAACTTTACGATCGCATGCAACTCAAGGGCGTCGGTTGGCTGCTGGTGTGGTGCATCGCCATCCTGTTGCTGTTCCCGCTGGCGGCTGCGTCCAATCACGCAGCCTTCAATGTGGCCAACGCCCTGGGGCCTTGGCTGGGGGGTATAGTCATCGGTGCAGGCTTTGGCTGGACGGCTACCGGTTATGTCGGAGCGGCGACGGCAGTAGGGGGGC
>JGI24517J20059_1001045_pt1 | contig 10191 bp, 13 predicted proteins | sample LinPmetageLP41_FD_20059 | JGI IMG/M metagenome (IMG submission 20059) | reverse complement strand
TCAGGCTGTGAATTCGCCCCGCCTCGACGCCGAAGTCCACATCATGCAGTACGGTGTTGCCGGCGAAGCTCAGCGACACCTGTTTCAGTTGCAGCAGCATCGCTTTCCCCTAGGACCGTTTTTCGGGCCATATACCGCTCGGCCGGAACAGCATGATCAGCAGCAACAGCACGGCGAATATCAGCAACCGCAGGGTGCCGAAATCACGCAGCAATTCGGGGCCGAGCACCACGATGAAGGCGCCGAGAATGACCCCGGGAATCTTGCCCATGCCGCCGAGCACCACCGCCAGCAGAATCAGCACCGACTGCTGGAAGCTGAAGCTCTCCGGCGAAATGGCACCCAGATTGACCGAGAAGAAAATCCCGCCGATCGCTCCGAAGATGGCGCCGATCACATACGCTGCCAGCTTGGTCGCGACGCGATTGATCCCCATGGCTTCGGCGGCGTCCTCGTCGTGGCGCACGTAAAGCCAGGCCCGCCCCAGCCGGGAATCGAACAGTCGCTGACTGGCGACATAGGCCACCACCGCCAGCACCACGAAGACGTAGTAGAAGTCTATCGAGCTATCGATGTGCCAGCCGAACAGCGACGGCTCTGGTATGTGCGACAGCCCGCTGGCGCCGCCGGTGATCTCCAGGTTGCGTGCGGTGAAGCGCACGATTTCGCCGAAGCCGAGGGTCACGATCGCCAGATAGTCGCTGCGAAGACGCAGCGTGGGCCCGCCGATAATCACCCTGCGAGTGCCGCGGCCAGCAGGGCAAACGGGATCGCGGCCCAGAAGTTGACCCCGAACTGCTGGGTCAGAATGCTGACGGTGTAGGCGCCGACGGCGAAGAAAGCGGCGTAGCCGAGATCGAGCAGTCCGGCATAGCCGACCACGATGTTCAGCCCCAGGCAGAGCACGACGTAGAGCAGCGCATTGGTCAGAATGACCGTGGTGTATTGACTCGAGATCCACGGCGTGACGACAAGAACCGCGAGAATCACTACATGCAGCGCGCGCCGTCTTCCCGGCGATTCGAACGCCGCGTAGACACGCTGAAACAGATTACCCGGCCGCGGTTCGTGGTCATCGGGGGCGGTCGCTGGGGTTGGCTTGGGTTCGGACATGTCACATCCTCTCCACTTCGGATTTGCCGAGCAGTCCGGTGGGCTTGAACACCAGCACCAGAATCAGGATCGAGAAGGTGAAGACGTCCTTCCATTCGCTGCCGATGAAAGGAATATGCGTACCGAAAGACTCCAGCAGCCCCAGAATCAGCCCACCCAGCATCGCGCCGGTAATACTGCCGATCCCGCCGATCACCGCAGCGGTAAAGGCTTTCAATCCAATCAGAAAGCCCATGAAGTACCAGATGCTGCCGTAGTACGCGCCCGCCATGGTGCCGGCAGCAGCAGCCAGCCCCGAGCCGATGAAGAACGTCACCGCGATCACCGCGGAGACGTTGATCCCCATCATCCGGCACATGTCCTTGTCGATCGACACCGCACGCATGGCGCGCCCGTAAAGGGTCCTGGAGACGAACAGCTCCAGCGCGATCATCAATATCGCGGCGGTCGCGACCAGCACGATCTGATTGTAGGAGAGATACAGGTTTCCCAGGTTGAAGCCGTCGAACCCGAGATCGGTACGAAACGCGGTGTACTGACCGCCGGTCAGCGCCAGCGCAGCGTTCTGCAGTACCAGCGAAACCGCCAGCGCGGTAATCAGGATCGACAGCCTAGGCGCGCCGAACATGGGATGATAGGCCACCCGCTCGATCACCACGCCGAGACAGCCGACGGCAAGCATGGCCAGCAGCATGGCGATGAAGATGCCGAGCCAGCCGGCGCCGACGAAACCGGAGATCAGCGACAGCCCGCCGAAGCCCGCAAAGGCACCGGTCATGTAGAGATCGCCGTGGGCGAAGTTGAGCAGCTTGATGACCCCGAACACCATGGTGTAACCGAGCGCCACCAGGGCATAGAAGGAGCCCAGCACCAGCCCGTCGACGAGCTGCTGCAGAAAAGAGTCGTACCAGGTCATGGGCGTGCATCTCTGAACAGCGGGAGGTAGAGGAGGTGCGCCGGAAGCGCTACGAGCATCATCAAACTCGCAGCGCTCACCAATACCGTTGGCTCAAGCGATAGCTCGAGCCACGGCGCCACCCGTCATTTCTTCTCGTAACGGGTCCATTTTCCGCCCTGCCCTTCGAGTACCACGAAGTTGCTGCGCGCCAGCGTATGCTTCGGGGTAAAGGAGATCGGCCCGGCCAGCCATTCCTGACCATCGGCGCTGTTCAGCGCTTTGATGATGGCGTCGGCGTCCGTGGAACCGGCCTTGTCGATTGCCCAGGCCATCAGCTGCATTCCGTCATACGCGAGCGGCGCATACGGCCCCGGCGCATTGTCGAATTTGGACTGATAGTCGCTGATGAACTGCTTGGCGGCCGGCAGGAAGTCGGCGGTCGGGTTGGAGAAAGCGAATACGCCCTCTGCCGCCTGGCCGGCAATGTTGAACAACTCCGGCGAGTTGGAGCCATCGCCCACCGCGATAGTCCCCTGGAATCCGCGTTGACGGAGCTGACGAATCAGCAAGCCGCCGTCAGCGTAGTACGCCGTCCAGAAAACCGCTTCGGCACCGGAGCCGCGGATCTTGTTGACCAGCGCGGAGAAGTCCTGCTCACCCTTGTTGATGTATTCGAACGCCGAGACGGTATGGCCGGCGCCGGTCCAGGCATCGCGGGTCAGGTTGGCCAGATCCTGCGAATAGGCGTCGCCCTGATTGACGATGGCCAGCTTCTCGATGCCCTCGCCCTCGAAGAAATCGAGCGCGGTCTTGGCCTGATCGTCACCGGTAGAGTTGATCATCACCGCGTTGCCCGGATTGGCCGGGACTAGCTGCGTCGAGTTGGCGGCTACGATCACGAACGGGATATTGGCATCCCCGTAGGTCTTGAGCGTAGGCTGGGTGGCACCGGAGCAGTATCCACCGACGACGCCGACGACCTCTCGTGAAGCCAAACGACTGGCCGCGTTGACCGACTGCTGAGGATCACAGGCGGTATCGCCGGTCACCAGCTCAATCTGGCGGCCGCCCAGCAATCCACCCTTGGCGTTGATTTCGTCGGCGGCCAGCGATATGGCATTGAACATGTCCTTGCCGTAGGTCGCTTCGGAGCCGGTTGTCGGAACCTGAACGCCCAGCGTGATAGCGCCATCCTGAGCCATGGCGAGAGAACCAACGGCGAGATTGATGACCGCCGCGGAGGCGATCAATTTGAGGAATTTACCCATACAGCAACACTCCCTTCAGCGTTTATTGTTTGTTCAAACTTGTGCGTTCAAACCGTTTATTGGTACTGCAAAGGGGACGGGCATTGCGCCCTTCCGTGCTTTGTCCGCGTCGATCACGGCATTTCTTCATCCTGCCATGGAAAGTTACATTCTGACACTAGCCTTTTCGTAGACAGGCGTTTCGTAGGCGAGTTTTCCCTGGGCGCACTTTCCTTAGACACACTTTACTTAGAAGCACTTTCTTGGACACTAGGCTTTTCGTATAAAATATACAAGAAGACTCTTGAGGCGCAGATAACACGAAAAAGCCTGAGCCCCGTAAAATACAGGACTCAGGCCTTGGATAACGTTAACGAAAAATCTTCACTGGCGCAGGAGCACTAGAGAATGAAACATAGCCGATGTCTGTCGGTTTCGCTGCTAGTCGTGATCCACACAGCAAAACACCGGTTTATCAGGCAGCAACCGTATCGCCAAGTTGCTGCTTGATCTTGTTCATCGCGTTTTTTTCGAGCTGGCGGATCCGCTCGGCTGAGATTCCGTAGACGTCCGCCAGTTCGTGCAGCGTAGACTTGTGGTCAGAGAGCCAACGGCGCTGCAGGATATCGCGCGAGCGATCATCCAACTCACCCAGAGCTTCTCGCAGCCGGCGAGTGTAATCGGCTTCCCAATCGTCTGCTTCGAGCTTGGCCGCAGGATCGAAACTATGATCCTCCAGATACTGGGCCGGTGCCTGATAGCTCTGCTCTTCTTCTTCACCAGGGCTGGCATCGAAGCCAGCATCATAGGATGACAGGCGACCTTCCATCTCGCGCACGACTTTCGGCTTGACGTCGAGATCCTTGGCAATCGCGTCGACTTCATCATTGTTCAACCAGGCGAGGCGCTTCTTGGCGCTACGCAGATTGAAGAACAACTTACGCTGGGCCTTGGTCGTCGCAATCTTGACGATGCGCCAGTTACGCAGCACGTATTCGTGAATCTCGGCCTTGATCCAGTGAACCGCGAAGGACACCAGGCGAACACCCTGATACGGATCGAAGCGCTTGACCGCCTTCATCAAGCCGACATTGCCTTCCTGAATCAGATCCGCCTGGGGCAGTCCGTAGCCGGAGTAGCTACGAGCGATGTGAACGACGAAGCGAAGGTGTGACATGATCAGACGACGAGCCGATTCCAGATCGTCCTCTTCATACAGATGCACGCCCAGATCGTGTTCTTCGTCAGCCGTCAGCATGGGAATGCGGTTGACTGCTTGAATGTAACCGTTGAGATCGTGACCCGGGGAAAGGTTCCCAATGGATTGAAGACTGTTGCTCATGTGCGTTGTCTCCATGCTATGCGGCGTGTCGAAGCGAAGAGCCAGCTAGCTCCATTCGCTTGGGAGCACGTCGCAGCAGGTTATTCTGCCTGTCTACGAGGATGTTCAATGAGACCCTCAGCTTAGACAAAAGTTCAATAATCTCGCCAGCGTCAATGGTACTGAAACTGGAGCGTCAGTTGGAATCAGCTCTTTATTGGCCGATGACATGGCTAAAAGCGCTGGATGACTTTCTTACCGCATCTCGACGCCGTTGACCAGCGTTCGAAGCCGCCAATATACGCTAACGTGGTTTGATGTCCGCCAGATGACGGCCAACGGCAAGCCAAGCGCCCAACCAGCCCAGCAGTGTACTAAAAAGCAGCAGAAAAGCCGAATTCCCGATGCCGAGCGAAGGCAGCGCGAAGTGGGCGCCGTAGCTTTCCGCCAGCGCCGCGACCGGCGAGGCCAGCCAGTTGCCGCCCAGCACCAGAATGATCAACGACAACACCCCGCCGCCCAGGCCGTACCAGGCACCGCTGTAGAGAAACGGCCTGCGGACGAAGGCGTGGGTCGCGCCGATCAGCGTCACGACCTCGATTTCCTGACGCCGGCTCTCTACCGCCAGCCTGATGGTATTGCCGACCACCAATAGCACGCCCAGACCGAACAACAGCGCCAGCGCCAGCGCCATGCGCTGACCGAGCGCCGCCAACTGCTGCAAGCGATCGAGCCAGGCCAAATCCAGACGCACTTCATCGACCTCGTCGAGCGCCTGTAACTGCTGGCTCAACGATTGCATCGCGGCCGGGTCGGTCGCGTCGGGAGTCACCACGACACTCGCCGGTAGCGGGTTAGCCTCAAGCTGCGAAAGCGCATCTTCGACCCCCAGCGTCTGCTGAAATTCAGCCAGACCTTCGGCGGCGGTCACCAGGCGGGCGCCAGCCACGCCGGGCTGCTCGCCGACCTCGGCGGCCAGATCCATCGCTCGAGACTCCCCCACGTCGGCGTCGAAATAGACTGTCAACGTGGCGCTCTCGTCGAGTTCGGCGTCCAGCAGCCGCGCGCTATCCAGTGCCAACCATAGACCCGCCGGCAGAATGAGCGCGATGGCAATCGCCAGCATCGTCAATAGCGTCGATACCGGCCGCCGGACCAGTCGCAGTGCACTATCGCTCATCATCGCTCGATGATGCCTCAACCAGGCGCGACCTCCACCTGAAGCACGTTGCTTAGGCTTTTGCGCCCCGCGAGGCCGCTCAGCAGGAGGCTGGCGTTCGCTCACGCCGCCTCCCCGTCGCCGACCAGTCGGCCGTCGCGCAGTTTCAGCACGCGATGCCGTAGCCGAGCGATCAGCGCCAGGTCATGGCTCGCCACCAGCACCGTGGTCCCGATCCGGTTGAAATCCTCGAACAGCTGCATGATATCGGCAGATAGCTGCGGATCGAGATTGCCGGTCGGCTCATCGGCCAGCAGCAACGCCGGCTTGTTGACCACCGCGCGGGCGATCCCCAACCCGCTGCTGCTCACCGGTGGAGAGTTCGATCGGCAGCGCCCGCTCGCGATGCAACAGGCCGACCTTGTCGAGGGCGGCACGCACGCGGCGCGCGGCATCAGCCGGCTCGACCCCCTGGATCGTCAGCGGTAGCGCCACGTTGGCGAAAATATCGCGATCAAACAGCAGCTGGTGGTCCTGGAAGACCACCCCGATCTGGCGTCGATAGTAGGGAACCTGACTGATATGCAGGCGATCGAGATCATGACCCGCGACCAGAACTCGACCTCGAGAAGGACGTTCAAGCCGCATGACCAGCCGCAGCAAGGAACTCTTGCCGGCGCCGGAATGGCCGGTCAGAAATAGCAATTTCGCCACGCTCGACACGAAAATTGATATCGGCGAGCGCCTCGAAACGTCCACCGTAGCGCTTGCCGACGTGCTCGAAAGCAATCATGAATCCACGTCGCCATCCCGGTCTGCGTCACGATCAAAAAGCGCCTTGACGAAGGTCTGAGCATCGAACGGCCGCAGATCCTCGAGTGACTCGCCGACGCCGATAAAGCGGATGGGAATACCTGTTTTCTTGGCCAAGGCAAAGATGACGCCACCCTTGGCGGTGCCATCGAGCTTGGTCAGCGTAATACCGGTGACCGGAATCGCTTCGTTGAAGGTAGTCGCCTGAGAGATCGCGTTCTGGCCAGTGCCCGCGTCGAGCACCAGCATCACCTCGTGAGGCGCCGTGGCGTCGAGTTTGGCCATGACCCGCTGCACCTTCTTGAGCTCCTCCATCAGATGGCTCTTATTGTGCAGGCGGCCGGCGGTGTCGGCGATCAACACATCGACCTTGCGCGCCTTGGCCGCCGCGACAGCGTCGTAGATCACCGAAGCGCTGTCGGCACCGGTATGCTGAGCGATCACCGGCACGCGGTTACGCTCGCCCCAGATCTTTAGCTGCTCGACGGCGGCGGCCCGGAAGGTATCGCCGGCCGCCAGCATCACGCTGCGCCCTTCGTTCTGGAAACGCTGGGTCAACTTGCCGATAGTCGTGGTCTTGCCGACACCGTTGACGCCGACCATCAGGATCACGAACGGACCCTCGCCCTTCGGCGGCAACTGCAGCGGCCGAGTGACCGGCTCGAGCAGCGCCGCCAGCTCTTCCTGAAGCGCGCGATAAAGCGCATCGGCGTCGGCGAGCTCCTTGCGCGAGACGCGCCCGGTCAGGCGCTCGATGATCTCGCTGGTCGCCTCGATGCCCACATCTGCCAGCAGCAGTTGCGTCTCGAGATCCTCCATCAGGTCATCGTCGATCTGCTTCTTGCCCAGCAGCAGATCGGCGACGCCATCGGTCAGGTTGGCGCGCGTACGCCCCAATCCGGCCCGCATCCGCGACAGCCAGCCGCCCTTGGGTTTTTCCTTCGGCGCGGGGGCCGCGGCACTTGGCTCGGTTGCAACCGGCGAGGAGGAAGCCGCCGGGGATTCGGCCGGCGAAGACGAAGCCGCCGGGGATTCGGCCGGCGAGGATGAAGACGCCGGGGATTCGGCCGGCGAGGATGAAGCCGCCGGGGATTCGGCCGGCGAGGATGAAGACGCCGGGGATTCGGCCGGCGAAGACGAAGCCGCCGGGGATTCGGCCGGCAAAGATGAAGCCGGCGAGGGCGTCACGTCTGTTGCCAGCTCCGTCGCGCGCGTGCCCTCCGCAGGGGTCTCCTCCAGCGCCGATTGCGGAGACTCCTGCGACAGTGGCTCGCTCAGCGCTTGCCTGGCAGCCGTTTCCTCGAGCGCCGATGGCGCGTAATCCACGGTGGCCGGACGCTCGGGATCTTCCGCCTGAACGATCGATTCGTCGGAGGGCGTAACGATCCCGACCGTCGGCGCCGGGCTTTCCGAGCCGTCGCTTTCAAAGCCAGTCCTACTGGCATCGTCAACCTCGACGCTATCGCCGTCGGGAACGTCGGCCTCCGCGTTTTCCTCTACCCCCGCCTCGGCTTCTTCTGCCTCGCGCCGACGCGCTTCCTCTTCCTGCTGCTGTTTCTTGCGACTCTTGAATAGTCCGAACATGGATGGCTTCACTGCTGAAAAGCCGTGCTGGCGCCGCTGAATCAGCGTCGNTCANCACGACTTCGGAGAATATCGATAACGAGGCTTCATCCTATCACCGCGAGGGTTGCGGGGGTACAATTGCGCGCCATGAATCGACGTCGCCCACGCAGGGCTATCCATAGCGCCCGAAACTGCACTCAAGGCGGTGCTCGTTCTGGCCGCAACGGTCCCGTGCCCCCGCATCGGGGGGCCGGTCAGCTGCGTCTGATCGGGGGAGAATTCCGTCGTCGCAAGCTACCGATTGCGGATAGCCCGGGCCTGCGCCCGACGCCGGACCGGGTGCGCGAAACCCTGTTCAACTGGCTGGCGTTCGATGTCGGCGGCAAGCAAGTGCTGGATCTCTATGCCGGCACCGGCGCGCTGGGACTGGAAGCGCTGTCGCGCGGCGCGCATGCGGCCACGTTCGTCGAATCGACTGCCGTCGTAGCCGATGCTCTGGAGGCGAATATCGAGCTACTGGGTGCCAACGGCCGGGTTCATCGAGGCGAGGCGCAGCGATTTCTCGACGGCACGCCCACCGCGTTCGACCTGGTCTTTCTCGATCCACCCTTTCGCCTGGGGCTTGCAGCTCAAACCTGCCAGCACCTCGAAGCCGGTGGCTGGCTGGCAGACCTGGCGATGATCTACGTCGAGACGGAACATGAACTGGATTGGCAGCCGCCGAATTGCTGGCAGCTTCATCGGGAAATCGTCGCCGGAGAGAGCCATGGGCGGCTGTTTCGACGCGTTCAGAGCGCGGATTGACGTCGCCAGTTCGAGACGCTTGTCGTCGGCTTCGCCGCCACGTAGGCTGGCGCTCACCAAGTCAACAGTTGTTTTTCATCGAGTTGTTTTTCATTAGACAATCATGAGCTTTCAAGGAGCGTGCCAATGAATGGGGAAATCTTCGCCAAGCTGGAGCAGAAGATTCAGGATGCCGTCGACAGTATCGAGATGCTGAAGATGGAAAACGAAGAGCTCAAGGCGGAAAACGCGCGCTTCCAGCAGGAGCGCGAAGAGTGGGAACAGCGTCTCGGCGGCCTGCTCGACAAGCTGCAGTCGCTGGATACTCAGACGAGCGACAGCAACGACAACTGAGTTCAACGACAACGTGAGTTGAATCCAGGGTGGCCGGCTTCGAGCCACCCTGTCGGCACGCCGGCCGCGCTCCCGCGCCTCGGTTCGAATCCCGCCCCTCACTCCTCCCCTGGCGGCGTCCAGTCCTGACTCAGCTCCCGCGACATCAGCAGCGCATCCTCGCCACGCCCATTATCGCACCGATAATAACCCTGACGCTGGCCGTCGATGACGAACCCAACCTGTTCATAGAGCCGCCTGGCCGCCAGATTCGACTCTCGAAGCTCGAGCAGCAATCTCTGCGCCCCACGCGCAGTCGCGCACAGCGATATCCAGGCCAGCAGGCCTCGTGCCAAACCATGACGCCGCTCTTCGGGCAGAACACAGATCGACTGCAGCTCGGCGTCGAAAGGCAGGTAGGCAAGCACGGCCGTCGCCAGCAACCTGACACCATCGGCCGACCAGATCCCCCAGACTTCGTAACTTCTGTCGATCAGCGCCGCATGCAACAACGCTTCAGACCAGGCGTCGTCGTTGGACAGCCGTTCGAATGTCATCAATGCCGGCAGATCGACTACCCCGAGCCGGACCGGGACGAGATCGGACGGAAAAGTGTCAATAAGAGAGGTCACGTGGCGTTATCCGAAAAGCGTGGAAGCGATCGACATCGGGGAAGGTCGAGATTGGTAGAAGTCGACATCGTCAGGGGCCGGAATCGACAGGCACCGGAATCGACAGGAGATAGCGCCAGTCATTCCGACCGAGCAGCGCCTTGCTGCCAGGCAACTGCCAACGATTGCAGCCGTGCCCAGCATTCCCGCTTGGCGTCGGCGGAAGCCAACAGATCGTCGGGATGAGGTAGCGAATGGCAGACCCAGCCGGCATTGTCCTTAGCATCGTCCTCGGCATCGTCCTCGGCATCGCTCAACAGCGGCGCCCAGATTTCATCGCCGACGAC
>JGI24517J20059_1001042_pt1 | contig 10216 bp, 3 predicted proteins | sample LinPmetageLP41_FD_20059 | JGI IMG/M metagenome (IMG submission 20059) | reverse complement strand
CAGGTCTGCACCAACGGCACCCGCGTGTTCGTGCACCGCTCGGTCAAGGAGGCTTTCGAGGCCAAGATCGTCGAGCGGGTCAACCGCATCAAGGCCGGCGATCCGCTGGATCCGGAAACCAATTTCGGGCCGCTGGTCAGCTTCGAGCATCTGGAGAAAGTCGCCAGCTATCTGGAGATCGCCAGGCAGGATGGCGCGCGTCTGCTCGTCGGTGGCAACCGCATGACCGAGGGCGATTTCGCCAAAGGTGCCTGGGTCGCGCCCACCGCCTATACGGATTGCGAAGACGACATGCGCATCGTCCGCGAGGAGATCTTCGGTCCGATCATGGCGATTCTGGCTTTCGACGACGAAGACGAAGTCATCCGCCGCGCCAACGATACCGAGTACGGCCTGGCTGCGGGTCTCTTCACCGAAGGGCTCAACCGCGCCCATCGCGTCATTCACCAGATCGAAGCCGGTATCTGCTGGATCAATACCTGGGGCGATTCCCCCGCCGAAATGCCGGTGGGCGGTTACAAGCAGTCCGGCATCGGACGCGAGAACGGTATCGAGACGTTGGCGCACTATACCCAGACCAAATCGGTGCAGATCGAGATGGGACCGTTCGCCTCGGTTTTCTGACATCAGCGACGGGCTGCGGGCTATGAGCTGCGAGCTGAAGGTCAAAAAAACGAAAAAACGGCGCGGGCCGCAAAGGAAATCATCGGCTAACGTCTGAGGTTCGCAATCCCTTCGCTCGAAGCTCGAAGCTCGAAGCTCGAAGCTCGAAGCTCGAAGCTCGAAGCTCGAAGCTCGAAGCTCGAAGCTCGAAGCTCGAAGCTCGAAGCTTATTTTCTTCTAAAAGGAGCGTGTGTATGCAACAGGCTCAGGAATTCGATTACATCATCATCGGCGCCGGTTCGGCGGGTAACGTACTCGCCACGCGTCTGACCGAGGACCCGGCCATCAGCGTGCTGCTGCTGGAAGCCGGTGGTCCGGATTATCGCGCCGATTTTCGCACCCAGATGCCGGCGGCGTTGGCCTATCCGCTACAGGGCAAACGCTACAACTGGGCGTTCGAGACCGACCCGGAACCGCATATGGACAACCGTCGCATGGAGTGCGGCCGCGGCAAGGGGTTGGGCGGCTCGTCGTTGATCAACGGCATGTGTTATATCCGCGGCAACGCGCTGGATCTGGACAACTGGGCCAAGCAGCCCGGCCTGGAGGACTGGCGTTACAGCGAATGTCTGCCCTATTACCGCAAGGCGGAAACCCGCGACATCGGCCCCGACGACTATCACGGCGGCGACGGCCCGCTGAGCGTGGCGACGCCCAAGGCAGGCAACAACCCGCTCTATCAGGCCTTTATCGAGGCCGGCGTTCAGGCGGGTTATCCGCGTACCGATGATCTCAACGGCTATCAGCAGGAAGGCTTCGGGCCGATGGATCGGTCGACGACGCCCAACGGGCGGCGCTCTTCCACCGCGCGTGGCTATCTGGATATCGCCAAGCAGCGCGAGAACCTGACCATCGTCACCCATGCGACGACCGATCGGATCCTGTTCGAGGATCAACGCGCCCTCGGCGTGAACTATCTGCACGACCATCTCAACAACAGCCAGCCACGCCAGGCGTTGGCACGCCGCGAAGTTCTGCTGTGCGGTGGCGCGATCGCCTCGCCGCAGATTCTGCAGCGCTCGGGCGTGGGCAATCCGGCGCTGCTGGAGAAGCTCGGCATTCCCGTCGTTCATCCGCTCAAGGGCGTCGGCGAGAATCTGCAGGATCATCTGGAGATGTATATTCAGTACGAGTGCAAGGAGCCGGTTTCGCTCTACCCGGCCCTGAAGTGGTACAACCAGCCGAAGATCGGCGCGGAGTGGATGTTCCTGGGCAAGGGCGTCGGTGCCAGCAACCAGTTCGAAGCCGGTGGTTTCATCCGTAGCGACGATAGCGAGGCGTGGCCCAACCTCCAGTATCACTTCCTGCCGATCGCGATCAGCTATAACGGCAAGAGCGCGGTGCAGGCGCACGGATTCCAGGCCCATGTCGGTTCGATGCGTTCCGAAAGCCGCGGCCGTGTCCAGCTGCTCGACAAGGATCCGCGCAGTGCGCCCAGCATCCTGTTCAACTACATGTCTACCGAGCGCGACTGGAAAGAGTTCCGCGCGGCGATCCGCCTGACCCGAGATATCATCGATCAGCCGGCAATGGATGCCTATCGCGGACGAGAAATCTCGCCGGGTCCGGACGTGCAGTCCGACGAACAGCTCGATGCTTTCGTGCGCGAGCACGCCGAGACCGCTTACCATCCCTGTGGCACTTGCCGCATGGGAACCGACGACGACGCGGTGGTCGACCACGAAGGCCGCGTCCACGGCATCGAAAGTCTGCGTGTCATCGATGCCTCGATCATGCCGCAGATTGTGACCGGCAATCTCAATGCCACCACCATCATGATCGCCGAGAAACTCGCCGACCGTGTGCGCGGCCGCGAACCGCTGCCGGCTTCCGACGCGCCCTACTACGTCGCCAATGGCGCTCCGGCGCGTCAGACACCGGACAAAACGCCTGCGACCGGCCATCAGGCGGTTTGAGCGTTCCCCATCACCGTTTTCTCTCTACCCGGCCGCTCAGGCCGGGCATTTCATGATTGCCACGCGGATCACGCCGCTGTCGTATCACCACTGATACAGCGGCCGTGTTTTCTGCTCGAATGGTTTACGCGCTAATTGCGCATTGTTCGAACAGTGTTCCGTTACACTGGATTCCTCTTTACGCTAGTACGACTTCACACTAGTACGACTTCACGCGAGTACGATCTCACGCTCGTTCGACTTGTGTAGCACGCTCGTCACAAAGCCAGTACAAGGAACGCCTCCCGTCATGTCACCTTCCTCTTCGTCGTCTCGATCTCGTCGACCTTTACGCTGGCTGTGGTGGTTGCTGCTGGTCGTCATCGTGGCCGCTGTCGCTTATTACTGGTTTGGCAACAGAAGCGAGTCCGATGCGGCGGATGACAGCGCGGCGCAACCCGGGGGGCGCGGCGCGATGACGACTGCCATCTCCGCCGTCGTCGCCAGCCAAGGGGATCTTCCGATCGAATTGACTGCGCTGGGCACGGTGCGCCCACTCTCGAGCGTCACCGTGCGGCCGCGTGTCGAGGGCCAGCTGCTGTCGGTCAATTTCGAGGAAGGTGAACGGGTGAAGAAAGGCCAGCAGATCGCCCAGATCGACCCGCGCGACTATCAGGCACAGCTGGATCAGGCCAATGGCCAGCTGGCTCAGGACCAGGCGCAACTGGCATCGGCCCAGGCGGATCTTGCCCGCTACGAAAAGCTGATCAAGACCAACTACGTCTCGCGTCAGGAGCTGGAGCAGCAGCGTCAATTGGTGCGTCAATATCAGGGCACCATGGCCAGCGATCAGGCCAGTGTCAAAAGTGCCCAGGTACAACTCGACTACACTGATATCATCGCCCCCATCGCCGGCGTGGTGGGGATTCGCAACGTCGACCCCGGCAATATCGTCCAGCTCGGCGACGATGACCCCATCGTCACCATCACCCAGCTCGACCCGATTTCGGTGCTCTTTTCGTTGCCCAGCCGCTATGTCGATACCGTCCGCGGGCGCCTCGCGGATGGCGAACACCCGCAGGTCAGCGTCACCGGCACCGATGGCGAAACCTATTCGGGTCAGCTGAGCAGCATCGACAGCAACATCAACAGCGCCACCGGCACGATTCGTCTGCGCGCCACCTTTGACAATCCGGTTGGCGGCCTCTACCCCAACGCCTACGTCGACGTCAGCCTGGTTTCGCAGATCCTCCGCGACCAGGTCATCGTGCCGGAGCCGGCGGTACAGACCGGTCAGGACGGTAACTACGTCTACGTGGTCCAGGATGATGACACCGTCACCCGCCGCGAGGTGACGCTGGTCGCGACCCAGAACTCGCAAAGCGCGCTCTCTTCCGGCGTCGAGGCCGGGGAGCGTGTGGTCGTGGATGGTGTCGATAGCTTGCGTGAAGGCGCCAAGGTGCGCGTGGTCAGCGATGCCCTGCCGGGAGAATCGAGCGACGAGGTTGCAGACCAGACAGACAGTGATGCCGGAAACCAGACCAGCAGTGACGCTGAGAACCCGGCCGGCGGTGACGGCAGCGCGTCATGAACCCGTCTCGGCTCTTCATCCTGCGCCCGGTCGCCACGTCACTGGTGATGCTGGCGATCCTGATCGCGGGCGCCCTCTCCTACCGGCTGCTGACGATCTCGTCGCTGCCGGAGGTCGAATTCCCCACGATCCAGGTCACGACGCTCTATCCCGGTGCCGGCCCCGACGTGATGCTCTCTCACGTCACCTCGCCATTGGAGGATGAACTCGGCGAGATCTCGGGTCTGGAGGACATGAGCTCGACCAGCACCGGTGGCGCCTCGCTGATCACGCTGCGCTTCTCGCTGGATTCCGACCTGGGCGTGGCCGAACAGGAAGTCCAGGCGGCGCTGAGTCAGGCCGAGACGCTGTTGCCGGACGATCTGCCTCGCCCGCCCAGTTACAGCAAGGTCAACCCGGCGGATGCGCCGATCATGACACTGGCGGTCAGCTCGGATACGTTACCGCTGACCCAAGTCTACGACCTGGTCGATACGCGCATGGCGCAGAAGATCGCCCAGATAAGCGGCGTGGGTCAGGTCAAGCTGGCCGGCGGCCACCAGCCGGCCGTGCGCATCACCGTCGACTCTCGCCAGCTCGCCGCCTACGGGCTCGATCTCGCGGCGGTTCGCAGCGCCGTCGACGCCGCCAACGTCAACCAGGCCAAGGGCACGCTGTACGGTCCCTACCGCGCCTATAGCATCGATGCCAACGATCAGTTGCTGTCAGCGAGCGAGTATCGCGACCTGATCCTCAAGAACGACGACGGCTCGGTACTGCGCCTGTCGGACGTGGCCCGCGTCGACGATGGCGCCGAGAACGCTTACCTCTCGGCCTGGGCCGACCGCGAAGGCGCGATTCTCATCGACGTCTTGCGTCAACCCGGCGCCAACGTGGTCGGCGTCGCCGACAGCATCAAGCAGAACCTGCCGGCACTCGAAAACACGCTGCCGGCCAACGTCGACGTCAGGATCCTCACCGATCGCACCACCACCATTCGCGCCGCGGTGGAGGACGTGCAGTTCGAGCTGATGCTCGCCATCGGGCTGGTGGTGATGGTGACCTTCCTGTTCCTGCGCAACATCCCGGCCACGCTGATCCCCAGCCTGGCGGTGCCGCTGTCGCTGGTGGGTACCTTCGGTGCGATGTACCTGGCGGGATTCAGTCTCAATAACCTGACGCTGATGGCGCTGACTATCGCTACCGGTTTCGTCATCGACGACGCCATCGTGGTGCTGGAAAACATCACCCGCTACATCGAGAAGGGCGAAAAACCGCTGGCGGCCGCGCTCAAGGGCTCCCGACAGATCGCCTTCACCATTCTCTCGCTGACGGTCTCGCTGCTGGCGGTGTTGATACCGCTGGTCTTCATGAGCGGCGTGGTCGGCGTGCTGTTTCGAGAATTCGCACTGACCCTGGCGATCTCGATCGTGATCTCCGCCTTCGTCTCGCTGACGCTGACACCGATGCTGTGCGCACGCTGGCTGAAACACCGCCCCGAGGCCGTCGACGACAGCGGAGAGGAGTCAGACGACGAGGCCATGGTCCGCAATCGCCAGGGCCTGTTCGGCCGACTGACGCGCGGCTACGAGCGCGCGCTGGACTGGATTCTTCGTCATCAGACGCTGACGCTGCTGGTCGCGCTCGGCACGCTGGGCGTCACCGCCCTGCTGTTCCTCGCCACGCCCAAGGGGCTGTTTCCGGTGCAGGATACCGGCGTCATTCGCGGCATCACCACCGCCACGCAAGCGACCTCGTTCGAGGCGATGTCGGCGCGCCAACAGCAGCTGGTCGATCGTCTACTCGAGGATCCTGCCGTCGAGAGTCTCTCCTCCAGCGTGGGCATCGATGGCACCAACACCACGCTCAACGGCGGGCGCCTCTCGATCAATCTCAAGCCGCTCGACGCGCGCGACGATCTCAACAGCGTGCTGACTCGTTTGCGCGACGAGAGCCATGACATTCCCGGTCTGTCACTGGCGCTGCAGCCGGTACAGGATCTGACGCTGGAAGATACCCTCAGTCGCTACCCGTATCAGTTCGCGCTGACCCAGGGTGATCGCGAGGCGCTGAACAGCGATGCCCAAAAACTGCTCGAGACGCTCGAACGCTCGCCGGCCATCGCCAACGTCAGCAGCGACGTCCAGAACGAGGGACTCAAGCTCGAGGTCACCATCGACCGCGCCCGCGCCGGGCGGCTCGGGATTAGCGTCGCCGATATCGACGACGCACTTTACGACGCCTTCGGCCAGCGCCTGATCTCGACCATCTTCACCCAGGCCAGCCAGTATCGCGTCGTGCTCGCGGCCAACGCCACCGACAGCGACGGCCCACAAGCGCTATCGCGCCTCTATGTTACCAACGACGACGATGAGCTGGTGCCGCTGGCGACCCTGGTGACGCTGGCCGAGCGCACCACGCCGCTGTCGCTGCAGCGCCAGAACCAGTTCCCGTCGGCGCTGATGTCATTCGCCGTCGCCGATGGTTACTCGCTGTCGGATGCCTTCGACGCCGTCGACCAGGCGGCGGCCGAAACGCTGAGCGATCAGACCACGCTTGCTTATCGCGGCTCGGCACTCGCCTATACCCAGTCAACTACCGACACTCTATGGCTGATTCTCGCCGCCATCGTCACCATGTACATCGTGCTGGGCGTACTCTATGAGAGCTATATCCATCCGCTGACGATTCTGTCGACGCTGCCCTCCGCTGCCATCGGCGCCTTGCTGGCACTGCAGATCAGCGGTTACTCGCTGGGGCTGGTAGCGATCATCGGCATCATTCTGTTGATCGGCATCGTCAAGAAGAACGCCATCATGATGATCGACTTCGCACTGGAGGCGCAGCGCGAGCGCGGCATGTCGGCGCAAAAGGCGATTCACACCGCGGCCCTACTGCGCTTTCGGCCGATCATGATGACCACCTGCGCGGCGCTGCTCGGCGCGCTGCCACTGATGTTCGCCAGTGGTTACGGCGCCGAACTGCGCCAACCGCTGGGCGTGACCATGGTCGGCGGGCTGCTGTTCAGCCAGTTGCTGACCCTGTTTACCACGCCGGTGATCTACCTGTTCTTTGATCGTCTTGCTTCGCGCTGGGATCGTCTTGCTTCGCGCTGGCGACACGAGAGCAGCGCCGAGCGTGACGAAGGCACCGACGAGGCCCGATCGTGAGCCTGTCGTCACCCTTCGTCCGTCGTCCGGTTGCGACGATCCTGCTGGCGCTGGCCATCGTGCTGCTGGGGTCGCTCGCCTACGACCGGCTGCCGGTGGCCCCGCTGCCCAACGTGTCGTTTCCGACCATTCTGGTATCGGCCAGCCTCAGTGGCGCCAACCCGGANACCATGGCCTCGACGGTCGCGACACCGCTGGAGCGTTCGCTGGGTCGGATNCCCGGGATCACCCAGATGACCTCGTCGAGCTCGGACGGCTCCACCAGCGTGATCATCCAGTTCGATCTCGACAAGGACATCAACGTNGCTGCCCAGGAGGTTCAGGCCGCCCTCAACGATGCCCAGCCGCTGCTGCCCAGCGCCATGACCAGCCGGCCTCACTATCGCAAGCTGAACCCGGCCTCGGCACCGGTGATGATCCTGTCGCTGACATCCGACTCCATTCCCACCAGCGAGCTCTATCGCCTCGCCGACAGCAAGATCGCCCCGCCGATCGCGCAGGTGCCGGGCGTCGGCGATGTCAACGTCGGCGGCAGTTCATCCCCGGCCGTACGCGTCTCGATCGACCCGCACCAGCTCAACCATGCCGGTATCACGCTCGATGCGGTCGCCGGTGCGCTGCGGGCGGCGACGACTCAGTCACCCACCGGATTCGTGCAGACCCTCGAACACCGTTGGGAGGTGCAGACCGACTCCCAACTGCTGCAAGCGAGCGATTATAGCCAGATCGTGATCGCGCGCGGCGACGATGGCTCGCTGATGCGATTGGGTGACGTAGCCACGATCACCGATAGCGTGGAAGATCGTTACAACGTCGGCTTCCAGAACGACCTCCCCGCGGTTCTGCTGGTGATCAGCAGCGCCAGCGGCGCCAATATCATCGATACCATCGCCGGCGTCCGCGAGCGTCTCGACGAGGTCCAAAGCCTGCTGCCCCAGAACATCAATCTCAGCGTGCAGCTCGATCGGGCGCCCGGCATTCAGGCATCGCTGCATGAAACCCAGCTGACGCTGCTACTGGCGGTCGTACTGGTAGTGCTGGTGGTGTTCCTGTTTCTACGCAACGCCCGCGCCACGATCATCCCCAGTGTCGCTATTCCCGTATCGCTGGTCGGGACCTTCGCAATGATGTGGGCGTTTGGTTTCTCGCTCGATACGCTTTCGCTAATGGCGCTGATCGTCTCGATCGGTTTTCTGGTCGACGATGCCATCGTCGTGGTCGAGAACATCGCGCGGCATATCGAACAGGGCATGAAACCCTTCCAGGCTGCACTGCTCGGCGCCAAGGAGGTCGGCTTCACGGTGACCGCGATGAGCGTGTCGCTGGTGGCCGTGTTCATTCCGCTACTGTTGTTGGGCGGTTTCATCGGCCGCCTGTTCCACGAGTTCGCGGTGACGCTGTCGCTGGCCATCGGCGTGTCGCTACTGGTTTCGCTGACGCTGACGCCGATGCTCTGCGCGCGCTGGCTCAAGCCGCACCCCGAGCGCCAGCGACAACCGGGCTGGGAGCGCGCCCTGACCGCGACCGGCAACGCCTTCGTGCGTGGCTACGCCAGGACGCTGGATATCGCACTGAAGCACCGCCGGTTAACCCTGCTCTCGCTGATCGCGGTGATCGTGCTCAACGGCTATCTGTATACGGTCGTCGACAAGGGCTTTATCCCGGACCAGGATACCGGGCGCCTGCTCGGCACCATGCGCGGTGATCAAGCGCTGTCTTTTGAGGCCGTTTCGGACAAGCTCGGCCAGGTTCGCGAGCGCCTGCAGGCCGACCCCGCCGTCGACAGCGTACTGGGATTCATGGGCAGCGGCGGTCCGGGTCGTGGCGGCTCCTCGGCGACGCTGTTCATCACTTTGAAATCCGACCGTCAAGGCTCGACGCAGGCGATCGGCAATCGTTTGACGGCCAGCCTACAGGGCCTGACCGGGGTCAGTACCTTCATGTTCCCGCTGCAGGATATCCGTGTCGGGGGACGCTCCAGCAGCGCCTCCCAGTACGAAATCACGCTCAAGAGCGACGATCTGGAGCTGCTCGGCGACTGGGCCAGGAAAGTCCAGCAAGCGATGCAACAGATCGACGGCATCACCGGGATCGACAGCGACAACCGCGGCGACGGCCTGGCCGCCAAGCTGGTCGTGGATCGGGATACCGCCTCGCGTCTCGGCGTCGACATGAGCGCCATCGATACCGCGCTGGGCAACGCTTTCGCCCAGAGCAAGGTGGTGAGTCTCTTTGATGCCGATGAACAGCGCTACGTGGTAATGGAGGTGGGCGCGCCCTATCGTCAGGCGCCAGAGGCGATTGGCGATCTCTACGTCAGCGGTAGCGACGGCAACATGATCCCGATCTCGGCGTTCAGTCATGTCGAGCGCAGTACGACACCGGTCAGCGTCAATCATCAGGGCCAGTTCGCGGCGTCGACGATCTCGTTCAATCTCGAGGATGGCGTCTCGCTCGGCGAGGCCACCGAGCGCATTCGCCAGGCGGTCGACGAGCTTCACCTGCCGACTGACGTACAGGTCGATTTCGAGGGCAGTGCCGGCGCGGCCCAGAGCGGTATCGAGGCCATGCCGTGGCTGATCCTCGCCGCGCTGGTCACGGTCTACCTGGTGTTGGGAATTCTTTACGAAAGCTATATCCACCCGCTGACGATTCTGTCGACGCTGCCCTCCGCCGGGGTAGGAGCGCTGCTGGCGCTCATGATGCTGGATACGCCGTTCACGCTGATCGCGCTAATCGGCATCATCCTGCTGATCGGCGTGGTCAAGAAGAACGCGATCATGCTGGTCGACTTCGCCGTGATCTGTGAGCGCGACCAGGGCATGACGCCGCAGGAAGCGATTCGTCACGCCGCGCTGGTGCGCTTCCGACCGATCATGATGACCACGTTGGCGGCACTGCTCGGTGCTTTGCCGCTG
>JGI24517J20059_1001036_pt1 | contig 10263 bp, 10 predicted proteins | sample LinPmetageLP41_FD_20059 | JGI IMG/M metagenome (IMG submission 20059) | reverse complement strand
CAATCTCGAGCTGCTGGTGCATCCGGTGGAGGCCGAAAGCCGGCTGCCGGCACTGGTCGAGTGGCTATCCCCCCAGCAGCAGCCGACGTCCGGATTAGGGTCAAAGCCGGAGGCGTCGACCATCATTTACGTCACGCTGCAGCACACCGCCGAATCGGTGGCGATGGCGCTGGCCAATCAGGGCTTTTCGGCGCGGGCCTATCATGCCGGCCTCGATAGCGAGACCCGGGATCAGATCCAGCGCGGCTTCATGAACGGCGAGATACCCTGCATCGTCGCCACCATCGCTTTCGGCATGGGCATCGACAAGGGCAATATCCGCAACGTGATCCACTACGACCTGCCCAAATCGATCGAGAACTACAGCCAGGAGATCGGCCGCGCCGGGCGCGACGGCCAACCCTCGCGCTGCCTGATGCTGGCAGGCCGCGACGGATTGCGGGTGCTTGAGAACTTCGTCTACGGGGATACGCCGGAGCGTGACGGCATTCGTCACGTGCTGACCGAAATTGCCGAGGCCGGCCAACGGCCAGAGCGCCAATGGCCGGTGTTGCTCAACACGCTATCCCGTGACAGCAACGTTCGCCTGCTGCCGTTGAAGACCCTGCTGGTCCGGCTCGAGATGCACGGCGTGATCGCACCGCGCTTCGCCTATCTGGCCGAATATCGGCTGCGCTATCTCGAAGAGCCGGCCAATTTGATCGCCCGATTCCAGGACGAGCGCGCCGACTTCGTGCGCCTGCTGGTGGACAACATCGCCATCGCCAAGACCTGGGGCACGGTGGATTTCGAACGGCTCTACGCCGCCGGCGTTGCCGCGGATATCGATGCCTCGCGCTCGCGGGTCATCACCGCCCTGGAGTACTTCCAGGACAAGGGCTGGGTGGTACTGGAAGGCAAACGCATGACCGATGTCTTTGAGGTGTGCCAGCCCGAGTTCGACGTCGATGCCTTGAGCACGCAGCTCTTCGCCGAAGCCGAAAACCGCGAGGGGGCCGAGATCGAGCGGCTGCACGCCATGGTCGACCTGTTCGAATCCGAGACCTGCCTGACGCGTCGGCTCGCCGCCTATTTTGGCGATGACCACTTCGCGCGAAAAGTGCTGAATGGTTGCGGCCATTGCTCGGTCTGTCACGGTCATGTCGCGCGCCTGCCGGGTGCGCCGGCACTGCCGCCCCTGACCGATACCGATTTCAAGCGGCACGCCCGGCCGCTGATCGAACGCCACCGTAAACAGCTCGGAACGGCACCCGGCGCGCAACGCATCGCCCACTTTCTGTGCGGGCTATCCATGCCGGTGTTCACGCCACTCAAGGTGCGGCAGTTGGATGGTTTCGGCGTCTACGAACAGCGTCCCTACCCCGAGGTAAGAGCCTGGGTCGAGGAACAGGCAGCGCTTGCCGGCTGACGCGTTCGGCCAATTCAGCTTGTCGATCTCGTCATCCTCGAATACTGTATATACAAACAGTCTTCGAGACGGGTCACGGGATTCACTGCATGGAACTGATCGACAAGCTTTCCATCCTCGCCGATGCCGCCAAGTACGACGCATCCTGCGCGAGCAGCGGCGCGCCCAAACGCTCGTCCCGTGGCAAGGCGGGACTGGGGTCGTCGTCCGGCATGGGGATCTGCCATAGCTTCACCCCGGACGGCCGCTGCGTGTCCCTGCTCAAGGTTCTGCTGACCAACTTCTGCCTGTTCGACTGCCAGTACTGCGTCAATCGCCGCTCGAGCAACGTGCCCCGCGCGCGTTTCACGCCGGAAGAAGTCGTCCGTCTGACGCTATCGTTCTATCGCCGCAATACCATCAGCGGACTATTCCTGAGCTCCGGCATCATTCGTTCCAGCGACTACACCATGGAACAGCTGATCCGGGTGGCGAAGCTGCTGCGCGAGACGCATCAGTTCCGTGGGTATATCCATTTGAAGGCGATTCCAGAGGCGGACCCCAAGTTGCTCGAGGAGGCCGGCCGCTATGCCGATCGGTTGAGCGCCAATATCGAGCTGCCGACGCTGACTAGCCTGAAGACGCTGGCGCCGGAGAAGGAGCTTGGCACCATCCATGCCGCCATGGGCCACATGCGCCAGGGAATCGACGCCGCCAATGACGACGCCCGGCAGGATGCCCGCCAGCCGATACGCAGCGGCAACCCCAGGCGCCAGGCCCCGCGCTACGCGCCCGGTGGCCAGAGCACGCAGATGATCGTCGGCGCGGACGCCACCGACGACCGCACGATTCTGCAGTCCGCCCAGCACCTCTATCGGGATTTTCGTCTCAAGCGCGTCTATTACTCCGCGTTCAGCCCGATTCCCGAGCGCCCGGCCGGACTGCCCCAGGCCGCACCGCCGCTGCTGCGCGAACATCGGCTGTATCAAGCCGACTTTCTGATCCGCAGCTATGGTTTTCAGGCCGAAGAGTTATTGAATGCGCCGGGAAACCTGGATCTGGAGATCGACCCCAAGCTGGCCTGGGCACTGGCTCATCGCGATGATTTTCCGGTCGACCTCAACCGCGCCGAACCGGCGATGATCGCCCGCGTCCCCGGCATCGGTTTGCGCAGCGTACAACGGCTGGTCGATCTGCGACGCCTGCGTCGCATCCGCTATCAGGATCTGGTGTCGCTGCGCTGTCGCCTGGACACTTTGCGCCCGTTCGTCGTCACTCAGGACTACCGCCCCACCGATGCCCATCAGGACAGCGTCCGCCTGCGCCAGAACCTGACCGCGCCCCAGCCTGCCCAGATGGCACTGTGGTAGTCGTTAATTGAGTCATCGAATATCAAAAGATAGCCGAAAGTCCGCAAGGAATTCGCCATGAACCCAATTCCTGTTCGTCCGACACAACATATCGCCCACGCCCGCGATTTCGACGAATGGCGCACTCAGGCGCGTCAGCTGCTTCAAGCGGACATCCCGCCGGCGAGCGTGACCTGGCAGGATGGTGAAGATAGCCATGCCGATCTGTTCGCTACGCCTTCGTCATCGGCGCAGCCGCCGCCAGCTCAAGGCTCGTCTTCGCCGATCCGAATCGGCCGAGATCAGTTGACCCTGCTGCGAAACGCCGCGCGCTATCGCACTGGCGGTGTTGACCAAGGCGCCGATCAGCCGCGCTGGCCACTGCTGTATCAGGTTCTGTGGCGATTGACGCGAGGCGATGCCACGGCGACGCATCCCGCCGACGCGGACGGCCGCGTTCTGCATCAACGCTGGCATGCGGTGAAGCGTGAAGCGCACCACATGCACGCCTTTCTGCGATTCCATCGACGTGATGACGCGCTGGGTGAGCGCTATATCGCCTGGTTCGAGCCTGCGCATGACGTGCTCGATCTGGGCGCGGAGCACTTCGCCGATCGCATGGGCGGCTCGCGCTGGATCATCGCCACGCCCGAAGGCGGCGTGAGCTGGAATGGCTCGGCGCTCGATTATCGCCACCCCTGTCCCGATAGCTGGAAAGCGGAGGCGCGGGCGGCGACCAATCGGTCCATGCCGACGATGATCACGCGCTCTGGCGAACCTATTTCGTCAACACCTTCAACCCGGCCCGGCTCAATCACAAGGTGATGACCCAGCACATGCCGCAGCGCTTCTGGCGCCATCTCAGCGAAGGCGATCTGATCCCGGCGATGGAGGCCAAGGCTCGCCATGGCGGCCAACGTCTGGCCCAGGAAACGAGCGTGGGGCAGCGCAAGGGCAAGGCGCTGCCATCCGGCAGGGCTGCGCTTCCCAGGGGGCCATCAGGCGAGAAGTAGTCGAACGAACCGGCGTCTTTCATGGCGCATCGATTCGCGCCACCGCATCCCGGCTGGCCAGCTCGCGCTCGTCGCCGGTCAATTCGCGGAGCTGGCCGTCGCGCATCTCCAGCAACCGATCGGCATGAGTGAAATAGTGATCGTCGTGACTGATCGCGAAAACCGTGATGCCGAGTTCGCGGAAGCGCGGCATCAGTTCGCGATAGAAGGTTCGACGGAACTGCGGATCCTGATCCGCGGCCCACTCGTCCAGCAGCAGAATCTGACGCTGCTCGACCAGCGCCATCAGTAGCGCCAGACGCTTGCGCTGGCCCTGGGAAAGTTCGGTATCGAGCACCTTGCCCTCATCGAGCTGCAGCTTTCTGGCCAGTTCCAGCGTCTGTAGCCAGTTGTCCAGCAGCGCGGGATCGGCCTCGCCACCGCGCGGGCCCATCAGTCGATCGAACTGATGAAAATCGGTATAGACCGCCGAGAACCGTTGCCGGTAACGATGCCAATCCGCCTCGCCGATGACGTCGTCGTCGATGCGGATCTCTCCGGCGTGGGGTCGATAGAGTCCGGTCAGAAGCTTGGCCAGCGTCGATTTTCCGCTGCCGTTACCGCCGATCAGGTAGACCTGTTCGCCACGCTCCAGACGCAGGTTGAGAGGGCCGACCGAAAACCCTTCTCGCCCCGCCTTGGCCGGATAGCGATAGGTGATATCGCGCATCTCCAGCGACCGCCACTCGCTGTGCGTTTTGACCAGATCGAAATCGGCGTGATATTCCGCCAACGACAGTTCCCGCAGCTTGTCGAACGAGACCTGAGCGGTGATCAACGTAGGGGTCGCGCCGACGGCCTGGATCAACGGTGAGCGCAGAAACAGCAGCGTCAGCGAGAACGTCGCCGCCACCGCCGTATTCGACCAGCCCAGGCCGTTGGCGAGGAAAAACACCACGCCGATGGCGCCCAACATCATGATGTTGGTCCAGTTGCCCGCGCTCAGGTGATAGGTGTCGGCGCGAATGATGTGATCACGATAGGTTCGCGCGTCGGCATCGTAGACCTCCTCCAGCAGGTGCCGGGCGCGATCGCGATTGAGCGCCAGCTCCTTGCGTCCGTGGAGGATCGTCTCGTAGTCCTGGTAGAGCCGACTATCGGTGGCGCGGGTAATTCGGATGTGGTGATAGACCTTCGACACCAGCCACCAGCCGATCAGCATGGTCACGGCGACCCAGATCGCCGTGACCATCAGCAGCGGCGGCGAGAGCCAGAATAGATACGCCACGGAAGCCAGCGTGATCACGACGCCCTGAACCAGTTCCGGCAGACGCACGAAGGCGATGGTGACATTGCGAATATCGCTGGAAAGACACGACAGCAAGTGCGCACTGCCGAGCTGCTCGAGACGTTCGATATCGGTGTCGAGAATGCGCTTGATCAAGCGGCCGCGCAGTTGATAGACGAAGTGATGGCCTAGCGTCGTCAGTGCCAGCTGGGAGCCCAACGTCACCGCCAGCAACAGCGCGACCAATGCAATGAATGGCACCAGCGCGGTCATGGCACTAATTTCACCGCCGCCCGTGTCGGGCACGATCAGGTAGTGATTGATGAAGGCGATGACGCCGATCCCCAGCGCCGCGCTCAGTAGACTGAGCAGCATGACGCCGATGAACGGCCAGCGATAATGACGAAAGACGACGCGCAGTAGTTCCATTCGGTTTCCGTAGCCGGCGATTGGGTTCGCTCGTGGCGGCGCGAACGACTCATCGACACTGCCTGTCGCAGCGGTGAGTCAGTCGGAAGCGCCTTTGCCAGACGTCGAACGAGAGGGGCGGCGCCGTGTGATCGACGGCTGGCCGCAGGTGCGAATGATTCTGATCTTCACTGACGAAGTCAAGCCGCGTCGAGGTTCATATCCTGGCTAGGTGCTCTGCCTATGTACTTTGTCTGAGTGCTCTGTCTGAGTGTCCTGTCTAGCTCAGTCAGGCGATCGCTCAATCATCGCTATCGGAAAACATCATCTGGATTCGCGAGCGCAGCCAGCGCTCGGCAGGGTCATTGTCGTAGACGCTCTGCCACACCATGCTCAGCGGCGATGGCGCCCGCGCCAGCGGCATCTCGTCCACCCGCAGTCCGCCTTGAGCCGCCAGCACGTCAGCGGCGTAATCCGGTACCGTGGCGACCATGTCGGTATCGCGCAACAGTGATGCGAGGCTATTGAACTGCGGGACGGCGAGCACGATACGACGTTTGCGGTCTTTTTCGGCGAGCAGCTCATCGACATAGCCGTCGAGGTTGCCATCGAACGACACCAGCACATGCGGCCGCTCGCAGTAGTCGTCCAGGGTCAGCGCCCCCGGACGGCTGTCTGCGCGCAACACCTTGCTGCGGCTGTGACGCAGAATCTTCTGCTTCGCATTGGCCGGCAACTCCCGCGCATAACCAGCGGCCACAGTGACTTCGCCGGTGTTGAGCAACTCCGGCATCAAATGGAAATCGGCGCGCCGGACCACCAGCACGATCCCCGGCGCTTCGGTACGCAGCCGCTTGAGCAGCGCCGGCAACAAGGCAAACTCGACATCATCGGTGAGTCCGACTCGAAACACGGCCTCGCTGGTCGCCGGGTCGAAGTCGCTGGTCCGACTGAGCACGCTGGAGATAGCATCGAGCGCGGGTTGCAGCTGTTCGTAGATCTGCTGCGCGCGGGCGGTCGGTACCATCTGGCGTCCGGTACGCACCAGCAATGGATCGCCGAAGACGTCCCTGAGCCTCGCCAATGCCGCACTGGTCGCTGGCTGACCGATGAATAGTCTTTCCGCGGCTCGCGAGACGCTGCGCTCCTGCATCAGGGTCTCGAACACGACCAGCAGTTTGAAATCAACCCCACGCAGGTCACTACGATTCATGCATGCCCTCCATTTCGGCGAGTGGCGATGGCCACTCGTCCCCCTCTTAATTCAGCAACCCGACAAGCCGGCAACCGTTTTGGCAGCCTCCGTATCGATAAGGGTTATAACCAGTATCGATCTCCGGGCATAGTGTTCGCTGGCCATCGTCGATAGAGTCGAGGTCAAGCCCTGGAAACATTGAGGTGCACAATGTCACGTACGATACAATTTCAGCAGTTCGGCGATGCCGACGTACTGGAAATCATTGAGCGCGACGATCCGCAACCCGCCGCCGGCGAAGTGCTGGTCGAGGCAGAGGCACTCGGCATCAACTGGTACGATATTCTTTGGCGACGCAATATGGCACCCACCGAAACCCGACTGCCAGCCGGCTCGGGCAACGAAATGGCCGGCACGATCATTGCCGTTGGCCCGGGTGTGACCACCTTTTCGCCGGGGGACCGTGTCGCTTCGATTCCCGCTTTCGATCCCAATCAGTATACGGCACACGCCGAGCGCGTGCTGCTGCCGGCCGAAGCTCTCATCGCCTACCCGTCCTGCCTGACGCCGGCCGAGGCCAGCGTCCACTATGTTCCATCACTGGTCAGTTGGCTTGGATTTCGCGAGATCGCCGACCTCCAACCTGGCGAGACGGTGCTGGTCACGGGTGCCTGTCATATCGGCGGTCCCTACGCGGTGCAGATTGCCCATGCGCTGGGCGCCCGGGTCATTGCCGCGACACCGCACGAATCAGCCGTCGAGTACTTGAAGTCACTGGGTGCCGCGGCGGTCATCCACACCGAAAGCCAGGATCTGGTCTCCCGAATCGATAAGCTGACTGATCATCATGGCGTCGATGTCGTGCTGGATGCGTTGGGCGGGCCGCAGATGAACCTGCTGGGCGATGTGCTGGCACCTCGCGGCCGTTTGATTCTCTATGGCTTGATGGGAGGTAATCAGACCACGTTCCCGGCTCAGGCAGCGTTTCGCAAGAACATCCAGTTTCATGTGCATAGCCTTTCCAACTTCAGCGGCAAGCCCGAACTGGGGATACCCCAGAATCGCGCGGCGCTGGATCGCGCCATCGCCGACATCAATAGAATGACGCGCGCCGGCGAACTCAAGCCGCAGATCGACTACCGTTTTTCGTTTGCGAAGATCGGCGAAGCGCACCGCTATCTGGAAACCTGCGCCAACCACCATGGCCGTATCGTGGTGGAAATGACCTGAGCGATACCTGATCGACGATCCGATCCGTGAACCGGATCGGCAATCGCGCATTGCTATCCGGCTGATGGATTGACGACAATACGACCTTCCGCTTTTATCGCCCTTTCTCTTCCATCGCCTTTGGGTTCAAGGACTCGCCATGCTTGCTCAACTGTTTGCGGTCATGGCGCCAGTCCTGGTTGGTGCGAGCATCGGGTTTGGCTGGATTCGGCTGGGATTCAATTACCCCACCGAATTTGTCACCAGGCTGGTGTTCAACATTGGTACGCCGGCACTGGTACTGGCCTCTCTCGCCAATGCTGAAGTCGACCCTCATACCTTCGGCCGTACGCTGGCCACGACTTTCGGGGTGCTCGCGGGCATGGCGCTGGCGAGCTTCGGCGTCGCCAGACTACTAGGCAAACCGTGGCAGGTCATCATCTCACCGATGATGTATCCCAACACGGGCAACATGGGGCTTCCGGTCTCGCTTTATGCCTTTGGTAATGAAGGGTTCACCTTTGCCATGACGGCCTGGGTCGCCAATGCGCTGATCCAGTTCACTGTCGGCATGATGATGGCGACGCGCGGCAATCCCTGGAAGGCACTGGTACGCAATCCCACCCTGTACAGCATTGCCATTTCAATGACGTTGCTGTTGTCCGGGATTCATCTACCAATGTGGCTCGGTAATACCGTGCATCTGCTGTCCGGCCTGACGATTCCGCTGATGCTGATCACACTGGGGGTTTCTCTGGCCAGCATCCAGGCGCGCAATCTCTTATCCGGCTTTCTGTTCACGCTGTGCCGCGTTCCTATCGCACTGGGACTCTCTCTTGGCATCGCTTTGTGGTTCGGGTTGCCACCGGTAGCGGCCAGCGCAGTGGCACTGCAGATGAGCATGCCGGTTGCCGTCTATAACTATCTCTTCGCTCAGCGCTCACGCCGTGAACCCGAATATGTCGCCAGTCTGGTCTTCTGCTCGACGCTGCTGGCCTTTATCTATCTGCCAATTGAACTGGCCTTCATGCTGTAGTGGATCGTGGCGCCGACTTGCAAAAGTGACGCAGACAACTACATTGCAGAGTGTAATCTCTAGTAATTATCGGGATTGCAGAGAGTTGTAAGTCAAAGAAGCCGCAAGGCAAGGAGATTTCGATGCAAAACCTGTCATGGAAGCAGACACTCGGCGTGGCCACGCTGGCAGCCAGCAGCATAATGCTGTCCCAGGTCGCTATGGCCCAGGATAACCAGAATTCGCAGAGCCCCCAGGGTCTCTACTCCGCCGATGAACTGATGGATGCAGATGTCTACCTCTCCAGCCAACCGGATGATGACATCGGTGATGTCGAAGATATTCTGTTAGGCGAAGACATGAGCGTTCAAGCGCTGGTGGTCGAAGCCGGTGGGGTTCTCGATATGGGCGATAAGGGTTTCGTGGTCAAGAAAGGCGATTTCACAGTCGAAACCAACCAGAACGACAACCTCGATGATCTCGAATATCGTGTCGTGTCGACCTGATAAAGACGAGCTCAAACAGCGGCCAGAGTACGACAATGACTGGTGGAACCACGCCAAGAAGCAAGCCGGTGACGCATGGAAAAACACCAAGCAAGGTGCTTCCAGCGCATGGCACGATACCAAGGCCGCGACATCCAATCTCCTGGATGATGCCAGCGACGCGATCGATAACAACTGATCACGTAGTGCATTAAAAAGTGCATTGAAATAGTGCATTGAAATGCTGGTATAAAAAATCCCGCCGACGGCTAATGGTCATCGGCGGGATTTTTGATTTGACCCGAGCATTTCGGGCCTATTGAGGCTTACTTGTCCTGAGCCATGCCCTGAACACGCTTCATTAACTGAGGGTCCTGTTGAATGGCTTGACCAATGGAATTGAATTTCTCGACATCCATACCGCTATCCTTGACCGCCGCGACCATCTCATCGTTGGCTTTCTGGCGAATCTTCTGCTGATCGCCTTCGCCGGAAGCATTCTGCAGCTTTTCAGTGTAATCCTGGGAAATAGAAGCGATGTCCTGAGAGGCATTGGCGAACTGCTGCAACTCGTTGTCAGAAAAGTCCTTGGCAGGTGCCTGAGACTGAGACTGAGACTGAGACTGCGGAGCACTGTTCGCGTTGTCCTGTGCCATGGCGACGGTGCTTGCCATACCTGTTGTCATCAGAGTTGCCGCGATGATCGCAGTGATCCTTTGCATGAATACCTCCAGAAGTTCTCGTTTATGCGTGTGCCTACCTGTGATGCCCCATGGCGCGGGGAGTTCCTGAAAAAATGTATCTTTATGTAATTTTATATACAAAAAGAAACTCTCTTGATCAAAGCGTGCCTGCAAATCATTTAAAGGCGCTTACCCCAGCCAGTCGATGATCGATCTTATGCCGAGACGTACCCGCTCCAGCGCCGGTAGCGC
>JGI24517J20059_1001035_pt1 | contig 10267 bp, 8 predicted proteins | sample LinPmetageLP41_FD_20059 | JGI IMG/M metagenome (IMG submission 20059) | reverse complement strand
ACTTTACATCATCTGAAAGAATATGTACTGTATTTTCATACAGTATATGGAGGTTTAAATATGGAAGTTAAACAAACCGAATCCGTACTTGAGAATACAATGGCATTCGATCATGGCGTAACACTACCTAGCAAGTTAACACTTGAATCTGTGATTCGCTATCGAGCTGCTGTCGCAATTGAGTGGATCAAAGAAGATATCAGGCGTGGCATCCAAGCCGAAACCATCATCACCTTTTCAGAGTTACATAATGCTGTTGATGCCAATATGTACCTGATAGATGAATCGCATCGTTTGCCGAAGGCTGGCTCATTCTATGAATGGTCTGAGCTTAATGTTCAAGGTGTGTGCGATCAATTCAATCGAGTAATGAACATTGTTAATGATTGGTTGGCAACGCGTCAGCATGTATAGAGCTGACGGTCGCAAAAAAGTCATGACATATTACAGGGCACTAATTACCCTTTTTTCCTTCGTCTGACTGACTGTTTTTCAGCAAACTCTAGTGTTTTAATCAGCTCAGAAGCAACAGCTCTGATTACATTTACACATACTGAATTACCAAATTGTTTGTAGATTTGTCCTTGCGATACAGAGTCTACAATAAAATCCTCAGGGAAACCTTGTAGCCTAGCACATTCTCTCGGAGTAAGTTTTCTTGGATTTTTACCAAGGTGACTTTGCTCAATAAGAATTTCGGATCCATCTTTATAATATCGAGCACTAATCGTGTTCGTATACTCGCTATCTTTATTATAAAGAGAATAGCCAAAGCCATTACCTTTTGTTTTATGTTGCGCCTTACGCTTCTTGTGCCCAGCCCAAAGTTTGTCTGAAATTGTGTATTTATCTTTGCCTTGTTTTAATGCTTCTAATGCTAATTCTTCATCTGATTGTAGAATGTCGCCAACCAAAGTCGGAATTTTGGATGGTTCTGGCCAGCTAAAGATATCGTCAAAGTCTACATTAGGAAATTGATCTCGATCAAATCCGATAATGAATATGCGTTCGCGGTTTTGAGGTATACCAAAATCTGCCGCTCTTAGTACTTTGTGAGCGACCCAATAATTTAACCTTTGTGAAAGTGCATTGCGTGACTCTTCACTCATTGGGATTCCTTCCGGAACCTCTTGCTGATGCGTACCCTGCAAGATATCGGTAATCGTTTTTAACGTTTGGCCTTTATCATGCCCTTGTAACTGTTTTACATTTTCCAACAAAAAAGCTTTTGGACGCTTCTCAACGAGAATCCGCTGTATCTCAAAAAACATTGTCCCACGAGTATCGCTAAATCCCTGTTTCAATCCGGCTTGAGAGAAAGACTGACACGGGAAGCCACCTAATAAGACATCATGTGAGGGGATGTCAGACGCATGTATTTGTGTAATGTCACCGTTGGGCATTTCGCCATAGTTTGCAAGATATGTTTTTTGAGCGAATTTATCCCACTCAGAAGTAAAAACACAGCGTCCACCTAGCTGCTGAAATGGTAACCGGATACCTCCAATGCCAGCAAAAAGATCAATAAAGCTGAATTGACTGTTTTGGTTTGCTTCATGCCTAAAAGGGGCATTATCTAGGGTTTCTTTCAACATCTTCTCAATGGCATGAATGTCTTGCCATTTCTTCGGGCTAGGTTTGTGTTCACCATCCTCCCAGCCTCGTATAGTTCTTTCGCCCATGGTCCCCAGACCTAACAAATTTGCTAGCTCCGTTCTTCCCAAACCAAGGTTTTTACGTAAATCTCTGATATATTCAGATTCAAATTTCATCAATTTAGCCATGGCGATTCACTTATCCGGTTTTTAACCGGGATAGTATCACTGTATAAATGAACAGGCAATAAAAAGGAGCTTTTGTGTTGGTTGATATAGAAAAATTAATATCAGGGTGTCGCCAAAAGTACGATCAACTTCCATATACTGGGGATGTGAAGCTGTCAAAGGAGGTCGCGAAACTACTTGAGGCGGAACTCCGAACTGCTGATAGCAATTCTAGTGTTGTTGTATACCCGTTCTCCATACGTTTCAGTACGAAAGTAGGTCATAAGGCCGATTTACCCTCTTCTAGCTTATGGTATGGGTACTCATTTTGGGAGTTAGCTAATGCCCTTAATTCCTACGATACTCGCATGGAACAGATTCGGACGATCTTGACCGATGAATATGGGATTACTAAACAAGATTTAAAAGCATACTTAAAACACTTTCCATCTCACGATATCTTCAGCCCGAATCGTAAAATTGGTGAAGCTATCAATGAAGTCTTGACCGAAAGGTTCGGCAAAGAAGATAACCTTCTCTTTATGCGCTTTTTTACAGAACGTGCTTGGTGGTTTAAACAGATTAGTGGCTCCGATCAAACGTCAGGAAAAACCCTAGATAGAGGTGATGTCTATCGATCCTGCCTAGTTTTAGCTGCAAGGGTTATTGTTGCTAACTCAGACAAAATACCTAATATCATTTATGCCTTTGCCAAATCACCTGAACTACGTTTTGCTTTTGATAAACTTAATAAAAAACCTCAAGAATACGATGGTGAAGGTATTCTTAATATTAAAGATAGTTCGTTGGCTTCCTATAAAATAGAATGCAATGGCGCCAAAAATATTATTTATTATGGGGCTCCGGGAACAGGTAAGAGTTTTTCAATATCCCAAGAAATTTCTGAAAGTAATTCTATAAGAACTGTTTTCCATCCAGATACACAATATAGTGATTTTGTCGGCTGCCTAAAACCTTTGATGCAAGACAATGGAAACGTAGGCTATGGCTTTCGTGCAGGACCATTTACAGAAGCTGTTATTAAAGCAGTAAATCAACCAGATCAAATGTTCAGTTTGGTAATTGAAGAAATCAACCGAGCAGCAGCGGCGGCCGTTTTTGGCGAAGTATTTCAACTTCTAGATCGAGATGGCGATGGAAGTAGCAGTTATCCGATCAACATATCAGATCCCGATATGTTGGGTTATCTAAATAGTAAAACCAACAATGCATTCGTCGACGGCAAACTAAAAATACCTTCAAACCTCTCCTTATTAGCCACTATGAATAGTAGTGACCAAGCTGTAATGCCTTTAGATACCGCATTTAAACGTCGATGGGAATTCAAATATTTACCGATTGATTACAGTAAAGCATCAAAAGGGGTTTTAAATATTCCTATCTCTAATGGAAAGAATATTCATGTCGCATGGGCTGATTTTGCGCGAATTATTAATGATCAATTGGCAGATCAGCGAATACCAGAAGATCGATTATTAGGGCATCGTTTTATTTCTGATATAGAACTAACGAAAAATGTGGATGATGTTCTAAAAGGTAAACTATTTATGTACCTTTGGGATGATGTTTTGCGTCATGGTAGGCAAGGTATTATTTTCAAAGACACACTAGAATCTAGTCCACTTTCTACTTTTGGCCAGTTAGCCAGTGCATTTGAACGTGGTGTGGCAGTATTCAATTATGCTGTAGAGACTGAATTAGAAAATTGTAAAATCACTGATGACAACAGTGAAGAAGAGAGTGCTAATGACTAGTCATCTTCATTTTTATACAGACAGAGCATTGGTTGATAGTTTACCAAGTGATCTTTCTGACGAAATGAAGTCTCACTACCTTATTAGAAGAGATGACCAAAGAGTATCTTTTTCAGGGATGATTATGACAGGTGATGGGATTAGTATTTTTTTGCCAAGAAATAGCCCAATCCCTCAAGCAAACTCGGTGACGGGTTACCGCTATGCCTCTTTATTAATGAAAGGTTTGAAACGTTATACCCGTGATAAAGCTTTAAATAAAATTGACAGTGATGGTGATGGCTCTATCGGAGGAGCTAAGCTAGCAGTAATAGTGGATCTCTTAGAAGACTACTGTACCTATGGAATTTATACCCGCAGGCTTCGAGAAAAAGTAACGAATATGGGGAAGCCAGATTGGCGACAAACCATTGCATCTCAAGCTGCACTCATAGGCGCATCAGGGCCAATCTATTTGAACGTATGCGGATCACGATATCGAAGCTTCTCAAATTGCGAAGTTGCGAAAATCCACGCCTTTGTAGTTAGAGAATTGGATGAAACCTACAGTTGGATTATTACTGGCTCTGACATATCTATTTCTGATGCCGCTGCAATTATCCCACCTCCAGTTCAAGATAATAACTTGATGATTAGGGCTTTAGAAAACGAGTTATCTCTAGTCTATTCAGACCGAGAAATACGCCTAATCAATTTGTTAATTGATTATATTCGCAATACTAGAGGGCATAACTCTTCTTCGGAAGTAATAGGTTTAAGTCACTTTCATACAATGTGGGAGAGAATGGTCCACAGTACGTTAAAGTCGGTAGTACATGTTAATAATCAACTATCCATTCCTACCTATCGTTTTAAAGATGAAACTCTTCATCCTGCGCCTACGAAAGGGCAACGTACCGATACTGTGATACATAACGAAAGCACCAACCGATACGTCGTGATTGACGCTAAATACTATGGAGCCAAAGATTTGAGTTCTGCTCCTGGTTGGAGTGATATTGTGAAACAATTTTTTTATGCCAAAGCTCTTAAGATTTTTACCGAAGGCGCTGAGGTGGACAATGTCTTTGTTTTCCCTGGTGATGGGCCCCTTAAGTCCGTTCATATGCAAAATAGGCAATCAATGGAAACTCAAGATGACAAATATCCACCTATAAAGTGTTTTTACATACAGCCCATGGATTTGCTTGAATATTATGTTTCAGGACGAAAACATAAAGATTTTAGTAACAGGCTAATGAGTAGTGAAGGTAGTGCTTGAGGACTCAGACTGTGTCGAAAATTTTGCCTTTTCTATAAATTCACTTCCCAATACAAAACGACCCAAAAATCTCGCCCAGCAAATCATCTGCGGTAAACGCGCCGGTAATTTCGTTCAATGCTTGTTGCGCCATGCGCAAGTCTTCAGCCAGCAGCTCACCTGCGCCCATACCATCCAGTTGCTGGCGGCCAAAGGCGACGGCGTCGTTGGCGCGGTTGAGAGCATCGATATGACGGCGGCGAGCGAGAAAGCCACCTTCGTTGGCGGCGTTATAGCCCATGATGTCTTTTAGATGTTCGCGCAGTACATCAACACCGGCATTTTGTTTCGCTGACAAAGTAATGGTGGGATAGCGCTTATGTATATCTAAACCGATTACCTCTGTGGATAAGTCTGCTTTGTTACGAATCACAGTTATGCGTTTTGACTGCAAAAAATCGTCTGCTTGCTCTTTTAAGCCTCTTTCGTCGTATAAAGCGTGCAGTAATTTCTCCGGATCTGTCTCTGTTGTGGTGCTATCCACCATTAAAAGTACGCGATCGGCTTTGCTAATTTCATCCCAGGCGCGCTGAATCCCTATTTTTTCGACTTCATCAGGGGCATCACGCAAGCCAGCAGTGTCGATAATGTGCAGCGGCATGCCGTCGATGTGGATATGTTCTTTCAGTACATCACGAGTCGTGCCAGCAATATCGGTGACAATAGCGCGCTCTTGGCCCGCCAACGCATTCAGTAGCGACGACTTACCCGCGTTAGGGCGTCCAGCAATCACTACGTTCATACCCTCACGTAAAATCGCACCTTGGTTAGCTTCGCGCATAACGGCGGCAAGTTCAGCTTCTACTTCGGCCAGCATAGCGCTGACTTTACCGTCGCTTAGGAAGTCGATTTCTTCTTCCGGAAAGTCGATAGCGGCTTCAACGTAGATGCGCAATTGAATCAGCTGATCGAGCAGGCTATGCACTCGTTTGGAGAATTCACCTTGCAGCGAGCGCAGCGCGCAACGTGCCGCTTGTTCAGAAGCGGAATCAATTAAGTCGGCGATGGCTTCTGCTTGAGCTAAGTCCATTTTGTCGTTTAAGAAGGCGCGTTCGGAGAATTCACCTGGACGCGCCAAACGACAACCTTGCGCTATCACTTCTTTCAATAAAATATCCAATACCACTGGGCCGCCATGGCCTTGCAGCTCAAGTACGTCTTCACCAGTAAAGGAATTGGGATTCGGAAAGAAGAGGGCGATGCCCTCGTCGAGTACGCTGCCATCTTGTGCTTTAAACGGCCCATAGTGGGCGTAGCGCGGTTTCGGTAGATGTCCGAGCACTGCCAGTGCCACCGCCTGCGCCTTGTCGCCTGATACACGAATAATGCCGACGCCACCACGACCGGGAGCAGTCGCTACTGCAGCAATGGTATCTTGGTGGACGGCGTTGGTCATATCGGTACCTTAAAAACAGAAGTCGTAAAGCGGCATTGTACATGAGGCCGACGAACAGCCATAAAAAAGGACGCCGAAGCGCCCTTTTCATTTTCTCATCAGCACTCAGTGCTTACGAATTTTCTATCTGTTTAGTAATCACATACTGCTGAGCAATCGACAGCACGTTGTTCACTACCCAGTACAGTACTAGACCAGCAGGGAACCACAGGAAAAATACGGTGAAAATTACCGGCATAAACTGCATAACGCGCGCTTGCATTGGATCTGGCGGCGTTGGGTTAAGCTTCATTTGAATAAACATCGAAGCACCCATGATCAACGGCAGGATGAAATACGGATCCATCACTGACATATCACGAATCCACAAGAAGAACGGCGCTTGACGCAGTTCAACGGATTCCATTAATACCCAATACAAAGAAATAAACACTGGCATCTGCACCAAAATTGGCAAACAGCCACCCAGTGGATTGATCTTCTCTTCTTTATACAGCTTCATCATTTCTTGACCAAGCTTCTCACGGTTATCGCCGAATTTTTCTTTGATTTCGGCCATCTTCGGAGCGACTTTACGCATATTCGCCATTGAGCGGTAGCTGGTCGCCGATAGCTTAAAGAAGGCCGCTTTAATAACCACGGTCAGCAAGATAATAGCCACACCCCAGTTACCTACGAAGCCATGAATAAACTCAAGCAACCAGAACAAAGGCTGAGCGATAAACCACAAAATACCGTAATCAACGGTTAAATTTAGATTAGATGCAATGCCTTCTAAACGTTCTTGGTCTTTAGGGCCAACATACAACTGAGCACCAATATTGCCAGTTTCACCAGCTGCAATACTCATTGGCGCATCGTAGAAACCAAATACGTAGTTACCTTTAACAAAACGGCCGTTGTAGGTGTGTTGAGTTTCTTGCGATGGAACCCACGCAGATAGGAAGTAGTGTTGAAGAATCGCTGCCCAACCGCCATCTTCAACCGATTTATAGGCTTCATCTTCTAAATCACTAAAGCTGATTTTCTTATAACGATCTTCTTTCGTCGTTAACGCTGCACCCAGATACGCTTGCATACCCATAGCTGAAGAAGCAGATGGATCGCTAGAACCATCTCGCTTTAACTGAGCATAAAACGCACCCTGCCATTCGCTATCTGAAGTGTTGGTAATGCGGTAGTTCATATCCATTAGATAATCGCCACGACGGAAGGTATAAATCTTCTCAATCTTAGCTTTATCACTAACATGAGTTAGAACAACGGTAATCACTTGCTGATCATCAGACAAAGTATAGGTAGTTTGGGCAGCGCTATATAACGCAGGACCTGCCTTATCAATACCGTCTTTGCCGACTAAACCACTCTGCGCAACATAAGTGCGACGCTGGTTTTTCTCTAGCAATACGAAGGGTACGTCTTGTTGATCAATCGACAGTGGGTAAGCCGGCAATAACACCTCGGTTACTTCACCACCGCGTGGATCAATTTTGACTTGTAGAACATCGGTAGTCACCGTAATCAGCTCACCGGTTGGTTCAGCTGATACAGAAACATCTGTTACGGGTGCATCAACAATCGGTTGATCGCCTGTACCTACAACGGGTGTTTCATAAACGTCCGTGGTTTGTGGAGCATCCGATGCTTGTGTAACTTCTGCGCTAGCAATCGGCGCGTTATTTAGGTTTTTCTGTCCATAATCCTGATTCCAGGTATAAATCAGAAAGTAAGTACTAACGGCCAGGCCAATAAATATGGCCAATCTGCGGATATCCATGATCAGGGTTTCCGTTGACAACAAGTAGGTGAATGGGTGGGTAAATCGGGGACGGGATCAACACCATGGGAACCCCAGGGATGACACCGACCTATCCGTTTCGCGGCAAGCATACCACCACGAAGCGCTCCATACCGCTGAATTGCTTCGGCAGCGTAAGAAGAACACGTAGGATAATAGCGACAACGGCTGGGGAAAAGAGGACTGATGGCATAGCGATAGACAGCTATCAAAGACAGCAAGACCTTAGCGCCCGGTTTGACGCCGCTTGTTGCGGTTTCCGTTTGCTTGTCGGCCATGAGGTTGCTTCAGTCTGAACCAGAGGGCGTCGATCATCTCACGAATTTGCTGGTTGTCCAGTCCGGTAATACCAGATCGGGCAAGAATAACCAGATCAAGCGCCGCAATATCGTGCTGGTGAGCACGAAATGACTCGCGGATAAGCCGTTTGACACGATTACGGTCTACAGCTCGCTTAATCTGTTTTTTCGCCAGCACGAATCCGATTCGTGGCTGATCTTGCTCATTAGGAGCGGCTAACACCAAGAGGTCAGCCGTACTCCCACGCAACGCTGTGTTGTCAAAGACTCGCTTAAACTCAGCAGGTTTTAACAATCGCGATTGACGGCGAAATGCTAAATCCGGCATGCACAGACGTTCGATGGGATTCAACGAACAATTATGCTGTCAGGCTATGACGGCCTTTTGCACGACGACGAGCCAAAACTAATCGGCCGTTTTTAGTAGCCATACGAGCACGAAAACCGTGAGTACGCTTACGTTTTAATACGCTTGGTTGGAAAGTACGTTTCATAACACTGTCACCCGTTAAGTGAAAAGGGTCTAATTTTTAAGGGCGGCAATTGTATGAAAATCAAAGGGTAATAGCAATGGCTAATTTCTATTCAATTTTGCTGACCGTAATTTTGAATTTTGTTTACTAAAGAATATGTATGAAATGATGTTTAAAGAAAGAGGAGATAGTTTGTATTTATTATTCTTATAGAGCTACTTTTCTGTGAATAACTAATAATTTTCTATATAAATCAATAAGATACAGAAATGATAAGTTCGGTACTACATGCGTTTAACGTATGTACGAGCTGGGTAAAAGCGGTGTACAGAATGCTAGTTTATGCACAAGGTGAATTCTTGCTAGAAATTCTCACGATTCTGTACCCAAGTTCGTCCCCCAGTTGTCAGGTCTGTTATCCACAGGGCCATTTCTTTCTTAATAATAGCGGTAATAGCTGTGGATAACCCGCCGCCTCTTGGGTAGAATGGCTGGCTCGATTGAAATCTTTGATGACGCTAGTAACAGGGGTAACCGTGACGGGTTTGTGGCAAGACTGCCTTGGGCATTTACAGCATGAGTTGCCTGCGCAGCAATACAACACATGGATCAGACCTTTGATCGCGAGTACGGAAAACGGTCAGTTAGTTCTGAGCGCCCCTAATCGCTTTGTCAAAGATTGGGTTAAAGACAAGTATCTGCAGCGTATTCAAGAAATCTTATCCGAACTTAACGGCGGTCGTATCACTCATGTCGATGTGACTGCTGGTGAGTCGCGCCCTATGTTTAGTCCTCAGGCTGCGCCAAGACCAGAACCACGGCCTGCGGCGTCGTCGGTTGAAGGGTTTGCTTTTGCTGCGCCTCGAGTGGAAGCTGAAGAACCAACCAGCACTTTTTCACCGATTGCATCTTCACCGTTAAAAGAATCACCTTCTACTAATAACAACAATGAGTTTGGACGTCAGTCTTCTTCTAATCTCATTTTGCCTGGTCAGGCTTCTTTTAATACTGATCCTATGCCGTCGGCTCCGGTTTCTAATAAACCGAAACGTAATGTGCAGGTTGAAGGTGGTATTCAGCATCAGAGTTTCTTGAATTCGACATTTACCTTTAAAACCTTTGTTGAAGGTAAATCAAACCAGCTAGCGCATGCCGCAGCTAAGCAGATTGCTGAAAATGCCGGTGGTTCTTACAACCCTCTATTTATATATGGTGGTGTTGGTTTAGGTAAAACCCACTTAATGCATGCGGTAGGTAATCATCTGCAAAGTAAAAATCCGAATGCAAAAGTACTTTATGTGCATTCAGAACGCTTTGTGCAAGACATGGTAAAAGCATTACAGCTAAATGCGATTAACGAATTTAAGCGCTTTTATCGTGGTTTAGATGCTTTATTAATTGACGATATTCAATTTTTTGCGGGCAAAGAACGTTCGCAAGAAGAGTTTTTCCATACCTTTAAC
>JGI24517J20059_1001032_pt1 | contig 10300 bp, 6 predicted proteins | sample LinPmetageLP41_FD_20059 | JGI IMG/M metagenome (IMG submission 20059) | reverse complement strand
CGAAGCGATCGTCAGCATGGTCGGGCTGGGTTTCGGGGTCGGCATCGTGCCGCGCATCGTGCTCGACAACAGCCCGCTGCTGGATCGCATCACGATTCTGCTGGTCAAACCGGAACTGCCCCATTACGACGTCGGCCTATGCGTGCTCAAGCGCCGTTTAAAGAGTGCGCTGATCGAGGCGCTGTGGGCACAGCTACCCAACTAAAACCTCCGTCCGCCGAAACGCAAAAACGCAAAACGCCCGAGGGATCACTCCCGTCGGGCGTCGGTCTATCAATGAATCGTATCTACAGCGTGAGCAGCTTGTCCCCACGAGCGATACCGGAGACACCGGTTCGTGCCACTTCCAGAATACCGATCGGTGCCATCGTCTGGACGAAGGCATCGAGCTTACCGGTATCACCGGTAATCTGCACGGTGTAGACGCTCGGCGTGACGTCGACGATCTGTGCCCGAAAGATGTCCGCCGTACGCTTGACCTCGTCTCGCGCCGCACCCACGGCCTTGACCTTGACCAGCATCAGCTCGCGCTCGATGTGATTGCCCTCGGTCAGGTCGACCAGCTTGACCACATCGATCAGCTTGTTGAGGTGCTTGGTGATCTGCTCGATCACCCGGTCGTCACCCACAGTGGTCACGGTCAGCCGCGACATCGACGAGTCTTCCGTCGGCGCTACGTTGAGGGTTTCGATGTTGAAGTTGCGCTGGGAAAACAGCCCCACCACACGGGACAGCGCGCCCGGCTCGTTTTCCAGCAGAATCGAGATGATATGGCGCATCAGGTCCGCTCCGTTTTCGAAAGCAGCATGTCACGCATGGAGCCCAACGGCACCTGCATCGGATAGACGTGTTCAAAGGGATCGACATAGATATCGAGGAACACGAGCTCGTTGGTATCGGCGAAGGCGCGCTCCAGTGCCGGCGCCAGCTCCTCATGAGTCTTCACCGTGATCGCCGTAAAGCCGTAGGCCTCGATCAACTTGGCGAAATCCGGCAGCGATTCCATGTAGGAATGGGCATGGCGGGACTTGTAGTTCAGATCCTGCCATTGGCGCACCATGCCCAGCGAGCCGTTGTTGAGGTTGACGATCTTGACGCCGACATCGAACTGCTTACACGTCGACAACTCCTGCATCATCATCTGGAAACTGCCTTCACCGGTGAAGCAGACCACGTCTTCCTGCGGATAGGCGAGCTTGACGCCCATCGCCGCCGGGAAACCGAAACCCATGGTACCGAGGCCGCCCGAGGTGATGAAACGATTGGGTTTGGCAAACTTGTAGTACTGCGCCGCGAACATCTGGTGCTGGCCCACGTCAGTCGTCACGAACGCCTCGCCCCGCGTGGCGCGATAGACCGCCTCGACCACTTCCTGCGGCTTGAGCGCTTCACCCGGCTTCGAAGGCTCGTAGAGTTTGCCCTCGCGCTCGGCACGCCAGCCGTCGATGCTCTTCCACCACTCGCCCAGCGAATCGGGATTGGCCGACTCGCGCTCCTGAACCAGGCTGATCATCTCGTTGATGACGTTACCCGCGGCACCGACGATCGGCACGTCAGCGCGCACGGTCTTGGAGATCGAACTGGGGTCGATGTCGACATGCACGATCTTGGCGGTGGGACAGAACTTCGAGGTGTTGTTGGTAACGCGATCGTCGAAGCGCGCGCCGATGGCAATGATCAGATCGGCATGGTGCATCGCCATGTTGGCTTCATAGCTGCCGTGCATTCCGAGCCAGCCCAGCGACTGTTGATCGCCCTGGGGATAGCCGCCGATCCCCATCAGCGTGGTGGTGATCGGAAAGCCGAGCCGTCGGACCAGGTCGGTCAGTGCTTCGCTCGCGCCGCCGGTGACGACGCCCCCGCCGGTATAGAACACCGGACGACGCGCCTTGAGCATCATGTCGACGGCCTTCTTGATCTGGCCGCTGTGCCCGCGAGTCACCGGATTGTAGGAGCGAATCTTGACCTTCTTCGGATAGACGTATTCGTAGCGCTCGGTGGGCGCGGTCATATCCTTGGGAATATCCACCACCACCGGGCCAGGTCGGCCGGTCGCGGCCAGATAGAAGGCTTTCTTCAGCACCTCCGGAATCTGGCTGGGATGCCGGATCGAGAAGCTGTGCTTCACGATCGGCCGGGTCACGCCGACGATATCGGTTTCCTGAAAGGCGTCCTCGCCGATCAGATGGCTGGCGACCTGACCACACAGCACGACCATCGGAATCGAATCCATGTAGGCGGTGGCGATACCGGTGACGGCGTTGGTCGCGCCGGGACCGGAGGTGACCAACACCACGCCGGGCTTGCCGGAAGCGCGGGCATAACCATCGGCGGCGTGGGTCGCGGCCTGTTCGTGACGAACGAGAATGTGTTGAACGCTATCCTGGCGGAACAGGGCATCATAGATGTGCAACGCCGCCCCGCCCGGATAGCCGTAGATCCGCTCGACGCCTTCGTCTTTCAGAAAGCGGGCGATCATATCGGCGCCGGAAAGTAATTCCACTGATGAGTCTCCCCTAGAAGTTCGAGTGCCGCTTCGCGGTTCCGATCCCGAAACCGATCCGGGAGCGCCTGGCGCTATCCACGGAAACGAAGCTCAATCACGGCGGTAAGCCGCTGCCGACAGTTAAAACCGTCAGCGCCTGATGCCATATCCTGGCGTCCTGGGCCCGGGGTAGGGACCCGCACTCATAGGAACCGCTCGCGCCATGGCGCTGGCAATTCCTGATACGGCAGATCGCCGCATCGGGGTTGGCGGGAACAGGCGTTTGGCCCGCGCCCTTGGTTTCCCAGCAAGCTGGGAAAGATATCCTTCGACAGGCGGGTAGAGGTCGCTCGGAACCTACCCTTCACGCAGCGGCCGGGGATCGCCCGTTGATGACTGCGCCCACAATCAGGAACGGCATAGATTCCACCAGCACCCAGGGGCTGTCAACCTTCGTCGCCATCATCCTCCGGCTCAGGCCTTGGGCAGACAAATAACGGATATAAAAAACCCGTGGCAATCGAGCCCACGGGCGGCAAGACGGTCTGGACGCGACCGTATATCGAAACGGATATCTCAAGTCTGATCGATCAGCTCGGCCCTGCAGACCGGGCGCCTTACTTGTCGAAGATCAGATGATCGCCTTCGGCCTTGACCCGAATGGTATCGCCGGCCACGAATCGACCCGACAACAGGTCCTGGGCCAGCGGGTTCTCGATCCGACTCTGGATCGCACGCTTGAGCGGACGCGCTCCGAACACTGGGTCGAAGCCGACCACCGCGAGCTGTGCCATGGCCTCGTCACTGATCTCGAAGCCGAGGTCGCGCTCGGTCAGGCGGCTGCGCAGGCGCTCGAGCTGGATCGAGGCGATCGCCTGGATCTGTTCCTGACCCAGCGAATGGAACACCACGACTTCGTCAATGCGGTTGATCAATTCCGGACGAAAATGGTTACCCACTACCGTCATCACCGCATCGCGCATCGCCGAGTAGTCGCTCTCCTCTCCGCCCATCCGCTGGATCACATCGGAACCCAGATTCGAGGTCATCACGATCACGGTATTACGGAAATCTACCGTTCGCCCGTGACCATCGGTCAGCCGGCCATCCTCGAGCACCTGCAGCAGGATATTGAACACGTCCGGATGCGCCTTCTCCACTTCGTCCAGCAGCAGCACCGAATAGGGTTTACGACGCACGGCTTCGGTCAGATAACCGCCCTCTTCGTAACCCACATAGCCGGGAGGCGCGCCGATCAAACGCGCCACGGAGTGCTTCTCCATGAACTCGGACATGTCGATGCGCACCATCGCTTCCTCGGTATCGAACAGGAAGTTGGCCAGCGACTTGCACAGCTCGGTCTTGCCCACACCGGTCGGGCCCAGGAACAGAAACGAGCCGTTGGGCCGGTTCGGATCGGAAAGGCCCGCCCGCGAACGCCGCACCGCGTTGGCCACGGCAGTGACCGCCTCATCCTGACCGATCACGCGCTCGTGCAGCGCGTCTTCCATGCGCAGCAGCTTGTCGCGCTCACCTTCGAGCATCTTGGCCACCGGAATACCGGTCCAGCGCGAGACGACTTCGGCGATCTCTTCCTCGGTGACGTTGGAGCGCAGCAACTGATGCGCCGCTGTATCCGCACTCTCGCTATCGCTGCTTTCGGCGATCTGCTGCTCGAGCTTGGGAATGGTGCCGTACTGCAGTTCGGACATCCGCCCCAGATCGCCCTGTCGGCGCGCCGCCTCGAGGTCGATACGCGCCTGTTCGAGTTCGGCCTTGTACTGCGCCGCGCCCTGAATGCTCGCCTTTTCGGCCTTCCACACTTCCTCGAGATCCGCATACTCGCGACCGAGCTCGTCGATCTGGACCTCGAGATTGTCGAGCCGCTTACGGGAAGCCTCGTCGGTCTCCTTCTTCAGCGCTTCCCGCTCCATCTTGAGCTGGATCAGGCGTCGATCAAGCCGGTCCATCTCTTCGGGCTTGGAATCGAGCTCCATGCGAATGCGGGAGGCCGCCTCGTCGATCAGATCGATCGCCTTGTCGGGCAACTGTCGGTCAGTGATATAGCGCGTCGACAGCTTGGCCGCGGCGATGATCGCCGAGTCGGTAATATCGACACCGTGATGGACTTCGTAGCGCTCCTTGAGGCCACGCAGAATCGCGATGGTGTCCTCCTCGCTCGGCTCGTCCACCAGCACTTTCTGGAAACGGCGCTCGAGCGCGGCATCCTTCTCGATGTACTGGCGATACTCGTTGAGCGTAGTCGCGCCGACGCAGTGCAGCTCACCCCGGGCCAACGCTGGCTTGAGCATATTACCCGCATCCAGAGCGCCATCGCCCTTGCCGGCGCCGACCATGGTGTGCAGCTCGTCGATGAACAGGATCACCCGGCCCTCTTCCTTGGACAGCTCGTTGAGCACCGACTTCAAGCGTTCCTCGAACTCGCCGCGGAATTTGGCGCCGGCCAGCAGCGAGCCCATGTCGAGTGACAGCACACGCTTGTCCTTGAGTCCCTCCGGTACTTCGCCGTTGACGATCCGCTGCGCCAGCCCCTCGACGATGGCAGTCTTGCCCACCCCGGGCTCGCCGATCAGAACCGGGTTGTTCTTGGTCCGGCGCTGCAGCACCTGGATTGTGCGGCGAATTTCGTCATCGCGGCCGATCACCGGATCGAGCTTGCCCTCGCTAGCACGGGCAGTCAGATCGAGGGTGTACTTCTCCAGCGCCTCGCGCTTCTCCTCGGCGTTGGCATCGTCGACGTTGGCCCCACCGCGCAGCTCGCCGATCGCAGTAGCGAGCCGCTTGCGATCCAGACCCGCCTGGGTCAGCACCTTGGTGAGCCCGTTCTTCATATCCAGCGCGGCGAGCACCACCAGTTCGATGGCGATGTACTGATCTCCGCGAGTCTGCGCCTCACGGTCGGCCAGATTGAACAGCCGCGCCAGATCCTGGCTCATGCCGACGTTACCGTCGAACTGCCCCACTTTGGGAAGACCATCGAGATAGCTGACCAGGCCCTGACGCAGGCGGCTGGCGTCGCCACCGGCCTTCTGAACCAGGCCTTTGATGCCGCTGTCACGCATCTCGAGCAGCGCCATCATCAGATGCCCCGGATCGAGCTGATTGTGACCGCGCCCCACCGCCAGCGACTGCGCCTCGGCCAGCGCGTTTTGCAGCTTGGTTGTCATGCGATCCATACGCATATCTTCGCCTCCAGAAGCCGGCACGGGTAATGGCCCGGCGGCTAGATTGTTCGTTAGTTGACACCTAAATGGAGGTATGTTTGAGGTTTTCAAGCACGGAGAATGAAAAATTCGATGCGGCAGAGCACCCCAGACGAATTAGATTCATGACAAGGAGCGGACGTGAACAAAAGAAGCAGACGTCAACAAAAGGAGCGGACGTCAAGAAAAGAGGACCGCCGAAAACAGACGGTAGCGGGATACGTCAGCGCAACCAGATGACGCTGGCCATCCGCCCGGTATGCCCATCGTCGCGACGATGGGAATAGAATCGCGGTTCGCAGGCGGTACAGAAATGCCCCCCACTGATCGAGAGAACGCCGATGCGCTCCAGGCGTAGCCGAGCAAGGCGATAGAGATCCGCCATATAGTGATTCAGGCGGTAGGGGCTACGCTCGAAAGCGATTTCGGCTTCGGGCTGCATGGCGACGAAGGCCTCGAAGACTTCGGGACCGACCTCGAACTGGGCATTGGAGATCGCCGGGCCCATCCACACCATCAACTCCTCCGGGTCGACGCCCAACGCCGCCACGCTCGCCTCAAGCACCCCGCCGGCGAGTCCCCGCCAGCCGGCGTGGGCAAGCCCGACTCGCGTGCCCTGGCGGTCGCACAGGAAAACCGGCAGGCAATCCGCGGTCAGAATGACGCAGGCGTGACGACGGTCGAAGGCGACCGAAGCGTCGGCTTGCGGCGGCTGCTGGCGGTATGCCGGCTGGTAGCTCTGCATGACACGAGCGCCATGCACCTGATCGAGCCATAGTAACGGGCGCTCGTCGTCGATCTCGGCAACCAACCGGTCGCGGCAGCGAATCACGCTTTGCGGATCGTCGCCCACATGGGCCGCCGGATTGAACGCCGCGAAATCGCCATGGCTGGGTCCGGTCTCGCGAGTGGTGACGAAAGCCCCTACCGTGCTTGGCGCGGGCCAGTCGGGCAACAGCAGCGTCGGCGCTTCATCCAGCGTTGACGCGGAAGCGGTTGCCGACGCTGGCGAACAGGTTTCAGAATTCATCGATCCGACTCCCGATCCTCGCGCAGTGCGTCCAGCAGCATGAACATGTCGTCCGGCAAGGGCGCCTTGCATTCGACCGGCGCCCCGCTGACCGGATGCTGGAAACGGAGTTTATGGGCGTGCAACGCCTGGCGCGGAAATTCCCTGAGCAGCGTCTTCAATGATTCGCCAACACCGGCCGGCAGCTTCAGGCGGCCCCCGTAGACCGGATCGCCGATCAGCGGATAGCGAACATGGGCCAGATGCACGCGAATCTGATGCGTCCGCCCGGTCTCGAGCCGGCAGCGAACATGAGTATGCGCACGGAAACGCTCCTGGACCCGATAGTGCGTCACCGCGGGCTTGCCCGCCTCGGTCACCGCCTGACGCTGACGATCCTTGGGATGGCGGCCGATCGGCGCATCCACCTTGCCGCCTGCCGTCATCGCGCCGACGACAATGGCATCATACTCCCGAGATACCGTCCGCGCCTGCAGCTGCGTCACCAGCGCGGTCTGCGCCGTCAAGGTCTTCGCCACCATCATCAGCCCGGTGGTGTCCTTGTCGAGACGATGGACGATACCGGCACGCGGCACCGCTGCCAGCGGCGCATGATGGTGCAGTAACGCATTGAGCAGGGTGCCGTCAGGGTTGCCGGCAGCGGGATGCACGACCAGGCCAGCGGGCTTGTCGATAACCATCACGTCGTCGTCCTCGAACACGATCGACAGCGGGATCGCCTGAGGCTCCCAGCGAGTCTCTTCCTGGAGCTGGGTATCGAGCGCTAGCCGCTCGCCGCCGATCACCTTATCCTTGGGTCGCGCCGGCTGGCCGTTGATCGTCAGTTCGCCCTGCTGGATCCACCCCTTGAGGCGTTCTCGCGAAAATTCGGGGAACATTTCGGCAGCGGTCTGGTCGAGACGTCGTCCGGCCAGATGCTCGGGTATGCGCTCGTCACGCTTTAAAATGTCGGCCATACGTGGGAAAGGGTTCCGTTTCGCCGGTGCGTTTCATCAGCACGTTTCGTGAGTGCGTTTCGTGAGTGCGTTTCGTGAGTACGTTTCGTGAGTACGTTTCGTGAGTACTAGGGTTTGCTTTATAGTGAGTCGGATTCGGCGGATTCTAGCACGGCCGCCAAGGAATGGTTGATACGAGGATGATGATGCGATTTTCTGCGCGATGTTCCGCTCTGGCCGCCATGATGGTGGTGGTAGGCACCCTGCTCGCTGGCTGTGCCAGCAACGAGCCCGCCCCCGACCTTCAGGAACAGGATCTTTACCAGCAGGCTCAGAGCTCCCTCGATGCCGGCCGTTACTCGACTGCCGTCAAGCAGCTGGAAGCCCTCGATACGCGTTTCCCGTTCGGACGTTATGCCGAACAGGCCCAGCTCGAATTGATCTACGCCTATTATGAAGTCGAGGACTGGGAACAGACTCGCGCTGCCGCCAGCCGTTTCATTCGCCTCCATCCGGATCATCCGCAGGTCGACTACGCCTATTACATGCGCGGTCTCGGGGCGTACCAGGCGGGACGTTTCAGTCTCGAGAGCCTGGCCCTGATCGATATTTCCAAGCGCGATCTGGGCGCGTCGCGGGATGCCTACGTCGACTTCGGCGAGCTGGTGCGTCGCTTCCCCGACAGCGCCTACGCGCCGGACGCTCGGCAGCGCGTTATCTATCTGCGCAACGTTCTGGCACGCCACGAACTGCAGGTGGCCGACTTCTATCTCCGCAAGGGTGCCTACGTCGCGGCCGTCGAGCGCGGACGCTGGGTCATCGAGCACTACCCGAAGGCAGAGGCAACACGCGACGCGCTAGCCGTCATGGTCGAAGGCTATCTGGGCCTCAACATGCGCGATCGCGCCCAGACTGTACTGCAGACGTTGATTCACAACGATCCCGACAATAGCCAACTCGATGGCGATACCTTCGTGCCCAGGCACGTCGATGTTGATCCGCCGCTGACGCTGAAAGGCTAGGCGAGAAAAAGCGCCGCTTGCCGACCAGGCAAGCGGCGCTTTTTGTTGGTCCATTCTCCCTGCTAGTTGCCCGGCTGCCAGCCGTTGACGATGGGATACCGGCGGTCGCGTCCGAAGCCGCGCAGCGTCACGCGCACCCCGACCGGCGCCTGTCGCCGCTTGTACTCGTTGCGATCGACCAGTTTGACCACCTGATAGACGTCGTCACGCTCGAAGCCCGCCTCGATGATCGCTTCGGCGCTCATGTCACCTTCGATATAACGCTCGAGAATCGCATCCAGCACGTCGTAGCCCGGCAGTGAATCGCTATCCTGCTGATCCGGCGCCAGCTCGGCGGAGGGCGGGCGCGTGATCACGCGTTCCGGGATGGCCGGACTCTGGGCGTTGCGCCAGTTGGACAGACGATAGACCCAGGTCTTGTAGACATCCTTGAGCGCGTTGTAACCCCCGACCATGTCGCCGTAGAGCGTCGCGTAGCCCACCGCCATCTCGCTCTTGTTGCCGGTGGTCTGGACCATCAGGCCCTTCTTGTTGGAAATCGCCATCAGCAGCACGCCGCGCACCCGCGACTGCAAGTTCTCTTCGGTGGTGTCCGCCGCCAACCCCTCGAAGCTCTGGGCCAACGTCGCGGTGAAGGCTTCGACCATGGGAACAATCGGCATGACCTCGTAACCGACCCCCAGCATTTTTGCCTGTTCGGCGGCATCGGCCTGGGAGATCTCGGCGGTATAGTGATAAGGCATCATCACCGCATGGACCCGCTCCGGCCCCAGCGCGTCGACCGCAATGGCCAGCGACAGCGAGGAGTCGATGCCGCCTGAGAGCCCCATTACCACGCCCTTGAAGCCGCTCTTGTTGACGTAGTCGCGCAGACCGGTCACCAGTGCGCAGTAGAGGTTTTCCTCGGCACCGAGCAGAGGTTCGCGCTCGCCGGTTGCGGGAATCCAGCCGCCCACTTCACCCACTTGACGGGTAAAGCGCACCGGCATCAGCCCGACCTGCCAGAACGGCGCACGCACGGCGACTTCGCCCGTCGCATCGAGTACCAGCGAGCCACCGTCGAATACCAGTTCGTCCTGGCCCCCGATCGCGTTGACGTAGACCAGCGGCTTGCTCACTTCCCGCGCACGCTCGGCAAACAGACGTTCGCGCTCGGCGGGCTTGTCGAGATGAAACGGCGACGCGTTCAACGTCACCAGAATGTCGGCGCCCGCTTCGGCCGATTGCCGCACCGGCGCCCCATCCCAGAGATCCTCGCAGATCAGGATCCCGAGCCTCGCGCCCTGGTGTTCGATCACCAGCGGCTCGGAGCCCGGCTCGAAATAACGGTCCTCGTCGAAGACCTGATAGTTGGGCAGGGCCTGCTTGGCATACTCGCCGCGCCATTGACCGCCCAGCAATACGCCCGCCAGATTGCGACGCTGACCGTCTCGCATGCCGGGATAGCCCACGATGACCAGGGTTTCCGGTGCGATCCTGTCGATCTTGCGCGCCATCTCCGCCAGCGCGTCCTGCAGGCGTGACTCCATCGCGTCGCGCAGCAGCAGATCCTCCGGTGGGTAGCCGGTCAGGAACAGCTCGCTGAACACGACCACATCCGCGGC
>JGI24517J20059_1001030_pt1 | contig 10312 bp, 7 predicted proteins | sample LinPmetageLP41_FD_20059 | JGI IMG/M metagenome (IMG submission 20059) | reverse complement strand
ACTACAGTGATTGATGCGCTGAAAAATCCGGTTCCCTCTTCTGGGGAAACCGGATTTTTTTTGGCAGTCGCAGGCCGAGGCTGTCAACAACTTGAAGACACTACCGCGCGTGGCTACGTTCGGATTGCCCCGCAGTTGTCGGCCCAGCAGGAACGCAACACCCTAGTCCACGCAACCCAGCGCCTCAGCAGTAATCAGAAGTGAATCGCGAGGACCACAAAGCAAGGTGCCGTACGGCCACCCAACCCGCGCCCTTAGAGAGTGGCTACCAGTACGGACCCGGCAGCAGCGCCGCCAGCACGCGCCCCGGGATATTAGGCTTCTCTTCGTCTTTCTTGCGGCGCCCACGCATGCCCAGCGACGCCTTCGACGACGGAAACATATGAAAGGCCTTGTGCAGCACAAAGTCGTTGACCTTGGGCCAGAGCGCATAGCTGATCTGGGCGGTCGTACCCAGCGGCGAGGCAATACGCTTGGGCCGTTCCAGCACCGCCGACACGATCATGTCGCCCGCCTGCTCAGGCGTGAGCGTCGGCACGTAGTCGTAGATCTTGGTGGGCGCAATCATTGGCGTACGGACCAGCGGCATGTAGATCGTGGTCAGATGGATGTTGCGCGATGCGACCTCGGGCGACAGACAGCGCGAGAACGCATCCAGCGCTGATTTGGACGCGACATAGGCCGAGAACCGCGGCACGTTGGTCAGACAACCGATGCTGGAGATATTGATGATATGCCCGGCGCGCCGCTTGGCCATCGACGGCAGCAGGTTGAAGATCATGCGGACCGCGCCGAAATAGTTGAGTTGCATGGTGCGCTCGTAATCGTTGAAGCGATTGAGCGACTCGAACACCGAGCGGCGGATGGAATGGCCGGCGTTGTTGATGAGCACATCGACATGATGATGCTCTTCGAGGATCTGCTTCGTGCAGGCGTCGATATCCTCGATCTTGTTCAGATCACACGGGTAGGCAAAAGCCTGCCCGCCCATCTTCTCGACAACTTTGCGTGTTTCCTCCAGCTTGGCTGGCGTGCGGGCAACCATGCAGACCTTGGCGCCACCACGCGCCATCTTCTTTGCGGCCATGAAGCCGATGCCGCTGGAGGCGCCGGTGATCACTACGACCTTGCCGGTCATGCGTCGCAGGAGTGCTTCGGGCACCTGGACGTCGTAGTCCATATGCATTTCCCAGTAGTCCCACAGCGTCTGCGCATAGTCCTCGAGACGCGGACAATGAATGCCGCTGCCCTTGAGCGCCGCCCGGGTATTGGCATCGTCGAAAACCGCGCGATTATTCACATAGCCCAGGATCGACAGCGGCACGCCCAGCGCCTTCGACAGGCGCTTGTCCATCCAGGCGGCCATGGGCAGCGCACCGGCCAGTCGCTTGAGCTGTTGCTCGATTGACGCCGGCCATTCATGGGTGGGCAGATTGCGCACCAGATCCGGTCCATGCGCGGCCCGCAGCAATATCCGCAGCATCTTGCCGGCGCTCGGCGGCTCATCCTGGATCAGGAAGAACGCACGGCCATCCAGATTCTTCTTGTGGGCGATATGCACCATTGCATCGACGACATAGTCCACCGGTGCCACCGGCATCTGCCCGCCTTCGATGCCGACCAGCGGCAGCCATTTCGGAATATTGTCTCGGATCTTCTTGATAGGCTTGAAGAAATAGTAGGGCCCATCGATCTTGTCCATCTCGCCGGTTTCGGAGTGACCCACGACCATGCCCGGGCGATAGACACGCCACGGCACGGTGCAGTGCTCGCGCACCAGTCCTTCGGACTGAAACTTGGTGCGGTAGTACGGATGATGCACCGCCTGACCCTCGTCGAACATGTCATCGCTGAACACACCCTCGTAGTCGGCGCCTGCAATGGCTACTGACGACACATGATGAAAACAGGGCTTGGTCTGTGTCTCATTGGCCAGCGCACCGGCCAGCGTAACGATGTTGGCCGTGCCCTCGTTGTTCACACGGTTGGCCTGCGCATCGGTCATGGTCATGTCGTAGACCGCGGCCAGATGGAACACATGATCAATCTGGCCGGCAAGATGCTCGAGCGCCTCGGCGTCGATAACACCGCGCCGGGTGATATCGCCCCAGACCGGAATCAGACGCTCCTCGCTCGCCCCCAACCGCTCGACCAGACCCTCGAAACGATCGGCGCTGCTGCGACGCATCAGAACATAGACGACCGCACCGCGCCTTGCCAGGAGCTTGTCGACCAGAAATCGACCTAGAAAGCCGGTCGCGCCGGTCACGAGATATTTCATTTAATTCATCGCCCTGTTGCCATATTGCCTTTGATAACGGCCCGATGCGGCGCCGAATCACTGTGCTCAAGGTAAACCGCCGGAGCGGTGGCGCGCTACTATCAATACCGCGTCTTGCAGCCGCCCACCGGGTCGGTCATCTTGCACGAACCACACGCGCCAGGAATATGCCCATGAGCGACACCATCTTCTCCAAGATAATCAACCGCGAGATTCCCGCCGATATCGTCCACGAAGACGAGCAGTGCCTGGCGTTCCGCGACGTTAATCCGCAGGCGCCGATGCATATCTTGGTGATCCCGAAAAAGCCGATCGAGATGCTGGCCAAGGCTGAAGATGGCGATCAGGCGCTACTGGGCCATCTCATGCTCACTGCACGCCGCATCGCAGCCGACGAGGGCTATGGCGAGGCCTTCCGCCTGGTGGTCAACAACGGCGCAGACGTCGGCCAGACGGTATTTCATCTGCATGTGCATATCCTCGGCGGTCGCGCGTTTTCCTGGCCGCCGGGCTAGTGTCCTGTAACGCAAGTTCGCAAACGTGAATTCCGGGTGATTTCTTGTGTCGGGCAAGACGCGACAACGCGTCATGGCCGAGCCATGGCGAGGCGTCGCAACACGGCATGACGCATTGAGACGATGCCCCGTTGTGTGCAGTGCATTTGCGCTACAGGACACTAGGGGCTGTTGCCGTTTCATGCGAGGCCGCGCCAAGGGCTGTTTTGCGGCAAGACGAGGCGTCAGCACGTGCCGCGTAGTCATTCTACGCAAGCGCGCTGCAACGCTGTATTGCCGCATATCGTNNATTTCTGGGCCCTTATCCCGAAGGGTTGGGCCTCCCTGAAAAATCTACCAGGGGCCTCAGACGGCGTTGCAAGTCTTGGTCGTGGCTCGCCACGAACGGCGACTCGCGCCTTGCCTGAGACGATTTGAGGTCTCCAACGCGGACTCGTACGAAACGGCAACANCNCCTAGGTGTGACCTCTCAGTAGATTGTTCATCCGAGCCACTATCCCTGAAGCTGATGGGTGCTGAAATCCAGAAGCCAAAGGAGTGACCCGGATGAACACGCACAAGAATGCACGCCTGACGTTTCAGGGTCGAGCGTTGCTGATTCGCCGCATTCACGACTACGGCCAGCGTCCCGTTGAAGCCGCCCAGTCGATGGGCATCAGCACACGCACCGCTTACAAGTGGCTGGATCGCTATCGAGCCGAAGGCGAGGCCGGCCTGTTCGATCGCAGCTGCCGGCCCCATCGCTGTCCGCATCAGTTGGCGAGCGCCAAGCAGCGTGAAATCGTCGCGCTGCGTCGTCAGCGGCTGATCTATCGCCAGATCAAGGCCTCGACCGGCGTACCGGTGAGCACGATTAGCCGCGTGCTTCGAACGGCAGGCTTGAATCGCTTGTCAGCGCTGGAGCCGACGCCACCAGCCCATCGCTACGAGCACGACGCGCCTGGCGACATGCTCCATCTGGACATCAAGAAACTGAACCGATTCGCTCGGCCAGGCCATCGTGTGACGGGTGATCGTCGGGGCAAGTCGCGGGGTGCCGGCTGGGACTACATTCACGTCGCCATCGATGACCACAGCCGCGTGGCGCATGCCACGATCTGGCCGGATGAAACAGGTATGAGTGCTGTGCGTGCCTTATTGGCCACGCTGCGTTACTACCTCCGCCTGGGCATCCGTTTCACCGCGGTGCTGACGGACAACGGCGCCTGTTATCGATCGCGCCGGTTTGCCACCGCGTGCCGGCGGCTCGGACTCAAGCGCCGCCGAACGCGTCCGTACCGGCCGCGTACAAACGGCAAAGCCGAGCGACTGATCCAGACGGCACTGCACGAATGGGCATACGCCCACACGTATCGCAACGCAGACGAGCGCGCGGCCTATCTGCCAAATTGGCTGCATGACTACAATTGGCACAGGCCACACAGCAGCCTAAATCATCAACCGCCGATCAGCCGATTGGGGCTGGCCGTGAACAATGTGGTGGGTTTACACACCTAGGGAGCACAACGCGTTGAGGCCCGGCACGCCTATCGGTGGCCGGGCCTTTTTATTGCGCGCAAACTGACTTATGCAGACACCCGTAGGCGCAAGGCCTGTTGCGATGCGAAGCCGTTAGCCAGTCAGTTACTCAATCGGATGACCCGGCATAGTCCGCGTCCGTGACATGCTCCAGCCAATCCACCGGGCTGCCGTCTTTTTTCTCCTGGATCGCGATGTGCGTCATCGCGGTATCCGGACCGGCGCCGTGCCAGTGTTTTTCATCCGGCGCAAACCACACGACATCACCCGGATGGATGATCTGAACCGGCTCGCCTTCACGCTGGATACGGCCACATCCGGCCGTCACGATCAGCGTCTGGCCGTAAGGGTGGGTATGCCAGGCCGTACGCGCACGCGGCTCGAACGTCACACAAGCGCCTGCCGTACGTGCGGGCTCGGGCGCGTCGAACAATGGGTCGATACGCACCGTGCCGGTGAAATAATCCGCTGGGCCGGGCCTTGATGCCCTGCTGCCGTTTCTGCTGACTTTCATATCGATACTCCGATAGATCCAAGATAAACCCGCAGGCCGGCCGTCGCCCGGCTGAAGGCGTTAAGACAGCCAGCGTTTGAATATAGGTGGCACCGGGGCTCTGGTTTTTTTGTCGGCGATGGATAAGAACTTGGCATTGGAATGACAAGCCCAATTCATGCGGGCTCTTGATTATGTAAAAAACCTTAGCGTGCTCTTTGCCATACAACCCGAGCAACGTTGGGGTCAAAAATCGTTTTACACAAAGATGAAACAATACAAGGAATACAAGGAATACAGGGCCATCGAGGCGACCTGGCCGCAGGTTTGCCAGTCGCTTCAAGTTGTTTCGTCTTAGGTCATGCGCCTACCTGCTGCTATCGTGCCGCGGCCGGGCGCAACACGCGATTGAACGGGCGCTGTTATCGACAGCAAGCCGACATTTTCTATAAGTTGATCACGAATGGGGCTATAAGACGGTACTGCCAATCTGATGGCAGGTTCAATCGGAACTCAAGCCATTGCAGCTGACTTTCGCTGTCCAACCGGTGGCTTGAACCCAAGTCGGATTAGCGCGCCGGGCGTAATCCGACTTTCCACTGTTCCTATCCAAAGCTCATCCATCCGATTGACGTGCCAAACTGAACGCCTTGATCACGCCAGCGCCCGGCACGGGTCTTTTAGCAATACGATCAATACGCCGTATGTTCAAACCGACGCTGTTGCCCACAGATGGCGCTGGTCCGATAGCCGCGACACCACTACAAATGACGCGCGGGATCCACCGCATCAACCACGTCCGGCCCACCGGCGATCATCGCCGCATAGCCACGCGCCTTGGGCAGGATCTGGCGGATATAGAAGCGGGCACAGGCCTGGCGCGCCTCGTAGAAGTCGGCTTCGTCGCTGTTGTTGTCGAGCGCGGCCTTGGCCACGTCGGCTATACGCGCGGCGTACCAGCCGCCAACCACGTATCCCGCCAGCATCATATAGTTGAAAGCGTTGGCCAGCGCTGCATCGCGCCCGCCCTGTAGCAGCGTGTCGGTGGCCTGTTCGAACAGATCGAGTGCGTCAGCCAGGCCGGGATGAGGATTGGCGCCGTCGGCGGTGGCGCGCAGATCGGCGATCAGCGCCTGCATTGCCGCGCCCTGATCGCGCAGCAGCTTGCGGCCGATCAGATCAATCGCCTGGATGCCGTTGGTTCCTTCATAGATCGGTGCGATACGCGCATCGCGCAAATACTGCGCCGCACCGGTTTCTTCGACAAAACCCATGCCGCCGTGGATCTGGATCCCGGTATTGGTGAGTTCCACGCCCAGTTCCGTGCCCCAGCCCTTGACGATGGGAATGAGCACGTCGACACGCGCCTGGGCGATCTCGCGTTCGCCGGCGTCAGCGCTGGCTTCGGCGATATCCATCTGACTGGCCGTATCAAGGCACAGCGCCCGCAGCACATCGATCTGGCTGCGCATGGTCAACAGCATGCGCTTGACGTCGGCGTGTTCGACGATGGCGCTGCCGCCCTGCTGACGGTCGCGCGCATAGGCGAGTGCCGCCTGATAGGCCCGATCGGCCACGCCCAATGCCTGCACCCCCATCTTATGACGAGCAGCATTCATCATGGTGAACATGCAGGCCAGGCCGCGGTTCTCCTCGCCCACCAGATAGCCCCGCGCACCGTCGCCGTTTTCACCGTAGGCGATCGTGCAGGTCGGGCTGGCATGAATACCCAGCTTGTGTTCGATAGAGACACAGCGCATATCATTGCGCTCGCCGGGCGTGCCGTCGTCGTCGAGCACGAACTTCGGTACCAGAAACAGCGAAATACCCTTCACGCCCGCCGGCGCATCCGGCAAGCGCCCCAACACGAGATGGATGACGTTGTCCGCCATGTCGTGCTCGCCCCAGGTGATATAGATCTTCTGGCCGAACAGGCGATAGGCGTCTTTAGCGCTCTGGTCGACTTCAGCGCGGGTGCGTACCGCCGCCAGATCCGAGCCGGCCTGGGGCTCGGTCAGATCCATACAGCCGGTCCATTCACCCGTGACCAATTTTTCCAGATAGGTCGGCTTCTGTGCGTCGCTGCCGTGGTGGGTCAATGCCTCCACCGCGCTCGCGGTCAGCAGTGGACACAGCGCAAACGACATGTTGGCGGCGTTCCACAGCTCCATGGCCACCGAGCCGAGCACGCGCGGCATGCCCATGCCGCCGAACTCGGTATCGCCGGTGAGCCCGTTCCAGCCAGCGGCGACGTACTGTCGATAGGCATCACCGAAGCCCGGTGCTGCAGAAACGCCGTCGGCAGACCAGGTGGCACCCTCGGTGTCGCCGATTCGATTGAGCGGGGCAAGAACCTCGCCGGCAAAACGCCCCGCCTCCTCAACAATGGCGGCCACCGTGTCCGGATCGTAGTCGTCGTAGCCGGGCAGCTGGCGAATACGGTCGGCGTCCAGAACCTCCTGTAATACGAAAAGCAGATCACGGGCAGGTGCACGATAGTCGGCCATGGAAAGGTCTCTTTCTTGTCTTTTGAAGCGATTGGTGTGCTGTTTACGAGAGGGCGCCGGTGGCACGGCTGACATAGTAAGGGTAACAATCATTACGCACAGGCGGACCGCGCGGCCGGCAATCTGCTCGCTGTGATCTAAACAAGCGCGCGAACACACGCTGTGTCGCCTCGCCCTGCTTTTGCGCTAAGCTGGCATCGCTGAAACCGGCGTACAGGGCAAGGCGCAAGCCAAGGGGAACCGGGACACTTAGCACGCGTGGCGGCGGCTCGCCGCAACGCTTGAACTCGATATCGGCTGACGACAGCCGAACCCATGAAACTGTGATCGACAGAGGCGTTGCGTTGCCCCGTATTCGAACGATCGTATTGTCGCTGGGCCTGGCCGTGCTGCTGTATGCAACGCTGGGCGCGGGTATCGACGGCACCCGCACGCTCGCTGCCATGCGCCAGCTCGAGTTCGAGTGGTGGGCTGCGATCCTGGGCCTGTCGCTGTTCAACTACGGCCTGCGTTTCGTGCGCTGGCATGGTTATCTCGCCTGGCTCGGCGAACACGTGCCGGTAGTGCGGCACGCGGTGATCTATATCGCCGGTTTTGCGCTGACCACGACACCCGGCAAGGCCGGCGAGGGGCTGCGCTCAGTGTATCTCGCGCGGCTCGGTGTGCCCTACCCGCACAGCCTGGCCGCCTTCTTTGCCGAACGCTTTCTCGACCTGCTGGCGATCGCGCTGCTGTCCATGCTGGTGCTGGTCGCCTTCTCAGGTTATGTGTGGTGGGTGATCGCGCCCATCGCCGCACTCGCCCTGCTGCTGATCGCGATTCGACAGCGTCGTCTTCTGACTGCGATGCAGCGGCGCTATGCAGCGCCTGAAGGCCGTATTCAGTCGCTGATCGCCAGTGCCGTAAAGGCGTGGGATCAGGCGTTTGCGCTGATGGCCAACCGGCCGCTCTACGCCGGGCTTGCGATCGGACTCGTGGCCTGGGCTGCCGAAGGCGTGTCGCTGTTCGTCATCGCGCACGGGCTTGGTATTGAACTCTCTCTGGCGACAGCGATCGGAATCTATGCGGTCAGCATGCTGGTCGGCGCGCTGTCGTTCATCCCGGGCGGGCTGGGCAGCACGGAAGCGGTGATGGCGCTGCTGCTCAAGCTGTCGGGCGTGGACGCCTCGACCGCGATCGCCATCACCCTGATAGCCCGTATCGCCACGCTCTGGTTTGCGGTGGTGCTCGGACTGTTTGCGCTGGGTGGCATGGAACTGGCCGGTCGCCGCAACAAATCCGCTACAAATGCCGTGCCACAGGACAGGACGCCGTAATGACTATGCGTCAGACTTTACCCGAAACAGATGCCGTGCCGCTGGTCGTGGATCTCGACGGTACGCTGGTCAACAGCGATCTGCTGATCGAATCGGCGTTTCTGGTGGCGCATACGCGCCCTCAGAGCCTGCTCAAGGTGCCGCGCTGGTTACGCGCCGGCAAGGCCACGCTCAAGGCCCAGCTCGCGCGCCGCGCTGCCATCGCCGTTGAGGATCTGCCCTACAACCGACCGTTGATCGAGTTCCTCGAAGCCGAGAAGGCCAGCGGCAGGCGGCTGATTCTGGCGACCGCTTCGAACCAGAAGTACGCCGATCAGATTGCAGACCATCTCGGGCTGTTCGATACCGTGCTGGCGAGTACCGACACGGTCAATCTCGCCGGCCAGGCCAAGCTCGACGCCCTGCGCGAGCATCTGGACGGCGGCGCGTTCGACTATGCCGCAGACGGCGACGTGGATCGGGTGATCTGGCGGCAGGCGCGCCGCGCGATCGTTGTGAACGCTGCGCCGAAGCTCTCGGCCCGCGTGGCGGCAGAAGCCGAGATCGATCGCAGCTTCGCCCACGAGGGCGGCGGCTGGCGCACCTGGGTTCGTGCGATGCGCGTCCATCAGTGGGCCAAGAACGCGCTCATATTCGTGCCGCTGCTGGCAGCGCACCGGTACGCAGACGCCAGCATGATCACCATGGCAGTGCTGGCTTTCATCGCCTACAGCGCGCTGGCATCGAGCGTGTATCTGCTCAACGATCTGGTCGATCTTGGCGACGATCGCCAGCATCCGCGCAAGCGCGAACGCCCGTTTGCCTCGGGCCGGCTGCCGATCGCCCATGGCGTGGTCGCCATTCCGATCCTGCTCGCCGTCGCCTTTGTCATAGCCCTGTGTCTGCCGCCGCTTTTCGGGGTCGTACTGGCGATCTACTACATCGTCACGCTGGCCTATTCGCTGGGGCTCAAACGCGTGGCGCTCATGGACGTGCTCACGCTCGCCGCACTTTATACGCTGCGCATCATGGCAGGCGGTGCAGCCACCGGCATCGACCTGTCGTTCTGGCTGCTGGCGCTGTCCATGTCGATATTCCTGAGTCTGGCCATGGCCAAGCGCTGCACCGAGCTTCTGGTGATGGCCGAACGCGACGGCGGCGCGCCGCTCGGCCGCGGTTATGTGGCCTCGGATCTGCCCATCCTGCGCAGTCTGGGAACGGCCGCCGGCTACACCAGCGTCGTGGTGTTGGCGCTGTATATCAACAGCCCCGACATCACCGACCAGTACAGCCATCCGACCCGGATCTGGCTGCTGTGCCCAGTCGTGCTGTACTGGATCAGCCGCATCTGGATGACGACGCTGCGCGGCGGCATGCATGACGATCCCATCGTATTCGCCGCGCGCGACAACGGCAGCCGCTTGTGTGTACTGCTGGGCCTGGCGATCATGTTCTTCGCGGTGTAGCCGGGCATGGCCAGGCCAGACTATCCGTCCTGGGGCCGTTACCCGGCCAGCACGCCAGCCGGTGTCAGCCGGCCGGCACGCCGCACCCACGCGCTCGCGCCGCAGACCGGGTCGGTGCTGGCCTACGGCAACGGGCGCAGCTACGGCGATAGCTGCCTGAACAACGACGGCACCCTGATCGACATGCGCGGGCTCGATCGCTTCATCGACTTCGACCCGGCCACCGGCCTGCTGGAG
>JGI24517J20059_1001022_pt1 | contig 10393 bp, 9 predicted proteins | sample LinPmetageLP41_FD_20059 | JGI IMG/M metagenome (IMG submission 20059) | reverse complement strand
CCCGGTCGGGGGCGAACTATGTGATCGCGCTCGATGACGGCCCCCCCGTCAATCGCCACCGGCCTTCGGTCGATGTGTTGTTCCAGTCAGCGGCAATCTGCGCCGGCCGCAATGCGCTGGGTGTGATTCTCACCGGGATGGGGCGTGACGGTGCCGCCGGGCTATTGAAGATGCACCAAGCGGGTGCGCATACGGTGGCGCAGGACGAGGCGAGCTGCGTGGTCTTCGGGATGCCCAAGGAAGCGATCGCGCTCGGCGGGGCGACAGACGTCATTGCGCTGAATGACATCGCCGGACATCTGGTCCAGCAGATGCACTTGGCCGGACGCGCGCAACGCGTATAAAAAGCGCATATAAAGCGAGCGGGCGTGCTGCCGATAATCTCAGCATGCCTGCCTAATGATTCGAAGAGGAAAGACGATGGCTGACAAGAACATGAGCATCCTGGTAGTGGATGATTTCCCGACCATGCGTCGGATCGTCCGCAGCCTGCTCAAGGAACTCGGGTTCGAGAACGTGGAAGAAGCCGAGGATGGCCAGGAAGCGTTGACCAAACTGCGGACCGGTGGTTTCGAATTCGTGGTTTCCGACTGGAACATGCCCAATCTCGATGGTCTGGAAATGCTCAAGGAGATCCGCCTGGACCCCAAGCTCTCCTCGCTACCGGTGCTGATGGTGACGGCCGAGGCCAAGAAAGAGAATATCATTGCGGCTGCCCAAGCTGGCGCCAACGGCTACGTCGTCAAGCCGTTCACCGCCGCGACGCTCGAAGAGAAGCTCAATAAAATTTTCGAAAAACTGGGCAAGTGACGCCTACGGAGGGTAGATCATGAGTGGTGCCACTCAAGGCAGCGTTGCGGAAAGCGTGGCTCCCGACGACCTGATTCGCCGTATCGGCCACTTGACTCGCATGTTGCGTGAGAACATGCGTGAGCTGGGTCTCGATAAAGAGGTGGAGAAAGCGGCGCAGGCGATTCCCGATGCCCGCGACCGGCTCAGCTATGTCGCATCGATGACCGAGCAGGCGGCGGAGCGTGCGCTCAACGCCATCGATCATGCCCAGCCGATACAGAATGCGCTGGAGAGCCAAGCGATCGCCCTCGACAAGCGTTGGGACGAATGGTTTGCCGAGCCCAAGGCGCTGGATGAGGCCAAGGCGCTGGTCAAGGATACTCGCTCTTATCTTCAGGACGTGCCGCAGCAGACCAGTGCCACCAACGCCCAACTGCTCGAAATCATGATGGCGCAGGATTTTCAGGATCTTACCGGCCAAGTCATCAAGAAGATGATGGACGTGATCCACGAGATCGAGAAGCAGCTGGTCCAGGTGCTGATCGACAATGCCCCCGAAGGATCGGAGCGTCGCGAGCAGGTCAACGTGGCGTCTACGCAGCCCAGCTCTCTACTCAACGGACCGCAGATCAATTCCCAGGCCGCCGGGGTCGTCAGCAGCCAGGACCAGGTGGACGATCTGCTGGACAGTCTAGGGTTCTGATTTCGGCAAGGAAGACCTTCCCAGGGCTTCGAAAATGTCCCGCCACCCGAAATAGCAGGGTGTTCATCCTGCTATTTCTCCCTTTGATCCTCCCGCTCTCCCAGCAAAATAGCGCCCAAGTATCCATCCCCGACCGTGGCGGAGTGCGCGCTTGGCCGAGCAGAACGACAGCGATCAGGAAAAGACCGAACCGCCGACGCCCAAGCGAATCGAGAAAGCGCGAGAGGAGGGGCAGGTGGCGCGCTCCCGCGAGCTTGCCACCTTTCTGCTGCTGGTCGCCGGTGTCATGGGTCTATGGTTCATGGGCAACAATCTTTATGACGAGCTATCGATCGTCATGGAGCAGGCGTTCCTGTTCGACCATGGGCTGGCGTTCGACACCTCCCGCATGCTGAGCCATGTCTGGCTGCTGGGGCAGAACACCCTGATCGCGTTATTGCCGTTGTTTCTGCTGTTTACGGTTGCCGCGATTCTTGGCCCGACGATGCTGGGGGGATGGCTGCTATCGGCAAAGTCGCTTCAGCCTCAGTTGAGCAAGCTCAATCCGGTCAAGGGCTTGAAGCGGATGTTCTCGACCCAGGCGCTGGCAGAACTGGGCAAGGCCATTGCCAAATCGGTGTTGGTGGGTGGCGTTGCCGTGGTCTATCTATGGGCGCAGCGCGGTACGCTGCTCAGCCTGATGGAGATGCCGATTCAGCAAGCCCTGGCCACGGCGATGCGGTTGGCGGCGATCGGGTGTGCGCTGATCGTGACCTCGATGATCTTCGTGATTCTGATCGATGTCCCGTATCAGATATGGAGTCACAACAAGAAGTTGCGCATGAGCATCGAGGACATTAAGCAGGAACACAAGGAGAGCGAGGGCGATCCCCATGTGAAGGGGCGCATCCGTTCTCAGCAACAGGCGATGGCGAGGCGGCGGATGATGAGCAAGGTACCGACTGCCGACGTGATCGTGACCAATCCGACTCACTACGCCGTAGCGCTGAGTTACCAGCAGGATTCGATGTCTGCCCCTCGGGTCATCGCCAAGGGGGCCGACCACGTCGCCGCCAAGATCCGAGAGCTCGGCGACGACAATCGTGTGCCGCGTCTGGAAGCGCCGCCTTTGGCGCGTGCTCTCTATCGTCATGTCGATCTGGAACAGGAAATACCCGGCGATCTCTACACTGCGGTTGCCGAAGTCCTGGCTTGGGCATTCCGCCTCAAGCAGGTCGAAACCGATGGCGGTGATGTACCGTCGGCCCCCCGTGACCTGCCCGTGCCGCCAGCGTTCGACGAAGCGGCGTCAGATTCATCCAAGGAGAGTGAATGAACGCGTTCACCCAGTGGTTCGGCCAGCGCAAGTGGCCGGGCGAAACGCAATACAAGGTGCTCGCTGGTCCAGTCCTGATCATCATGATTCTGTCGATGATGATCCTGCCGCTGCCGCCATTCGCGCTCGATCTGTTCTTCACTTTCAATATCGCGCTGTCGATCATGGTTCTGCTGGTCAGCATGTTCACCGAGAAGCCGCTGGATTTCGCGGCCTTTCCGGCGGTCCTGCTGTTCTCGACCCTGCTGCGCCTGTCGCTGAACGTAGCGTCGACCCGTGTGGTGCTGATGGAAGGGCACCAGGGGGGCGATGCCGCGGGTAAAGTGATCGAAGCCTTCGGCGAGTTTCTGATCGGCGGCAATTTCGCTGTCGGTCTGGTGGTGTTCCTGATTCTGGTCGTCATCAACTTCATGGTCATCACCAAGGGCGCCGGGCGGATCGCCGAAGTGGGCGCGCGTTTCACCCTGGATTCCATGCCGGGCAAGCAGATGGCGATCGACGCCGACCTCAACGCCGGCCTGATCGGCGAAGAAGACGCCCGCAAACGACGGACCGAGATCAATCAGGAATCCGAGTTCTACGGCTCGATGGACGGTGCCAGCAAGTTCGTTCGCGGTGATGCCATGGCCGGCTTGCTGATCATGGTGATCAACCTGATCGGCGGATTGATCATTGGCGTGGCTCAGCACGGGTTGCCATTCGGGGAAGCGGTCAAGACCTATACCTTGCTGACGGTCGGCGATGGTCTCGTCGCCCAGATCCCGGCGCTGGTGATTTCGACGGCGGCGGGCGTCACGGTATCGCGCGTCAACACCGACCAGGACGTGGGCCAGCAGCTGTTGAGTCAGCTGTTCAACAACCCGCGCGTCATGTTTCTCGCCGCCGGCGTGATGGGGCTGCTCGGCTTGATTCCCGGCATGCCGAACGTGGTGTTTCTGTTGTTTGCCATCATCCTGGCGGGGCTGGGATGGTGGATTTCTCGAAATGATCAGGCCCAGGCGGTGCGCGCGGTGGAGGACAAGGCGCCGCAGACCGTCCAGGAAACCCCGGAGGCGAGTTGGGATGACGTGCAACTGGTCGATACGCTGGGCCTGGAGGTGGGGCATCGGCTGATTCCGCTGGTGGATCAGCGCCAGAAGGGAGAACTGCTGGGTCGCATCAAGAGCGTGCGCAAGAAGTTCGCCCAGGATGTCGGCTTTCTGCCCTCGGTGGTGCACATCCGCGACAATCTCGAACTCAGTCCCAACGCTTATGTGATCACGCTGAAAGGCGTTGAAGTCGGCCGCGCCGAGGCGTTCCCGGGCAAGTGGCTGGCGATCGATCCCGGCCAGGTTTCCGGAGCGGTCGAAGGAACTCGAACCCAGGATCCGGCGTTTGGCCTGACCGCTTACTGGATCGATACGGCGCAGCGGGAGCGCGCGCAGATCTACGGCTACACCGTCGTCGATGCCAGCACCGTGGTCGCCACCCATCTCAATCATCTGTTGCATGAAAATGCCGGAGACATGTTGGGACGCGCCGAGGTCCAGCAACTTCTGGACAAGGTCGCCGAACAACAGAAGTCGCTGGTGGAAGACGTGGTGCCCAAGCTGCTACCGCTGACATCGTTGCAACGCATCCTGCAGAATCTGCTTGCCGAAGATGTGCCGATCCGCGATATGCACACCATTCTCGATGTGCTGGCGGAATACGCGCCGCAGCAGCCGGATGCCGGCGAGCTCACCGCGCTGGTACGCGTCGCGTTGGGCCGGGCGATTACCCAACAGTGGTTCCCGGGGCGCGAGCCGATGCACGTGATGGGTCTCGAACCTAGGCTGGAGCAGGTCCTCGCACAGGCGCTCAACAACGGCGGGGCGCTCGAACCGGGGCTGGCCGATACGCTGATGCAACAGACCGCTGCCGCGGTAGAACGTCAACAGAGTCGGGATGAACCGACCGTGCTGATCGTGCAGCATAGCTTGCGCGCGCTGTTGGCGCGTTTCCTGCGCCGTCAGATCAAGTCTCTGGTGGTGCTCTCGCAGGCTGAAATCCCCGATGATCGTAACTTGCGCGTCACCACGACTATTGGTTCGCCATCATGATCCTTGGTTTCATGTCGGCGAGATCGAGAGCAGCATCGCCAGCATCGAGATTGTTGTCTTCGGTGTCGCGAGCCCAGTCTGCGAAAGGTTCGTTTCCACTATCCCGTGTGCGTTCCGTGATGCTCAGAATGCTGTCCGGGGCACTCGCCATTGGCATGATCGCGCCGGCCTGGGCGGCTCAAGGCACCTGGGTGGGCCAACTGCCGCATCAGACGATCGTGGTGTCGGAGCGGCCTTTGGAGAGCACGCCGATCCCGCTGCCGCCATCGATGGATCGAGCCGAGATCGGGCGTGTCCGCTGGATCTTCCATACCGATACGCAGGCACCGACGCTCAATGTCTGGCTCTGTCAGGGCCAGCGCTGCCTGCCATTGGTCGGGTCGCGGGGCGAAACGCAGCATTTTGCGGGAGGCTCCGCCTCCATGCCGTTCCGGCTACGATACCAGTGGCCGCCTGGAGAGCAGACGAGCGGCAGGCGGGTGATGTCCGGTGGTCAATTGATCATCGATTACCGCCAGGCCGATAAACAGCCGAAATAGCCGCTGGAAAACGAGTAGTTTGCCGCCTTGGCTCGGCGTCCGCGCGGCATAATGAGAGCATGGGTCATGCGTCCCATGACCGTAAGTGTTTTGCACGAGGCCATTCGATGTATACCGCACAGGGCAAAATCGATCAGCAGGCATTGGTTGAGCAGTACATGCCGATGGTGAGGCGCCATGCGCTCTCCCTTCAGGTGCGCCTACCCGCCAGCGTGGAACTCGATGATCTCATTCAGGCCGGCATGCTGGGCCTGTTGGACGCCATGGGGCGTTACGACAATTCACATGGTGCCAGTTTCTCGACCTACGCCAACCAGCGAATTCGGGGTTCGATGATCGATGAGCTGCGTAGTCGGGACTGGATGCCGCGCAGCGTACGACGTAGTGCTCGGGCACTGGATCAAGCCGTGCGACGGCTGGAACAGCAGTTGGGTCGGGCACCGGAGGAGCGCGAAATTGCCCAGGAGATGGGAATTTCTCGCGACGATTACCATCAGCTGCTGGCAGACGCCAACAACGGGTTTCTGCTGGCGTACGACGAGAGCGATAGCGAGGACGGCGTTGCCTCGGTCGCGGAAGGTGGCCCGCCGTCACCGCTGGAAGCGTTGCTCGACGCGGACAATCGTTCCAACGTGATGGCAGCGATCGATGCCTTGCCGGAACGCGAGAAGCTGTTACTAGGGCTCTACTACCAGGAAGAGCTCAACTTGAAGGAGATCGGCGCCGTGCTCGGCGTCAGCGAATCCCGCGTTTGCCAGCTGCACAGCCAGGCCGTAGCGCGTCTGCGAAGTCGTCTGAACCCCTGATCGGCATCTGGACTTTGGTTAATCCGGTATGGTCAATCCGGTAACCAGCGGCCGACCCCGAGCGTCTATCGAACCGACCATGCGCCGTTGCATGGCTGGATCGATAGGCACTTTTGATTGAGGGATCAATCGGTGGTCGGCGACGCCGTCGAGACCGTGCGGATTTCATCGGCAACCTGTTGCGCCACGTCTTCCCATACGGCCCCCAGGGTCCGCACCAGCGCCGGGTAACCATCGTCGCGCAAGGGTCGCGTGACGTCGAAGTGACGCTGCGCCATCAGACGATTGCCATCGTGGAGTTGCCATTCACCCGCGGCCACGGCCTGACCGTCATAGCGTCCCTGGAACTGATCGACACTGATCGTCAGCCGTTGTGCACCCGCCCCGCCGTGAGAAGTACCCAAGACCGTAATATCGGGCAGGTCAGCCGCCAGCGATTGACGCAGGCGCCGCGTCAACTGCTGACCCAGCGCCTCGGCCCACAAGTTCTGATTGGCCGCATTGAGTTCGATATCACTGGTCTGCATGACGATCCCTTCCTGATCCAGATAGCTGGCCACTTCGACCGGGCCTACAGCCAGTTTGCGCGCTTGTGGGGCGGTCGTTGGCTGCGGGCCGTCGGCTTGCGGCAAGGTATACCGATTGGTCGGAGTCGATTGCGCGGCGCAGCCCGCTATCGCCACTATGGCAACGGCCAACAGGGTGCTGGCGCCGATTCGGCGCCAGCGGGGGATGGATGACATTATCATTGGGGAGCCCTCGGCACGGGATCGGTTTGGACTTCACGGTCGAAAATCAGCGCATTGGGCTTCTCGCTCAAGGTCTTGGCGACTGGCTGCAAATCCCGCATCAGGGCCTCCAGCTGCTTGAGCGTGTCATTCAACTGACGGTATCCCGAAGAACCGGTAGAGAAACCGTTCAGCGTACTCTGAAGCTCCTGCAGCGTGTCATTGAGACTCCCCGGCAACTGCTGAGTCGCGGGGTCGGAGACGACGGCATTGACCGACTCGGCGATCTGGCGCACCTGTTCGAGCGTCTGCTGGGACGTCTGCATGGTTTCGTTCAGGCGATCGAGGATCGGTTCGACTTGCAGCTCGTTGAGCTTGTCGAGAAGATTGGAAATCTTCTGTTCGATCTGCGCAAAGCCACCGGAAACAGTCGGGAATACCGGCCTGTCGTCGAACCTCATCGGCTCGTAGGGAGGGACTTCGTCGTTGAAGTTGAGATCGACGAACAATGCACCCGTCAGTAGGTTGCCGGCCTTGAGCGTAGCGCGAAGACCATATTCCTTGAACATGGTCTCGAACCGATTCCGCCATTCCTGATCGTCGATATTCGCGCTGATTTCTTCATTGCTTTCCAGGCGCTGCGGCTCGATTCGGATCAGTACCGGAATCGCAAACTGGGTCAACGAGTCGGGCTGGGGTGCGGTGAAGTGCCAGGGAACGCTGACCACGGTGCCCACGCGGACGCCACGATATTCGACTGGCGCACCACGGCTGAGGCCGCGAACAGTGTCATCGACCAGCAACACGTATTCGATGTACTGATCGTAGGTACCCTCGCGCGCGCTCTCTTCGTTGTTGTACAGGGTGTAAGTCGCGTCCTGTTTGGCGGGGCTGCCGCGAGCGATATCCTCCGGCATGCCAAAGGTCACGCCACCGCTGATCAGCGTCTCGAAGGAATCCAGATTGACGTTGACGCCCTCCGAGTCCAACTGCACGTCGATGCCGGATGAACTCCAGAACCGGGTGGTATCGGTGACCAGACTGTCGTAGGGCGCCTGGATGAAGAGGCGGTGACGCATCTCGCGCTTGTCGGGATCGAAGTCGGTGCTCTCGACGCGGCCGACGGTATAGCCCTGATAAGTGACCGGGTCCCCGGCGCTGAGCGAATTGCCCACCTGGCTTACCAGATTGATGCGCAGCCCCGGGGCATCGGGCGGGGCGACCGGCGGTTGTTCGAGCACAGCGAAGCTATCCTGGGCTTCGTCGCTCTTGCCTGGGGCGAGCTGGATATACGCGCCCGAGAGCACGGTATTCAGACCGCTGATGCCCTCGCGTCCGATACGCGGCTTGACCACCCAGAAGCGTGTTTCGCTGTTGAGCATTCGTGCCGCATCGTTGGACATGCGCGCGGTGACCACGGTATGCGACAAGTCATCCGACAGGCGCACGGCCTCTACCTGCCCAACCTGGACATTGCGAGTCTTGATTAGCGTCTTGCCGGCTTCGATGCCCTCGGCATTGTCCATGTTCAAGGTAATCAACGGCCCGCGGCTGGAGATGTTGTCCCAAACCATCCAGGCGCCGATCAGCACGGCCAGCAAGGGCACTATCCAGATCGGCGAGAGCCGCGACTGCGACACTCGTTTGGCGCGTTGCATCGAATCAGGCATCGTCGACTTCCTTGACAGGCGAATAGGGAGATTGTCGCTTGAGCGCAGCCGGCATGTGGGGCTGCATGTTCCGTGCGTCCCAGATCAGGCGTGGATCGAAACTGTTGGCGGCCAGCATGGTGATGACGACCACGGCGGAAAACGCCAGCGCTGCCGGCCCCGGCGTGATCGACAGCAACGATCCGGCGTGCACCAGCGAGACCAGGATAGCCACCACGAAGACATCGATCATCGACCAGCGACCGATCAGCTCGGTGATCCGATAGAGCGTCTGGCGCTTGTGTTTGAACCGGGATTCACCGCTGCGCTTGACGGTAATGCAGAGCCAGGACAAGGCAAACACTTTGCCGATCGGCACCACGACGCTGGCGGTAAAGATAATCAGCGCGATGGGCCAGTCACCATGACCGAGAAAGATCAGCACGCCACCGATGATGGTCGAAGGGGTAGAGTCGCCCAGCGAAGTCGTGGTCATGATCGGATAAAGATTGGCCGGGATATAACACAGGGTTGCCGCGATCAGCAGGGCCCAGGTCTTTTGCAAGCTATGCGCACCTCTAAAACGCAGCGGTTCGCCACAACGTTCACAGCGGCCACGTCCGAAGTGACTGAGCCTGCTGACCAGTCCACAAGTCGGACAACCGGTGAGTCCCTGCTCAGCGGCCGGCTGGCCGGCGCGACAGCCCTCCGGTGCCAAGGGTTCACCTGCCAGGGAAAACCACATCCAGTCGGTATCGATCGAACGCGTGGTGAGCAGCAGCAGCAGGGCATAGACGCAGAAGGACCAGAACGACAATCCCAGATCGATCGACGCCATGCCGGCAATTTTGATCAGACTGACGAGCGCGCCGATCACGAAGACATCGGCCATCATCCACGGCCCCAGATGCGAAAGCGCACGAGCGATTCGGTAGCTACGAGGAAGCGGACGGCGCTGCAGTAGACCGAGATGGAGCCAAATGACGGCGAGCAGGTAGAAGGCCGGCAGTACGATGATGGTCAGCAATACCAGAATACCGACGAACGGTTCGTGAAACGCGACCAGGCTCTTCGAGGTGTCCGTCAGTTGGATAGCGTTACTGACGCCGCGCGCCTCGAAACTGATGAAAGGAAAACAGAGAGCGGCGATGAGGGCGACCAGAGTGCTGATCGCCAAGGCGAGGCTGCGCTCGGCCGGACGACGATGGCGATGGCTCAAGGTGTGGTCGCAGCGCGGACAGCTGGCGCGCTGACCGGGATGCAACGGCGGCAGCGCAACCAGCAGGTCACACTCGTGGCAAGCGCGAAGGCGCCGCCGCGTACGCTTGGGCGAGAGGAACGTCGCCTTCTCGATACCGATGTCATTCGTGTCTGACGTCAAAGCGATACCTAACACGGGAGCGAAATAGGGCAGCGGCGTACTGCGGAATCTGCAATGTTACGCGAATACATACGTCCGTGCATGTTTGTGGATGACGGTTTGCAACGTCATCAATATCATTGAAAATACTCGATAGTTCAGCAAGATAGTTCGGCAAGACAGTTCGGCAGAGACAGTTCGGCAGTGATAGTTCGGCAGAGATAGTTCGGCAGAGATAGTTCAGTCGCTTGGACACTATAGTCGGTGATGCCACCTTTGCCGAAGAAGTACAATTGCTGACATACCGCCAACTTTTGTAGCTGTCGCAGAGAGAAACAAGGAGAACCTAACGTGTGGATGGCGCTTGCGGCCATTGTGGCCGGCCTAGTCGTGTTGGTCTGGAGTGCTGATCGTTTCGTG
>JGI24517J20059_1001015_pt1 | contig 10431 bp, 10 predicted proteins | sample LinPmetageLP41_FD_20059 | JGI IMG/M metagenome (IMG submission 20059) | reverse complement strand
CGCGAGCCGTTCGAATCGAGCTACACCTGGACCGACGTCAACGGTGAAACCCAGACCGAGACCTTCACTGCGTTCCCGTGGGAGAAGACGGACAGGGCAGAACTTCTCGCTCGTGCGCTGAATAAGTGAGTCGAGTGAAAAAAGCGTCGAGCACTTCATATTCTTGACCTGTCAGCTTAGGGAGATGGCATGAATCACCCCGACATCGATAAGACGGAGATGGCAGAACGCTTGAATGATGAACGTGCTCGATTGCTCGATCAGAGCGAGATGAGCCAGGAGAGCCGGGAGACGGTCCAGCTCGACCAGCAATCGGTGGGCCGTCTCTCACGCATGGATGCTCTCCAGGGGCAGGCGATGGCCAAAGCCGAAGAGGTTCGAAGAAAGCTTCAGGTTAGACGCATCGATTCTGCCTTGATCCGTCTGGAGCGGGGCGAGTACGGTCAGTGCGTCGATTGCGGCGAGTGGATTTCACTCAAGCGCCTTCAATGGGATCCTGCCGTTCTGAAGTGTATCGATTGCGCCAGTTGAAGGATTCCCGAGGTGGCAGCCGGTAGAAAATTTGATGCATATTCCGGCTGTTGCTAAGCTGTAGTAAGTCGTTGCAATGCCCTGGCATCGACCTTGATAGTGATACAGATTCATTCCCAGATACCTTCCTGAAGGTCGCTGGTAACTGACAGAGGTTCTGCTGATGACTCAGTTACTACGATGACACATTTACTACCCGCGGGTTTTATCAGTCCGCCCTGAGATTTGGCACTTTTTGCGCGTCACGCGGAATGATAACGACTATCGTCTTCTATCCGTGCATCGTCTTTTATCCGTGCTTCGTGGCGCGCTGTCGTTCAACTTCCTCGATTTCATTGAAATCGGTTTCTATTCAAGTTGTACGGGAGATCGTGCATGCAGGGTCAAAGTGCTTTTATGCCCCGGATTCAAGAACTATCTGGAGAAGAAGGCTGGACTAGCGTCCATCAATACCTTCCCCTCGAGTCGAGCGTGTTGCTCCAGGTGGTTTATCATGACATGCATGGCGGCGGTGCCACTTCGGCCTACTGTGAGCAAGGCCGCTTCATCAGTACGACCAATCGCGCGCCAGTCAGAGGCGTGCGCGTCTGGAAATATCATGATTGAGGGAAAGCCTTCTTTTCGATCAAATTTCCCTGGACGCAACGGACGTACGCATGTCTCTTCAAAATGCCACCAAGCCCGATAGACCCCTCGATGAGCAGGTCAAAAGACGACGGACTTTCGCCATCATCTCGCACCCGGATGCCGGCAAGACGACACTGACGGAAAAATTACTGATGTACGGCGGGGCAATCCGTTCGTCGGGAACGGTGAAAGCTCGCAAGAGTCACCAGTATGCGAAGTCGGACTGGATGGAGGTCGAAAAGCAGCGGGGCATCTCCGTTGCCAGCTCGGTGATGCAGTTCGAATTCCAGGACTGCGTGATCAATCTGCTCGACACGCCAGGGCACCAGGACTTCTCGGAAGATACCTATCGCGTGCTGACGGCGGTCGATGCGGCGCTGATGGTGATCGACGCGGCAAAAGGCGTGGAGGCCCAGACCATCAAGCTGCTGGAGGTCTGCCGTCTGCACCAGACGCCTGTCATCACGTTCATCAACAAGATGGACCGGGAAGTCAGGGAACCGCTGGAACTGATCGACGAGATCGAACATATCCTTGGTGTCGAGTGTGCTCCGATTACCTGGCCGGTGGGCATGGGTAAGCAGTTCGCGGGCGTATTCGATATCGCACGGGATCGGATGCTCAAGTTTACCCCGGGGCAAGATCGGATCGAGACAGAAAGCGAAATGATCCAGGGCGAAGATCACCCCTACCTGATCGAGCACTTTCCGCTCGTGCATTCCGCCTTCAAGGAGGAGCTCGAGGTAGTCCGCGAGGTCACGCCGCCGTTCGATCCGGCCCGATTCCTGGACGGAGCGCTGTCTCCCGTGTTCTTCGGTTCCGCGATCAACAACTATGGCGTGCAGGACGTTCTTCAGGCGCTGATCGACTGGGCACCGTCTCCCCGACCCAGAGAGGCCAGGCAGCGTTCGATAGCGCCCGACTCCGCGACCTTTACCGGTATCGTTTTCAAGATCCAGGCCAATATGGATCCTCATCACAGGGATCGCATCGCCTTCCTGCGCATCTGTTCCGGTCGTTACCAGCCAGGGCTGAAAGCCGTTCATGTTCGCAGCCACAAGACCCTTAGGCTCGATCATGCCATCACCTTCATGGCGCGAGAGCGTTCGCATCTCATTGCCGCCTGTGCGGGTGACATCATCGGGATTCCCAATCATGGGAGGCTGAGAATCGGCGACGTACTCACGGAAGGTGAGCATCTCGACGTGGATGGCATTCCTCATTTCTCGCCGGAACTCTTCCGTAGCGTCCGCCTCGAGGATCCACTGCGAATCAAGCAGTTGAACAAGGCCCTGCAGGAACTGGGCGAAGAGGGCGCGATCCAGGTCTTCCATCCGCTGGAAAAAACGGGGCTAGTATTAGGAGCTGTAGGGCAGCTTCAGTTCGAGACCGTGGCGCATCGGCTGCAGTCCGAATATGACATCCACGTCAGCTTCGACAAGTTCCAGGTTCACAAGGCATTGTGGGTCTCGGCCGAAGACGACGATGAACTCGAGCACTTCGAGGCTGCCAACCGCAACCGCCTGGCAAGAGATGCTTCCGGTGCGCTTGCCTTCCTCGCGCCGACGCAATCGATACTGCAGGTCATCAGGGAGCGGTGGGAGGGGCGGATTGTGTTCAGCGAAACGCGAGAAATTTAAGGACTCGAAGCTCGAGCGGTTTCGAATTCCAGCTCCAGCTCCAGCTCCAGGTCCAGCTCGCGATGGTATGTACAACCGAAGAAGTCTCATTTTCATGCAAGAGGAGTGAAGCGATGAAGGTGGAAGAGATCAACGTCAGCGTGACTACCATGGCGTCATTGACGGGCGACGAGTATGACGTCATCGCCGTGCCGGGAACCGAGGNGCAGCTGTCGACGCTNGGGCNCCCGGCGGTGGGAGAAGCGTGGACAGTCTCCCGCTACAAGGACGAGAACTGCGGCCTCATTCGATACATGCCCCCCTACCAGGGATTCTCGGACCTCGAGACGGACCTCAAATCGTCCATTGCCAAATGCATCACGGTCGCGGATAGACATGAATATCGATCCCTGGCCATTTCGCTGTGTGACGACTCGCGTCTCAGCATCGATAAAGCGCAGTTCTTCGAAGCTATCGTCGAAGGAATCAGTGGTGCTTCGTCTCGCGCTCACCATCTCCAGCGGATGATCCTGATCACGCAGGATACGAAGACCCAAGCCGATCTGACGACGCATATCGAGACGCATCTTGAAGCGGCACACCATGCCTGAACGGCGTTTGGCAGCCTGCTATCGAGACCGCGCAGCAGAGAGGCGATAGCAACGAGCTCGAAAAAGCGTCATGCCAACGTATCTCTGCTGAACTCAGTGGGCGCGCTCTGTCGCACGTATCGTCCTTCCCAATGGCGCCCAGGCCAGCACGATGCCGACCAGGAGCATGGCGATCAGAAGGATCAAAATGGTCTTGAAGCTGACGCCAGCATCCAGTAAGAGTCCGAACGATACAGGGGCGACGCCGGTCGAGAAGATCATGCAGGACACCATCGTCGAGCGGAGCTTGCCGAGGTGTTCGCTGCCCCATATCTGCATCAGCAGGCTGGTTACCGTGGGTTCCTGCATGCCGGTGACCGCGCCGGCGCAGAACATGAAGATCATGATCCCCCATGCGTTCTGCAGCACGACGGCGGCCGCGAGACCGAAAACCAGGGGTAACAGATAGAGTCGGGCCATCTTCGCCGCGCCGACCCGGTCGACCAGCCTACCGGCATAGAGAGAGCCGATCAGTCGGCCGATCGCTGCAAGGACGAACCCGATGGCAAAGGTCGACGTCGGTGCCTCAAATTCCCGAGTGAGATCGGCTTGGAACACGAAGACGCCGGTATTGACGATGGCGGTAGAGAGCATCATCAGGCTCAAGCGCCAGAACAACCAATCTTTCAATGGTTTGGGGCTTTGAACGGATGTTCTGGTATCCGAGTGCGCATGCTTGGTGCGACTGGCAGGCGGCCAGTGCGAAAACCGCAGCAGCGCCGGGATCCAGACCACGAGCAGCGCGATCAGCAGGATCCACCACACCATTCGCCAACTGAAGAATGTCATCCCGAGCGCCACGGTACCCGGCAGAATGGCCTCGCCAAGCGGAATTGCCACCGACACCAGCGCCAATGCGCTACCTCGAGCCTGGCTGATGGCCCGTGCGACCGTTGTCGAGCCCAGATGCGTGAACAACCCTTGTCCGCAGAAGCGAATCAGTCCGAAGCCGATCAGCGCCAATGCCGGCCATGGCGATAGCGTCAGCATCAGTATCCCGAGCGTCATCCCGCATACGACCCAGGTCGCGAAGCGCTTGGCTGGCCACCAGTCTACCAGCGGGCCCACGAACAGAATCATAAAGCCCGAGAGCAGAGTGACCCCGGAGTAGGCCATGCCGAATTCGCTGCTGGTGAGAGAAAACTTTCCGAAATGGCGGGCTGGAAAAATCCGACGAGGAAAGTCTGACCAAGATTGCCGGAAAAGACGGCCAGGAAGCCGATGAACAGGATGTCTTTGTGCTGCTTCAATATGCTTCTGTAGCCCATGCTCTTCTCATCTATCGATTGATTTGGCTGGCGATCAACGAGTGTTGATTCTGATCGCCAGGCGCCATAGTCATTTCAGAACGGTCAAACTAGAACGGCCAGTTCAGGATCGAGCTTTCAGGGCGGAGTCATTGGCAGGCTGCTATGAAGGCTTATCGGTATGTTTGAGGGTCAGATTCGGGATACGGCTCCCATATGACCAAAGTTTAGCATGAAGTCAGTTCTCCCGGTTTACGGGATAGCCGCAACGACATTGACTCGGTTGACGACTCACGGTGTCATTGGGATCTATCGGAGCCGTGAGTAATCAAACCGTGAACGAGACCGTTTTCGACGAAAGCTATGCTTCATCGGTAGTGCTTTCACTGAGGCGAGACATTTCTATCCTCCTCGACTTTGAGTCACGGAGATGTACACCGAGGACGTTGGCATGACCGAACTTATCCTGATCGGGGCGGGGCATGCTCACGCTTTCGTACTGGAGGCCTTCGCCGAGCATCCAGAACCGGGTCTGAAAATCACCTTGATCACGCCACAGGCGCGAGCACCATATTCGGGACGGGTGCCGGCCTGGTTAGCCGGGGAGTGTGATTTTTCGGATATAACGATCGACTTCGAATGGTTGGCGAGTCGTGCGCAAGCCCGGTTGATTCTTGACTCAGTCACGGAAATTTCCGCAGGCAGGCGGCAACTGAAATTGGCCGGCGGCGATTGGATCGGTTTCGATCTCGCCTCGATCAATATCGGGGCGACGCTGAAGACACCCGTATTCAAGGCTTCTGGCCCACAAGTGCTTTCCATGCGCCCATTGGAGGCACTTCAAACCCGCTGGCAAGCTCTTCTCGGCGATATGTCCCGATGGCCGGCTGGTCAGCCACGGCGGATACTGGCAGTTGGCGGCGGGGCGGCGGGATGTGAGACGTTGTTGTCGATCCAGGCGAGGTTCCGAGCGGAGCGTCCCGATATCGATTGGCAAGGAACCCTTCTTGGCGATACACCGCGACCTTTGAGCACGGCGGGCAAGTTGCCAGCCACGCTTCTGCGACATGAACTGAAAAAAGCCAATATTCGATGGGTGGGAAACCGTCGTGCGTGCGCTGTCATCGATGGCGGAGTGGAGGACAACCTGGGGCATCATCATCCGGCAGATCTGATCCTCTGGGCAACCGGTGCACAAGGTCACGACTGGTTGAAAGAGAGCGATATCGTGCTCGATGAACGCGGTTTCATTCCGGTCGAATCGACGCTTGCCGTCCGTGACCATGCTGCGCTATTCGCCGCCGGCGATTGTGCCAGGTTCGATCCACCGCTACCCAATGCGGGTGTCTATGCCGTCCGGATGGGGCCAGTGTTGGCCGCTAACCTGCGTCGAGCCTGCCGTGGTGAGACGCTCAAGGACTGGCGGCCACCTCGGCGGGTGCTGTCACTGGTTGGGACTGGGCAAGCGCGCGCGATAGCCAGCCGAGGCGTTTTGGGGGTAGCAGGACGCTGGGTATGGCGCTGGAAACGTCGTATTGATCGACGTTTTATTGCACGGTTCAACCCCGGCACGCCCCGATAAGTTGTATTGAAAACTCATTTTATAGAGGCCCTTATGGCCGATTTTGTACCTTCGTCCTTGTTTCCGACTGCACGCCTATCTCGTTTGTGCGCTGCACTGAGGGAGATCGACGATGACATTGTTCGACTCACCGCCATGCACGATACCGGGCTGGCGCATGATCATATCTGGGTCTCTCGCGACACGGGTCCCGATTGGATAGCAAGACTTCCCAAGCAGAGCCAGATGCAGCTCGATCCGGAGACCAATCTGGACTATCAAGCTAACTGTTTTCGACGCGCCGGGTTGAGCGGCCATACGCCGGACCTCCACGGTATTCTGCCGATCAGTGCCGACTTCCCACGAGGCGGCTTGCTGGTCAGCGCCATCGAGGGGCGACCGGCAAGGTTACCCGACGACTTGCCGGCGATCGGCGAGGCGCTGGCGAGATTGCATGACGTACCACTGCCTTCGGTCGAGACACGGCCACCTCTGGTCAGCCCACGCTCGCCCTGGGCGGCCATGCGCGACGAGGTGCTGGCTCAAGCCATTTATCTCGACGACGCGCTGGTTTCTGAATCGGCGAGGCGTCGCATCGATACGGAGCTCACCCTGTTCGACGATGATGATGAACTCGCCAAGCGCGTCGATGATCAACGCTGCCTGATCAGCTTCGATGCACATCCGGGCAACTTCGTGATCACCCTCGATGGGAGGGCGGTACTGGTCGACCTGGAGAAGTGCCGTTACGGCCATCCCGGACTGGATCTTGCCCATGCGTCGCTTTATACCTCCACGACCTGGGATCTGGCGAGTTACGCTGTCCTGGATATCGCTAACGTGGTGGAATTTTATCGCCACTGGTGGGCAATCCGGGATACCACCGATGACGTGATGGATGTCGAGGCCTTGGCGGCCACACGGCGTGCCATGTGGCTATGGTCGACTACCTGGTGCGCCAAGTGGCTGACACTTCACCACCAAGAGCGGGATTCATTGTCACAGGGCGAGGATTGGTCCGCTGCCTTGAGCGAGGACCAGTTGATCGCCCATGTGGAGGGTCGGGCTCGACACTATCTTTCCGCCTCCGTTATCGAACGGGTAAGTGACGACAATCGCCGGCTCGCTCGAGAGCTGACCCGGATCCGCTGAAAGTTGAAAGTATATGGATAGAGTTGCCGTTCCGCTCGTACGTTCTCAGGGCGTTGGTGCGGTCGCCGCCTGGGCGATATCGGCAAAAATCGTGTCCAGCTTGCCAGCGATCTCGCTCAATGACGCGGCCCGGTCGGGATCGTCGATACGCGTGATATAGGGTGCGAAGATCGCACTGGGACGTTTCCAGGCCAGCGTCGCGGTGCCATCCTCGTTTTCGGTGATATAGAAGCGAATCGGCGCCTCGATCATCGCCGGTACGCTCAAGCGCAGGATATCGACCGCGAAGTCGTTACGAAACACACCGACGACTCGGTTGCCGGGAATCGTCACGCCCCGCTTGGCGGCAGCCTGGGTAGGGCCGACATCGGTGACGATGCCCATGTCGTTGGCCTTGACGGCGCTTTTGAGATGCTCGAGCAGCGCCGTATAGGATTGCTGGGTACTCACGATGTGCCAGCCGTCCTGCGGCCAGCGATCCTCCGCCCATGTGGAGGACGCCATCAGCATCAACATGAGGGCCAGCGCCATAGGCAATGTCCTGCCATAACGCCTTGCTTGATGATCGCCTTTCATGAGCACACCTCGTGAATGGGCTGATGGTATGGAATGCCGTGCATCCGTACCGTGCGGCGTGGCATATCGTTCAGGTGACAGCGTTCCCACGAAGTCCACCAACTTGTCTCTAAGTCGCGAATGGACGGGTATCCTTACAGGGTTTCGTCACGGCCTCGAGTGCCGATAAAACGTCTTGATAAGGCATCCCGGAATGTAAGGAACCCCCTCGAGTGGCGACCAAGGCACGGGAACGCAAAGGGAAGGGAGTACATCGCATGAGGGATATTCGACGCTGGCTGATGGCAGCGCTAACGCTTTTGCCGACGCTGAGCCACGCTTATGAGCTGTCCGACTGGGAGTCGGTGACCGAGGCTGCCCGGGGGCAGACCGTGTACTGGAATGCCTGGGGTGGCGACCCGCGTACCAATGCCTATATCGACTGGGTGGCCGCGCAGGTCAAGCAGCGCTACGACATCGACCTCGAACACGTCAAGGTGAGCGATACCGCCGAGGCGGTGACCCGCGTGGTCGCCGAGAAGGCGGCCGGCAACGAGGATCAAGGTGCGGTCGATCTGATCTGGCTCAACGGCGAAAACTTCGCCGCCATGAAGCAAAATGACCTGCTTTATGGTCCCTGGGCCGAGCAACTGCCCAACTTCTCGCTGACCGCCCCCGCGCAACACCCCGAGGTGCGTGAGGATTTTACGCTGCCGGTGGAAGGCTACGAATCCCCCTGGGGCCGCGCACAGCTCACTTTCTATTACGACAGCGCGCGCCTCGATGAACCACCGCACAGTATTGCCGCGCTGCTTGAGTGGGCCAAGGCGCATCCGGGACGCTTCACGTATCCCCAGCCACCGGCCTTCCTGGGCACCACCTTTCTCAAGCAGGCACTGCTGGCATTGACCGCGCAGCCCAAGGCGCTCTACGCACCAGTCGATCAGGCCGATTTCGCGGCCGTCACTGAGCCGCTATGGAATTATCTGGATCGCCTGCATCCCTATCTGTGGCGCGAAGGCGAGAACTTCCCCTCCGGTGGTCCGCAAATGCGCCAGCTGATGGGCGATGGCGCATTGAGCCTGGCGTTCACCTTTACACCCTCGGCACCGGCCGCCGCCGTACTCGACTATCAACTGCCGCCGACCACGCGCAGCTACGTTCTCGACAACGGCACGCTGGGTAACGTGCATTTCGTCGCCATTCCCTACAATGCTCAGCACAAGGCCGGGGCGTTGACGATCGCCAACTTCCTTCTGTCGCCCGAGGCCCAGGCCCGCAAGCAGGACCTCTCGATGTGGGGCGATACCACGGTGCTGGACATGTCACGGCTGAGCCTGTCACAGCGCAAGGCGTTCGCGACTGATGGACGGGCCGCAGCTAGCTTACCGCCGCAATCGCTGGGTGAGACGTTGCGCGAACCCGATCCTTCCTGGATTGAGCCTCTCGAGCAGGCCTGGCGGCAGCGTTACGGCGCGCCATGAGTCGAACGGCGAGTTATCGGTTTACCATCGGCGNCTTGCCCTGGCTGACCATCGCGTTGCTCAGCCTACCGGTGGCCAGCGGGGTGCTCGGTGCCATGGCGCCGGCTTTCGGTTACTTGCCGGTTCTGGGTGGCGATAGCCTGACATTGGCGCCTTGGCGGCAGCTTCTCGAGGTACCTGGCCTTGCCGATATGGTGCGACTCAGCGTCGTCACCGGCTTGGCCAGCTCAGCACTCTCGCTAGGTATCGTGGTGCTCTTCCTGGGCAGCTTCTTGCACACGCCGCTGTATCGACGTGTCCAACGCTGGCTATCGCCGCTGTTGGCGGTTCCTCATGCGGCGGCGGCGATCGGCCTGGCCTTTCTACTGGCGCCGTCGGGATGGGTAGCGCGGGGACTTTCTCCGTGGGCGAGCGGTTGGCAATATCCACCGGATTTTGCATTTCCCGGTGACGCCTGGGGCCTGTCGCTGATTTTGGGCCTGGTCATCAAGGAAGTGCCCTTCTTGTTGCTGATGAGCCTGGCGGCTTTGGTCCAGTGCCAGGCTCGTGAGCGCCTGACAGTGGCGCGAAGCCTGGGTTATCGCCCTCTAACAGGATTTCTCAAGGTCGTCATGCCCGGGCTCTACCCCTTGCTGCGTTTGCCCCTCTACGCGGTGATCGCCTTTGCCTCCTCGACGGTAGATGTGGCCATGATCCTGGGGCCTTCGACACCGCCCACGCTGGCAGTTTCCGTGGTGGGTTGGCTCAACGATCCTGCTTTGTCGATGCACTTCATGGCCTCGGCGGGGGCGTTGTTGCAAATGTTGCTGACGCTGACGGCGCTGGGGATCTGGTATGCCCTGGAGAGGCTGGTCGTATGCCTGAGCCGGCGCTGGTGGTGGGATGGGCGCCGCCAGTGTGGCGAGCGGTGGCTGGGCGGTATGGCGCTGACGACGATGCGTCTGGTATTGGGCCTGATGCTGGCAAGCTTGGCCGGGCTGATGCTTTGGTCGGTGGCGGCTTACT
>JGI24517J20059_1001008_pt1 | contig 10513 bp, 8 predicted proteins | sample LinPmetageLP41_FD_20059 | JGI IMG/M metagenome (IMG submission 20059) | reverse complement strand
ACCCTCGCCTTGGCAAGGCGATGCTCTACCACTGAGCTATTCCCGCTGAACACGCCGTCGCATTATAAGGATAAGTGCGTAAGTGTCAAACGCTTATGTCGCTTTTCGATCAGAGTGAACGAGTTAGTTCGGGCCACGCGGCCTTGAGGTACTGAACCATCGACCAGAGCGTCAGACAGGCCGCTGCGTAGAGCAGCACGATGCCGAGATGGGCAATCGACGAAATCGGGGGAAAGCCCAATAACAGCAGCAGAGAAATCATCTGCAGTGTCGTTTTCGATTTGCCGATCCAGGAGACCGCGACTTGCTTGCGCTGACCGATTTCCGCCATCCATTCGCGCAGTGCCGAGATCACGATTTCGCGCCCGATAATGACCAGGGCCGGCAGCGTCAGCCACCAGGTCTCATAGCGCTCGATCAGCAGCGCGAGCGCCACCGCCACCATCACTTTGTCGGCGACGGGGTCGAGAAAGGCGCCGAAGGGGGTGCTCTGGTCCCAGCGCCTGGCGAGATAGCCATCTAGCCAATCGGTGATCGCAGCGACCCCGAACAGCACTGCCGTCACCGGTAGACTCCAGCTGTACGGGAGATAGAACAGCACCACCATGAGCGGGATGAACACGATTCTGGCCAGGGTGAGCATGTTGGGAATGTTCATCGTGCCGCTAGCATCCTTACGGGAGGGTGAAATTTGGGGATCTTACGCCTGATCAGTGTACTCATCCATGAAGCGCCTGGTGAATGGTAGCAGCCATCTGTTCATTGATCCCGGGAACGCGGGATAGGTCGTCCCTGGTGGCCTTGCGTACGCCCTGCAGCCCCCCGAAGAAGCGCAACAGTTCCCGCCGACGCTTCGGTCCGACGCCAGGAATATCCTGCAGTGTCGAGGTCCGGCGTTGCTTGTCGCGCCGCTGACGGTGCCCGGTGATAGCGAAACGGTGTGCCTCGTCGCGTATGTGCTGAATCAGATGCAGTCCTGGGGAGCTGGTATCGAGGTTGAGTGTGCGGTCCACGGTCTCGATGAACAAGGTTTCCAGGCCGGCCTTACGAGACGTGCCTTTGGCGACGCCAATCAGCGCGACACCGGTTACCTCCAGTTCGACGAGCACTTCGCGGGCCATGTTCAACTGTCCCTTGCCACCGTCGACGATCAGAATGTCTGGCAGTCTGCCTTCGCCTTTCTGCAAGCGTTTGAAGCGTCGTGTCAATGCCTGGCGCATCGCGGCGTAGTCGTCACCAGCAGCCACGCCTTCGATATTGAAGCGTCGATAGTCGGATTTGGCAGGTCCGTTCTGATCGAATACCACGCAGGAGGCGACCGTTGCCTCGCCATGACTGTGGCTGATGTCGAAGCACTCGAGTCGGGCAGGGCAGGTGGGCATGTCCAGCGCCTCGCGCAGTGATTCGAAACGCTTGCCCAGCTGGCTGCGGTTGGCAAGTTGGGTAGCCAAATGCTGCTCGGCGTTGGTAATGGCCAGTTTACGCCACTGCGCGCGGTGTCCCCGTACCTGCGAAGCAACGCGAATTCGGCGGCCGGCATGCTCGCTCAATGCGGCCTGCAGCAGTTCGCTGTCCGTCAGCGGATGCGAGGCGATGATCTCGAGCGGGATCTCCTTGGACTGTCCCAGGTAATATTGGCTGACGAATTCGCTGAGTAGCTCTGACGCGCCGAGATCAAGGCCGTTGTCGGGCTGGTGATGCCGAGCGCCGAGCATACGCCCCTGACGAATGCCCAGCACGCTGATGCATAGTCCACCCGGCTGCTCGGCGAGCGCAAAGACGTCGGCCTCGCCATCGGCGTTATCCACATACTGTTTCTCCTGCAGCCGGCGCAGTTGTTGCACCTGGTCTCGCAGGCGTGCGGCCTCTTCGAAGTCAAGCGAATCGCTGGCGCGCTCCATGCTGGCGGTCAGCTGCTGCGTGACCTGCTCGCTACGCCCCTCGAGGCACATCACGGCATGCTCGACATCCTGCCGATAATCGGCCTCGCTGATATAGTCGACACAGGGCGCGCTGCAGCGTTTGATCTGGTATTGCAGGCATGGCCGATGGCGGTGCGCAAAAACGCTGTCTTCGCAGTTGCGGATGTGAAAGATCTTCTGCATCAGCGACAGGCTCTCGCGAACTGCGGTGGAGCTTGGGTAAGGTCCGAGGTAATGGCCGTCACGCCGCTTTTGCCGAACGCGCTTGAATTCGAGCGCCGGGTAGGGATGCCGATCACTGACGAAGACATAGGGATACGACTTATCGTCACGCAACAGGATGTTGTAAGGCGGCCGCAGCTCCTTGATCAAGGTCTGCTCGAGAAGTAGTGCCTCGGTCTCGCTGCGAGTGATCGTGATCTGGATGTCTTCGATACGCGCGACCAGTGCCTGAGTCTTGGCGTTCAGGGCACCACGGAAATAGCTGGCCAGTCGCGGTTTCAGCCGTTTGGCCTTGCCCACGTAGAGGACGTTGGCGTTTGCGTCGAGCATGCGGTACACGCCCGGCGACTCTGAAACCGACTTCAGAAAGTGCTTGGCGTCGAAGCGTGGCAGGGTATCGATCGGGGATTCATTCATTGTCGAAGTATATCAAAATCCGGGCAATACACGCCGGGGTTTACCGCTGTCAAACGATAGTCTGAATTGATTCCGGGGTAATCAAGAGGTTGACTCGAATCCCTCCAGCATCCCGTAACGAAGGCCGAGGTGCGTCAATTCGACATCTGATTGTACCTGCAGCTTGTCGAAGATGCGGTAACGGTAGGTGTTGACCGTCTTGGGGCTGAGAGAGAGTTGCTCCGAGATACGATTCACCTTCTGACAGTGAATGATCATGGTCGCGATCTGCAATTCGCGGTGCGAGAGCTGATCGAACGGGCTCTGGCGTCCTGCGCTGCGAGCGAGTACCACTCTTTGCGCGATGTCGGGACTGATGAAACGCTCCCCGCTGGCAACTCGACGCACGGCTTCAATCATCAAATCCAACTCGGTGCCCTTGCTGATCAACCCCGCGACCCCGGAGTCGATCAGCCGCTGCGCCGTCCCTTCTTCGACCTGCCCGGTCAGGGCAACGATCCGGATAGCGGGTTGGGTCTTGAGTAACTTCAAAATCGTTTCCAGGCCCCCGATTCCCGGCATTCGAATGTCGATTATCGCGATGTCCGGGGTATGTTCCCGGCAATCCTGCAGCGCGCGCTCTCCGCTGTCGGCTTCGGCAACGATTTCGATGTCAGGCTCGCTGGCCAGCACGCGAGCGATACTCGTACGTACCAGATGATGGTCGTCGGCTACCAATACCCTGATCAAGTTGACTCCTGATTTCTGTCGCTACCTACTATTACTTCGAAACGTCCGTGTCTTTGAAAAGTCCGTGTCTTCGAAAAGTCCGTGTCTTCGAAAAATCAGCTTGCGGGCGACCGAGGTGAGTGCCCATTACTGACACGTTTGAATGTGTTAACCCTTCACGGTTTGGCGATGCGCCAGTGTCTTTCGATACCATTAGCCATCGAGTCGGGTTTTCACGATGCGCTTGAGTTCAGGTCGGCGTGACTTTTCATTTTCCTGTTTATATTCGTTTCCCTGTTAACGATTGTGACAGATTTTTGGATTAGATGCTTCATGCGAGACGCCATGATTTGCTTCCGGCAAATTGTTATGACGGCGCTCTCGTCCGGCAATGAGTGCTGCATCGACCCGCAAGGTTCTTCCAGGGGGTTGACCCTGGGTTTTAGGCCTTTTATAGTGCGTCCCGTCTTATGGACGGCAGTTATCAGGGGCCTTAGCTCAGCTGGGAGAGCGCAACACTGGCAGTGTTGAGGTCAGCGGTTCGATCCCGCTAGGCTCCACCAGGATTACTCTTCGAATAGCCGCTCGACGCCAATGCGTCGAGCGGCTTTTTCGTGTCTTCGGCTCAAGTTTCTTGATGTTTACGGACCAAGCTCCGCCAATTCGAATTGGACTACTTATGGCTGGCTCTTCGCCTGTTTGTCTCGCCGGAGATCTCTCACAATGCTTTATGCCGCGAACGCGACAGCGCTTCGTTTCGTGCAGTCAGGATATGGGCGAGAAACGCTATGCAAGAGTTTATTTTCGATGTGGTGATCAGACCGAAATTCTCGTCTCCGCGACGCTGGCAAGCGTTGGTGCCGGCCCTACCAGGGCTGACGGTGGACGCGCCGAGCGACATGGAAGCATTCGAGCAGCTCCGTGATCAGATTATTCCTTACCTGGCGCGACGACTCGCACGCGGTGCAGGCGTTCCCCGGCAATCTCGAGCCGGGCAATACCTCGGAAGCTATGGTCTGGTCTTCTGGCAATTCCTGAGCGTTAGACTGGGACCCTTGAAGGCCGGGCAGGTCGCGATCGAGCCGATCTTTCCCGATATCGACGAGCTGATGACGAGACTCGATGGGCGCGTCAGCGAGGACCTGCCGCTGGAAGGAGCAGAACTCGAGTGACGTTGCGAGAGAGGAAGACAGTGAATCCCGGCTGCTGCCAAGCCCGCGCCACCGATTGACAGGTCGAGTCGCCACGCGGCACTATACCGGACATGAAAACGAACCGATCACACAGACCGAACCAGTGGTGGTGGCGCCTTTAACGCAAGGGTGGCCGCCGGCGTCTGTGGATTGACGTTCGATAACAATGCCGCCCCATGGGGCGGCATTTTTGTGTGTGCTCGTTTCGTTCCATGAGGTGGCATCGCTGAAATGATCGGCTCGGGTGATATTCCCAGCGAGAATCGAGAGCTCAGGCCGATTGATTCGACATATCAGGAGTTTATTTCCATGTCTGTCCTCATGATCGATAACTACGACAGCTTTACCTTCAATATCGTCCAGTACCTGGGGGAGTTGGGGGCGAAGGTGATCACCGTGCGCAACGATGAAGTGGATCTCGCTGACCTCGAGCGCCACGAGCCGACCCATCTGGTGGTCTCGCCGGGGCCATGTACACCCAGCGAAGCGGGTATCTCGATGGAGGCGATTCGTCACTTCGCCGGCAAGCTGCCGATACTCGGTGTCTGCCTGGGGCATCAGGCCATCGGCCAGGTATACGGTGGCGACATAATTCGTGCGCCGCAGGTGATGCATGGCAAGACGTCACGAATTCGCCACCGAGGGCAGGGGGTTTTCGAGGGACTCGAAGATCCGCTCGAGGTTACGCGTTACCATTCTCTGGTGGTCGACGCCGACACCTTGCCGGACTGTCTCGAAGTCACGGCCTGGGTGGATGACGATGATCCGACCCCTGGGTTGATCATGGGGTTAAAGCATAAGACGCTGGATATCGAAGGGGTACAATTTCACCCCGAATCGATTCTGTCTCGCCAGGGGCACGAACTGCTGGCCAATTTCTTGAAACAACGCGCCTGATCCGAAATGGCTGGCCGGGAAAGGCGAGGACACAACATGCAAATGCGGGACGCGATCGGCGCGGTCATGCGCGGTCACAACCTCAGTTACGAAGATACCCATGCCGTGATGCATGCCATCATGACCGGGGAAGCAACCGAAGCGCAGATCGGCGGCTTCTTGATCGGTCTGGCGATGAAAGGAGAAACCGCCGACGAGATCACGGCGGCGGCACAGGTGATGCGTGAACTGATGCTGCCGGTCTCGGTCGATTGCGACAATATCGTCGATATCGTCGGCACCGGCGGTGATGGCGCCAACCTGTTCAACGTCTCCACCGCCTCGAGTTTCGTCGTCGCGGCGGCTGGCGGCCACGTCGCCAAGCACGGCAATCGCGGGGTCTCCTCTTCCGCCGGTAGCGCGGATCTATTCGACGTGGCCGGCATCTATCTCGATCTGGACGCGGGGACCATCGCGCGCTGCATCGAGCAGGTCGGCGTCGGTTTCATGTTCGCGCCACGCCATCACCAGGCGATGCGCCACGCCATCGGTCCGCGTCGCGAGATGGGCGTGCGCACGATATTCAATATACTCGGCCCGCTGACCAACCCGGCCGGCGGCGCCCAATCAGCTGTTGGGCGTCTACGCGCCGCACCTGGTGCCGCTGGTGGCGGAGTCGCTACGCAAGCTGGGTAGTCGGCACGTGCTGGTGGTTCACGCCGAGGACGGACTGGATGAAATCTCGGTGGCGGCGCCGACGCGTGTGGCCGAGCTGCGCGACGGCAAGATCCGGGAGTACACCATCACGCCCGAATCGCTGGGGATCGAGCGGCAGTCGCTCGAAGCGCTGAAGGTCGCGACCGCCGAAGACAGTCTCAAGCTGGTCAAGGAGGCGCTGGTCGGCAAAGGCACGGCAGGGGATATCGTTGCGCTCAACGCCGGTGCAGCGCTATTTGCCGCCGGCATCGCGGACTCGCTCAAGGAAGGCGTGCTGATGGCGCAGGACGCGCAGGCCTCCAGGCTGCCGCTGGAGAAGCTCACGGAGCTCTCCGATTTCACCCGCGTCTTTGCCGACTGATTTTACCCGGGTCTTTGCCGAACAAGCTCAACAGGAATCCAAGATGACCGATGTCGCCGACAACGAACTGCCGACCATTCTGGCCAAGATCCTGGCGCGCAAGCGTGAGGAGATCACCGAGCGTCGTCAGGCGATCAGCGAGCAGGATTGGCTCGAGCGGGCGAAAGCGCAGAGTGCACCGCGAGGATTCGTCGCTGCCCTCAACGCCTGCATCGACGGCGGAGATCCGGCGGTCATCGCCGAGATCAAGAAGGCGTCGCCGTCCAAAGGCATCATCCGCGAGGATTTTCGACCGGCGGAGATAGCGGTCGACTATGCGGCAGCGGGCGCCAGCTGTCTGTCTGTATTGACCGATGCCGACTACTTCCAGGGCCATGAAGATTATCTGATTGCCGCCCGAGAGGCTTGCGAGCTACCGGTCATCCGCAAGGATTTCATCATCGATGGCTATCAGATCGCCGAAGCGAGAGGGATCGGCGCCGACTGCATTCTGTTGATCGTGGCGGCGCTGGGCGACGGGCAGCTCAAGGATCTCCATCAGCAGGCGACAGCGCTCGGCATGGACGTGCTGGTCGAGGTGCACGACAGCTTCGAGCTCGAGCGGGCGCTGATGCTGGATCTGCCGCTGGTTGGCATCAACAATCGCGACCTGCGCACGTTCGAAACCTCGCTCGACACCACGTTCGAGCTGCTCAAGCGCATCCCGCAAGGGGTGACGGTCGTGACCGAATCCGGCATCAATACCCGGGACGATGTCGAGCGCATGCGCGAATACGACGTCAACGCCTTCCTGGTCGGCGAGGCCTTCATGCGCGAAAAAGAACCGGGTAGTGCACTACGACGGATGTTCTTCTAAGCGACTGATGTCACTAAAGAGGGTTGTTGAAAAGAGTTGTTGAAAAGAGTTGTTGAAAAGTGTTGTTGAAAAGTGTTGTTGAAGAGTGTCATTGGATAGTCCCTGCGACGCGAATTCACGCCCCAAGCGTAGTGATGTCGCGAGAAAATGTCGGGTTTTCAGGATGTGGCCAGTTGTCGCCGAACCCAATTGACGATATCCGCCTGACCCATCGCGCCGGCTTGGCGAGCAATCTCGCGACCGCCGCGAAACAGAATCAGCGTGGGAATGCTGCGGATGCCGAAACGCGAGGCGATATCGGTCGCGGCCTCGGTATCGAGCTTGGCCAGGCGGACGTGGGGTTCTAGCTCGGCGGCGGCCTTGGCAAATCCAGGCGCCATCGCTTTACAGGGGCCGCACCAGGCGGCCCAGAAGTCGACCAGCAGCGGAAGATCGCTTCGCGACACGAAGCGATCGAAATTGGCTGAATCCAGCGCCAGCGGTTCGCCGGTGAACAGGGTGTTGTGGCACTGCCCGCAGTTGGGATTATCCGTCAGGCGCGCGTTGGCGACACGGTTGACGGCATGGCAGTGCGGGCAGACGACGTGTTGGGCTTCGGTCATCACAGCGGCTCCTAGTTGACGAATCCGGTAGAGTGGTTGGTTGGCGAACGCATGATCTCGGCGTTCGCGGTATCGGATGGATGGTCTCACGTGGGGGGAGTGCCAACGATCCTGATCCATTTGAGTAGTGCCTGCAGGGGATGAGGCAAGACCTGATCCGAAAATCGCTTGACCTGGCTACGACAGGAGTAGCCGGTGGCCAGCAGGCGGCCTGAATTGGCATCGTCCTCTACCGGCGCGCGCCAGGAAAGATCGTAGATCGTCTCGGACGTCTCGCGATGGCGGACTTCATGACCGTAAGTGCCGGACATGCCGCAGCAGCCGGTGGCAACGAGATCCAGCGTCAGCCCGAAACGCGCGAACAGCTGCTGCCAGGCCCTGGGGCTGCCCGGCGCGTTGGTCTTCTCGGTGCAGTGGCTCATCAGACGATAGCCGGGATCGGCCGGGTCGATGCGCTCGGTGTTCCAGCCTTGCGGCAGAATCGACGGCCCCCGCGATAGCAGCCACTCCTGCAGCAACAGCACCTCCGGTACCACTTGCGGTCCCAGCGTCTTGACGTACTCCTGACGGTAGGTAAGCGTCATCGCCGGGTCGATGCCCACCAGCGGCACACCGAAACGGGCGAGCGCTCTGAGTCTGGCGGCCTGCTTTTCGGCCGTGCGCGCGAAGCGGCCGAGAAACCCCTGCACCTGCAGCGGTTTACCATTGGGCTGGAACGGCGCCACGAATACCTGGATATCGAGCCGCGACAGCAGTTCGATCAGGTCCATCACCAGTCGCGACTCGAAGTGGCTGGTGAAAGCGTCCTGTACCAGCACCACGCTGCGATCTTTCTGAGTTTCGGTCAGTCGGCCTAGCGTCAGCGGCGTGGCCTCGGCGATCCCCCAGGCATCGAGCGTCTTCCCGAGGCTGGCGCGGGAGAGCTTCGGGCTATCGACGATGCCGAGGCCTTTCGCCATGAAGCGATCGACCAGGCGGTTGTCGAGCAGCGCATTGTAGAGCGGTGCCACCGGTTGCAGGTGGGGCACCACGAACTCGAGTCCGCCGATCAGATAGTCGCGCAGCGGCCGGGCGTAGCGGCTGTGATAGCTCTCCAGAAAGCGCGACCGGAAGTCGGGCACGTCGACCTTGATTGGACACTGGCCGGCGCAGGACTTGCACGCCAGACAGCCGGCCATGGCGTCGTAGACCTGGTGCGAGAAATCGTCCTCGCCACGGCGTCGGGCGATCGATCGCTGAAGCTTGCCGGGCTGGGCGGCGAGCCAGGCGCCGAAGCCACCCCGGCGCTGCGCTTGAGCCACCTCGAGCACGTCGACCCCAGCATTGCCCTGGCGGCGTAGCCACTCGCGCATCAGGCTGGCGCGGCCCTTGGGGGAGTGCACACGCTCGCGCGTCGCTTTCCACGACGGACACATGGCGTCATCGGGATCATAGTTGTAGCAGGCCCCGTTGCCGTTGCAGTAGACCGCGCTGGCATTCTCCTGCCACACCCGCTCGTCGATCTGGCGGTCGAGTTCGCCTCGAGTCGTCACGCCATCGATGGTCAGCAGCCCGGGATCATGACCGTCGACGATACCGGCTTCGCCTTTGGCCAGCGGTGTAGCGATCTTGCCGGGGTTGAACTGGTTGTGCGGGTCGAAGGCCGCTTTCACCCGTTGCAGCGCGGGATAGAGCTCGCCGAAGAAACGCGGCGAGTACTCCGAGCGCACGCCCTTGCCGTGTTCGCCCCACAGCAAGCCGCCATGACGCAGCGTCAGTGCCGCGACTTGGTCCGAGATCTCGCGGATCAGCCGCGCCTGGGCCGGGTCTTTCATGTCGATCGCCGGGCGCACGTGAAGCACGCCAGCGTCGACGTGGCCGAACATGCCGTAATCGAGTCCGCGTGCGTCAAGCAGTTGGCGGAACTCGGCGATGTACTCGGCCAGGCATTCCGGTGGTACCGCGGTGTCCTCGACGAACGGAATCGGGCGTTTTTCGCCGCGAGCATTGCCGAGCAGGCCCACCGCGCGTTTGCGCATCGTATAGACCCGGCTGATCTGCGCACGGCCCTCGGCCAGGGTGAAACCCAGCCGTTCGACGCTGGCGTCCGAGCCCAGATGATCGGTGAAGGCCTGCACGCGCTCGGCCAGTCGCGCCGGGTCATCGTCGTTGAACTCGACCAGATTGATGCCGCGAATCGGTGCGCCGCGCTCGCCGCCGGCCGCGTCATTAACGGTGGCGGGGAAGAATTCCGCCACGCTGTCCCACACGAAGTCCTCCATCGCCAGTTGAAGTACGCGATCGTCGATCGTCTCGATCGATGTGGGATTGCCTTCGGATATCAGCGCCTTGGCGTCGCGCAGCGCGTCCATGAAACCGGCGTAGCGAATGTTGATCAGGGTCGAATGGCGCGGCAACGGCAGCACGTTGAGCGTTGCCTCGTTGAGCAGCGCCAGCGAGCCTTCGGAACCGCACAGCACGCTGTTGAGATCGAAGCGGTCCCGGTCATCGACCAGATGGGCCAGATCGTAGCCGGTCAGGCAGCGATTGAGCGGCGGAAAGATCGCCGCGATGCGGTCGCGCTCGGTCTCGGCGATCCCGCTCACCGCGCGGTAGATCTCGCCGATCCGATCATTGCGTCGGCAGGCGACGGCCAGCGC
>JGI24517J20059_1000994_pt1 | contig 10672 bp, 10 predicted proteins | sample LinPmetageLP41_FD_20059 | JGI IMG/M metagenome (IMG submission 20059) | reverse complement strand
GCCCCGCCGAGACGGCGACATGGCGGGTATAGCGTCTTTCGGTGCGCCGCCACCACAGGGCGATAACCGCCACGACCAGCAGCTGAACGCCAATGTTCGACGCCCAGATCATGATGAAATCGAGTATAGCGCTGGCCCCCGTCCAATCATTGATGGCCTGTGTTACTGCAAGATCGAGTTCATACATGGTCAATTCCTGGTGCTATTTTTCAGTAGGGATGAAGTGGCAACCTTTCGACGATCGGTCAGCGACTGAAGACGGTGGGCTAGCCAGTGCAGCGCGAGAGACACTAAGCGTCTACCCGCTTCGGCAGTCGGCCACGAACGACAAGCAGGCCGGCCAGGGTCAGTACCGTGAAGGCGGCGCCGGCGAGGAAGGTGCCTTGCGGTCCTGCGATATCCCACAGTACGCCGGCGATGACACTGGCCAGAAGTAGCGTCAGACCGGTAACGAGGTTGAACATGCCAAACGCGGTGCCGCGCAGCTGTGGTGGCGCGGTATGAGCGATCAAGCTGGCCAGTAGACCCTGAGTGGTGCCCATATGCAGGCCCCAGAGCACTACGCCGATCCCGACCCAGACCAGGTTCGTCGCGAAGGCAAGCACGATGTCCGCCAGGAATAGCAGCACCAGCCCGAGCAACAATAGGGGAAGTCGGTCGGGATACTTCGCGCCTATTCGGTCGGACAGCACCCCAAGCGGATAGGCGGATAGCGAATAGGCGAGACTCATGATTACCAGCACGATGGGAATCAGCATCAGCGGCAGGCCGATCGATTGCGCGCGTAGCACGAGGAAGGCTTCGCTGAAGCGGGCCAGGGTAAAGGCAGCCGCGACTGCGACCACGCTCCAATAGGTCATACCTAGACGGCCAAGCTCGCGGCGTTGCAATGGCATGCGAACATGGCTCCGCGCGGGTGGGCGCTGTGGCTCCTTGACGACTGCGAGGATCAACCCGACCGCCAGAAAGGCGGGAATGACGGCGATCCAGAACACTGTCGTGAAATGGTTTGCCGTCAACCACATCAAGCCGATGGCCAAGAGTGGACCGACGAAGGCGCCGATCGTATCGAGGGACTGACGTAGCCCGAAACTTGCCCCGCGCAGAGCCGGCGGGGTGATATCGGCAATGAGAGCATCACGCGGTGCGCCGCGGATACCCTTGCCGACACGATCTATGAAACGCGCAGCCACCAACCATTCGACCGTGGGCGCCAGCGGGAAGATAGGTTTGGTAATCGCTGCCAGCCCATAGCCTATGGCGGCGAGGAGTTTGCGCTTGCCTAGCCAGTCGCTAAGCGTGCCCGAGGCAATCTTGGTGATCGAAGCGGTGGCCTCGGCAACTCCCTCGATGACGCCGACCATGATCACCGATGTGCCGAGCACCGAAACCATATAAATGGGCAATAGCGCATGAATCATCTCAGATGAAATATCCATGAGCATGCTGACAAAGCCGAGTGCCCACACGCCCGTCGGTATGGCACGCCGCGTGGCCTGGTCTGGTATTTTTTCGGCCTTCACCGCATCCCTTCCATCGTCATGGCTGCTCTTTCTCCTCGATTTTCATCATGGGCGTTGAAGACTCAATGATCGTAGCTATCGAGCAGCACGTCACAGGCTCTTAGCCCGCTTCGAGACCTAGAAATCGAGCTTCTTGATCTTCTCAAGCCAGACTTGGAATTTCTTGAGCTAACTCGTTGATGAAGATGGTCAATGTGGATCCGGCCAGTATCGGGGAAACCCATCGCGACTCCGGGGCGTAACACTACACGGGGAATTATGAAGAGATCCTTACCCAGCACAGAAGGCGCGGATAGTTTCTGCGGAGTCGCTGTTCGACGAGTCGAACGTTTTCACCTCGATCCTGGCTCTGTTGGTTAAAAGCGAACCGACACAATCAGCCCGGGCTCTGCGTCGTCCAGTATCAGGGTCGCTCCATGAAGCTCAGCAATGGCGGCGACCAGACTTAAACCCAGTCCGCTTCCTTCACTTGTCCGACTCCGTTCCATCCGATAGAGGCGTTGTAGCACCCGAGTGCGTTCGCTTTCGGGAATTCCGGGTCCTTCGTCAATGACGCTCAACACCAGTGATTGACTATCATCAACAGTTAGTTGAATCCGCCCGGGCGGTGTATGTCGCAAGGCATTTTCGATGAGGTTGGCAATCAGCCTGCCGAGAAGCGTCCGATCCCCGTTTATCATTGCGGGGCCGTGGACCCGGGCCTCCAGATGATGACCACTTTCTTCGCTTGCCGGCTCGTAGACATCGACCAGACTAGTTACCAGCGCAGCAATATCGACCTCCGTGAAGTTTGTACGCGCTTGCCCGCCTTCAAGCTGGGCAATTTGTAATAACGCCTGAAAAGTCGCCACGATCTGAGTAGTTTCAGCGCGTGCCTCGGCGACCGTGTTACGCGATATATCAGTCAGCGATCCGTCATCCAGCCGATCAAGCAGAACCGCGACACGCTGGATGGGCGTTCTCAAGTCATGCGCGACATCGGCGGAGACCTGCCTGAGGGCCTCAATAGAGGCTTCCTGCGCTTCAGCCATGCGGTTGACTGCAACGCCGATCTGCTCGAGGTCGTCATCCACATTCCCCGCAATCACCATCCTGGCGTCGTGCTGACCGGATGTCAGCCTGGCGAGTGTCGACCGGATGGCTTCGACACGGTCTCGGGCTTTACGAGCGACCAGTGCACCGATGGCGGTTACCAGCAACAGTGCTGGCATCAGGCTGAACAGCAACACCTTGGCAAATATCTCACCCAGTTCATTGAGGCTGTCGCGACCGACCAGAAGCGTCAGCCTTCCCTTCCCGACAGGGCCCCGCCAGGCAATATAGCTATCCGCCATGGTGGATTGGGGAAGAGGGATTTCGTCATGACCGATCACACTGTACGAGGCGGCCCGGATCGGGAAGGGGAGATTTCCCAAAACGGGCTTTCCCGGTTCGGTATAGCGCATCAGCATGTCGCGAGGTTGAGCCCCGGCCGCGATCTCGCCGATCCGCTCTCGGATTTCATCCGATTCCGCAATGGAGCGAAGGGTAGCCAAGGTCTGTTCGAGCCGGGCATTCACCTCACGGGATAGGGACGTACGAGTGACAAAATAGGCGGTTGCATAACCGGTCAGGGTAAAGAGCACAAATACCACAACCAATGTGGCCGTGAGTCTCAGCGGAGTCGAGCGCAGTCTGCTCATGCCTGGACCCGATAGCCCGCACCACGTACCGTTTCGATCAACTCCTGTTCAAAGGGCTTGTCGACCTTTCCTCGCAGTCGGCTTATATGCGTTTCGACGACGTTGGTCTGGGGATCGAAATGGATTTCCCAGACTGATTCCAGCAGCATGGTCCGTGTCTGGACGCGGCCCTTGCGACGCAGAAGGCATTCGAGCAGGGCAAATTCTCGCGGTAAAAGATCGATTGCCTTGCCCGCTCGCGTTACCCGGCGCGTCACGAGATTCATTTCCAGATCCCGAGCCCGGAGAATCGTCGGCTCTTCAGTAGGTGGCGGACGTCTTGCCAGGGCGGCAACACGGGCAGAGAGCTCGCCAAAGACAAAAGGCTTCACCAGATAATCATCGGCCCCGGCGTTAAGCCCCTCTATCCGGTCTTCGACCCCGTCGAGTGCCGTCAGCAACAGGATAGGGACGGGAGCCTTGGCGCCGCGCAACGTTCGCACTATGGCCAGGCCATCCAGGCTCGGCAGCATTCTATCCACGATCAGCACGTCATAGCCGCCCGATGCCGCCTGCACCAGAGCTTGCGCACCATCCGTCAGCAGATCAACGACGTGGCCTTCTTCCCGCAAGCCATCCACAAGGTATTGGCCGGTTAACCGGTCATCTTCAATCACCAGTATTTTCACTGAGCACTCGTCACCTCTTCCTCGGAATATGACATCCAGCGTACTCCTCCGGCTGACAATCAACCTTATATAATCGGAAAAGCGACGGTCATGTTATACCGTCGCTTCATACCCTTTATAAAGTAAAGAGATTAGTGGTCTTCTTCCTCGTCATCTGTTTCGGAATGATGCCGATCACCTTCATCATTACTGTCTTCACCTTCATCATTACTGTCTTCACCTTCGTAATGGTCAGTCCAAGCCTTCACCTTGCCGTCATGTGGATCGACCAGAACAGTTTTTACGGTACCGTCGGTGTTAGCAAGTTCGACTGCAAAGGCCATAGCCCCCGATCCACTAGGCTCCCAGGCGACTGACATGGCAGTTCCGGTGTCGGCCGACTCGGCTGCGGAGGCGGCTTGCGCAACCGTCATGCCTGCATCTAGAAAGCCCTTTGCCTCGGCTGGATCATCGTTTGCCATGGCTTGGGATATCGGTAGGACGACTGCAAGTGCCAGGCCGACTAAGGCACTACGACGAATCATGGTTGAATGAATCATGTCGATCTCCTATTTGATGGAAAGTAGCGGACCAACTCGTTCGCCACTCCATGACAATAGGCACTGAATTTCACAACGAGCTGCGCGCAAGATTGAATATCTTCAATCTTCCGATCCTCTGCTCAGAACATTACAAAACTGTATACCCCAGTGAAGCCGACGGTATTCCAGAGAGCCCAGACTCGGGCCTCCCTCAACAACGTGGAGCCCCCGATGAAACAGGTTCTTCTTGCCGCACTGCTGATCGCATTACCGGTCAGCGTGTTTTCTGCTGCAGAGCTCTGGCTTTCACCGGGCCAAAGTGCGGAAACAGGCTCGGATCAAACACACACACTCGGCAACCTTTCGGACTATCAGACCATCGTTTCAGACACACGGGATCTCGTCGATGCCGGAAAAATGAATGCTGCCGAGCAGCGCATCACCGACTTCGAGACCAACTGGGATAATGCTGAATCCACACTGCGCCCCAAGGCCCCCGCAGCCTGGGGCAACGTCGATGCGGCGGCGGATCGTGTCTTTTCGGCAATCCGCGCCCGGTCGCCGGATACCGAAACGGTGACCGGGCGCCTGAAAGCTCTATCGGAGCGACTCAGTAACCCCTCGGCAGGCGGATCGTCAGGAGGCGTCCAGCGGGTCGCTGGTATTGCCGTCACCGATGCGAATGGTCATGCCATTCCCTGTGAGTCCATGCTCGGCAAGCTACGAAACGCCTTGTCGGAGAGTGCGATTGCCGCCGCCAATCTCGACAAGGCAAAAAGCCTGCAATCCCGCGCCACGGAACGCTGCAACGCCGACGATGACGTGCATTCCGATCAACTGTCCGCCCGGGCGCTTGCACTTTCCAGCCAATGAACCATCACCAGGAGATCGTGATGAACACCGACACATTAACGTCCGAACAGGCCTCGCAAGCGGGCTTGCGTCCCAACCGGGTTCCGCAGGTAACGGCCGGGTTCTGGATCATCAAGCTCATGGCAGTGACGATGGGGGAAACAGCCGCAGATTATCTGGCCGTCAACCTGGGGCTGGGCTTGACGACCACATCACTGCTCATGACGGCGGTTTTAATCGTCGCACTCGCCCTGCAGTTCTCGCGTAAACGCTATGTCCCCTGGTGCTACTGGCTGGCCGTGGTGCTTGTCTCCATCGTCGGTACCCTGATCAGTGACAACTTGGTCGACAACCTGGGAGTCAGCCTTCTAACCTGTGCAGGGGTCTTCAGCGTACTACTGGCACTCACTTTCTGGACATGGTTCCAGAAGGAAGGAACCCTATCCATTCATACCATTACAACAACCCGTCGCGAAGTCTTCTACTGGTTGGCTATTCTCTTCACCTTCGCGCTAGGCACAGCTGTGGGAGACCTTGTATCCGAGCAGATGGGGCTAGGGTATCTGGCAACCGGTGTCCTGTTCGGCGCGATCATTCTCTCGTTGGCTATTGGTTATTTCTTCCTCGATCTGGACGCCATACTCGGCTTCTGGATTGTCTATATCCTCACCCGTCCACTGGGTGCCTCTTTCGGTGACCTGCTATCGCAACCAGTCGCCTACGGCGGTATGGGCTTCGGCACCGTCATTACCAGCCTTATCTTTCTCGGGGTCATTGTTGCCGTAGTCGTCTGGATGAGTATTACCGGCAAGGACCAGGAAATGGTATCGGCTCGATAAGGATACAAGAATGAAAAAATGCGCCGTCGGTAGGCTGTGTGGAAACCCACTCCCAGACGGCGGTATCCAAGACGAATGCCTCGGCTTTGCCGGGGCATTAGGCGAAACGCTAGTCGAATGTTGCGCTACCGGCATATACAGGCTGACGCTTGGTGTCCATTCGCGCATTGTCTGCTTCACTCATTTTTGAAGCAGTAGCTTTTGAAACAGTAGTTTTTGAATCAGCGGTCGGTTTCCTCTGCCTTAGGACTGGTGCAGCCAGGCTCTTGTCCATTGGGGAAGAGCGCAAGAATTGGCAGGATGTCGAGCTCCCCTCCGCGGTACTCGAATCGATGAACGGCTTTGTCGTCGACAATGAGATGATTGACGTCTCGATCGCGGGCAACAAGCCAGCCCGAGGGGGATTGCTGGCGGAACGCGCAAAGACTTTCGGGAGAATCATCCAGCGTGAGCAGGGGGCGCTTCAGGCGCCCGGCGAACTGGAATGTCGCTTGATAGCCACCACCATTGAAAGCCACTGGTACGTCTTCCGACTGCAGCTGCGCGATCAGCGCTCCCGGCGGCCTCACATCGTAGCGGCTCCAGAAAGGCGCGAGCATGAACTGTGTGGTGATCATGATGGCGATTCCGGTGCCCAAGGCGAGGCCACGTGCGGCGGCGAGCGGTGAATGCCAGTGCTGACGCCAAAGTAAAACGCTCCAGGCGATCAGTACGACCGCCCCAAGCGGCGATAGCGTGTCGGGCCCCACGGCACCAATACCGGAAACCATCAGCCCGAGTCCGATGGCCCCGAGCAGTCCAATGGCAATCGCTGGCGTCCGTGTTCGGGTGGTACTTTCTTCTTCCAACTCCCTTTGTCCGAGACGGTCCATGACCAGTAGCGCCAATGCCGGCAGCAGAGGCATCAGGTAGTGAACCTGTTTGCCACTGATGAAAGAGAAGATGATCAATGGCACCACCAGCCAGATCCAGGCAAGGCGCTGATGCCGGTGTTGGGGTAGGCGAGGCCATGCGGATGGCCACAGCAACCAGGGGAAAGTCAGCAAAGGCAGCAGAGGGGCATACCACCAGAACGGGCGAGCGTGCGCCATGGCATCCTGCAACCGGTTGACACTCTGCCCCCAAAGCAAGTCCTGGGCATAGTCGCTGCCGCCCAGCCAGGCGGCAGACAGCGCCCAGGACAGCAGCATGGTGATGCCCAGCAGCAGCGAAAGTCCCAGCTTTCTCCAGCCAGCGGCATCCAGTCGCTCGGCGCGCCACCAGGGAATGCTGAGCAGTATCGGTACCAGCGTGACGAAGACGGCCGGCCCCTTGGCCAATAACGATAAGCCCAGCCAGAGTCCACTGATAATGCATTTGCGCCGGGTCAAGCGACCGGCGATGAGAGGGCTGATCGCTCCCAGCAGACAGGCGGTGAGCAGGATGTCGAACATCAGTGCGCTGCTGTAGAGATTCCACATCAGCATCGCCATCATCAACAATGGCGCGAGACGGGCGCGACTGCCGGCATAGCCCAGGCGGCGAGCTATCCGATAGAGATGGCTCATGGCGATGAGAGCAGCCAATGGGCCTATGAGTTTGGGCCACCAGTCGTTGACGCCGAACAGCGCCCATCCTGCGTGGATCAGCCAGAATAACAGTGGGGGCTTGTCGGCATAGGTGTCGCCATTCATCAATGGCACCCAAAAGGAGTGCGCGTTCCACATCTCCCAGGCGACGGACACATAGCGTGTTTCGTCGATCGGCATGAATGAGCGTGACAGGGCGCTCGCCAATGCCATCAACCAAAGGACGGCAATGATCAGCGTATCGCGATGCTTGGCCTCCCAGCCCCGGGCAAGCAGATTTCGTGACGTTATCAATTTGATTACCATGGTAATTTTGTTGGCGGCTACTGTTGCCAATACTGGCCGAAGAATCTTAAAAAAACATTACCGAAGGACAGGTCGCGATAAAATAATCGCCATGATTCACGCAAATTGCTGAATTGAACAGGCATAAGACCGGGTTAAGGTAAATGTGTCTCAATTTCGCTTCTGTTGAATGGGTTCTTTCGAAGCCGGAAGGCGAAATCGGATACAATGATGCGCATACTGTTAGTCGAAAAAGATCCTGTTTCAGGCGAGACATTGCGAGCTCTCCTCGCTCGGGAAGGCTATGACGTGGAATGGCTGACTCCGGAAGAGGCGGTGGTAACTACGTTGTGTATCGAGTCGTTCTCACTGGCGATACTCGATCTGGATCTGCAAGAATCGATAGGGTTAGCGGTGCTTCGCGATATACGAGCGCAGTCACAAGTGCCAGTTATGATTCTGACGGCACGGGATGCGGTCGAACAACGCGTTGAAGGGCTCGATGCCGGTGCCGGCGACTACATGCTAAAGCCGTTTGATTCGCAGGAGCTGCTGGTGCGCATTGAGGTTTTGGCCAGACGAGCACGAAACCTCATCGGTCAGTCGTTATCTATCGGCCAGTTGATCATTGACGAGGTCGAGCACCTGGTGAGCTGGCGGGGAAAACCGGTCCATCTCAGCCCGTGCGAATTTTCTTTATTGCTCAAGCTTGCGAGACACCGCGATACGGTGTTGCCACGATCTGCGCTCGAAGCGGTCCTTCATGACGGCGAAGAGGAAGTGGGGTCCAATGTGCTGGAAGTTCTTGTTCACCACTTACGACGCAAACTCGATAAACGATTGATCGTCACCGTAAGAGGTGCTGGCTACCGCCTGGATAGTCGAGCGACGTGAAATCGGACTATCGTATCGTCGATCACTCGCCCACGATGGTGGAATCCGGCCGTTGGCTGTGGACATGGCGATCTGGTGGGTCCCGGTTTCTCGGTGTTCGAATAGGCTGATTGATGGGCAAGCAATGACAAAGAAACATACGCAGATGGCAGTCTGTCACGTTTGCCAGCGTCAATTCGAAGCGAGTTTACTCAAACCCTGGATTGCCGTGCGCCCAGCGGTTTCGACGTTGATCGTCAGCGCGGCGCCAGGTTGGGAAGATGGCAAGGCGATCTGTCGCGACGATCTCGTCAAGTTTCGTCATCTGTACGTCGAGCAGATGCTGGCACAGGAACGCGGCGAATTGGGGAAACTGGAACGCCAGGTCATCGAGAGTCTCGATAACAGGCAGCTCATCTCGCAAAACCCTCAAGACCTGCTGGAAAAAAATGGGACATTCGGTGAGCGGATGGCGGACCGGGTTGCACTGTTTGGCGGTTCCTGGGGTTTCATCCTGACGTTCACGGCCGTTCTGCTGGTATGGATCACGATCAATGCTATTGGAATACTGGCCAAGCCTTTTGATCCTTATCCTTTCATTTTACTCAATCTCGTACTCTCCAGCCTGGCCGCGATCCAGGCCCCCGTCATCATGATGAGTCAGCGCCGACAAGAGACCAAGGATCGGTTACGGGGTGAAAACGACTATCGTGTTAACCTCAAGGCCGAGCTTGAAATCCGGCAACTCCACGAGAAGCTCGATCATCAGATGGCTCAACAGTGGGACAAGCTGATCGAACTCCAGCAAATCCAGATCGAATTGCTGGAAGAACGAAATAAGTAAGACCCATAGGAATTTATGATGTCTTGCTGCCACCCCATGGTCGTCTGGTATAGTAAATTCCGCACCGACGAATGAATTAGAAAAATCTTTTCTTAAGGTTTCTCTGTTAGTGTCGAGAGACTCAAATTCCTAAGGGTTGCATCATGATTAGTGTGTTAACAAAATTGCGTCGTCATGATGGCATGAGAAGACTTGGGAAGTCATTGGAAAAATGGTCTAAATCAGGCCTTTATCGTTTGCTAAGCGTCTATCCACGAAGTCCGCGGCGTGCATCACCGTTAGCGCTGGATGGCGTGCAGCGTGTTTTACTGGTGAGACCGAATTTCCGCTTGGGAAATGCTGTTATGGGAGCGAGGCTCGTCGAGTCGATCGGGCATGAACGACCTGGAATCGAGGTCGATTATCTTGGAACAGACACTACAGAGCAGCTGTTCCGTGGCATGGGTATCTCTCGTTATCATGCCTATAGTCGAACCATGTCTCTTCGACCGTGGCGCTTCATGAGCATGATCCTGGCCTTGCGAAAAGAGCACTATGATCTTGCGATTCAGGTCGGGGAGGGCTCGCTGACCAGTTGGCTGCTGACACAGCTGAGTGGCGCGAAAAAGACGCTTGGCCAGAGTGGGAAATTGCAAAATACCTATGACTGGTTGCTCGAAGGAAAAACCCGTCACGCATACGAATTGGCCAGTGCTATAGCGCACCCTCTGGGCTTGAAATGTGAGTCATTGCCATGGATGCTCATAAGCGAGCAAGAGCATGAAAGAGCCGCCAACCTAATTGATCGATCTTCGAATGAGGGTGTTATAGGCGTTTTTGTAGGGGGGCATCTCGACAAAAGATTACCGCTAGAGTTCTGGCAAACTCTGATCCACAGGCTCGACGAACTAGGCGATAACTATCTGATAATGATCGGGCCGGAGGAGGAGCAATATCGTGAAGAGTTGGAGCGGTATTGCGGCCCGTCGGGCCAAGTGTTGCCATTGATGCCGATACGAGAGTTTGCCGCTGTGCTCA
>JGI24517J20059_1000993_pt1 | contig 10686 bp, 8 predicted proteins | sample LinPmetageLP41_FD_20059 | JGI IMG/M metagenome (IMG submission 20059) | reverse complement strand
CGTCATGGAAATAATAATGACTTGTCGCCAATGGAATATGAAAAGAACTATTTTTTGAAACAAGGCAGTGTCTAGATAACTAGGGGCGATTCAAGTACGACCAAACACGGTACCTACAAAGGGATTAGACCTGCGGCACATACTAATACTATTTTAAGCCAATTACTAAAACTTGTGCCAATACATGAGTTTGAAGCTCTTGCAAATCAGCATCATTCTGGCCGATCATTCCGAACTACCTCAAGATGGTCTCAGTTTGTCGTCATGCTAATGGGTCAATTGGCAGGACGCGTGAGCTTGAGAGATATCGTTGATAATATTTCTGTACAGTCACATCGTCTTTATCATATTGGTACTTCTAATATATCCCGATCCAATCTTTTGCGAATAAATAGCGACAAGCCATATCAGCTCTATGAAGTCCTTTTTTCAAATCTATTAAACCGTTGTCAAAGTGTGGTTCCCGGGCATAACTTTCGCTTCAAAAACCCTTTGTATTCATTGGATGCTATCGACGATAGATCTATGTTTATCGGCTTTTCCTTGGGCTGACTTTCGTTCTACTAAGGGAGCTATTAAATTACACGTAGGATTAAATCACTCAGGATTTTTACCTGAGTTAGTGATGATCACCAAAGGTAAAACATCTGATATTACGGTCGTGCGAACACGGAATTTTCCAAAGGGAAGCATTGTTGCAATTGACAAGGGCTATAACGACTACTCTTGGTATAAACAGCTGACAGATAAGGGAATATTCTTTGTAACTCGCTTGAAAAGTAATGCAAAGCACAGAGTCATTGATCGTCGTAGTGTTGATAAAAATACAGGATTGATTTGTGATCAAACGATTGGATTTATGGGTATTCAGACCGCTAAGAAATGTCCCACTAAAATGCGCAGGGTTGGCTACAAAGATGCAGTGACGGACCTTTCTTACCAATAATTTTAAGTTGTCAGCCAAAACGATAGCCGAAATTTACAAAGCAAGATGGCAGGTTGAATTGTTCTTCAAGGGGATCAAGCAAAACCTGAAAATAAAATCATTTGTAGGCACGAGTAAGAATGCTGTTTTGACACAAATATGGATCGTAATGTGCGCTTATTTATTGCTATGTTTTCTGAAGTTTCAATCAAAGATTCCTAAGAGTATGCAGCAGATTTTACGGATACTGCAGCTTAATTTGTTTGAAAAACGTGATTTGATGGCATTGCTGCGAGGAGATCAGATCACCGGCTGTCGAAGATCAGTCAATCAAATGATATTACTTTGAAAGTTAAAGGGACAGCAGTGATTATCATTAGTAATATATTATTAATAAAATAGATATTATCTACGCAATGAGTGGACAGTTTATTATTGGATCGCTTCCACTAATGATATTACGAAATTTTGGCTAATGTCAGTAATATGCTATTTCAGATATGACCCAGTCAATAAAATAGCAATGCTTATATTTTATTGACTGGGTCATTGCCTTTACTTTATAAGTAAAGGCCTATCGGCGCTGTTCAGATGCCAATATTCTGCGTGAGAAAAATGGATAAAGAACTGGTAATACAAACAATGTTAGTAACGTTGCTGTCACCAAACCACCGACAATAACACTGGCTAGCGGCTTCTGAATTTCAGCACCAACGCCCGTCGACATCAGCATGGGTATTAACCCTAAAGCTGAGGTGATTGCCGTCATGAGTACTGGGCGTAAGCGTGAGATCGCGCCATCATAAGCTGCACTGCGAATTCTCTGTTCTAGAGATTCGCCTGCTTGATTCATTGCTTCCCGAACTCTTAAGTTAATACTTTCTACCATGACTACGCCGTTAAGTACCGCCACGCCAAAGAGTGTAATGAAACCCACTGAGCTTGGTACTGACAAGTACTGGTTAGAAATATACAAAGAAAAGATTCCGCCAATAACGGCTAAAGGTACGTTAACTAAAATGAGCATAGCTTGGCCAACTGACGAGAAGGCGAAATATAGCAGTAATGCGATTAAGGCGAGTGATACAGGAACTACTAAGGATAAGCGTTGCTGTGCGCGTTGTTGATTTTCAAACTGCCCACCGATATCAACAGAATAACCAGCAGGTAAATCAACTTGTTGATCAATTGCTTGGCGAATATCAGCAACAACACTGCCCATGTCACGGCCTTGAACATTGGCCTGAATTACAACACGGCGCTGCACATCATCACGACGAACCTGAGGAGGACCCGACTCAATTGATACTTCAGCGATGTCGCCTAAGCGAACCCAGGCGCCTGTAGGTGACTGCAAACGTAATTCGGCAATAGTGGCTTCATTACTGCGGAACTCTTCTGCAAGACGTACATAAATATCGTAGCGCTCGTTACCATTGATGATTTGTCCAGCAGATACGCCACCTAAACCATCACGAACAACAGCCATTAAGTCTTCAACGCTTAAACCATAGCGAGAAAGTTGCTGACGGTTTGGGGTAACGACTAATTGAGCTTCACCAGCACTTTGCTCCATCGCAACATCACGGGCACCCTCAATAGTCTTAACGACTTTCTCAATCGCTTGTCCTCTTTCAACCAGAACATCCAAATCTTTACCGAAAAGCTTAATCGCTAGCTGTGCTTTTACCCCAGATAACAATTCATCAACTCGAGTCGCAATAGGCTGAGAGAAATTTAATAGTAAGCCAGGGAACTGCTCTAATTTCACTTCCATTAAAGCTTGCAGCTCATAACGGTTACTTGCGCTGGTCCATTCCGGAATTGGCTTTAGGCCTAAATAAATTTCAATATTATTTACCGGCTCAGGATCGCCGCCAATTTCAGCGCGGCCAACTCGACTTAGTGCATAAGTTACTTCAGGAAACTCAAGTAACATCGCTTCAAGTTTTGGCGCTACATCCAAAGCAGTTTCAAGACTTGAAGAGGGTGCTAGAGTGACACGTAAGTTAATTGTACCTTCTTCTAATTCAGGTACGAATTCGGTACCTAGCTGTGGTACTAAAGCAAGCGCTGAAATAATCAAACCAACTGCGATGGCAACAACGACTTTAGTTTGCCTCATTGCCCAAGTTAGGCCGCGACGGTACAAGCGATCAAGAGGTTTTAAAATGAAGCTCTCCTTTTCGACAACGGGAGCGCGGAACAAGAAAGTAGCCAGTGCAGGAACAATAATTAATGCGACTAAAAGAGCAGATATCATAGCCAGCATAATACTAATGGCCATTGGTTGGAATAGTTTTGATTCTACGCCTTCAAAACTGAATAGTGGCATAAAGACGACTAAAATAATTGCCGTAGCAAAAAAGACAGGGCGCGCAACTTCTCGACCTGCTTGCATCAAACGTAGCGCAATGCCATCGTCATTGTCAGCATTATCTTCACTTTCATGGCCAGCAGAAGGAGGTGCGTTGAGGTGTTTGAACATGTTCTCGACCATGACAACCGAGCCATCAACCAGCATACCAATAGCCACTGCGATCCCCCCTAAAGACATTAGGTTCGCCGACAAGCCATACCAAGACATCACCATTAGTGCGATACCAATGGAAATTGGGATGGATATTAATACTAGGAAGGTTGCGCGTAAATTCATCAAGAACAACGCCAATACAATCACAATAAATACAAACGCAAGCAATAAAGCATTAACCACAGTTTCTACAGCTTTACTGATTAAGTCAGCTTGATCATAAATTGTTTGAAAGCGAACACCTTCCGGTAGTGCTTGGTTTATTAATTCAACGCGTTGGTTAATTCCATCAATCGTCGATTTTGTATTAGAGCCCATGCGTTTCAGTACAATGCCAGTAACCACTTCACCTAGATTTTGCACATTGCCCTCAGCATCTTTTGTACTCATTGTGACCGCGCCTTGGCGAATTTCGCTGCCTAAAGATACTGTCGCGACATCATTAATAGTAACGACGACACCATCGACTGTTTTTACTGGAATTTGGCGGATTTCGGCAAGGCCTTTTTTATCTGACGATAACCAACCTGTGCCACGAATAACTAATTGCTCTTGGCCGCGATTCATATACCAGCCACCGACATTCGAATTGTTATTTTCTAATGCAGTGGAAACATCTTGCTGGCTTAATTTATAAGCTAATAAACGAGAAGGATTAATATTTATTTGGTATTGGCGAACTTCACCACCAAAAGATAAGACATCTGTAACACCATCGACAGGCATAATAAGTAGCTTCACAACCCAATCATTTAGGCTGCGTAAATCCATTACCGAATATCCTTCTCGATTAGTATATTCTTCATCAGCGACTAATAAATATTGGTATATCTGACCTAGGCCAGAAGTATTTGGGCCCATAGAAGGAATACCCACGCCAGACGGAATCAATTCTTTTGCCGCTTGTAAGCGTTCAAAAACTAATTGGCGGGCAAAATAAATATCGGTGCCTTCTTTAAAAACAACGGTCACCCCAGATAAACCAGTTTTAGAAATTGAACGTACTTCTTCTACATCGGGAAGGGCGTACATTACAGCTTCAATTGGGTAGGTAATGAGCTGCTCAACTTCTTCAGCGGCAAGACCAGGAGCTTCAGTATTGACAGCAACTTGAACGTTAGTTACATCAGGAAAAGCATCTAGGTTGAGTTTAGGAATAGTAAATACGGCGCCAACAATGACCGCCACTAGGGCGAGCACTACGAGGAGTCGGTTTTGCACCGACCAATCAATTATTTTATTAAACATATTTTAGGACTCTTTAAATTTGTTTCAACATTATATAAACAGCGATTATTAATTTGAAAAATACAATCTGAATTAATGGTTGTGCGGATCGAACCCGCCCTTAGCAATTTGTGAGGCGACAAAAAATGCACCCGATGTCACCACTTTGCTTCCCGCTTTTATGCCTATAATTTCTCGTAACTCACCTAAAGATCGACCACGCTCTATTTCAACGGGTAAAAATTCACCAGGATGATCTTCTACAAAAACAGTCCAATCGCCATCTGCGCCACGTAAAATGGCACCTTCATTAACCGCCATAACAGGGCGTTCGCTTTCAAACTGAAAATACACATCGGCAAACATACCTGGGTGTAAGCGATGGCCAACATTATTCACTAACAACCGCACAATTCGAGTTCGAGTAACTTCATCAATGGTATGTGCTTCTTGTGCAACCGTACCGACAAAACTTTCTGAACCGACTTTAATAATTGCTTCTGTTCCCTTGTCTAAAATTAAGTTTTGATTTGCCGGTAAGCGTGCCTCAACCCAGAGCTCACTTTCATTTGCTAGCTCCATTAACTCAGCTCCGGCGCTGATGCGTTGCCCTTGATTGAAATCATCAGATAAAACGGCGCCATCGATTTGGGCTTTTAACGTGTACTCACCTAATAGTGCTTGGTTGTTTTTACCCAGAGTTTTGATTGATGCAGAATCAAGTCCGTAGGCTAATAAACGGCTAGTCGCTGCTTGGTTATCTGCTTTTGCACTAATGAAACGCTTATCGCCAACGGCTTTACGCCCTAGTTGATTAACGCGTTTCCATTCTGCACTGCTGGATAAGTATTGGGCTTGTGCGTCTGCTACGGTTTCACTGAATAACGTAACCAGCGGCTGACCTGTTTCAACGTGCTCGCCAAGATTGGCATGACGTCTAAGTACTACAGAATCAACGCGAGGGGATGCTAGGTAGCTGGTATAACCATTGGCCTTCACTTCGGCTGGTGCGTAACGGCTGTACTTAACTTGGTAAGGTTCAATAACGGTTGATTGAATACCAGCAATTTTCATTTGTTGAGCGCTTAGAGTAACACCTCCCTCCCCATGTTCTTCTTGGTCAGCAGAGCTTGTTTCTACATGATTGTGTTCAGACTCTTCGTCATGATCTGATTTTTCTGCATGATTGTGTTCAGATTCTTCTTCATGGTCTGCATCGTGGTCGTGTTCTGCTTCTTCAATATGAAGGTGAACTTTCTTTTCTGGCAGATCATTGGCTTCAGCTTCGATATGATTATGACCTTCTCCTGAAAATACAGAAGGAGAGAAAAGTAAAACTTGGATAATAGCGAGTGCTAATAAATTACGTTGTGTATTTTTCATAATAATTGTCCGATGTAAAATGTTGATTTAGTGTTCCATTAAAGAAAATTTATATTTAGCTTAAAAACTAAAAATACGGTGAATTTGGCCGCTGGTATAAAGCCAGTTTATACTTGCCAATTTACTTTCTTCATCGAGAGTAATGCCCGCCTGAATACCTTCAATGCGTTGTCTTAACGCTTGTAAATATTGGCTGGTACCTAAATCACCGGTTTTCCATTGACGCTTTAATAATTCACCAGAATTTGATTGGCTATCTTGCATTAGTTTTTTCCAGCGCTGCTGCTGCAAATTATATTGCGTGGCTAAAGCGCGACTAGAATCTAACTGATAAGAAAGCTGACGGTGTTTGGCTAGATATTCCGATTCCGCTGCGTAAGCACCTTGCAAAGCAGCCTGGTTAACTGCGCTGTAATTATTACGAATGTTTAACGGAATCGATAAATTCAAACCTACAACATCAGTGTTGCCATTTTGCCCTGCAGTAATGCCGATCGTTGGTTCTGCCTTATTACCACGACGAACTGTTTCTGCTTGCGCTTGCTGTATTTTCCATTCAGCTTTCGCAATACGAAGTTCGGGCAATGCTTGCAGAAGCTCTTTATCACTGGATGTATCAGTGGTTAAAAACTGCTGAGTATTACTCCAAAAAGCGGCATTCAAAACCGGTGTAGTAGGCTGCCAATTTGGCATCCACTGGCGAACCCTGTTTTCAGCGCTGTGATAAGCCGCCACTGCTTGAGCTGTATCGGCTAACGTTTGTGATAATGACAGTAGGGTGAGTTCAACATCAATTTGACCAAGGTCACCATTCGCTGAGCGGCTTTTAACCAGCTTAATAAGCTGATCAAGCTGCTGCTCCTGATCTAACGCGAGTTCGTATCTTTGCTTAGCGGCCTGCCAATTTACAAAAGCCAGCAGTGCGTTTTTTAATATGGTTTGATAGTTAAAGCGGTAGTCTTGTTCAGCCTGAATACGTAAGAACTGAGCTTGTTGCTCTCGGCTGCCTTTTTGATCCCACCAATCTATTTTCTGACTGATACTGACCTGATAGTTATCTTGTTCACCTTCACGCTCATAGCCAGTACCGAGTTCAGGGTTATATAGCGCTCGTGAGTAAGAGTCCGCTTGAGACAAAGAAGCGTCTCGCTTCTGCTGTGCTGCATGTATTTCTGGTAAGACTTCAATCTGCTGGCGTAGCCAGTGCATGTTATTGCCACTGGATTGTTGAGCCTGTGCAGTGGGTACGAATACTGCCATCACACTGGCGATCGCAAGTAATCGCACAGTAGGTCTGTGTAAAGCATTCTGTAAAAGAATCATGAATTTGCCCTGTTTAAATTAATGAACCATAACAGCAGACGTTCATAATTTACAATCAATATAGAGGTCTGTTGCCAATAACTTTGAAGTTAAACGTTGGCAATAGGAGGGCGTAGCGCCGGAGAATGGAGTTCAGAGCGTTTTTGGTAGGTGGTACGTAAACTTTGTAGGTCCAAAGAGTCCCTATGAGATGACAGCTCTTTCACCAGTGCCGATACAGGGTTTGGGTTGTGGCAGTGACAGCAATGCTCACAATTTATCTCGGTATTTTGGTCGCTTACTTGATCGGAACTGTTTTGTTGAATGTCTGCAGAGGCGTGCTCTTCGTTAGAAGAATGCCCATAAACCGATGTATCGCCACTGTGGGTATGTTCTAACGCAAGATCATTATGATCGATTGGAGCATTAAATAGCGCATGCACGTCTGCACTAGCAACTACAGACTGCAAAGCAATCAGAAGTATTAGTAGTACGGTTAGCAAGGGGCGCTTGTTCACTAAATCCACCAGAAAAATAAGTTTAGGTGCGAATAATATATTAGCTTATGGGTTTAAGTCTAATAAAACTTTGTAATGAAGGGTTATTCTTTTCGTAAGCTTTAATTGATCTTTTAGTTTAACTTTGATCAAATGATTGAATTGGATCCTACCCTCTTTTACAGTAATCGAAGCTTAGAGAATTTTAATTGTTAATAAACTTTTAGCAGTTGGTGAATCGCCCCTAGTTCACTAGACACTCTTTAACTATATAATGAGTTAACAGAGGAGGCCATTATGGCTGGTGAACGATATAACGAAGAATTTAAGATAGCAGCAGTTAAGCAAGTCACCGAAGGCGGTTATTCAATAGCCGATGTTGCTAAGCGTTTAGGCATCACAACCAAAAGTCTTTATAACTGGCGTGATCGCTACGGTGAGAACGCACAAGCCTACCAAGAAAAGCAATCCAGCTCAGATGAACTACGCAAGCTTAAAGCTGAACTTAAGCGTGTAACCGAAGAGCGTGACATCCTAAAGGAAGCCGCCGTGTTCTTTGCCGTCGAGTCGAAGAAAAATACACGTTCATAAAAGATCGACGCCTACGCTACCCTGTTCGGACGCTCTGTCGGGCACTAGAAATTCATCCTAGTGGTTTCTATGCCTGGCTAGCAAACCCACTAAGTAAGCGTGCAAAAGAAGACGAATACTTATTAGGGTTTATCAAGCAATACTGGCTAGAGAGTGGCTGTGTTTATGGCTATCGAAAAGTCTATAAAGACTTACTAGCCGCAGGTGATCTGTGCGGTAAAAATCGTGTATATCGCCTGATGCGAACCGAAGGACTTCAAGCTCAGCGAGGCTATAAGAGAAAAAATAACTATGGAGGTGGTGACTTATCGACCGTTGCACCGAATCTACTTAAGCGTGAATTTAATGTCGAAAAGCCAAATACTGTCTGGGTTACAGATATTACTTATATTCGTACACAAGAAGGATGGCTTTTTCTTGCAGTGATCATTGATCTATTTTCTCGACAAGTAATTGGTTGGTCTATGGGAGGTCGTATTAATACAGATTTGGTACTTAATGCGATAACCATGGCCTGCTGGCGACGCAAGCCAAGGGGTGAGGTTATTGTACATTCAGATCAAGGGTGTCAGTACACGAGTTATGATTGGCAGAGCATGCTTAAAGCGAATAACTTGGTCGTGAGCATGAGTCGTCGAGGGAACTGTCACGATAATGCATGTGCTGAAAGCTTCTTTGCATTACTAAAAAGAGAACGTATTCGCCGTAAGATTTATCGCAGCAGAGAGGAAGGTAAAGCCGATGTATTTAATTATATTGAGCTGTTCTATAATCCTACTCGACGTCATGGAAATAATAATGACTTGTCGCCAATGGAATATGAAAAGAACTATTTTTTGAAACAAGGCAGTGTCTAGATAACTAGGGGCGATTCAAGTACGACCAAACACGGTACCTACAAAGGGATTAGACCTGCGGCACATACTAATACTATTTTAAGCCAATTACTAAAACTTGTGCCAATACATGAGTTTGAAGCTCTTGCAAATCAGCATCATTCTGGCCGATCATTCCGAACTACCTCAAGATGGTCTCAGTTTGTCGTCATGCTAATGGGTCAATTGGCAGGACGCGTGAGCTTGAGAGATATCGTTGATAATATTTCTGTACAGTCACATCGTCTTTATCATATTGGTACTTCTAATATATCCCGATCCAATCTTTTGCGAATAAATAGCGACAAGCCATATCAGCTCTATGAAGTCCTTTTTTCAAATCTATTAAACCGTTGTCAAAGTGTGGTTCCCGGGCATAACTTTCGCTTCAAAAACCCTTTGTATTCATTGGATGCTATCGACGATAGATCTATGTTTATCGGCTTTTCCTTGGGCTGACTTTCGTTCTACTAAGGGAGCTATTAAATTACACGTAGGATTAAATCACTCAGGATTTTTACCTGAGTTAGTGATGATCACCAAAGGTAAAACATCTGATATTACGGTCGTGCGAACACGGAATTTTCCAAAGGGAAGCATTGTTGCAATTGACAAGGGCTATAACGACTACTCTTGGTATAAACAGCTGACAGATAAGGGAATATTCTTTGTAACTCGCTTGAAAAGTAATGCAAAGCACAGAGTCATTGATCGTCGTAGTGTTGATAAAAATACAGGATTGATTTGTGATCAAACGATTGGATTTATGGGTATTCAGACCGCTAAGAAATGTCCCACTAAAATGCGCAGGGTTGGCTACAAAGATGCAGTGACGGACCTTTCTTACCAATAATTTTAAGTTGTCAGCCAAAACGATAGCCGAAATTTACAAAGCAAGATGGCAGGTTGAATTGTTCTTCAAGGGGATCAAGCAAAACCTGAAAATAAAATCATTTGTAGGCACGAGTAAGAATGCTGTTTTGACACAAATATGGATCGTAATGTGCGCTTATTTATTGCTATGTTTTCTGAAGTTTCAATCAAAGATTCCTAAGAGTATGCAGCAGATTTTACGGATACTGCAGCTTAATTTGTTTGAAAAACGTGATTTGATGGCATTGCTGCGAGGAGATCAGATCACCGGCTGTCGAAGATCAGTCAATCAAATGATATTACTTTGAAAGTTAAAGGGACAGCAGTGATTATCATTAGTAATATATTATTAATAAAATAGATATTATCTACGCAATGAGTGGACAGTTTATTATTGGATCGCTTCCACTAATGATATTACGAAATTTTGGCTAATGTCAGTAATATGCTATTTCAGATATGACCCAGTCAATAAAATAG
>JGI24517J20059_1000987_pt1 | contig 10757 bp, 10 predicted proteins | sample LinPmetageLP41_FD_20059 | JGI IMG/M metagenome (IMG submission 20059) | reverse complement strand
GCAAATAGCGATACTATTATTTTTGATGAAATGTGAATACTAATAAAGCCGGCAAAGCCGGCTTTATTATTTTTTTGCGTGAAGTGTTTATTCTGCTGCGCTTTGTGTTTCGATTAAATTATCATTACTAATAATTAAATCGTTTAACAGTGTGTTTGCTAAATCGTCATTCCAGATTTCCATGTAATAAAAACCGTTGTCGATTGCTAATTGCAGCGCCGCAGCAAGCTGTTCTTCCGTTAACGGATTTAATCCTGCACTTACTGCACCGACTAATTGGACGCCTGCAAAACTTTCTTGCTGCACGTTTTTCAGAATTGTAAACATGGATGTGTATACATTATTAGCATTGTGCTCACTCCACCAGGCCGCTAATACGCCGAATCGTTTGCCGTATAGAGCTAAACCGTGATCCACAACATCGGTTGCGATTTTATCGCTGCGAAATACAGGGTGTACTTCGACATCGATGGGCTTATTCGGAAATGCAGTTGCATACGCATCAATAATGGTTGTCCATGAGTTGATGAGCAGGTCTTCAGTGTACCCCGCTGTTTCGAAGTCAGTAATTTGTGCAGAATTGAATGTGTACTGCATTTCGAAGCCATTGGTCGTTGAATTGGTGATGTGAACCAAGTCAATGAATTCATTACCACTGTAGCGCGCGCCAAGCTCTTCAATAAAGGCTTGATAGTAGCTTAGGTATACGGCGTCCCATGGTAATGGAAGACTCACGACATTTCCGCGTAGAGTGTATTCGAACATGGTCGCTCCTTCTTCGGCCAGCCAAGTAGGTGCGTACGGTCCGTTTAAAATAGCTAGCGCAATTTTCGTATTGCGTTGTTCCGCGTAGCCGATTTGTTCATCAAGGTAAGACCAATCGTAGATTCCTGCTTGCGGGTTCATATCAGCCCACGAAATACGCACCAATACACCGTCTAAATAATCAAGATTTTCGGTATCGCGGTTAATTGATGAGTTGGTTTGAGAGGTTGGGCCACAGCTGCAAAATGTACCTGTTACTTTATAAGTAGGTTCAACAACAGGGTCAGTAACAACAGGATCGGTAACAACAGGATCGGTAACAACAGGATCGGTAACAACAGGATCAGTAACAACAGGATCAGTAACAACAGGATCAGTAACAACAGGATCAGTAACGACTGGATCAGTAGTCGGTGTATCGTTTGAATTTGATGGAGGATTTAAATCAATAGGAGCTGATCCACCGCCACAGCCAACTAATAGTAAGCTGGATAGTACAAGAAACAAGATTGAAGTTAGCGCGTCCGATGCATTTTTAAAGGGGGTTTTATTGCTAATTTTATTGTTGAGGGTTTGCATAAATTACTACTCTTTTTAGGTAATGCTGTCGGTTTTTTTGCGCTCGTTATTTTGTTTAAGGAGCTTTTTTATACTATTGACAGCGCTGAGTTCGAGCCACTTCATCCTGTAACGTTCAGATTTGAATTGTAATTGGAGGGTAATATCGCCACTCCGAATTAGACCGGATGCGCTACTTGTTGGTTATTCGTAGGTTGGGTGTGATGCGGCTAGGCCATTTTTGCCGATTGAGTAGGTTTACAGTTGCAGCCGACAACGATAAAGTACCGCCTCTTTTATTTTCATGTGGCCTGTCGTGGGGGCCACCACTGACGAGGTCGATATGCCTGTTATTACCCTTCCTGATGGTTCTCAACGTAGTTTCGAAAATCCAGTAACTCTGATGCAAGTCGCCGAAGATATTGGCCCCGGTTTAGCGAAAGCGACTGTGTGTGGCCGTATTAATGGTGAATTGGTCGATGCGTGTGAACTGATCACTGAAGACGCTAACGTCACCTTGATTACCGGTCGTGATCAAGAAGGTCTAGACGTTATTCGTCACTCTTTTGCTCACTTAGTTGGTCATGCGGTGAAGCAGCTTTACCCAACGGCGAAGATGGCCATTGGTCCTGTGATTGAAAACGGCTTCTATTACGACATCGATTACGAACGTCCATTTACACCAGAAGACGTTACTGCAATCGAAAAACGTATTGGTGAACTCATCAAAACCGACTATGACGTCGTTAAAAAGATGACACCTATAAAAGAAGCGCGTCAGGTCTTCCTAGACCGCGGTGAAGATTACAAGGTTGAGTTGATCGACGACTTGATCGAAAAAGGTGAAACCTCTGTTGGTTTGTACCACCACGAAGAATATACCGACATGTGTCGCGGCCCACACGTGCCTAGCACTCGTGTGATGCGCATCTTCAAGTTGCAGCGCGTATCGGGTGCCTACTGGCGCGGCGATGCTAAGAATGCGCAGCTTCAGCGTATCTACGGTACTGCGTGGAACGACAAAAAAGAGATGAAAGCGTATCTTACTCGCTTAGAAGAAGCAGAGAAACGCGATCACCGTAAACTGGCGAAGCAATTGGATCTATTCCACTTGCAAGAAGAAGCGCCGGGTATGGTGTTTTGGCATCCAAACGGTTGGACCATTTACCAAGTACTTGAACAGTACATGCGTAAAGTACAAAACGATGCCGGTTATTTAGAAATCAAGACGCCACAAGTGGTAGACCGTGTGCTGTGGGAGAAGTCTGGCCACTGGGAGCACTATTCAGATGCGATGTTCGTAACTGAATCAGAAAAGCGCACCTATGCGGTTAAGCCTATGAACTGCCCATGCCATATTCAGGTATTTAACCAAGGCCTGAAGAGCTACCGTGATTTGCCAATGCGTTTGGCTGAGTTTGGCTGCTGTCACCGTAATGAGCCATCAGGTGCATTGCACGGCATTATGCGTGTGCGTGGTTTTACTCAAGATGACGCGCATATTTTCTGTGCTGAAAACCAAATTCGCAAAGAAGCGGCCGACTTTATTAAGTTGACCCTCGACGTATACAAAGACTTCGGTTTTGATGACGTTGAAATGAAATTATCGACTCGTCCAGAAGGACGTATCGGTGATGAAGCTTTATGGGATCAAGCAGAGTCTGCACTTGAAGACGCTTTAAATGAAGCGGGCTTGAAATGGGAACTACAGCCGGGTGAAGGTGCCTTCTATGGCCCTAAAATCGAATTCTCACTACGCGATTGCATTGGTCGCGTGTGGCAATGTGGTACTATCCAGCTCGATTTCATGTTGCCAGAACGCTTAGGCGCACAATTTGTTGACGAAGATGGCGAGCGTAAGACGCCAGTGATGCTACATCGTGCTATCCTAGGCTCGTTCGAACGATTTGTGGGTATCTTGATTGAACATTATGCAGGTGCGATGCCGCCATGGTTGGCTCCCCAGCAAGTGTCAATTTTGAACATTACCGATAATCAGGGTGAATATTGCCAAAATCTTGCGCAAAAACTCAAATCAGTTGGCTTCAGGGCTAATGCGGACTTGAGAAACGAGAAGATCGGCTTTAAAATCCGCGAGCACACTTTACACAAGGTACCTTACCTGCTTGTGGTAGGGGATAAAGAAGTAGAAACAGACACTGTTGCTGTGCGTACACGTAAAGGTGAAGACCTTGGCGTGATGAGCATTGATGCATTCGTTGAGATACTGAATGGCAGCATCGCGCAGCGCGGGCGGTTTGGAATGGAGAATTAGATCATCAGACGTGATAACAGAAAGGGCGGCCGTAACGATAGAGCCGCGATAAACGATCAAATCCGTGCCACAGAGTGCCGATTGATTGGAGCGGATGGCGAGCAAGTTGGCGTCGTCACTATCGAAGAAGCACTGCAGGCCGCACAAGAAGCCGCACTGGATCTAGTACAGATCTCAGATGGCGACCCAATTGTCTGTAAGATCATGGATTTCGGCAAGAAGCTTTACGAAGAGAAAAAGCAGAAAGCCGAAGCCAAAAAGAAACAGCATCAGGTCCAGATTAAGGAAATGAAATTCCGTCCTGGAACTGAAGAGGGCGATTACCAAATTAAATTACGTAATTTGGTACGCTTCCTCGAAGGCGGCGACAAAGCGAAAGTTTCGCTACGTTTCCGTGGTCGTGAAATGGCACACCAACATATTGGTATGGAGCTCCTGAAGCGCATCGAGAAAGACCTCGAAGCACTGGGTACAGTTGAGCAACATCCTAAAATGGAAGGTCGCCAGATGATCATGGTTATCGCCCCTAGCAAAAAGAAATAGTCTGGTCTGCAAATGAAGATCAATACCCTAGCTTTCGGGCTGGGGTTTGTTCGTTCTACCAGCTATTACAGAGACAAGTGCACATGTGTGCAGCGAGTTTCTGTTGATATGGCAGATGTAGTACAGGGTCTTAGTTTCTGTGCGCATCACTAACTTTTGGAGTAACCCATGCCTAAAATCAAAACTAAGAGCGGCGCTGCGAAGCGCTTCAAAAAGACCGCAAACGGCTTCAAACACCGTAAAGCGTTCCGTAGTCACATCCTGACCAAGAAGAGCACTAAGCGTAAGCGTCACCTACGCGGAATGACTCAGGTACATGCATCAGACAAAGCTCTGGTTGCACGTATGCTTCCTAATCTTTAATTGGTCTGTTCAGGAGATAAACTATGGCTCGTGTAAAACGTGGTGTTGTCGCTCGTCGTCGTCACAAAAAAATTCTGAAGCAGGCTAAAGGTTACTATGGCGCTCGTAGCCGTGTATTCCGTGTAGCTAAGCAAGCGGTTATTAAAGCTGGTCAGTATGCTTATCGTGACCGTCGTCAGCGTAAGCGTCAGTTCCGTCAACTGTGGATCGCGCGTATCAACGCCGGTGCTCGTGTTAACGGCTTGTCTTACAGCAAGTTCATCAATGGCTTGAAAAAAGCGACTGTTGAAATTGACCGTAAGGTTCTGGCTGATTTAGCAGTAAATGAAAAAGCAGCGTTTGCGGCTTTGGTTGAAAAAGCCAAGTCCAGCCTGTAATTTCATCGGTTAATAACCGAAAATTGATGCCACTTCGGTGGCATCTGCGGAATAGGGGAGTGGCTTTTTAAGGCATTCCCCTATTTTTTTGTCAAAACGAACTCAACCGCTGGAAAACAACGATGGAAAACCTTGAGGCTCTGACCCAACAAGCGCTGGCTGCGACAGAAAGTGCACAAGATGTTGCTGCGCTAGACCAAGTGCGGGTGCAGTACTTAGGCAAAAAGGGCGAAATTACTTCCCTGATGAAAAACCTAGGCAATGTCGCACCAGAAGATCGTCCTAAGATCGGTGCTGTCATTAACGTTGCCAAGGATCAGGTACAAGACGCAATTAATGCGCGCAAGCTGGCTTTAGAAACCGCCGCGCTTAATGCCAAACTGGCGTCTGAAACCATCGACGTCACCTTACCTGGCCGCGCCGTGCAGGAAGGTAGCTTACACCCAGTAACGCGTACCCTAGAGCGCATTGAAGCTTTCTTCAGTAATGCCGGTTATCACGTTGCTGAAGGCCCAGAAGTGGAAGACGACTTCCATAACTTTGAGGCACTCAATATTCCATCTCATCACCCTGCGCGGGCGATGCACGATACCTTCTATTTTGATGCCACCACACTGCTGCGCACGCATACGTCGCCGGTGCAGGTGCGCACCATGGAATCGCAAGAGCCACCAATCCGCATTATTTGTCCGGGTCGTGTGTATCGCTGCGATTATGATCAAACTCACTCGCCAATGTTCCACCAAGTGGAAGGCCTGTTAGTGGATAAAGGCATTAGCTTTGCTGACCTAAAAGGCACGATTCAGCAGTTTTTGAGCGTGTTCTTTGAAAAAGACCTAACCATACGTTTGCGTCCTTCGTATTTCCCGTTCACTGAGCCATCGGCTGAGATTGACATTGAATGGGTTATTGAAACACCAGAAGGCACTAAGCGTCGTTGGTTGGAAGTGGGTGGTTGCGGCATGGTTCACCCTGAGGTGTTCCGCCACGTCAATATCGATCCTGAAGAATACACCGGATTTGCCTTCGGTATGGGTGTAGAACGACTCGCGATGTTGCGCTACGGCGTTAACGATTTGCGCTTGTTCTTCGAAAACGATCTGCGCTTCTTACAGCAGTTCCGTTAATTTTCACCCCATCGTATTAGAGCAATTTAGGTAAAGGGTTACACAGATGAAATTCAGCGAACAGTGGTTACGCGAATGGGTACAGCCAACAGCCAGTACCCAAGAATTAGTAGATCAGCTAACGATGGCGGGTCTTGAAGTTGATGGTTTTGAAGCCGTAGCAGGGCAATTTACCGGCGTTGTGGTTGGCCAAGTGGTTAGCCGTGAACAGCATCCAGATGCTGATAAGTTGAGCTTATGCCAAGTGACCGATGGCACCGAAACCTTCCAGATCGTGTGTGGTGCCGCCAACGTACGCGAAGGTTTGAAAATTCCCTTCGCTAAAATCGGAGCAGAGCTTCCTGGCGGTTTTAAAATCAAAAAAGCCAAGCTGCGCGGCGTCGAGTCATTCGGTATGTTGTGTGCCGAAGCTGAACTCGGCATGGCAGAAAGTTCTGATGGCTTGATGGAGCTGCCAGACTCAGCGCCCGTTGGCCAAGATATCCGTGTTTATTTAGGTTTAGACGACGCCATTATCGACGTTGATCTAACCCCTAACCGTGGCGACTGTTTAAGCATTGCCGGTATGGCGCGGGAAGTGGGTGTATTAAACCAAGTGCCAGTGAATGGCCCTGTGATTAATGCCGTTCCGCCGTCTATTAGCCAAGCACCTGAAGTTCAAGTGCTCGCACCGGACGCCTGCCCACGCTATTTGGGCCGTATTATTCAAGGCATTAACGTTAATGCTGAAACCCCGTTATGGATGGTTGAAAAACTACGCCGCAGCGGTATTCGCTCAATTGATGCCGTGGTCGATATTACCAACTACGTTTTGTTGGAACTTGGCCAACCCATGCACGCGTTTGACTTAAACAAAGTTGAAGGCGGCATTCGCGTGCGCATGGCCGAGCAGGGCGAAAAGCTAACTTTACTCGATGGCCAAGAAATCGAACTCAACAGCGATACGCTAATGATCGCCGACCATGCTAAGCCATTGGCCATTGCCGGTATCATGGGTGGTGAATTCTCAGGTGTGAGCGGCGATACCCAATCACTGTTGCTTGAAGCTGCGTTTTTCAACCGCATCACGATTGCTGGTAAAGCACGTGGTTATGGCTTGCATACCGATTCATCGCACCGTTTTGAGCGCGGTGTCGATTTTGAATTGGCTCGCACCGCGATGGAGCGTGCGACTCAGCTTATTATGGATATCTGTGGCGGCCAGCCCGGCCCAATCACCGATGTCACCAGCGAAGCCGACTTACCGGTTGCGGCCACGATTCCACTGCGTAAATCACGTATCGAACAAGTGCTTAGCCTAACCTTGCCTGAAGCAGACATCGAAGACATGTTAACGCGTTTAGGCATGGTGCTGACGTCCACTACAGAAGGTTGGAGTGTTGCGGCCCCTAGCTATCGTTTTGATATGGCGATTGAACCCGATCTTATTGAAGAAATTGCCCGCATCTATGGCTATTACCGTTTACCAGTACGTACTCCTGCAGCGGCCACACCGCTCGCCAAAGTACCAGAAGCTAAGATGCCGATTAAAGACCTGCGTCGCCAGTTAATTGCGCGCGGTTATCAAGAAGCAATTACCTACAGCTTCGTAGAACCTGAACTGCAAAAAGCCCTCGACCCTGAGCATGACGCACTGGCTCTGATGAACCCGATTTCAGCAGAAATGTCTGTTATGCGTACCAACTTATGGGCGGGTTTGGTGAATGCAGCGTCTTATAACCTCAAGCGCCAACAACCGCGTGTTCGCATGTTCGAAACCGGTTTGCGTTTTGTGCCAACCGCCAACGGACTTCAGCAGACACCAACATTGGCCATGCTGATTACTGGTACACGCTTCACCCAAAGCTGGACTGAAGGTGAAACACCAGTCGACTTTTACGATTTAAAAGGCGATTTGGTTAGCTTATTAGCGCGTGGTGGTGAGACTGAAGCGTACCAATTTGTCGCCGCGTCGCATCCCGCCTTGCACCCAGGCCAGTCGGCCCAAGTGCTGAAATATGGCAAAGCGATCGGTTGGGTTGGAGCCATCCACCCGAATACCCAAAAGCAACTAGGCCTTAAGCAAGCCGTATTTGTTGCTGAATTGGATCTTGAAGCTGTTCGCGATCTATCTGTTCCACGCTTTGCCGATATCTCACGCTTCCCAGAAATGCGTCGTGATTTGGCGGTTGTGGCGGAGCAATCTATCCAAGTAGACCAGATTTTCAGCACAATTCGAGCCGCGGCAGGGGATTACCTCACAAAGCTCAACCTGTTTGATGTGTATGTGGGCAAAGGCATTGATCCTGATAGAAAAAGTCTCGCTTTGGGCTTGACCTGGCAGCATCCTTCGCGCACTCTAACTGACGAAGAAGTGAACGATTCGGTGCAATCCGTACTCGCGAACTTACAAGAGAGTTTAGGAGTTACGCTAAGGGGTTAGCATGACCGCTCTGACCAAAGCAGAACTAGCAGAAAAATTGTTCGAAGATCTTGGTCTAAACAAGCGTGAGGCAAAGGACATGGTGGATCTCTTTTTTGATGAGATCCGCGACAGCCTAAGTCGCAACGAGCAAGTGAAGTTGTCGGGTTTCGGCAACTTCGATTTGCGCGATAAACGCCAACGACCAGGACGCAATCCAAAAACCGGCGAAGAGATACCAATCTCAGCGCGTCGCGTTGTCACATTCAAACCAGGGCAAAAGCTCAAAGTGCGGGTAGAAGCGTATGCTGGAACCCAGCCACAATAACGAACTGCCCCCCATACCAGCTAAACGCTATTTTACCATTGGTGAAGTAAGCGAGCTGTGTGACGTAAAACCGCATGTTTTACGTTATTGGGAACAAGAATTTCCGCAACTTAGCCCAGTAAAGCGGGCGGGTAATCGTCGCTATTATCAACGCCAAGACGTCATCATGGTGCGCGAAATTCGTGCTCTGTTGTACCAAGATGGCTACACCATTGGCGGTGCGCGTCAGCGTTTAGACGAAGCCGGAGACTCCAACGCCGTCGCCATGGACAAAGCCCTCATCAAAAATATGATTCGCGAACTCAAAGAGTTAGAAGACGTACTCAAAGGGTTTTAATTAAACCCTGTTGATCACACAAAAAACTTCACCTTTTCAGACACTTAAGTATACTTACCCAACCTGTTCGAAGGTAATTGTCGGGGCGTAGCGCAGCCTGGTAGCGCACTTGTCTGGGGGACAAGGGGTCGCAGGTTCAAATCCTGTCGTCCCGACCAATTTCTTATCTGCAATTCAAAAGCTTAGTGTTACTCACGCTTTAATCGAATATCTTCCCATCAATAAAACCGTCTCGTTTATCTGAAAGCTCGCATTGGTTTTATCGCTGTATTTTATTAATAAACAGATAGCCACTATTTCAATAAATAAAGACATGCTGCCCAAACTTATGTTTGGGTACTTGAATATCTACATGTCCGAATATTGTAAGCGTAGAAACTGACATATTTCAGCGGGGAATTTGGCTATGGTTATCCGTGACCTCCGTTTGTAAAGGAATGCTGTTTATATACAGTGTATTTTGCAAAGGCGTGAAATTTTGGCACACTTTACAAACGTGATTGCACGCTTTCGCCGTGAGTGGTAGCTTAAACCTACTAAAAATCAGTAAGTTAGCAAATTGGTTTACAAATTAGTGTGCCATGCAAAACCGAAATAGTGTGCGCGCACACTTTCACAGAATGGATTAGCAGTGTAATGGAATATGCCCCTTTTAAAACAATGAGTTACGATCAAATTGGAACTTTGTCAAAACCGGCAAAGTGTGCCGGCACATTATTAAACTGTTATAGGTCTTAGCTCAGCACATAGAAAACGGAAATGACGGAATGAATTTGCCATTGGTTAATGTCTTTACCACTCCTTACGAAGCTTGGTACACCAGGAATGCCACGCTAGAGGAAATGCAAAAACATATGGAAGAACATGGGAATATGGTTCCTTTTGTAAACGATGGCCTAAAAGCTCGAATCTCTAATCACCTTGAGGCGGCTTCGTATATGGCAAAAAATGGTGCAGATAATGGTTTGGAGGGTTTTATAGATCGTCATTTAGATAATGATGCAAATTATAGGGCGCTTAGAAATGCCATGCCCTCAAAAACGCCAGCTGTCTTATATGACTTTCAGCAAAAATATCCAAATTACTCAGCTGTCGATGTAGATTGTGAAATTAATAATATTGGCCATTCGCTCAGTGATGGGCAATTTTTATTTCATGGTGGGCTCTGGCCAAATCCAGCGGCTAGCGAGATTGTTTTGAACTCTCCATTTTCAACCAGTTTTTGCCCTCAAGTCGCGCTTAGGAATGCGGAGTGGAAAGGTAAGGCATATGATGCTGGGCAGATTGATTTGTTCGTTCTCCGTGCTTCAAATCCTAGAACCAATGTATTCGCCTTTCGCAGAAAAGGTACGAGTATGGGCAATGAAAAAGAAGTTCTTTTTGCTTCAGGTGCCAAGCTTTCTCTCAGAGAGCGAACTCTGATTAGAGATGATTATGTGGCGGCAAAATATGGCTTTCAAAATAAATCAATTCCAATCTATGTAATCAAAGTCGATATTTCATGAGCAGTGTAAAGAGCCCTATAACAAGTCAATCAACTTCGCGCCTTCGGCGCCGGACGCAGCAAAGCTGCGCCGGTTATTGAGGCGTTCAGGCTGTAGAAAAATAGCCACAGCCCACGACGCATCTCATTGTTTCCGGTAAAATTGCATCTTTACCGCTGATAGACAATCTCATGGCCAA
>JGI24517J20059_1000982_pt1 | contig 10816 bp, 8 predicted proteins | sample LinPmetageLP41_FD_20059 | JGI IMG/M metagenome (IMG submission 20059) | reverse complement strand
TAACCTGGGCCACCACTTGTTGTTACTAATATTTCGGCAAAAATAGACAGTAAAAATATTGTTTCAATTAATATTACAGCGGTAACTGCACGTGATAAGTGCGGTAAAACAATGTAAAAAAACTTACTAAAAGGGCCTGCACCGTCTAAGTCTGCGGCTTCTAGCTGTTCGCGATCTAACGACTGAATAGCAGTAAGTAAAATAAGCGCTGCAAATGGAAGCCACTGCCAAGACACAATAATAATTATTGAAAACAAAGGCATTTGTGCAAAAAAATCAATTGGATCTAAGCCAAGCCAAAGTGCAAAGTGAGCAAATAAACCATTTACAGGGTTCATTAACATGTTCTTCCATACCAATGCCGATACAGTTGGCATTACAAAAAATGGAGCGAGAACCATAATTCGAACATAGTTTCGCCCCCATATCGCTTGGTCGAGGAGAACAGCTAAACCTATACCACCACAAATAGTGATAGCTAATACACCAGTTACTAAGTAAAGGGTGTTAAAAAATGACTCAAAAAATGCCGGATCAGTTAAAAAGAATTCGTAGTTTAAAAACCCTACAAATTCACGCTCTCCAGGAATGAGTAAGTTGTAATCTACAAATGAGAAATACAATGTCATGCACAGCGGTACTATCATCCAACCGAGTAATAAAATTACGCTAGGAAATAGCATCATGCGTGCAAGCGTACGTGACTGTGTCGTTGCCATAGTGTGGTGACCTTTAAAAAGTCAGCATTAACCCTAGTAAATACCCAATGTGGGGCTTACCAAATAATATAGTTAATGCTGACGAAAAATATGGGGTAAGTTAGGAGCTTACCCACCTACTTAATTATTTTGGGTAGCGCGCTTTTCGCATTGTGCGCTCAACAAGGCGTTGAGATGCATTAAGCGCTTGCTCAACGGTCATTTGCCCCGTAAGTGCTGCTGAAAATTGCTGCCCAACTGCGGTACCAATTCCCTGGAATTCAGGAATGGCCACAAACTGAATACCTACATAAGGTACCGGTTTAACCGTAGGGTTTTTAGGGTCGGCTGAATTAATTGAATCAAGAGTAATTTGTGCAAATGGGGCAGCACTCATGTATTGCTCGTTTTCGTAAAGTGAAGCACGCGTACCGGGTGGTACTTTTGCCCAACCTTTGTTGTCGGCCACAAGTTGGCTGTATTCTTTAGAGGTTGCCCAGCTAATAAATTTCATAGCAGCATCTGATTTTTTACTGCTCGATGGAATAGCAAGGGTCCACGACCATAACCAGTTACCACGTTTACCTAAGCCGTTGTCGGGTGCGAGCGCAAAGCCAACTTTATCGGCAACTTCTGAGTCTTTTTTGTTCGTAACAAATGCGCCAGCTACGGTTGCATCAATCCAAATACCACATTTACCGGTTTGAAATAACGCTAAATTTTCGTTAAAACCATTAGCTGAAGATCCAGCAGGACCCGACTCTTTCATTACATCTACGTAGTATTGAAGTGTTTCTTTCCACTGTGGTGTATTAAATTGTGGTTTCCAGTTTTCATCAAACCAACGTGCGCCAAATGAATTAGCCATTGAGGTAATTAATGCAACATTTTCGCCCCAACCTGCTTTACCGCGTAAACAAAGACCGTATACTCCGTCTTCTTTATTGGTCATAGCTTTTGCCGCTTTTTGAATAAAGCTCCAGGTCGGCGCTTTTGGCATTTCAAGACCCGCTTTTTCCATCAGATCAGTACGGTACATAACCATAGAGCTTTCACCGTAAAATGGTGCAGCGTATAATTTGTTATCTATGGTTAAGCCACTACGAATAGCAGGCAGTAAATCGTCTACATCGTAGTTTTCGCCTAAGTCGTTAAGCTCGGTTAGCCAGTTTTGCTTGCCCCAAATTGGCACTTCATAAGTACCAATTGTCATCACATCATATTGACCGCCTTTTGTCGCTACATCAGTAGTTACACGTTGGCGCAAAATATTCTCTTCAAGTGTTACCCACTTTAATGAGATGTCTGGGTATTTTTGTTCAAAGTTATTACTTAACTCTTTCATGGTGATCATGTCACCATTATTTACAGTTGCGATGGTAATGGTTTCTTTTGCTACAGCATTACTCATAGCCATAACACCGCATGCTAGCATTAATAGTTTAGTTTTCATCAGGGTAACCCTCATAAATTTGTTAAATAAGACGCTTAAATAGTTTAAGTGTTAAACGCCTTAGAAAATAAAGCGATAGCCAATATTCACACTATGAAAAATGTGAATACTGCATTTTTAAGCAAGCTAATACTTGCTACTTATTTAAAATTTAACTGAGATTTCTGAGGTGAATCCGTCAAAACCTGTACCAATTTGGCCACCTGAGTTAGCACCTTCTTCCTGGTTTACATATTCAACTTTTAGAAGTGTGCTATCGTTAAACCAGTAACCGGCGGCTACTTGTAAACGCTCAACCGTATTGTCGTCTTGAGAGATAAGATCTGAAGTGTTTTCTGCTTCTGCGTAACGTGCTGCTACGTATAGTTTTTCAGGAATGATGTATTGTTGTGCTTCTACAACATAGTATTGTACTGAGCTTTCGCCCTCAATTACGCTATTAGAATCGTAAGTTGTGCCGTTTGCATCAGCTACGCCATTTGAATTACCAAAGTAAGTAATACCCGCAACTGCATTACCTGCTGAATCAGCAAAAGTAAAATCGTCTGATGATTTACCAAGCATTAAAATAACACTTGTTTGTGAAGTTGGTTGGTACGCTAGGTTTAATTGAATTGTTGTTTGATCAAGACCTGGCATTACACCTACGTGTGTATCACGCTCACTTGATGGTGAAGCAGAGAAGTTATAGTTTTCACCATCACCAAAACGGTAGTTTGTTGTAGTAACGCCATCTAGGCTAGCTACACCATTTTCAAAGCGTAATTGGTCGCCTTGATTTGCTTGTAAATAGTTAAGGCCAGCTTTAAAACCACCTTCAAATTCTAAAGTACCTTGAAGGCGGTAATTGTATCCTCTGTCTTCTTGAAATGCTTCGCCAAAGCTTGATGTAGTAATGTGACCGGTTACATTGTAAGAGCGGATCAAGCCACTATCATAGCTTTTAGTGTAACTAAGTTGTGCACCGTTTTCTGCAGTTGCGTAATCGGTCATCCCATTACCAATAAGTGCATTGGCTTGGTTATCAGCGCCATCTTGGAAACCTTTAAACTGAAAAGGTGATCCGCCAATGTTACCTAAACGAAGTGTAAGGTTTTCATTTTCTCGTAAATTATCAGTTAAACCTAATAGGTCAAACTCGACACCCGCGTAATCGTTATGAAATGAAAAATCCCGATCACCACCACCAAAGTCATTTGGCTCTTCAGCGATGTCTATATCTGCAGTAATAAATTCGTTGATATGAAATTTAAGCATTAAGTTAGCGCGTATGCGGCCAAAACCAGACGATTGTTCTTCATCTTCAGGGCGAAAAGCACCGTCTTTTGCTTGAATCGACTGGAAGTTTTGCATTGCAAGAAAGTTAACTTCAAGTCGATCTAAGTAATCTGAAACTTCTGCTTGAGCAGGAGTAGATGCTGCCATAGCAGCTGCAATTAAACTAACTGCAAATTTAGTTTTTTTATTATTTAACATTTTAAACTCTCTTTATAGTGTGTTGTGTTTATTCAGCGTGTTGAACCTATCAAAGCCTTACAAACAATTGCTGTGTAGGCAATTAAAGCTTAATGAGCATAAGCTCAACTGATGAGCATAATCACAAATAGATAATGTTACGTCAACGAATATTTATTACAAAGAATTTACAATGTGCGTGAATAATAATTTAAAACATTAATTTTCAAGTGGTTGAGGATATATTTAAAAGATTATTAATTTTATATCTATGTCTAAGGTCTTGTATAAACGTATATAAAATTGTTTGAATAGCCCTTTTTTGTTACTTCTGTTGCAAAATAAAAAAGAGTTAACATGTTACGCATCAAGGTGTGTTGATCTTTAGTGGGCGAACTTACAGCAAACTGATTGGTTTTTAGGCAAGGCAGAGCCTATGTAGCGTGGTTATTCCCCATGAATAGGCAATAACGCAACATAAATACCAAGCATGCGCTGCCATTTAGGTTTTTTATAGGAACAATTAACTCTTTGTTGATTGGTTTTTACTTATTCTTACATGGGTATAAGCCAGTAGAGTAACGCAGAGCAGTTACCAAGCCCACTAGGTTACAAAACTCGCATCGCGATTTAATCTTCCTTAGATTGAACAAATTTCAATCCACGAAGTTCAATACGCCCTAGTAAGTATTGGCGCACAAATAATCTAGTTATTTATTGATGTGTTCTTGAGCTTATGGGGGGCTTAGCTTAGTATTGAGTAACTTTAGATGTATTTAAATTAGAAGTAATAACATATGGAATTTGTTCGCCCGTTAGAGCCTATCCTCATTATTGATGATGTTAAGGAAATTCGTGATTATTTAAATCAAATATTAACCGAGTTAGGCTTTGAAGATATTTTAGAAAGTGCAGATTTTAGCTCTGCTAAACCTGTTATGGATAAAAAATCCCCAAGCGTTATATTTGTAGATGTCGACCTTCCTGACTCTGATGGCACCGATATTTTAGATTACATTAATACTACCTACCCACACACTCACGTTGTTATGTGTTCAGGTCATAATAATCTCGAAAATGTACAAAACACATGGGAACTTGGCGCTAAAGGCTTTATTGCAAAACCATTTAATGCAAAAAAAGTAGATACGGTAATGAAGCGTCTTGAATTAATAGAATAAAATAAGGTGAGCATGCAAAGTACTGTTACAGCGATAATCGACGATCTGTCGAGTGTTATTTTTGGAAAAAAGCAGCAAATAAAGCTGGCTCTTACCTGCTTATTTAGTCAAGGGCATTTACTAATTGAAGATTTGCCTGGTATGGGTAAAACAACGCTTTCGCATGCGCTGTCGGCTGTTTTAGGGTTAACCTATCAGCGGGTTCAGTTTACGAGTGATCTATTACCAGCCGATATTATTGGTACTAATGTTTTTAACTCAAGCGAACACAGTTTTACGTTTCATAAAGGCCCTATTTTTAGCCAGGTAGTTTTAGCCGATGAAATTAACCGCGCGGGCCCTAAAACACAAAGCGCTTTACTTGAGGCAATGGAAGAGCAACAAGTAACCGTTGATGGCAAAAAATATTCCCTACCCGATCCATTCTTTGTCATTGCCACACAAAACCCTCTTTATCAGTCAGGAACTTACCCTCTACCAGAGTCTCAACTCGACCGTTTTTTAATGCGTATTAGTTTAGGTTTTCCTCCTAAAGAAGCTGAAAAGCGTCTTATTTTAAATATGCAAAAGCGCGATTATAGCCAGCTACCGCAGCGGATTAACCAGCAAGAATTAGCACAAATTCAAGCACAAATAAGCGACATAACACTAAGTAGCCCTGTGGTTGACTACATAATTGAACTGGTTAATTACACACGAAACAGTAATGCATTTGCAGCGTCTTTATCGCCTCGTGCCAGTATGGCACTAGCTAAAGCAGCAAAAGCCTGGGCTTATATTGACGGACGTGACTTTGTAATGCCTGAAGATGTACAAGCTATTTTTGCAAGTGTGTGTCAGCACCGCTTAGGTTTACATAATGAATCTGGGGATGAGCAAGTAAATAGTATATTAAATGCTGTTTTGGTTCCGGTATAAGCTTTATGCCAAAAAAAGTAGCTAAAGGCCCTTCTTTATTTAAGTCATTTAAAACTCGTGTATTCAATAAATTTTTAAAAAATAAGCATTTAAAAAACACTATTACACTAGAACATAAAACAATTTACGTATTACCTTCATCACTTGGTTGGTATTTTATAGTTGTAGCTATATTAAATTTTGTTATGGGTATTAATTATCAAAATAATTTAATTTTGATAATGGCTTACTTAATGTTTGTTGTAATTATAATTGCTGTACTTATGGGTTATAGCAACGCAAAAGGTTTAACGGTCAAATTTAAAGACACGTTTAATAGTTTCTCCCCTCAAAAACCTCAAATAAAGTTTGAACTACAAAGCCCTAATGTGTGCCAATCAGTAAGCTTAACCTACCAAGGTACAGTACAAACTAGTCAACACGTTGATCAGGTAAGTAGTAAGACTCAGCTATTATCACTGCCTTTACCTTATTTTTTACGGGGTAAATACGACATACAACGAATTAAAATTTCAAGTAACTACCCTTTTGGTTTAGTAAGTGTATGGAGCTACATTCAATTACAAACGTACGTATTTGTATATCCATCACTTGAAAAGGTGTTAAGTGATGCTCACGTTAATGCGTTAGACGAGCAAAGTGATAATGGTATAGCTAAAGAAGTTGGCAGTGACGAATTTGAATCTCTCTTGCCTCACTTACCAGAGATGGGGTTACATAGAGTATCGTGGAAACATTATGCAAAAACGCAGCAACTTTTAGTAAAAGAATTCGTTGATTATAAAAAAGCGAATGCCCTATTTGATTTTACTTTTATGAATGGCGACACAGAGCAGCGTTTGAGTCAGTTATGTTTTTTAGTTTGCGAAGCAAGTGAGCAAAACACGCCTTTTATGTTAAAACTCCCAGGTAAAATAGTTAATACCAATACCGGACTTGAGCATAAGCAACATTGCTTAGCATTATTAAGCACATTTAAAGGTGGTGTGTAGTGCACGAAATTAAAAACGAAAAAGTTATTAATTACTCCATGTGCTTTATTTATGCATGTTTAGTCATATTTTTTATTGCTCATCTACCTGTTGTTTTTATAAGTGTTTTGGCTGTTATTTGTGCGTGGAACTTTTACTTAACATATAACAATAAACCTAAGCCTAACTCTATTTTGGCAAACATACTTGCAGGCGCGGCATTGGTATTAATGTTATTTAGTGTTGGAATGTCCGATACTGTTATTTTGTTTGTAGCCATGTTAATGCTTTCGAGCTTATTTAAATTACTGCAGGCTAAAACTAAAAAACATTACCACGTAATTACAACACTTACGTTTTTCTCGCTTTCGTCCGTTTATTTATTTAATCAAAGTATTTTAACCACACTTACGGTGAGTGGTTTATACATTTTAAATTTTGCAGTACTTGGTTTATTAGAATCAAAACATAATTTAAAAATAGCCTCTAAGCAAAGTGGTAAATTACTACTATTAGCACTGCCTTTAGCGATCTTCTTATTACTGTTTTTACCTAAAATGCCGGCATTTTGGCAATTACCAGGGCCAAAATTAGCTAAAACGGGGCTTTCTGAGCAGGTAGACCCCTTTGATATTGCAAAACTTTCTAACTCTGATGAGCTCGTCTTTAGAGCAACGTTTAATAACTCAGCGCCTAATGCTCCATATTATTGGCGTGCAATTGTACATGATGAATTTAATGGCAACGCATGGCTTACGTCTGACTTTTTAAAATACAATAATTTAAAATCAAACTCTAAAAATGATATTGATGAGCAATTTATTGCAAGCTACTCTGTTATAGCCGAGCCTGCTTCGCAAAAATGGCTTTATGGGCTCTTTTATTCACGTAGCGAATCGCAAAATGTTGAATCAAATACATTGGGGTTATTGCGTAAAAAAAACTATCAGGCAAAAAGTTTACAGTACGATGTAACTAGTACAGGCTTAACAAGCACGCCTCTTAATGACTTTGAAAACAAACGTTACACTTACCTCGCTCATAAAAAAAATGTTAAAGCGGCTTCACTCGCTAAAAATTTAAAACAAAATACGCAAACGGATCGTCAGTTTTATAATCATCTATTACAGTATTTTGTAGATAACAAATTTACTTATACTTTGACGCCAACCCCTATGAGTGGCGATAACACAATTGATCAGTTTTTATTTGATAATAAACGAGGTTTTTGCGGCCATTATGCAAGTGCCGCTGCGTATATTTTTAGAAGTGCGGGTATTCCAGCACGTTTAGCAAGTGGGTATTTAGGCGGAGAATTAAATCTAGATAACAGCACCCTATCCGTTCGCCAATACGATGCACACGCTTGGGTAGAAGTATATATACACAGTGAAGGCTGGGTTGTTTTTGATGCTACAGCAGTAGTAGCACCTGAACGCTTAAACGGGTCGCTTTCACAAAATGAAGCGCTAAATACAGAGTTTAAAAGTAATTTAGATTTTGGCTTAGTTAGCTTAAGTAACTTCCCTGGCATTAACTGGCTACGCTTAGAGCTTGAAAACCTTGACTATCAATGGTCTAGTTGGGTACTAGGTTTTGATAAACAAAAGCAAAATGATTTTTTAAAATCGTTATTTGGCAGCCGTAATATTTGGTTGGTACCGCTAATAGTTTTACTTACTATCGGAATATGTTTTATAGCTTATTTTGTTTATTTAAACTTACCTAAACGTGCTACTAAATTAGCGCCTATGGTTAAAGAGTTTTACGAAATACAAAAATGGGCTCAAAAACAAAATATAAAAACGCCAAAGCACTTAACACCAAGCCAACAGTTACAAGTGTATATGGAACAATCCCCACAATCTGCGCAATCACTGAGCGCATTTAGCCAGTTATTTAACCAAGTACGTTATGGTAAAAAATCGTTTACTAATGAGCGTAAAACTCAGGCTAAAGATCTGATAAAATTAATTAAAACATCCAAATAGAGAAAACTATGAATGCTGTTGTTATAGGCGTTATTTTAATGCTGGGGCTATCGTTGGCCCGTGTAAATGTCATTGTTGCAATGACAATTAGTGCCTTAGTTGCAGGCTTAACTGCAGGTTTAGGTATAAAAGAAAGTGTTGATGCATTTAATTCAGGGCTTTCAGCTGGTGCAGAAATTGCGTTGAGTTACGCAATGTTAGGTGCATTTGCAGTCGCTATTTCTAAATCTGGACTGACACGTATCCTTGCCGATAAATTATTAGATAAAGTAAATGCAAAAGGTAGCACTAACCAAACGTTTTTGAGCTACTTTATTTTATTAATTATTTTAGGGTGTGCTATTTCTTCGCAAAACTTAGTACCAGTACATATTGCGTTTATCCCTATACTAATACCTCCCTTACTTGTTGTCTTTAATCAATTAAAATTAGATAGACGCGCAATAGCATGTATTTTAACGTTTGGATTAGCCACCTCTTACATGGTACTACCTTATGGTTTTGGTGGTATTTACTTGTACTCAATACTTCATAAAAACTTGGTTGATAACGGACTTGATATAGTCAATGCACAAGTACCAATGGCTATGATTATTCCTGCAATTGGTATGTTTATAGGCTTACTCATCGCGGTATTTATTACATATAGAAAACGCCGCGAATACAATGCAATGCCTTTAACTACGCAAACTAAAAATTCAGACATTGAAAACCCTAAAAAAGTAATGATAGTTGGCTTATTTGCAGTGCTTTCTTCACTAATTGCACAAAATTTAAGTGGCTCAATGATTTTAGGTGGCTTAGTCGGTGTAATGATATTTAGTGTATTTGGTGTTGTTAAATGGGAAGAAAATGGCGACGTATTTAGCAAAGGCGTTGCGATGATGGCCATGATAGGCTTTATTATGATTTCTGCACAAGGCTTTGCGTCTGTTATGCAAGCAACTGGCGACGTTGCAAGTTTAGTTCACAGCGGTGCCGCTCTTTTTGATGGCAATAAACCATTAGCTGCAGGTGTTATTTTGCTAGTAGGCTTATTAATAACAATGGGAATTGGTAGTTCATTTTCTACAGTGCCTATTATTGCCACTTTGTTTGTACCTTTATGTTTAGACCTTGGTTTTTCAGTTATGGCAACCGCAGCCCTTGTTGGTACAGCGGGTGCTTTAGGTGATGCTGGCTCTCCCGCATCAGATTCAACACTTGGCCCGACATCTGGTTTAAATGCAGATGGTCAACACGATCATATTAGAGATTCTGTTATTCCAACCTTCATCCACTTTAACATCCCACTAATTATATTTGGTTGGATAGCTGCTATGATACTTTAAGTACGCTTTAAATGAGGTATGGAACTGCCATACCTCTCCTACTACCACATTGATAGAAACTTTTTTATTTAGCTAGATTGCTTAGTTTATTATATAGACACAATTAGTATGATGTGTTCTTTTTGTCTGAAAATATAAGCACCTAAATGGTGCTTATATTTTTCTTAATAACTTTAAATAAAAAGTTATTCTTTAAATCCATTAAGCATTTTATCGCAGACTACTGGTGTTGGTCTGTGATCATCATCAACTGCTACAAATGTAAAGCTACCGCTTATAGCAGAGTGCTTATCATCTTTATGCATTGTCTCTAATAAAATATCTACATCTACCTTTAAGCTCGTATTACCAACATGCACTACTTTTGCTATTAACTCTGCAAATGTACCCGCAGGTATTGCTTCTTTAAAATCAACACGGTCAGAAGAAATAGTCACTAAAGGCTTTCTACAAAAACGAGTAGCTGCAATAAAAGCCACCTCGTCCATCCAAGCTAAAGCATCACCACCAAAAAGTGTATTATGGTGATTAGTACGACCCGGAAACACCGTTTTAGTAACCGATGTAGTTGAATCTTCTATTCGTTGTGCAATTACAGCATCACGCTCAATGTTAGTCATAGTCTCTACTTTTTATTTGCAAGGGTATCTTGCATTAGTAATGCTGGATCTAGACGTTCACCTTTCCAGTTAAAACGCCAATCTAAATGTGGGCCAGTAACACGACCAGTTGCACCAATTTCAGCTACTTTATTACCTTGAATAATTTTATCACCTACTTTTACATCTAACTTACTTAAATGAATATATGTAGAGGTA
>JGI24517J20059_1000975_pt1 | contig 10866 bp, 5 predicted proteins | sample LinPmetageLP41_FD_20059 | JGI IMG/M metagenome (IMG submission 20059) | reverse complement strand
GTTAGACCAGAACAGCGTTCCGGCCGATAACGACGGTGATTTCATTTCGGATGTTACCGACACAGATGATGATAATGATGGTGTCGCTGATGCTGTGGATGNCTTCCCAACCGATCCAAGNGAAACTGTCGACACCGACGGCGATAACATTGGTAACAACGCGGATACTGACGACGATAACGACGGTTACACCGATGCCGACGAAGTAGCAGCGGGCACTGATCCATTAGACGAGAATAGCGTTCCGGCGGATAACGACGGTGATTTCATTTCGGACGTTACCGACACTGACATCGATGGTGACGGCTATACCAACGATGAAGAAGCGCAAGTAGGAAGTGATCCGTATAATGCAGATAGTTTGCCATTAACAATTACCATAGGGTCCGAAAACAATCAGCAGGTATATCAAAACCGGTTTAACTTAACTGGATTGGTTTCGAGCGTTGGTCTTAGTGGAATTAGTTTAAGAATATCTTCGGGAAGTGATAGCACTTTGCCTGTGATTAATGATTCAGGATATTTCTCACAAACGCTCCCTTTAAATATAGGTGTTAATACATTTGATGTAATTGTAGGGGATAGCTTAGGCCATCAGGTTACAGAAACTTTCGAAATTACCTATCTAGCCCCTTTTAATATCAATAGCATTTCTCCAGTAAGCGGCAGCACATCCGGCACACAAACACTCCAACTAAATGTATCTATTGAAGTGCTGAGCGGAAGTGCGCCACAGGTACGAGTTGGCGATGTAACCTTAGATATTCTTCAAAATACCGACTCGATTGTTGAGTATCAAGGTGAAATAACATTACTGCCAGGAGAGAATGCCCTGTCTTTAACTGCAGTATCGTCTAATAAATCTGTCATTCAGGATGTGAATTATCGGTACACTCCAGAAGATAACGATGATTACGCTCCTCCTGTTTTTGTTCAGGTTCTTCCAGATCTTGGCCATAGGACGGCATCTAGTACGATTTCCGTATATGCGAAGATTACATCATCAGTAGGGCGTTTGTCCGGCACTATTAATGGCGTGGATGTTTCAATATCGAATCAAAGTGGTGATAACTACGTTTTAGCAACTGAATTTCCTGTTGAGGAAGGCATAAACACCATTGAAATAGCGGTGACAGATGCTTTAAACCAAACAGAAATCGTGACGAGGGAGGTCGAAGTTGATCGCACAGGCCCCGAGATTGTTTTCGACTCACAATGGTTAGCGCTACCCCAAGTGAACGAAACTCCAACACCAAGCGTAAATGTTTCAGGCCGAGTTCTTGGGGATGATGTTGCATCACTGAAAATAAATGGTGTAACCGTTAACCTAAGTTCATCAGGAGGTGAGTATAGCTTTAATACTAACGTCTTAGTGCCCGCCGAAACTGAAACGTTACTTCAGTTTTCTGCTAAGGATGATTTGGGCAATAAAACGCTTCAAGATTTCTATTTTTCGGCATTGAGCAGTGTGCAGTTGGAATGGATAACTCCCGAGTTTCCAGCTACCTGGTATGTCGAGACAGGAACGGGATACCCTTTTGCCGTGCAGCTCATCGACGGTACAGGTGAAGAAGAGCTGAGTGCTGTATTGCTCCCAGATAATATAAACTTACCTTTGCAACGCCTTGGCGATCTTGCCACTGGCACATTCCCTGCGGATCTCTCGCCAGGCGATTACACAATAAAAGCGGTTGTTTCATTTGGTGTTTATGAATACGCCATTGAAGGTAGTCTAAATGTCATAAGCCGAGAAGACATACCGTTGGAAATTGTTAGTACAGAGCCGAGTAATTTAGCAGAAGGCATTGAACCGGATTCTCCGATCATCGTTAATTTTAATCGCCCAGTAGATCCCGCAGCGATGGGAATGGAAATTAAAAGAACCCTTCATGGCAAAACCTACATTAACAAAGATATGCCTGGTACCAGCTTTCTACAGGCAAAGGGGCAAGTGTTAGAAGACGTTAATATCTCTCGTCAGTCCGTACAGGGTGGCATGTCGCTTGTGAATGGCGACACAACATTAGTTTTCTATCCGGAAGCCGATCTAGGATACGGCGCTGAGATCTATTGGGAGGTGCTTAGCAATGGCGAGGTCGTAGGGCGGCAATACTTTACGACCCGCGATCTACCAACCTACATTGAAGGTGGGGTAGTTGATACCTTGGGCCAAGTGCGCGCTGATCTCACGGTTGAAATTAAAGAACTTGGTATACGTACAAAAACCAATAACGATGGTGGCTATGCATTTGGTTACGGCTCCACCGCAGCAACCGACATTCCTGAAGGCGAATACCACCTAGTGGTAAACCCCGATGGTGTAATACCTGAGTTAGGAGTGGTGTCTATTCCCGTCTCTATTACGGGGTCTATTCGTAATAAGATCCCTTTATTGCACGTACCTAATAAAGATTTAAGTATCCCAGAGGTAGCCGTATCGACAACCCCACAAAAAGTTCGACTCGCACAAGGCGCCGTAACATTTAATTTTAGTGGCGGAGAAATCGAATTTCCCAGCGAACAACACACCATGCACGCCCAGTTTATTCCTATGTCATCCAGTGTTAGAGAACTAGACGAAGGCCTGAGTACGTTTTGGGTTTATCAGCTTCAACCATTTGGTATCACCCCATTAGAAGGGGTAGAAGTAGAGCTTGAGCTACCAGCTTATAAAGGGGGTTTTGAGTACTTACCAAATGCGGGTGATAACACAATTACCAAATATGTTTTGATGGTTGGCTATAACCCAGATAAAGACATCATAGAAGCCGTCGGCCTTGCCGAAATTACAGGTACCACACTCACCAGTGTCGGCGCTATTGATTACGCCACCTTAGATTACATCGGCTACAGCTCAGTTCTACCGATACACGAGCCATATATCGAACAATATTTGAATAATACGATGAGCTTTATCGCACTGGTATCGCACATAAAAACGGAGCGACCATGAGTATTAAAAGGATTTTAACCCAGTGTTTAAGTATTTTACTGGTATCAATCTCAGCGCATGCATTAGATCCAAATGGATTTGAGCAGTTCATGCACGTAGGCCATGTATATGCTCGTACCGTTGTTACCACGGAAAGTGGTGAGCCTATGTGGGCGGAATACAACGAACAAGGAGGCCATACGCATATTCATAGCCTAGATGGCAAACGGGGGACAGTTTTTTCTGCAACTCAAATTCGTACGTACATTGATTTATTTGAAGACTTAAAAGGGCGCTACAACGGGGATGTGGAAATTCTCGATGCGCAAAGTTTTTCAACGTCATTAGTATTAACCGCTGATGGGCGAGAGATCACCAATTGGCCAGTGTTACCGTCTGATGCTATTACTGTGGTTATTCCTACTCAGACTCACCGATTTAATGCGACAGGATCAAGCATTGAACACTACGCATTCCCGATTGATATTCGTTCTTTCAGTTCCTTAGGTGAGGATGTAGAAACCGTACTTATTGATTCATTAGGGCAATCGCTTTACGAAAGTGACGAACGACTGGGCTTGTTAACAGCTTTTTATATTGAAGCCGGTTCAAAAGGCCCAACCGACGCGACCGAGTATGAAAACGCCTCAAGTTTGATTCGGTTAACAGGTGATGATTATGAAGTCTTAGGCCCTGTTGGTGGTGTTTATATTGATGCGAATACTGGGTATCGTCCGGTCGCGACCTCATCAGAGGATGATGGCCAATATGTACTGAAGGGCCCTGTAGTGCCTTGCCCAGGATTTGGATATCAACCTGTAGTTGAAGCCTATGCCACACTTTATTATGCGAATTTTAGCCCTAGAGGTAATCCAGTAATTCCTTATTATTTAAAGCATACGGGATATCATATATGCAATGGTTGGGCTGCTTTTCCTGGTGCATATATAGGTCAGTTGTTGGCTTATGAAATGGTCGTCGGCCAACCCGAAAATGTCGCCAGACTCAATTACGCCATTGGCGTAAATGTTCTTGGTGGACTTGTTGCACTGCAAGGCGTTGAAGTCAGCGATACGTCAATAACCGAATACAGTGCAGAGATGTCTCCAGAATCGCTTGATATGGTTGCTGACGACTATGATGGCGATGGTGAGTTAGATTCTACGGTGAGAGGAAAATTAAATACTGAAGGTGGTTTTGAAGCCGATGCCGAGGGTCAGCTTTATGGCGTATATTTCTCTTCTAGTTCCCGTGAAGACGGCCAACCGAATATCACACGCGTTATGGATGTTGCGCCCAATGGAAGCCATGAAGGATTAGTCAGCAGTATCTCTAAAGAGGATCTCGGAAAGACGGATATACTCGTTTTCAGGGAATCTACGGGGGAACTAATTACCCAGCGCAGTGGCATGAATCCTTATGAAATTGGGATTGTTGGCGGCACGGGAGTAGGCGAAGCGAATTCATTTCGTTACTCGCTAGCTGTCCGCAGTCCTGAAGATATGCACAGCTTTAAGGCTAGCGCTCATGACGATTTCATCGGATGGCAAGCCGATGCAAAAATGAACCCCGCATTGCAAAGCTATAAAGCAGACTTTATACGCACGGGCGAGACGGTGAGGGTTGTCGCTATTAATAGGCCTACTGGCTACATAGGCAGTGCGACGGTAGCGATTACTTCAGCAGCCTATGGTGGAGATGTTACTGTATACGTTCCCCCGATTATTATGTCGCCTCCCAATTTAAAAGTGTGGGCCACGCGTCGCTACCAGCCTCAGGGCCTATTAAAAAACTCCGACCAAGAACGTAACATCATCGCCAATGGAGGCGCGGCAACCACTGACGATTACGTTGTAGAAGTGCATACCGAATGGATGGACCAAAGCGGATATCCGCTGCCGCATGGCCTAGCAGGCTATGGCTATACCGGACGCCTCACAAAACAGGTCGACGGTGCCGGAGAATCCGGCAGCGATACCTTCGACAGTAACGTTACCGAATTCAGCATCGATCCTGGTCGGCAAATGCAGGTACTCAAGTTTGGGGCCGACGAACCCTATCACCACTACGTACAAGTGAATGGCTACCCATCCAGCGAAGAAAACGACTTCTCTGCCGGCGACCTAACCGGTGTTTTACGCCATCGCCCCAACCGCTACGTACCGGTAAAAGTGCCACTGTATGACGAACAAGGCACCATTGACGACCAAATAGCCGTTGCTAATAGCGATGACGACAGCCTAACAAAAGCCGATGTTGATGCACGCTTTGGCTGGGTCTACCGCCCAGAACTCAGCTTCAGCATGATTGACCTTATGGTCAGCGAAATAAACGAAGAAGATTTACTCAACCCGAGCAACACCATCAACCTGCTTAACGAAAAATCCCCCGTGATTAGCAGTACCGCCGATCTGGTTAAAGTGATTTTTAATTTAATTGGCTCAGAATACGAACGCATCACCTCGCTTGATGGCGAGCAGCAATACATCTTCGCCCTTGGTGATCAAGAAATCGAAGTCACACTGGATAAAGGCAAAGACGGAAGTGAAGAACAACAAATCAGTTTCAGCAATCTTGAATACCTCAGTGAACTCGAAGTAGAGGATTACCTGACGTTGAGTTTGTATTTAAATCAAGATGCGCAGAATACGTTGTGGAAGTGGGCTTTCACCACGCTGGATGTCGACATCGACTCAGACAACAATAATGGCTTCGAATCGCCCGATAGAACCCCAGAAGAAGAAAACATAGAAAAGACTCAACAACACACCGGTAAGCGTATTCGGGTCAACACCGGAGATATTAACAACAATGATATTCCCGACTTTGCAGAATTTGACTATCTAGATGAAACCGGTGCGCGCATAGGTAAACCCTTTGTGCCTTTTGTGGTTGAAATCCCGCCAGAAGTGCCCATCGTTAGAGCGACACTCAGTTTTCAATATAGCGGTTCAGATCCCCTTGGCGTCACCAGCATTGACGACCCTGATAATGAAGGCAAAAAAATCTACACCGCCGCAGACGGGATACAACGTTTATGGCGTAAAAATGGAACAGAAACACGTGATCCTAAAGGAGTCACACAAGGCGGTGACTATTTAAATCCCGACAGCACCTATACCCTACTGCAATTAGGTTATAGCGATGACAATCGAATCCAGAATTTTTATGTAGAAGGGCTACAACGAACAGAAGCCAAAGCCGCACGGGTGAATATCGTATTGGAGTATGAAGAATGAAAGGACGCACTGGTATTACTTACTTGGCGAACATCGGCGTCATCTTATTGAGTGTATTTATCTCAGAGGTAAACGCATATCGAGAGATTACAACGTTAGAATTTACCCTCACAGACGACGATTTATCCGTCGAAGCCTATGTTCCTATGTCGATGGCTGTTGAAGAAATATCAGAACTGGATACGGCCGATAATCGAACCATTGACGTCTACTACATTGTCGGTGGTATGCGCCTCGGTTTATTCCTTGCCGACAATGCACTCACGACTCTAGAGCAAGAAAAAAATCCTACGATTAAATGGAAATTTAGCGTCGCAGGCCGAGTATGTGAAGGCGAAGAGGTTAAGGCAAATAACAGCAACTGCAGCAACTTGGCAGCCAATACCGATTATACGGCCTCAGCAGAGGATAAAAAGAACCGCCTCTATTGGGAGCCAACAGACTGGAGCTTAGGCTTAGTCGCGGATGTTACGCTGACCTATGATTTTAATGATGCAACCGTCACTCAAATAGTGGATGGCGTCGAAATAACCGTACCGTTCTCGAATAAAACAGAAGAGTTTCGGATCGCTAACCGAACATTAACCCCAGCCGTTGCTGGGGCGGATGGTGTAGTGCCAGACCCCATGCAAGGCAGTGATGTAAAAATGCTGGAAGCCATGTTGTGGCAGTTGGGGGTAAGTCCTCAAAAAAGTAACCCAGGCAGCGAAGGGGCAAGGATTAATTCTATTCGAGGTGGGACAACACGAACAGCCTCTTGCACAACAGGTCAACCTCAACGGCGCGATACCTTTTTAAGTTATGCAAATACAGCTGCCTGCACATCAACAGAATTAATGGTAAAGCGGTTTAATATTCGTCATCGAGATACTGGGCCTAGTGAGGGGATATCAAGAACGGATGCAGAGGGCGCGCGCGGTACTATCAATGCAGAAACTCTAGGATGGCTACAAACTGATTGGAAATATTACATGCTTGCTTATACGGGGTTTAGTGATTCAGAAATTACAGGAAAAGATCATCCATCAATAGATGAATGGGTGAACGGCGTGACGGAAATATGGGCCAATGGAATCAGTGATGCGAATAGCATCGCAGTGGGAGTATACACAGATACCATCCACCAAGAAGTTCTCACAGCGTCAGGTGTGAACGATGATACCAAAACACGAAATGCATTAGTAAAGGCTTGGAAGTTACAAGAGTCTCCCTATCACTGGGGACGTAATGCTAAAAATTACCAATCGACGGCATACCGTATGACAGAGGGTGGCGGTGACGAAGAAGGCAGTTTGGGATTCAGCCAAGTTCTGTATAAATATCGTTATAGTGATCAACCTTGTACCGTACATCGACAAGCCGGACTCAATTACTACAGCCCACAAGAAAACATGAAAGGTTTTGCCGTGCATACATCAATGACGTCGACAGCAGCTGTAGCCGGTGAAGTGAATTGTGGCTCTGGCGGCATGTACCGCGCGTTTCAAGATGCCAGTTTTGCACAAAATTTTGAAGCCGAAATCGATAATTTACGAAGCTATCAACAGGGAAGTGTTGTGAAAATATATGGAAATGAAGATCGGCAAGAAGACGCCTACGAAAAGCTATCCAAAGGCGTTGCATACTACAACAGCAATACCCCCGGGTTTAATCAAAGAAGCTGGCCACTTTTGTTGAAAACTAAAGTTAATCCCGTCGATAATACCCTTACAGAAACGGATGAATCGACCTCAAATTCAGGCGATAACTGTTTTACATGTCGATACACGATACAAATACGAAACGAAAAATACGGATTGCCGTATCGGAAGTATATCTGGCAAGGAGGCACTGGGTTGGACTTAGATAATGATGGCGTCATAGCGACAGTGCCAAACAATGAAGGTATTGTTGAATCAGAAATCCCTTGGTGTTTTGGGTATGGGGAGCAGGAGTGGTTGAGTGGAGTTACGTATGCTCAAGTAAGGCAAAATGCATCAGATACAGATGTCGACGGTGCTCCACAAACGCCGGTTGGGCGATTAACTTGTAATTAATGAGGTATATATGAAATTTTTAAAAAATATAATTATAAGTTTAGTCGGCCTTTCGATACTGAATTTTTCTCAAGCCTTGGAATTTGTGGATGGAACTCGTCAAGAGTTTGGAATGAATTTTACTGATGAACAACGACTAGCATTGCCTGTTATTAGTAAAGCGATAAAGGCAGCTGGTTTAGGCAATAAATTAGGAATGAGTGTGTCATTTTTGAATATGGCTGAAACTAATGATTGGTACAGATTATATGAGGGACCGTTCATAGTTGGTGTTGATGTATCACAATCAAAACTACTAGGGAACTGGCCTATTAAATACTGGCCCTCCGAAGCTATAGAAACTGAAGTTTTACAACGCTATGACAGAGTTCGAGTTAGCTATGACAATCTAATGATGAAGCCTACCTATCCTCTGGGTTGTTTAAATGACACACCGCTGCGTTATGGCGACCTCGAAGGCGATGGTATCAAAGAGCTGGTTGTTGTGGTGGGTAACCGGTTGTTAGTCTTTTCTCCAGCCGCCGAAAAAATCGTATTCTCGTTAAATATGCGGGTAGATGATTGGATGATTGAAGAAGATACTCAAGCCCACCTTGAATATTATCCCCCAGGACTTGAAAAGCGATTCATCCCTTATTTTCAAAGTGGTGCTAATCCAGATTATGCAACCGAACTACCGGGTTATCGGGGATATGGGAAAATGTATGTCGGCGATTACGATAATAATGGGCGTACCGATATATTGGTATGGCGAAAGTTGTATATGTCAACAACCCTAATTTCAGCAAAGGGTTTTACCAACGTCAGAGACAGCTTCTATCATTTTGAAAAATCTGATGATGGAGAGTACCAACAGCAGATTACGCCTGATGTATTAATTGAAGGTTGGATGAGAGCCGAAAACCTCACTTGGAGCCAAGGCTTCCCAAGTAAAAGCGAATGTGCAGGCGAAGAAGGTCAGCTTATTCCAGAAATGCACGATCCATTACTCAATGATCCCGACGTTCTTTTATAAAGTCAGCTGTTAATTCTATAAAAAATAGGCTCGATAGAGAGCCTATTTTTTATAACCATTCAACCACCCAAGCCCCCATGCCTGACTGATACTAATTTTTCAGCATACCTTACTGCAATTAGGTTATAGCGAAGACAATCGAATCCAGAATTTTTATGTAGAAGGGCTACAACGAACAGAAGCCAAAGCCGCACGGGTGAATATCGTATTGGAGTATGAAGAATAATGAATGGAATTTTCTCATTAATCACATTCAGTTTATTTTTTCTGCTGTGTACATCAGAAACCTATGCCAACAGACAGCTATCGGTATTGGAATTTACATTGACGGAACCGGAATACAAGTTAGAAGTCGTATTAATGACTATCGGCGATGAGTATGACTTTACGGTATACGAGCACGGCAAAACATACAGTGCTGATACCGGTGGTGAACCTAGTTTTTATGATTGGATCATGGCTCAGTCTGATGGCGAACTTCCTGGTGAGTCTTATGATCTCCCTATTTGGTACAAAACCTACGAAAAAGATCTCGATGCAGCGAAAGCAGCGTTAAATTTTGCTAATTAAGCATTTGCCGATATGGTGGATAGTTTCGACAATGAAATAATCGATATTTAATGCTACAGGATCAAGCATTGAACACTACGCATTTCCGATTGATATTCGTTCTTTCAGTTCCCTAGGTGCGAATGTAGAAACCGTACTTATTGATTCATTAGGGCAATCGCTTTACGAAAGTGACGAACGAGTTGGCTTGTTAACGGCTTTTTAGCTAATAATATACGTGTGAATAATATTTCATTATAGATTGATCAAGCCCACATCCTTGTAGGTTAAGGTGATGCAGCAAGTGCTCAAAGACGTCTTACTGAGATTGGCGTGATTTTCTAATCGTTGGCATCGGTAGATGTTCGTATTTTGACATATATTTGTTATGTTGTAGGGCGTATAAGATCTAAAGGGATGTGTGATGATATTTTTGCGGAACGATTTGTGTCTAGAGCCATTTGATGGCGCACTTCTTCGTAAGTTTTTCGATAGTAAATATTTTGCGTACTCTGGAAGCTGGGCTCGGAAAAATCTTTCTGCTTCAGGCTGCGGAAGTTTTGATTTTAAAAAAGTGAAATTGAAGCAAGCTGTACATCTTTCTAAACTCTTTCCAACATATTCGAGTGCTATTCAGCCGAGTTTAAGCACCATCGCTGCTTCTTCCGATTTGGCACAACTCCCAGACTTTAATGTAGATATGTATGAAGAATCAGGCGAAGCAGCTCCGATATTTTTTATTTTTTGAGAGATATTTCAGATCCTTTAAGTATTCACCATTATGACGAAATATTGGCGAATCCTCAGAAAATACTTGAAAATTTTCCATATGGTGACTTCTTGGCAATGAAAGAACATGTGATGCGTAATGTTGGGGCCGGTGCTGAGACTACATTGGATGGTTGTATCTCTATCCTTACAAGCCTATATATTGACCTCGCTCCTAAGCTATCTATCAATGAGTTTATTGAAGAGCTAGTTCTGACAGATGTTCTGAAAAAATATTCCAAGAATTATGCTGTACCTCGTTATGTGTCTTACAGGTTGGATCAAATTAAGAAGGGTAGAGTAATTACACTTTCAGATTTATATAAA
>JGI24517J20059_1000943_pt1 | contig 11295 bp, 9 predicted proteins | sample LinPmetageLP41_FD_20059 | JGI IMG/M metagenome (IMG submission 20059) | reverse complement strand
CTGGCATCTGGAGTCGCTACGCACCGGATGTCGGTGAATCACGCGACACGTTCGCGCTGATCACGGTTCCTTCACCCGAGCTCGTCGCCCCCATGAGCGATCGCCTGCCGGCGGTCATCGCATCGTCTCAGGCCGAGGACTGGCTCTCTTCGGCAACCTCTCCGGTATCGGTACGAGCCCTCATCGGACCGGCCGACAGGGAACTGTTAGGTGCTTTTCCGGTATCAAAGCAGGTGAACGATCCAGCCCATCAAGAGTGGGCCTGCGGTTATCCGGTCGGCCCCATGCGAGTGTGGAGCGCCTGAAAGATCACACTACCCTTTCTGTTTTTATTCATCTTTTCCCCATTACTGAGAAAATTCGTATGCAGGAACCTCGTTCTCGAGCTTCATTTCAGCTCGCTTTTTACCCTGATGTCTCTGCGGCGCAGCGTGCGAATCTCCGCACCTGGTTCGCTGCCGGTTATCTGGCCATCAGTCTGGCGCTGACGTTCACAGTCATGCCGGACCGGGCGTTCGCCAGCCCCGAATCCACCCATTCCGCTCAGCCGATCCAGAGCCAGTCGACTCAAAGCCAGCCGATTCAAAGCCAGCTGATTCAAAGCCCGAATGACGACCGTCAGTACCGCGCCGTCACGCTCGACAACGGACTTCAAGTACTGCTGGTCAGCGATCCCGATGCCGACAAGGCGGCCGCCGCCATGAATGTCTCGGTCGGCAGCAACAGTGACCCGGCCGACATGCCAGGGCTTGCGCATTTTCTCGAACATATGCTGTTTCTGGGAACCGAGGGCTATCCCGACCCTGACGGCTATCAGCGTTTCATCAGCCAGAACGGCGGCTCTCACAACGCCTTCACCGCGGATCAGGACACCAATTTCTATTTCGACGTCGATCCGGGCGCCTTTTCCGAAGCTCTCGATCGTTTCTCGCAGTTTTTCGCCTCGCCACAGTTCAATCCGGACTACGTCGATCGTGAGCGACAAGCAGTGAACTCCGAGTATCAGGCGCGGCGCGACGATGACGCTCGGCGCATCAATGAGGCCCTGGGCAAGGCGCTCAACCCCGATCATCCGCTCAATCATTTTTCAGTCGGCAGTCTGGAGACGCTCAACAGCGACAAGCGTCCGCTGCGCCAGGCACTGCTCGATTTCTATCATCAGCACTATGGCGCCAACGTCATGAACCTGGCCGTGCTGGCGCCGGAGCCGCTGGATGCCATGGAACAACAGGTTCGTCAGCGCTTCGCGGCCGTGCCCGATCGCGAGCTGAAAAAGCCGGTCGTCGATCAGCCGCTGGCCAGGGATGGCGATCTGCCGGCGTCACTGCGCATCAAGACCAACGAGGCACGGCGCCAGCTCGAGTTCCTGTTCCCCATCGCCGATCCGATCCTCGAATATGCCGACAAGCCTGACGACTATCTCGCCAACCTGCTGGGCAATGAAGGTGAAGGCAGCCTGCTGGCGGCCTTGCGCAAGGCTGGCTGGGCCGACGGGCTCTCCGCCGGCACGACCCAGAGCGACGGCAAACATGCGCTGTTCGATATTTCCATCAGCCTGACGCCGGAGGGCGAGCAGCACATCGATGACATCCAGGCGAGCCTGTTCGATCAGATTCGGCGTATCCGGGATCAAGGCGTCGATGCCTGGCGCTACCAGGAGCAGGCCAAACTGGCCAAGCAGAGCTTTCGCTTCCAGCAGCGCAGCGAGCCGATCGACACCGTCAGCGCCTTGGCGATGAGCCTGGCCCACTATCCGCTCAAGGACGTCCAGTACGCGCCCTACCGCATGGATCGGTTCGACGCGGGAGCCATCGACGACATTCTTGAACGCCTGACGCCTGATAACCTGCTACGGGCCTACAGCGGACCGGACGTCTCGGGAGACCAGACGACTCGGTACTTCTCGACGCCTTACACGCTGACGCGCCGCGATAAGTGGCCGAAAGGCTCTCCGCTATCCGGCCTCGGGCTCCCCGACCCTAATCCGTATATCGCCGAGGACCTGAGCGTTGAGCCGTTCGATAGCGCCGAACCGACCCGGCTCATCGATTCGCCCAGCGTCGAGATCTGGCATCAGGCCGACAGCGAATTCGGCGCGCCGCGGGTCGAGTGGCGCTTCAGCCTGCAGAATCCCGAGGCCACCCGGGATGCTCGTCACGCCGCGCTGACACGCCTGCTCGCCGGGTGGTTGAACGACGGTCTCAACGAACGCTTCTATCCCGCGTCGCTGGCCGGCCAGGAGTTCGCCGCCTACGCTCACGGCCGCGGCATCACGCTGGCCTTTTCCGGCTGGCGCGACCATCAGGATCGGCTGATGCAGACGGTCGTCGAGCAGCTCGAGCAGGGCGAGATCACTGCCGACAGCATTGCCCGGGTCAAGCAGGGATTGAAACGTAACTGGGAGAACGCCCCCCAGGACGCGCTCTATCAGCAGGCACAGCGAACGCTGGGCGAAGCCCTGATGCGGCCCCAGATCAGCACCCGCAACATGCTGGCCGCGCTTGACGGCCTCGGCGTGGAGGATGTGCGCGACTATCGTCAGCAATTCCTGAGCCAGCTCTACGTTCAGGCCATGGCGGTGGGTAATCTCGATGCCACGCTTGCCAAGCGCGAGGGACTGCTGGTCGCCAACGCCCTGAAGCCCACCCTGAACGCCGACGATATTCCACCGCTGAGCGTGCTCGATGTGCCGCCGGGCGCACCGGCGCTGCATCCTGCGACGACGCGAAGCGACGCTGTACGACTGCGTTACCTCCAGGGTCCCGATCTCTCGCTGCAGAGCCAGGCCAGCTTGGCCGTGATCGGACAGCTGATCGGGTCCCCTTTCTTTGCCAAACTGCGCACCGACGAGCAGCTCGGCTATATCGTCAGCGCCGGTTATGCCCCGTTCATGAACGCACCGGGCCTGATGATGCTGGTGCAGTCGCCGAGTGTCTCCAGCAATACCATCGGCCAGCGTATGGATGCCTTCTTGAACACGTTCGATCAGCGTATCGAAACGTTGAGCGACGACGAGCTGGCGCCTTACCGTCAGGCCGTGCGACAGCAGCTGCTGCAGCGCGATCAGTCACTGTCGGCGCGTGCCGACCGGCTGTGGCAGACCCTTGCCTATCCGCAGGCCGATTTCGACCGCCGTCAGCAACTGGCCTCCCAGGTCGACAAGCTGAGTGTCGAGGATGTCCGCAACGCCTGGCAGACACTACGCCAGAGCCCGGCGCTCGACATCACCGCCGACACCGGTGACCAACCGAGTGACGTCGACGCGCTGACTCGCGATTTCGAGCCGTTGCCATAAGAAACTGGGCCCGCGCCACAGAAAAAGCCGCCCCGAACGTATCGTCCGGGCGGCTTTCCAGTCTGATCTTGTCGTGCTCGTGGCTCGAGGTTCGTCGCTCAGTAAGCGTCGAACGCCTGTTCCGGCATGATCGATTCGACGTACATCACCAGTTCTTCGAGCACCTGACGCTCGCGGTCCTCGAGCGGCGTCTGATTGAGGCGTTCGATCTCGCGGGCGAAATCCTTCAGCGTCACGCCACCGATCCTGGCATCGTTCATTCGCGCCCAGCGGAAGGCATCCCACTGCGACTTCTCTGCGCTGTCGAGCGTGTCCGGATAGCTGCGCGCCCGCAGCCGGAACAGCATCTCCTCGAGGCGGGGATCCTGAAAGGCGAAACCAGTTGTCCCCAGATCGTCGGGGGCGTTGCATGCACGCGCTCCATGACCTGCCGATCGTGCGGCGAGAAGAAGCCGCCCGAGTAGAGCATCAAATCGGGATCCGAGGGCGGATCCGGCGGCGATTCGGCAAACGCCAGCGCTGCCTTGCTTGCCGATTCAGGATTCTGCACCAGTGCCTGCCAATGCTGCTCGCACAGTACGCGATCGAGCCCCACACGCTTGGCGACAGCATCATCGGCGGTGGCAATCGGCAACAGCACCGGGCTTCGATTGATATGGACGACCTTCAGCGGAATCCGCGTCTCGCCTTCGGCCAGTTCGTTGTCGCTGACGAAGATACGGGCGCGGATCTCTTCGGGCGTCAGCGAAAACAGCGGCGCCGGATCGACGGCGAGATCATAGACGATGACGCCATTGGGATTGGACGGATGCATGGCCAACGGTACGACCAGCGCGCTGCAACCGCGACTGGCGGGATATCGCCGCGAAATATGCAGCATCGGCTTGCGAGCATCGACATCGAGCAGCCCAGCCACACGACGCTTGCTTCGCAGCGACAGCAAGTAATCGAAGAATTTGGCATTGCACGCCCGCAGCAACCGCGCGAGACCAATGGTGGCACGCACGTCGGCAAGCGCATCGTGAGCGCCTGCGTGCTCGATGCCGTTGGCTGCAGTCAGATGCTCGAGTTTGAAACTCGGTGCACCGTCTTCACGCTTCGGCCACTCGATACCATCGGGGCGCACGGCATGGAAAGCGCGGACGGCGTCGATCAGATCCCAGCGGGAGTTGCCGTTCTGCCATTCACGAGCATAGGGATCGAACAGATTGCGATAGAACAGATGGCGGCTGACTTCATCATCGAAACGCAGACTGTTGTAACCCAGCGAACAGGTGCCCGGAGCACTCATTTCTACCTGGATGCGCGCGGCGAACTCGACTTCGGGAACGCCACGCCGCAACGCTGCTTGGGGTGTGATACCGGTAATCAGACAGGCTTGAGGGCTGGGCAGGTCGTCATCTGCGGGTCGCGCATACAGCGTCAGCGGCTCGCCGATCTCGTTGAATTCAGTATCGGTACGAATCGCCGCGAACTGCGACGCCCGATGCCGACGCGGATCGGCGCCGAAGGTTTCATAGTCATGCCAGAGGAAAGTGGACTCTGCCTGGGACTGAGCTTTCTTGCTCTGGACTTTTTTGCTTTGGACGTCTTTGCCCTGAACCCTTCCGCTCTCGGCCATTCCGCTCTCCGCCTGCGCAAAAGCCCAAGCCTAGCATAGCCGGCTACACGACTCATGTATGGCCGCCATGCCGGGCCCCCCGGCGGTCAGTTCTTGGCCGCTTCGCCCTCGTTGGGCAGCGTCACGTTGAGTTCGAGCACCGAGCAGTCGTTATCACTGTCGAGACTGATATTGATGGCATCCTGGTCAACCTTGACGTACCGCCGAATGACCGCGAGCAGCTCCTGCTCCAGCATTGGCATGTAGTCGGGCTGCCCACGATGCCCACGTTGATGGGCGACAATGATCTGCAGCCGTTCCTTGGCAACGGATGCAGACTTCTTGCGTTCGCCCTTGAGAAAATCGAGTAGCCTCACCGGCGGCCTCCTCCTCCGAACATGCGTGCGATCAGTCCGCGTTTTTGCACCGACTGAAACCGGAGTGGCACGTCTTCACCCATCAAACGCGACACGGTATCGGCGTACGCCTGACCAGCGTCGCTCTTGTCATCATGGATGACCGGCACCCCCTGGTTGGAAGCACGCAGTACGGCTTCCGATTCGGGAATCAAACCGACCAGATCGATCCCCAGGATTTCGCGAATATCGTCCAGATTGAGCATATCACCGTCGTCTACCCGATTCGGGTTGTAACGGGTCACCAGCAGATGCTCCTTGATCGGATCACGGTTCTGCTCGGCCCGGCGCGACTTGGACGACAGCAGCCCGAGGATACGGTCGGAATCGCGCACCGACGACACTTCAGGGTTGGTGACAACAATCGCCTCGTCGGCGAAGTAAAGCGCCAACTGGGCGCCACGTTCGATACCGGCGGGGGAGTCACAAATGATGTAATCGAACTCTTCGGAAAGATCCAGCAGGATCTTCTCCACGCCTTCCAGCGTCAGCGCATCCTTGTCACGCGTCTGGGACGCCGGGAGGATATACAGATTCTCCGAGCGCTTGTCGCGGATCATGGCCTGCTTGAGCCCGGCCTCGCCCTGGATGACGTTGACCAGGTCATACACGACGCGGCGTTCACAACCCATGATCAGGTCCAGGTTACGCAGCCCCACGTCGAAATCGATGACTACGGTCTTGTTCCCGCGCAAGGCGAGCCCCGTGGCAATGGCCGCCGCACTGGTCGTTTTACCGACGCCACCTTTACCGGATGTTACAACGATGATCTTGGCCAAGATGAACTTCCTGTTGCCCGCAATATGTTGATCACTCTCGCGCCATTCAGGTCAGCGCCGAGATCCTTAACTGGTCTTCCTTGAGCCGCACCTGGACGGAACATCCCAGCATCTTCGGGTCGATATCCTCGAGACGCTTGTAAGTTCCTGCCACGGAGAGCAATTCGGCATTTAAATCGTGGCAGAAGATTCCCGCCTCACGGTCGCCATGGATACCGGCCAGCGCCCGCCCGCGTAGCGGCCCATAAACATGAACGCTGCCTGCAGCGAGCACTTCGGCACCGGGATTGACCGCACCGATCACCACCAGATCACCTTCCGAGGCGGAAATCTGCTGGCCGGAACGCACCGTGCCGCGGTAAATACGCCCGCTTGCCTGCACTGTCACGTCTGCAGGCAACTCGGCTTCCATCGGGGTCTCTACGAGTCTGGATTCGACCGGTCGCGTCTCGACCGCCCGCGGGCGGCTCTCCTGCGGAGGGAACCATCCCAACCCTAACGCCCACGCCGACTGCTTTACCGGGTCCGACCCGCCACGCACCGCCACCGGCAGCAGCTTGTGCGCGCGACACACTGCACAGATGCGCTCGAGCGCGAGATGAGGCTCGTCGATCTGCTCGACGCTCAGCACGACCGGCGTGTGCTGGAAGAAAGCAGGTGCCTGGCTGACCTTGCCGGCCAATTGCGCACGAATGCGCTCGGGGTCGCCACTGGCCAATTCCATGACTGTCATCGGCAGCATGCCACCTTTAAAGGTAAAGGCAGTATCTGCCCGATCCCTGTTGAGACTCATGACCAAACTCCGCAGCGGGGAAATGGGGTTAAGCTAAGCGAGGGCGGACGTCGCTGCAACCGATCATAAGGCCCCCCACACCTTTTGTCAGGTGTCGCCGCTAACCGACGCGACCGTCGAACCGAACCTGTACCATTGGCTAATCAAACCGGCACTGCCTGCGAATCGAACCTGCACCACCGTCGAATCGGGCTTTTACCGCCGGCCGTCAAATGGTTAGATAGTCAGTTGCCGTCGGCGTCGCGAATTTGCGAGGCCGACCTTTGCCAGCCCCGTCGTTTTCAGGATGCCATATCGGCCATGCCAGGACTCTTTCAACGTCTGTTTTCTCCCCGCTGGCGGCACAAGGATCCCGCTGTCCGCGCCCAAGCCGCCTCTCAATTGAGCTCGGACGAGCTCGACACGCTGCGCCAGCTCGCTCAGGACGACTCGCCCCAGGTTCGCCAAGCGGCACTGTCGCGGGTGCTGGATCTCGATCCGCTCTTTCAGTGGCATCGTCAGGCGCCGAGCGAAGAATCGTTCCAGCGCCTGCTTGACCTGCTCGGCGGTCGCGTCTCACCCAGTCCCGATCTCAACCTGCGGCTGGCGAAAATCGAACAGCTCGAGGATCTGGCCCTGGTCGACGCCCTGATCAGTCATAGTGACAATCAGTCCCTACGTCTGGCCGCGCTCGCTCGCATCGACGACGAGGCTCGCCTGATCCATCACGCCAGTGAAAACGGAATTACTGCCGTACGTCACGCCGCAGCGGAGCGCGTCACCTCTCCCGAAGGGCTGACATTGATGGCGAAACAGGCACGCCGAGACAAGCAGGTTGCCCGACTCGCCCGCGAACGCCTGACAAGGTTGCGCGCTGACGCCGAGCAGCATGCTCGGGAAGAGAGTCAACGCGAGCAACTTCTTGACACGCTGGAAACCCATGCCAACCGGCCTTGGGAGCCAACGTTCGAGGTGCGTCTGAAGCACTGGGTCCAAAGCTGGGACCCATTGGCGAGCAGCGCCGACGAGGAACAACGAGTTCGGTTCGACACTGCAGTGGCTCGCTGTCGGCAGCGAGTGGCGGAGCACGAGCATCAGTCTCGCGAGATCGAACGAGTCCAGCGCGAAAAGAGCGAAGCGCAGGCGACTCGCGAAGGTATTCTCGAAGCGCTGGACCAGGCCTTGAGGATCGTGGGTGAAGCCGAACGCCTTACACCGGAGATCATGCAGGTGCTACAGGCGAAGTGGCGACTGCAGGAGGAGCGCTGGCAGGATGTCTCCGATCGTTACGGCGTCAGCGAGTCTTTCCAGCAGCGCTACCTGGCACTCGATCAGCAGGCGCAACCCATCTGGCAGGCCTGGGAGCGGCTACAAACGGAAGCGCCCGCCCTGCGCGAAGGCCTCGACAAGGACGAGCCGCTGCAGCCGGCGCTCGACCGTCTGGCCTGGCCAGCCGCGCTACCGCCGACCGAGCTGGTTCTCGATGCTCAACGTCAGGCCGCAGCCCACGAGCGCTACGCAAGCGCGCAGAACGCAGCGAAGGTCGAAGATCACTGGTCAGAAGAGGAAATCGGCCGCCACCTCGATGCGCTGACCCAGGAACTCGACCAGGGGCGTTATCGCCCCGCCTCGCAACTGCATCGCCGTCTGCGCCAGCATCTGGAGTCCAGCAAACAGGCGTTGTCCGCGACTCACGAGCAGATTTATAAACAGCAGACCGCCCGCCTTGCCGAGCTGAGAGACTGGCGTGGGTTCGCGGCGGCGCCCAAGCGCGAAGCCTTGCTGGCGACCATCGAGGCATTGGTCGAGGCTCGAGAGCAGCCGGATGCTGAGCGTCATCGTCGCCATCAGCAATTGATTCGCGACTGGCGCCAACTCGGCGATGCCGCGGCGACCCGCGATCTGGCTCAGCGCTTTCGCAGCGCATCCGATGCGCTGCATGCGCAGCTGGCGGACTGGGAAGCCGAGCTGAATTCGCGGGAGCAGGATAATCTGGCGTCCCGTCAGGCTCTCTGCGACCAGCTGGAAGCACTGCTGGCCAACCCTTCCGAGGCGGCCGATCCTGATGGTCTGCGCCGAGTCCGCGATGCCGCCCAGGAGCAGTGGGATCAGCACTGGCCGATTCCGAAACGCCAGGCGGCATCTACCGGGCGGCACTACGCCCGCCTGCGCCGTCAGTTGCAAACGCTGATCGATGAACGCGCCGGCGATGTCGCCAATCACAAGCGGGAGCTGGTCGAGCAGGCCCGACAACTTGCCGATGACGCCGCACCCGCCACTCAGCGTGCCGAGCAAGCCAAGATGCTGCAGCAGCGCTGGCGCGAGCTGGGCCGCGCGCCCAAAGGGATCGAGCAGACGCTGTGGCAGCAGTTCCGTAATCATTGCGATACCATTTTTGCCGCGCGTGACAGCGTCCGTGACGAGCAGCAGACACGCCAGCAGCAACGATTCGACGATATGCAGGCCCTAATCGACCGTCTCGATGCCTGGCAGCCGGAATCCGGCAGCGAGCGTCACGTGCTCGACGCGGCGCTGGCGGAAGCCCAGCGCCTGATTCCGCTGCCACGTAGCCGACGCAGCGACGGCATGGAAAAGCGCTGGCAAGGCATTGTTCATGCCCGGGAAGTGACGTTGGACCGTCTCGCGCTGGTCGAAGAGGCCAAGCAATGGCCCGACTACCGACGCTACCTACGCCAGGCGATCGTCGGCGAACTCGATGCCGAGCAACTCGACGGCGACGTGCGCCGCGCCTTCGAGACCCGTCGCGCCCAGCAACAGACGCAGTCACCGGAACACGCCGAAGAGAGTCTGCAGCGATGTCTAGTTCAACTAGCGCTGCTGGCTGGAGATGCGATTCCTGCAGAGCTGGAGCCGCTGCGTCTCGAAGTACAGGTGGCAAGGCTCAACGATGGGCTCGGCCGGCCGCCCACGCCACCCGAGGAACTCGAACAAACGCTGCTGCGTCTGCTCTCAATCGCCCCGCTCTCGCTGGAGACCTGGGAGCGCTACGCACCGGCGTTCGACAACGTCATGCGCCATCTCGGACGTACAGGACATCATAATGGTGATAAGGCTATTGACATCGCCTAATCCATCCGTATAATACGCCACAAGTTGATGCGGGGTGGAGCAGTCTGGTAGCTCGTCGGGCTCATAACCCGAAGGTCATCGGTTCAAATCCGGTCCCCGCTACCAAATTATTTAATCGGTGCCTTCCCCAGGCGCCGGTTTTTTTTGCCTGGATTTTTTTGCAGCGACTGCGCCTTTGTCATCGGTAACGAACAAAAGAATGCCCCCGAAGGCGCAAGCTTTCGGGGGCATTGAAGGACTCCTTTGATATCAGACTCAGGTGATGACGGTAACGTCATCCGCCTGCAACCCTCGCTCATTCTCGATCACGTGATAACGGACTTTCTGCCCTTCGGCGAGGGTACGATGCCCCTTGCCGCGAATCGCGCGAAAATGCACGAATACGTCTTCGCCATCGGCGCGGGTGATGAACCCATAGCCTTTATTGACGTTGAACCATTTGACCTCCCCCAGCTCGCGATCGTCGTTTTCGACATCGGCAAGCATGGCGGCAGTCACTGCCTTGGGCGTGGCCGGAGACAGCAACGCCATGGCCAGGGTGCCCAGCCATAGCACGATGAACACGGCGATCACCGTCGCACCGTACATGGCGGAGATCCCTTCCACATTCAGGAACCAGGTCAGGTCAGTCGCCAGCATGCTGCTGATCAGCGTGATCAAGAGACCAATCAGCAATGGCGAAGGTATCGAGAGGAGTAGACTGATCAGCGTACAACGCAGAATTACCTTGCTATTCATGGGTTCTCATATCTCTGGACGTCGGGACACGGAAAAAGCCCCCTTTTCCGGCGGGCAGGAACGGTTTTCATACTCATTATCACTAATCTACTATCACTAACTGACTGTCAATAATCTACTTTTACTGAAGGTGCCGTGAATGAAAGATGACACACAGCCGTGGAAGTCTAGCACGGGTGACTCGTCCTCGCGCACGACCACGGAAGCCCGTCTCGAGACACTCGAAAGTCGTCTGGCGTTTCAGGACGATTGGCTGGAAACACTGGATCGGCTGGTCAGAGAGCAGGCAACCGAGCTCGAGCGATTGACTCGGGTCAACACCTTGTTGCGCACGAGACTCAGCGAACAACGCCAGGCCATCGACGAGCTGGGTGGAGAGATGCCGCAGCCCGAGGACGAACTTCCTCCTCATTATTGAGCCCCATTCAGATAGCATCAACACCCCGAACACGATGAAGCCCAGCCAAGGCTGGGCTTCATGGGCGCAACGAAATCTCGCCTGCTTCAGTCGATACCATCCAGAAAACGCTCGGCATCCAGTGCCGCCATACAGCCGCTGCCAGCGGAGGTGATCGCCTGCCGATAGATGTGGTCCATGACGTCGC
>JGI24517J20059_1000942_pt1 | contig 11312 bp, 12 predicted proteins | sample LinPmetageLP41_FD_20059 | JGI IMG/M metagenome (IMG submission 20059) | reverse complement strand
GGCTGGATGGGGATCGAATGGCTATTGACCACTCCCGTCCTGTTCTACGCGGGGGCTCGTTTCTATCGCTCCGGCTATGCCGAGCTCCGGCATGCCAACCCAGGCATGAACAGCCTGGTCATGATCGGCTCGAGCGCAGCCTATTTCTATTCACTCGCTGCCCTGTTGATACCTGGGTTCTTCCCTGCGGGTACTGCCGTAAGCTACTTCGAGGCGGCGGCGGTCATCGTGACGCTCATCCTGTTGGGACGCTACTTCGAGCACATCGCCAAGGGCCGTACCTCCCAGGCGATTAAGAAGCTTCTGCAACTGCAGGCGAAGACGGCCCGTGTCGTTCGTGATGGCGAAACGGCCGAAGTGCCGATCGAGGCCGTCGTGCCCGGCGATCGTATCCTGGCCCGCCCCGGCGAGCGCATCCCGGTGGATGGCGTGGTCGAGGAGGGCCACTCCTACGTCGACGAATCGATGATCAGCGGTGAGCCGGTGCCGGTGGCAAAAGGCAGAGATGCCGAGGTGGTCGGCGGCACGATCAACAAGAACGGCGCGCTTACCTTCCGTGCCACGCGGGTCGGTGCCGATACGGTGCTGTCACAGATCGTCAAGATGGTGGAGTCGGCCCAGGCCGAGAAGCCGCCAATCCAGCAGCTTGCCGATAAGATCGCCGGGGTGTTCGTGCCCGTGGTCATCGTTATCGCGCTGATCACCTTCGGCGTATGGCTCGGCTTCGGGCCGGCCCCGGCGCTGTCCTTCGCTTTTGTCACGACGGTCAGCGTGTTGCTGATTGCTTGTCCTTGCGCCATGGGGTTGGCCACGCCGACCGCGATCATGGTGGGCACCGGCAAAGGCGCGGAGATAGGCGTGCTGTTTCGCAAGGGCGCGGCACTCGAGACGCTTGCCAAGATGAGTACGGTCGTGCTGGACAAGACCGGCACGCTGACCCAGGGCCGGCCCGAGCTCACTGATTTCACCATGGTCGATGGGGACGAAAACGAGGTGCTGCGCTGGGTGGCTGCGGTCGAGGCGCAGAGCGAACACCCCATCGCCGAGGCCATCGTGCGCGGCGCGAAGGAGCGTGGTCTCGAACTGCCGGCCGTCAGCCATTTTAGCGCCAAGCCGGGCTATGGCATCGAAGCCGACGTTGCCGGCCACCGGCTGCACGTGGGCGCCGATCGTTACATGAGGCGGCTCGGTATCGGGCTGGGCGAATCAGAAGCGCGTGCCAAGACGCTCGCTGAAGAGGCCAAGAGCCCGCTCTATGCGGCGGTTGACGGTAAGCTCGCGGCAGTGATCGCGGTCGCCGATCCGCTCAAGGAGGGTTCAGCCGAGGCTATCATGTCACTCAAGGCGCTGGGCCTGGAGGTGGCGATGCTCACCGGCGACAATCGCGCCACGGCCGATGCTATCGCCAGGCAGGTCGGCATCCAGCAAGTGCTCGCCGAGGTGCTGCCGAACCAGAAAGCTTCCGAGATCAAGCGTCTGCAGGCCGAAGGCCGCAGTGTCGCGTTCGTAGGCGACGGTATCAACGATGCGCCGGCGTTGGCGCAGGCCGACGTGGGCATCGCTATCGGCACGGGTACGGATATCGCCATTGAGGCCGGTGATGTGGTGCTCATGCGTGGCGATCTGCGTGGCATCGTCAATGCCGCGGCGCTCTCCCGGCGGACCCGCAAGACCATCCTCAGTAACTTTGCCTGGGCTTACGGCTATAACTTGACGCTGATCCCGGTAGCGGCGGGCGTGCTGTATCCATTTAACGGCTTCCTGCTCAACCCCATGTTGGCCGCCGGGGCCATGAGTCTATCCAGCGTATTTGTGCTGACCAATTCTCTGCGGCTGCGTCGCTTTCGGCCCGACACCGGCGAGTCTTCATCGAGGGCTATCAGCGAGCCTCAGGCTGGGCAGATGCACCATGCCTGAACAATTAATCAGTTATTTTAGGAGGTCGTTATGATGGGGAGCGAAGCATGCACATGGGGCATGGCGGGTATGGGGCTGATAGCCATCCTGCTGGTTATTGCGCTGGTACTGGGTGTCGCTGCACTCGTCAAATACTTGTTTTTCAGTAAAAAGCGCGGAAAGTAGCTTGAGCGGTTACGAGGCGATGCAGCATTGGGGACGTCTACGCCCCATATCGGACTGGATGGGAAGTAGCGCTTTCAGACAGGATTGATGCTCGCTACTTTCGTATCGCGATTGGTGCCGTTTATTCCATTCGATGCTGTCAGTTACGCGGCGGGTCCCACGCCGCTTGCCTTTTGGCGTTTCTTTATCGCCACGCTGGCTGGCGTGATTCCGACAGCGTACTTGATCGCCACATTCGGTGAAGTACTCATTGCTACTGATTCCAGGGGCTTGACGGTCGCGTTGATTCTTGTCAGCGGTATTACGCGTGTCCTGATCCTGGCGAAACTCATTTTGAGCTGGCATCGATAACGAAGAGATGGCTCGAATTGTCGAGAACGACAGACTTATCCCAAGCGTTGAGCCGTTGATATGAACGGGCTATCAATAGATGAGGAAGCATCATGTTGCAATATCCCCCAATAGATCCCGTGGCCATTGCCATCGGGCCTTTGCAAATTCATTGGTATGGCCTTATGTACGTGGTCGGCTTGGCTGCCGCCTGGTGGTTGGGCCGCCGCCGTGCCGATCGCCTGGGCCTGAGCCACGACGATATCGGCGACCTGATCTTTTACGGCGCCTTGGGCGTGATACTGGGCGGTCGTATTGGCTATGCCCTGTTCTATGGGCTCGATCAGCTGATGGCCAATCCCTTATGGCTATTCAAGATATGGGAAGGGGGTATGAGCTTTCATGGCGGGTTGACTGGCGTGCTGATTGCTGCCTTGTTATTTGCCCGCAAGCATCGTCTGGCCTTTTTCCAGTTGACCGACTTTATCGCCCCGCTGGTGCCGCTAGGCTTGGGCGCGGGGCGGCTCGGCAACTTCATCAATCACGAATTGCCGGGACGAGTCAGCGATATGCCTTGGGCCATGGTATGGCCGCCCATGATGGGGTTGGGGCCGGAGCCACGCCACCCTTCATCGCTGTACGAATTCGCCCTGGAAGGCGTCGTGATGTTCGTCGTGCTGTGGTGGTTCTCGAGCCGGCCGCGCCAACGTGGCATGACGTCCGGTCTGTTCCTGCTGCTTTATGGTGTCTTCCGCTTTGCCGTGGAGTTCGTGCGCCGTCCCGACCCCCAGTTGGGCTTTATCGCCTTTGACTGGCTGACCATGGGCCAGTTACTGAGTTTGCCGATGATCTTTGCCGGATTGGCACTCATGGCTTGGGCCAGTCGAGAGTCGGTCGATAATGCCAGTAGGGCGACTGCCCCATGAAAAAAATCGGTCTGCTACTTTTGCTGTTTTTTGTAGCAGGCCAAGCGCCTGCCAGCGAGAGTTCTTCTTGGAGGAGGGGCCAGGGAAGGGCATTCGCCGACCCTTTCCTAGGGAAGTTTCTACCGGTTAATAAAGCGTTTAAGGCCAGTGCATGGCGAAGTGATGAACGGCTATACGTTAGATTTCTCAATGCCCCTAGCTACTACCTTCATCGCCACAGTTTTACTCTTGAAAGTCGCGGCCCGGCGGTAAGCGTCGACCCTAGATAGTAACCATTGATTCCGAGAGTTTGAGTTTTTTCCCCTCGTAGAAATTGCTCGCCCCTTTTTGTAAACCGAGATCGTATGTGCGTACCCTGTCGCGGATTTTTCCGGCAAGTACAGGCGGGATGGCAAGCGGCCTGAGGGAAGCAGCGAAAGCGCGCTCGCCGAGCAGCAGCCGTTGCAATCCGTATCCCAAACCATTGGTGAACGCCGCCACTCTTCCGCTGGCAAGCAAGCCCTTTACTACCGTTCTTCTCGTAACCATGTTGCTTTTCAAGTCCTTCAAGATGTGCAGGAATTCACAGCAAGAGTTTGTTTCTGCCTTTTGGCTTTGCTATAGCAGCTATGTGGTTATAGACGCACATGGAAATCTATCGGCACCGGCGAGGTGGGAGCCTACTTCATAGGGGTGAAATACCCGCGTGGATTATGGCCGGTTGCTTCAGGTCCTCTACAAGACGACTTACCTGATGCCCGCTAGGCACTGCCCCGGGCATGGCCTGCCATGCTTCCAGAGTCTGTTCAAGCCTTACGACCAAAGTCTCGAGTTCCTGTATCCATGCATGGACACTGGGCTGCCGGTCAGCTAGAAACCTATAGGTCTCAGGGCAAGGGACGTTTTTCTGTAGGCTTGCGTCCAGAACCCCTCTAATTTCGCTCAGACTGCAACCCAGTGAGCGAAGGCACTGAATAAAACATAGCTTACTAACGTCTGCGCCATCGTAGACCTGATACCCATTGGCTGGGTCGCGCCGTGGATGCAACAAACCTTCCCGAGTGTAATGGCGCACCGTCTCCGCCGTGATACCACCTGCCAGAGCGAGTTCGCTGACCTTCATGAGTTTCTCCCAAGCTTGAGCTTTGCTGCCGCTAATTTTAAATCCTTGGGGTAGCACAAAGGTCAAAAAAAGAAATGGCTTGACCTTAAAGCAAGCTTTAAGGATATCGTACAAATATGCTTCTGCCCTCGCTCGACACAGAGCATGGTGGCAAGAGACTTTGGCCTCTGTCACTTGATCGGTGTGTGGGCCCACATGTTCTAGAATTGGGTTGGATGGCGAAGCGGTCAACTAGTCCTACCGCACTATCTAACGGTACGAGCTAACAGGCTTGAAGCCTGCACTTAAAACCATTCCTCAGAGTAAGGAATTGATTATGCGTAAAATACGTAATGCAATGATTGCCACTGCGGTACTCACCGTGGGTATCTTTGGAGCTGGACCCATCTTCGCGCAGGACGATGCGCAGCAGGAAGGAATGGAAGGCAACGACATGCACGGCAAGATGATGGAAGGCGGTGGCATGAACGGAGACATGATGGGCATGATGGAGCAGATGAACGACATGATGGAAAAGTGCAACGCCATGATGAATAACATGCAGAAGAAACAGGAAGCTGCAAGCGACTCTTGAACCATGAGCCTTGGCTGCTTTACGACTTTGTATAGGAGCAGCCTCTTCTAACTCAGCGGTGCATGGGAGGGTGTACGTGGTCGAGAATGTTTGGATCCGGTCTCTTGTGCGAAGTACCGTAAAGGGGCGGATGCACTCTTCGCTTGTGTTAGGGAACGACTACATCTTATTTCCGAAAGACTCATCGGCTAATTCAGAGATGTTGGACTAAGCTACGATTCAGCTATAAGGCTATTCTACCTAGGAGGCCGAAGATATGAAAAATCTCAAGAAATTGACCGTTGTTGCTCTGCTGTCTTTTCCTCTTACAGGGTTGGCTGCAGAGACATCGGCGACTCTTTACAAGGACCCTAACTGCGGCTGCTGCGAGGAGTATGCCAAATACCTGGAAAAGAATGGGTTCGATGTAGAGGTGATCGGTACCAATGATCTTTCTCAGATAAAGGCGGAAAATAAGATTCCCAAGAGCCTGTACGGTTGTCACTCCACATTTATTGGCAACTACGTTTTCGAAGGCCACGTGAACGTGAAGAGCGTCAACAAGGTGCTTGAGGAGGAACCCTCTATCATAGGCTTGAGTGTACCGGGCATGCCGCTTGGTTCGCCGGGAATGGGAGGTGAGAAACAAGACCCTATCGAAGTTTATACCCTGGCTTTTCAGCCGACCGATACACCTGATGTTTACGCGACCTATTAAGGCCGCCTGGAACCATGAGACTGGCTAATCTCAAGCAGATCATCGCAATGATGAGTCTGTTAGCTATGGCCTCTATTGCTATCGCCAGTCCACCTAGCAGCCTAGGCCCGCAGGGGCTTATGCTCTGGGGGAGCCCGCGTGACTTACCTGAGCTGAGTTTCGAGGATGGCGATGGCAACCCTTTAACGCTAGCCAATTTTGAAGGGAAGCTTGTCCTGCTCAATATTTGGGCGACCTAGTGCGGACCATGTCGCGAAGAGTTACCTGCGCTAGATGCCCTTCAAGCCGAGTTGGGCGGAGAGGCTTTCGAGGTCGTCGCGCTCTCCGCCGATCGTAAAGGGATCGATGTCGTGAAGAACTTCTACCAGGACATGGGCATTGAGCATCTTCGCCAGATATCGATCAAACCGGGAGGGCTGGAGCGAACTTGGGTACCGTAGGCATTCCGACGACATTACTGATCGACCGCCGAGGTGAGGAGATTGGGCGTCTGGTGGGCGACGGAGTGGGGCAGCCCAGCAATGAACGACTTTCTTCTCGACATTATTGAACGTGATAGAGGGGTATCCCAATGAACTGCTGTGATAAGCAACCCAAGCAGGGACCGGAGCAGTCAGGCTTCCGAAGCCTACTGACAGGGCCGCGCCGCTTCTGGCTTTTAGGCGCCGTAGTAATTGCTGCTAGCCTCGCGATGGGCTGGGACCAGTTGGTCCTCTTCGGCATAGCGCCGATACTGATAGGCCTGTTGCCGTGTGTGGTCATGTGTGGATTGGGCCTATGCATGATGAAATGCAAGGACAAGAAAGACAAGCCTGCCGACCAGGGCGAGACGTCTAACGTTCAGGCCAGCATCGATTCTCATCCAGCGTCCAAGGAGACGGCGTAAAACGTCCGCTCTGAATGCTTGATATCGCCAATATCGGCCTGCTCACGGCTTTCCTGGCAGGCCTGATCTCTTTCGTCTCGCCCTGTGTTCTGCCGCTAGTGCCTGGCTACCTCTCCTTCGTAGCCGGGCGTTCGCTAAGCCAGATACGTGAAGCGGATCGACGTGAACGGCTCAGGGTGCTGGCCCAGTCGATATGGTTCGTACTCGGATTCTCCACGGTCTTTCTGGTTCTGGGGGCGAGCGCCACGACCATCGGTCGCCTGTTACTGGTCTATCGTCAGGAAGCGAACCTTGTTGGCGGCGTCATTGTCGTTGTGTTTGGTGTATTCATGACCGGCATTATCCCGATGCGTTGGCTACAGCGGGAATGGCGCTTCATCGGCAAGCTCAAAGAAGATGGCGGCGGGCCTGGCGCGGCTTAGTGGCTCGGTGTCGCATTCGCATTCGCATTCGGCTGGACACCCTGTATTGGCCCGATCCTGGGCGCCATCCTTACCGTTAGCGCGTCGACGGCCAATATTTCAGGCGGCTTGGCGTTACTTGGAATTTATTCGCTGGGCTTGGGTATGCCATTCCTACTGAGCGCCTTTTCGCTTGACCGATTCCTTAAGCATCAGCGGTTTCTACGGCGCTGGGGGCAAACTATGCACATCGTGGCGGGGCTCATTATGATTACCATGGGCATACTGATGATTACCGGCCAACTGACAGCGTTATCTTACTGGCTGCTAGCGACGTTCCCTGCGCTCGGTTCCATTGGGTAAACTTTTCGAAGAAATTCTATGCGAAATGCAGTGAACCCTTTTCTTACGTGTTGGGTCCGAGTGATTACTTACCCGTCCGTGAAATAATGCAGGCCGTCTAGTCTGCCGTTCTTTCATCGCTGCTATCGTTGATTGATGATGCAGCGTCTTCTGCGGATTATGGTAATTGTACTGCCAGCAGCAGTGTTTCAGCGTCTATTCCAGGTCCTCCTTGCTTGATTCATAGCGGCCCGTTACAAACACGTCTCTGATACGGCTATTGAAGCGTTCGATCATCCCGTTGGCCTGTGGGCGCCCCGGCTTGAACAGGCGATTTTCGCTATTATGCGTCTGACACTCCAGTTCTAAGGCGTGGCGACCATTGGCTTTCTCTATTCCGCCAGTTCCGCCAGTGTCGGCACCTCACGCCGTTTGAGCATGCGTTGCAGGCTGGAGCGTGACAGCCTTGTGTTCAGGAACTCGCGTGCCACGACCAGGACAGCCTCTTCGATGAGCTAAACCAACTTCATCCAGGTGTGAACGATATCAATTGACTTTACCCGGTGCGTTCTCTCGATATACCGCTTTCCAGTGGTTCCTAGTCGTCATGGCTTTCTCATTGGAGATACTAGCTAAAAACCTTAGCCGTTGGATTTAACATTTTACCTTCGCTTGGACGTTTATTCCCTGTCACATCAGCTTGTAGCCCGATAGTCTCAGGAAATCCAATGCTTCGACGCCTCTTGGCGCGATCCGCCAACACTCCAAATGCCGCCGAGGGTTACCACTTTCCTCAGACCGGTAGGGAGCTGCTCGCGACCCCGCGTCGTCAATCGATGATCAAGTTGCTCTGGGACACGACGTCCCTGACGCAGCCAGTATTCAACGAGTATCTACTAGCTCCTATCGGAAGGTATGCCGAGCTTGTACAGTTGCTTCCGGCCTCCGAGTCGCATCACCACGCCTATCCAGGAGGCATGCTCGACCACGCGCTCGAGATGGCCTGCTACGGGCTTCGTCTCCGGCAACGTCACCTCTTGCCACCCAATGCCAAGCCCGAGGATCAGAGTTCCGCCGGCGAGCTTTGGAGTGCAGCGATCATTTATGGTTCGTTGATGCACGACGTGGCCAAGGTGCTGGTCGACATCGAAATTCATCTCGAGGACGGCAGCGAGTGGCGCGTGTGGCATGGGGTGATACCTAAGCCTTACCGCGTTCGCTATCGCACGGGGAGGGAATACCACCTCCACAGTGCCGTCAACCCAGTGCTGGCGCACCAAGTTTTGGGGGGCAGGGTATTGGACTGGCTGATGAGCCAGCCCCGATTGTTTGCACTACTGATGTACACGATCGCCGGTCACACCGAGCGAGGCGGCATTATTGCCGAGTTGATCCACCAGGCTGATCGGGCAAGTGTCGCCAAGGCGCTAGGTGGCGATCCTGTTCAGGCGCTATCTGCGCCGACGGAGTCCATCCAGCGTAAGCTGGCCGAGGGGCTGCGTTATCTGGTCAAAGATCAGTTCAAATTGAACCAGAAGGGAGGGGCCGGCTGGCTCACCGATGAAGCGCTCTGGCTGGTATCGCCACGTGTAGTCAATGAGCTTAAGACCCACCTCTATGCCCAAGGGATCAAAAGTATACCGGCCGACCTCAACCGACTCTACGGCGAATTGCAGGCTCACGGTCTCATTGAGGAGGTCAGCGAGGGCAAGTCAGTCTGGAAGTGTGAGATCACTGACGGTGACTGGAATCAGGTTTTCAACATGGTCAAGGTACCTCCCACGCTGATTTGGGGCGTTGAGGGCAAGCCGGCGTCATTCAATGGCGAATTGACTGTACGGGGAGCCGGAGCTCCTGAGGAAGCCTCGGCTGATAAGCCCCAAAACTCGCAGAAGACAAAAAGCGAGCCGAGCAAGGATCAGCTTGTCGAGGCTGACGTTACCGGCGATCTGCAGCCGCAGAAGCAGAATTCATCTGTTACTCCTAGTCCCCAAGTGGATGGCTTCACTTCATCGGATGTTTCCCTCGACGACGACATCATGGCGCTCTTTCCAGAAGTCAGGACGTCCGAACCGAAAAGCTCAATTGAATCCATGGTTTGCGAAAGCAAAGTAACAGACAACTTATCCGGGCCAAATTCAGTGAAATCTGTTAAAACATCAGATGCGCATGATAATCATTCGGATATCGGGGAGCAGTTCTGGCAGTGGTTGAAGGTGGGTCTGGCAAACCATTCGATCGTCATCAATGACACCAATGCGCCCGTTCATACAGTGGACGGCACCTACTTCCTTGTGAGCCCGGGGATCTTCAAGCGCTTCAGTAACGTTGTGCTGGGCAATGAAGAGCTGTGGAAAACGGTTCAAAAACGTTTTCAGAAACTGGGCGCGCACGTCAGGACTCATGGACAGAACATACACACCGTTTCTGTCGAGGGGCCGAACAAGACCCGACTGCTGAAGGGGTACCTGATCAAGGATCCGCAACAGGTGAGTCAGAAGATACCGCCTGACAACTGGGTATTGGCTCTGCAAACCACAAAAGGAGAAGGGGAACAGTTAGATGAATGATGTGTCGTTTCTGGAGCTGTTGAGCCGCTATGCAGCAGATAAGCACCTTCGGCCCAAGAGCGTCAGCACCTACACCGCGGTCGTACGGTTATTCAGACGCTATCTGGGTCATGAAGCCTATCCCAGTATGGTCACGCGTCATATGGTGATCGAGTGGAGAGTGTCGATAATACGCACGCTGGATAAACCGGACGGCATAGCCGAATCCAGTTGGAATAACTACACGCGCCATCTCAAGGCGCTCTACAGCTTCGGGATAAAATATCAGCTGATCGCATGCACTCAGAACCCTTTTAGCGAGGTTTCCGTCAAACAGCCAAAACAGCCCAAGAAGTCGCTCCAGCCCTTGCAGATCCGCTACGCGCGTGAGGTTCTGGACGTTTGCCGCCGTTATGAGATTTGCTACGAGGAGGCATCGAAAATCCATCCGGCCTGGTTTTGGCAGGCACTGATGGAGACTTTCTTCTATACGGGGATTCGGCTAAACCAGCTACTTCACCTGGAAGCGGGAGATGTCAATCTCAAAAAGCGCGTTTTTCGAGCCTCGGCAGTGGGTTCAAAAACGCACTCGGAGAGCATTCTCCCAATACCTGATGGTTTGTACCCGCATCTCCATACGTTAATCGTGGCGGCGCATAATGCCGGTTTTAAAAGACAGGACCAGCTATTCAATGTGAACCGATTCAGTCATCGCCATAAACGTACAACGATGGATACCTGGCAGGTCGAGCGGTTCTTTCAAGCCCTCTCGGATCTCACAGGCTATAAGATGTCTCCGCACCGCTTCCGTCACTTCCTCGCGACAAGTCTCATGGAAAGCCCTGAGCGCAATATCCACATCACCCAAAATATACTCAATCACACCGATATACGCACCACGATGGAATACGTCCATCCCGACGTCGAATCCATGCGTCGCGCCCTGAACGCCAGGCCACCGGTATAGTCGCTTGAGAATCAACAGACAGAGGGGGAGGGGAACCTCCACCTCCTCATTATCGCGATGAAGATGGGTGGGTTGACATCCATGTGGGGGTTGGCCATGATTCATAGCGCCAATGTAGTGCAGGGAGAGGTTTCTGCATGAGTGGCGCTAAAAATTTTATGTTAGCTGAACCAAACAGTTTTGCTGCACGGCCGAAAACCCGCAACTGACTTGTAATCAGTAGGTCCCGGGTTCGACTCCTGGTGTCGGCACCAGAGCTTAGAGATTGATTTACAAGGCTTCCAAGCCTTGCAAGAGACCGCCCACAAGGCGGTTTTTTTGTGGGCGTCAACAAAGAGCGGATTGAGTTTTATCTCCTCCTCCAGGTGGTGCGCATAGCGCATGGTCATTGCCAACGACTGATGTTCCGAGCCGAGTAACTAGCATACTCCTGTCACTTTTGGTCGTTTCGTTGAG
>JGI24517J20059_1000938_pt1 | contig 11394 bp, 9 predicted proteins | sample LinPmetageLP41_FD_20059 | JGI IMG/M metagenome (IMG submission 20059) | reverse complement strand
CGCGACCTAAATTACCGTGCACTAGCTTCATTCCACCCTCGCGCATAAACGGCGCATGTGCAGGGGCTAATACCGATAAATCCAAGCTTTCACTGACAGCTGGACGCCATTGAATAACGCCATGATCGTCGAGCCATGGTTCCTGAAAATAGTGATGTAATCCATTACCCATAATGGTTTTTACATCGGTATGAAGTAGTCCAGCATCCGCGAGTTCGCGCATTAAAAATGCCATGCCACCGCTTTGATGAAAGGCATTAATATCCGCACTTCCGTTAGGATAAACTCGTGTCAAAGCAGGCGTAACATCCGATAAATCTGTCATGTCTTGCCAGTCGATTTGAATACCAGCCATGCGCGCAATGGCGATTAAATGAATACTATGATTCGTTGAGCCGCCGGTCGCCAGTAAGCCGACAATGCCATTGACTATGGTACGTTCATCAACCATTTGCCCTATCGGAGTATAATCGGGCGCCAATGCCGTTATTTCGCTCACGCGCTGCGCCGCTAATTCGGTTAATGGCTGGCGTAAAGCATCATCGGGGTTCACAAATGAAGACCCCGGCAACTGCAATCCCATAATTTCCATCAGCATTTGGTTGGAATTAGCAGTGCCATAAAAAGTACAGGTGCCACTGCTGTGGTAAGACTTCATTTCACTATCGAGCAATTCCTCTTCGCCGACATCTCCTGCAGCGAACGCCTGTCTTACTTTTGCTTTAGCTTGGTTACTAATACCACTGCGCATCGGCCCAGCCGGAACAAATACCGCAGGGATATGACCAAAGCGTAACGCCGCCATTAATAAACCGGGAACGATTTTATCGCAGATGCCGAGCATTAAAGCGCCATCAAAAACTTGGTGTGACAACGCAATAGTGGTACTCATGGCGATAACATCACGACTAAACAAGGACAACTCCATACCGGTTTGTCCTTGCGTAACGCCGTCGCACATTGCTGGAACACCACCGGCTACTTGGCCAACATGCCCAGCCTTGAGCAAAGCTCGTTTCAATATATCGGGATAACCTTGGTACGGCGCGTGAGCCGATAAAACATCGTTATACGCCGTAACAATTCCAATATTTGCACCACGATGACTCGACTTTAAAATCAATTTATCGTTGTCTGGAGCCGCAGCATAATCATGAGCTAAATTAGTACAACTAAGCTGTCCTCGCACAGGGCCGTTCGCCAAATCATCGGCTATGCGTTGCAAATAGGCCGCACGAGTTTGTCGGCTACGCTGCTTAATTCGCTCGGTGACACTAACAATAACGGGATGCATTATTCGCTCCTGTAAATACTCAAAGGCACTTGAGATTGGTACAGCAAGGTTCTCACTGGCATTGCCGCAATATTTTGGCGTTCTGTTTTTTCCGTTGCCTGCTCATATACGGCATTTTTATCAGCACCTTCAAAATGCAGATACAGGTGACGACAATTAGACAGAAGACCCCATGTGAGCGTCATACGCGGAAGTTCAATAGGCTCATCAATAACCGGACAACACCATGCGGCACCACCTTCGTTTAGACATTTACTTAAGGCATCGGAATCAGGGAACCAAGAAGCAGTATGCCCATCGTTACCCATACCTAGCACAGCAAAATCTAGGCGTACCATCAATTCATGCAATTTATTCTCGCACTCCATAAACCCAGAGACCGGATCTTTCGCGCGATTTTTTAAGGGTAAAAAGTAGGCGCTCGCCGCTTTATTTTTCAATAAATGCTCGCGTACTAAACGGGCATTACTCGCTGCATTGTCTTCATCAACCCAACGTTCATCAACTAATGTAATTAATACTTTTTGCCAAGGGATATCTCGTGTGGACAGTTCTTCAAAAAAGCGGATTGGCGTACTTCCTCCACTGACGGCGATACACACTCGGCCTCGAACTTCAATTGCTTCAGCCATGCGCTCAGCAAGATCATCCGCTAATTGTTTGGCTAATACATCCGAACTTTTAAATCGATTACCACTCATTCTAAACTCCTCAACTGTTTCTACCGATTAAGATAAATACAGTATATTTAGCTATTTTCGTCCCATAACCGCCCTTCTTTCGCTAACAGCAATGTGGCTGCCGCTGGACCCCAAGAGCCAGAAGTATAGGGTTCTGGACGTTGTTCGATTTCTTCCCAATAGCTTAAAATAGGATCAACCCAACGCCACGCTTCTAGTAATTCATCATCACGTAAAAATAAAGTCGCATTCCCGCTCAACACATCGAACAACAAGCGTTCGTAAGCCTCTGGCACTCGGGTTTGCTTATGATTTGCAGGATTTAAACTTAAATTCATTGGTCGCACATTCATACCTGGGCCTACGCGTTTTTCGCACAACATTAAGCGCACGCCTTCATCCGGTTGCAGACGAAACACCAATTTATTAGCCATAGTGCTTTTATGTTGCAATGGAAATATTGAGTGCGGTATTTCTTTAAAATGCACCACAATCTCACATGCTCGCTCAGCCAGACGTTTACCTGTACGTAAATAAAATGGAACCCCCGCCCAACGCCAGTTATCAATTTCGACTTTTACCGCGACAAAAGTTTCAGTCATGCTTTTAGGGTGTACGCCCGGCTCATCTCGATAGCGTGGAACTGGCTTGCCCTCAGCAACACCGGCATCGTACTGGCCGCGAACAACGTTATCGCTAATGTGATTGCCAACAATCGGTTTTAAGGCGCGCAATACTTTTACTTTTTCGTCGCGTACAGAATCCGGATCTAACCGAGCCGGAGGCTCCATTGCCGTGATACACAGCAATTGCAGCAGGTGATTTTGAAACATATCGCGCATTGCACCCACTTGTTCATAAAACTCGGCGCGCTTCTCGACTCCAATAGATTCTGAAATAGTGATTTGTATATGATCGATATAATGCTGATTCCATTGCGACTCAAACAATGAATTGGCAAAGCGCAGCACCATTAGATTTTGTACCGTCTCTTTACCTAAATAATGATCAATACGATAAATCTGACATTCGTCAAAATATTCAGAAACGATATTGTTAATGGCAGATGCCGATTCGTAATCATGGCCGATGGGCTTTTCGAGGACGATTTTACTGTTGCTTTTGATCAACCCACTATCGTGTAACCCTTGGCAGATAGGAGTATAAAGATCGGAACCTGTTGCTAGATAATACACACGATTTGGATCATCGCTGCCCAATGTCGTAGCGAGATCGAGATAACCTTGCGCGCTATTAAGATCAATCGTCAAGCAATGCAGGCACTGACTAAAACCTTCCCACGTTGCTAATTCTAAATATTCAGATGGCAGATGTGATTTGAGCGCTTTTTCAATACGCCCTAAGAAATCCTCGCGCTCTAGTGTTTGGCGAGTGGCGGCGAAAATACGTCCGCTGGGTAAACGACCATCTCGATACAGTAGATATAGCGCCGGCATTAACTTACGTAATGCTAAATCTCCAAGCCCGCCAAATAACACCAGCTCATATGGTGCATTAATGTGCATCGTTCACCTCCGCTGTTCAATTTCAGGGCGCCGCTATAACAACTCGCCTCAATCTAATTGCTTGATGGTGCTAAAACATCTCGTAGAGATCCTGTCACGTCCATGCCAAGTCTGCTAGTACCATTTGACGCCTCTGTAGACCACGTCATGCTTTGGGTTCCCCCTCAACCTAACGCCTGTCACAAAATAGTCGTATTACTAGTGTAGACAAGCAGGTTCTATACCGTCGGCATTATCTTTGCACCATAGTGAATCAGAGCGATGCTGATATAATGCACGCACGTTTTAGCATAAGAGCTGTTGGTCACGGTGAACGCCCTTTAGGGTTGACGTAAAACCGCAACAAATCTGACATAATCTATGCAAACTCCACCTTCTCATCTGTATCAGACAAGGATAGAAAAATATGATTCGCAAATGCCTGTTCCCTGTTGCCGGTTATGGCACACGTTTTTTGCCTGCAACAAAGGCTATGCCTAAAGAAATGCTACCAATCGTTAATAAACCTTTGGTGCAGTACGGCGTTGAAGAAGCAGCAGCCGCGGGTTTGAACCGCATCGGTTTCATCACTGGTCGCGGTAAACGCTCCATTGCCGACCACTTCGACATCAGCTATGAGTTAGAGCGCGAAATCGCTGGTAGCGGCAAAGAAGAGCTGCTGACCTCTATTCGTAAGCTTATCGACGAAAACGAATTTGCCTTCAAACGTCAAAATCACATGAAGGGCTTAGGCCACGCCATCCTTTCTGGTCGTTATCTGATGGGCGATGAGCCTTTTGCCGTTGTTCTTGCCGATGACTTATGTGTTGTTGACGAAGGCGAAGAAGGCGTATTGGCGCAAATGGTTAAGCTATACAAGCAGTTCCGCTGTTCTATCGTCGCTATTCAGGAAGTACCTGAAGATGAGGTACACAAGTACGGCGTAATCGCTGGCGAATACATGAAAGACGGTCTGTACCGTGTTACCGACATGGTTGAAAAACCAGCCAAAGAAGATGCACCAAGCAATCTAGCGATTATCGGTCGTTACATCCTGACTCCGGACATCTTCGAACTTATTGAGAACACAAAGCCAGGCAAAAATGGCGAAGTACAGATTACCGATGCGCTACTGAAACAGGCTCAAGATGGCTGCGTACTGGCGTATAAATTCAAAGGCCGTCGTTTTGATTGCGGTAGCATCGACGGTTTTGTTGAAGCAACAAACTACGTGTACAACAACGTGTTTAAGAAAGACTGATCGCACACTCTCCTGAAAACATGAAAATGTAGTCAGGAAGCAGGAAAATTGTGAGGCGAATTGCTTATTCGCCTCACAACTTCATCATTTCGACGATACAGCCCCAACTTTTTGTTTTTTATCGAAAAAAGCCATTGACGAAAAACGAAACGCTCCGTAATATACGCCTCGCTGTTACGAAGTTCCCCGATAGCTCAGTCGGTAGAGCAGTAGACTGTTAATCTATTGGTCGTTGGTTCAAGTCCAACTCGGGGAGCCAACAAACAGCAAGTTCGGGGTATAGCGCAGTCTGGTAGCGCGCCTGGTTTGGGACCAGGATGTCGGGAGTTCGAATCTCTCTACCCCGACCAACTCTTTATAGCTGACATTCTGCTCAGTTAGTCTTAAAAAACATTCCAAAATCGTGTATAAATACCACCCAACAAATTATTATGTTGTGGCTGTTATGTCTTCTGTTGCTCCTCTTGTTCAATACCCGATTCCATGTCCGGAATGTAACTTCTATACATCAAACCCTGCGTCTGTCTTGCTACAAAGCAAAACATTTGAGTGTCGTCGTTGCCAACACCAACAAGCATTGAATGACAAACAACTCGCCACCTTAAAAAGAACCGTTTCACATTTGCAAAATTGCGGACTATACCAAACCGCCACAACAGACCACGCCGACGCTGAAAGTAGCGAATCCTTCGCCTAGCAAATATAACGGTACTGTAAAAACAAAAATGCCTCCAAAAGGAGGCATTTTTTAGATCAGAATAAAGAACTTACTCTTTATCTTGACCAACGATTTCCAACAATTCAACTTCAAAGATCAAAGCAGAGTTAGCTGGAATTTTAGGGCTTGGGCTTTGCGCGCCGTAAGCTAGGTCAGCCGGAATAAACAACTTCCACTTCTCACCCACTTTCATCATTTGCAAAGCTTCAACCCAACCGCGGATTACGCGATTCACTGGGAATTGAGCAGGCTCACCACGCTCTACCGAGCTATCGAATACAGTACCGTCGATTAGAGTGCCATGGTAATGAACACGCACTTGGTCAGTGGCTGCTGGAGTCGCACCTTCAGCCACTGCCGTGATCACTTCATACTGCAAGCCAGATTCAGTCGTTTTCACGCCTTCGCGCTTAGCATTTTCGGCTAAGAAATCCTGACCAGCTTTAGCAGCTGCATCATTCAATGCTTGCTGCTTACGCTCTTGCTCTTCGGTGATTTTTTGGAATGCAGCTTGAATCGCTTCTTCATTCAATTTTGGTTCTACATTACCAATCGCATCACGAATACCTGCAATAACTGCTTCAGCATTCATCTCGAATGGTTCGCGAGACAATTGACGACCAATGTTCAGACCCACACCATAACTTGCCTGATCAGCGGCACTTTCTAACTTCACAGATTCCTCCTGACCACAACCGGTCAACAATACAGTACCCAACAATAACGCTGGAGCCATTTTTAATAATTTCATGTTTCTTTCCTGAAGAAGAGATTATAAAGGCGAATACCCTACTACAGCCAAGCAGCAATTCCTACGGCGGTTATGACCATAAACGTAAAGGATTGTTTGCCGACTCTAGACGATAACCCTTAACAGACGTAATTACCCTTACTCGCACGCTCATCACATTCGCGTCGAATGTTTTTACACACTTGGATTTCCGCAGGCGAAAGCCCACTAGCCATTGCACATTTATAATTACGCTGGCGCAACTCTTTATCGGGCACACCGGCCATATTCGACGGCTGACATGCCACTAATAGGGTTGCTAAAGCAATAAATAGATATCGCACGCAAATCACCATGACTATTTAATCCACGTTGAAGCGTGTCATATGCTCAAAGTTTTGTCCACCGTTTGGCGACTCAGGCCACAATAACAAAGAATAAAGGAATATCATGCAAAAGTTAGCCTGCTTTAAAACCCCATAACTGCGAAGAATGGGTATAATCTCAGCAAAAGAAGATATCAAGGACACACCATGCTACGCATTATTTCGCTATCTCTCATACTGGTATTTATTGCAGGCTGCAGCGGGCAATCAACCGCCGAACTTCGACGCCTACAAATGCTTGAAGCACAACGCGCAGAAGAAGCAGCACGAGAAGCACAAAAGCTCGCCGCTGAACGCGACACTCGAATTCAAACTCGTCTTAACGACGCACACAACGCCTGGGAAAATGATCGTAATTTAACCAGCATCGACATCACATCACTGTTTGAGAATCACGGTGCCCAACTCACTGCAGGAAAAACGTATTTTGTTGAATTTGAGCTGCAAGCAGCTCGTTACAATTACGGCGAAGATAAACAAAGTTTCACCATTGTTGGCATGCGTAATTTACCGAGCAGTAAAGTTTACAGCCCGATATTTCCCGACGAAAATGCTCTCTACCAGCCAGGACAAAAAGCCAAATCTGTGCTTGAGTTTACCCTGCGAGACGAAAAAGAAGAAAATCAAATGGCCCAGTTGGTTGAGCGCGAAGATGGGCAACGCTGGGTCGCTGCTGTGCTCAACTTTAAAGATTACGAATCTTTAGTAACTTTGCAAAATAGTTGGCGCTGGGAGCCAGGCTTGTTTGATGACATCAGCTGGCATGTTCCACCAGAAGTTGCTTATCCACAAACCAGCAGTCGTTCCCTTTCAATGCAAATAGGTTTCCGCTTTTGCCCTCTTGATCGCTGCTATTTAGACTCCAATTATCGCAAGCATGCAATCCATGGAGTACGAGCCGATGTTATTAGCATAGCTATTGGTAATCGTGACACTGACAACATTCTGGCCGAATTTGTGCGTGATGCCCTATAATTTTTAAAAGACATAACCCGACATATTATTTATTATTGTAAAAATTATTACCTAGTTGGTTTAATACCAGCCTAAACAAGGATGTTAGAATGACAAATCCGATAAATGGGGCAAGCATTGCGTCTGCCCCATCACTTCCTGTGCAATTTTCTGCGACTAAATTTGGCTACTTTAAACTGTGGCATGTCAATTTACTGCTCTCGATAGTAACGCTGGGTATCTACAGCGCATGGGCAAAAGTACGCAATACTCAGTACCTTTACGGGCACACTCAGGTTGATGGGCATCGTTTAGCTTACCTAGCAACACCATTGCAAATTCTTAGAGGCCGCTTTATTGCGGTTATCGCTTTTGTTGCCCTAAGCACAATCGCTAACTTTTTTCCGATAGCTGGCCTAATTTTATACGGCGTATTATTACTCGCCCTCCCGTGGCTAATCATTCAAGGCATTCGCTTCACACTTCATATGACGGCCTATCGTAATATTCGCTTCTCTTTTACTGGAACTTATACCGATGCGCTCATTAACTTCATTGTGTTACCGATTTTATCGATATTCACCTTGTATTTAGCGATGCCTTGGGTAATGCGCCGCATTCAATTATTTATGATGAACAATATTACCTTCGGCGGTGAGAAGTTCAGTCTTAACACCAGCACAGGACAGTACTATCTGGCGGCACTGGCAGCTTTCTTATTGAGTATCGCGGTCATTGCCATCGGGGCAACACTAATCTTTTCTGGCGTCGATTTCACCGCATTCAAAAGCGAAGACCCAAAAGCTTCTAAGCAGCTCATACTTTCCATCTTCTTGCCACTTTACGGCCTTATGTTTTTAACCGGCTATTTATCAATGGCGTTGTTTAACGCCATGATTCGCAACCACGTAGTGAATAACTTACAAGTTGAAAACGTCGCTCGTTTTTCGTCCTCGGTTAAAGTTATTCCTTACATGTGGTTGACCGTATCAAATGCAATCATCTTAATATTCACTATCGGCCTAGGACACCCAATCGCTCTGATACGTAAATTGGACTATTTATCGAAGTGCACCCAAGTGCAAGTTCTGCCTAAGATGAACGAACTGATCAATACTGTTGGTAATACTGATAGTGCATTTGGCGAAGAAGCTGCTGGATTGTTCGATGCAGACGTTTCATTGATTTAATGAGAACGTTAACCGGACTATATTTGTTGGCTGGCGAGTCCGCTAGTCAACAAACGCGACTTACTCTGCTAGATAACGGCGACATCAGGTTACACAAACTATTAGATGATGCGCCGATTCGATCCGCAACGGCTGATTCAGTTAGCCTTGGCAGTGCGATTCCTGGCCTTCCCGTAGATCTAATTTTTGCAGATAAGGCAACTTTTACACCCGACGATGTATATTTTCGCTGGCCATCATTGAGTCAAGGGTCGCGCTTCATTGAATGGTTGGAATCACACATAGTCGCAATCATTGCCGCGACAATTCTGGTACCAATTATTTTTTGGTGGATTATCACCCGCGCAGTTCCAACGACAACCGCACTTGTTGTACCCCACTTACCTACCGGTGTCGCAGACGTTTTAGGTGAGCATACCCTAACCCTTTTAGACAAAAGCATGTTCGATGACACCTCGATAAGCGACGAGCAGCAAGCGAGCATCAATGACTTATGGTTTGCCGTAATCAATCCATTGCCTCTAGCACACCCACACTATCAGCTATTATTTAGAGATAGCGCTATCGGAGCCAACGCAATTGCTCTTCCTGATGGTACTGTGGTTGTAACCGACGATTTAATTACCTTACTAACCGACAAACCAAATGCGCTAAAAGCCGTGCTATTGCATGAAATTGGTCATATTGAATATCGACATAGCTTGCAAATGATTACCCAAAGCACGATTACCGCTGTTATATATACCATGCTGGCCGGTGACATTGATGGTGCCGGAGAGGCAGTGATCGGTGCGGGCGTAGGTTTATTACAAAATGCTTATAGTCGCGACATGGAAGCTGAAGCCGATAACTTTGCTTTTAACCACGCGCCAGATATTGGTATTTCTGCGAATGATTTCGCTACAGCCATGCGATCACTCGCGGCATCCCATGGCGTTGATCCAGAAGCCGACAGCGATGATTATAGCTGGGAGGAACTACTGCATACCCATCCAGATATAAAAGAACGAATAGATCGTGCCGAAAACGCAGCGGCACTTGAGTCTAAGCCTTAAACAAAAAACCGACGTTAACGTCGGTTTTTTTTAGCTCGCTTCAAATCTTAAAAACCGATTGAAACCGAAGCGCCATAATAAAGACCAGACACATCAACATCTGTTGCGATATCTGTTAAATCTTCATCTGTTTTCATGCTTAAAGAGCGGTAGCCAGCTTCTAGGCCGATATCCGCAATAGGCACTGGAAGGTCGTAACCTAAACCATAAGAAATATCAGACAGAGTATTACCGCTGTAGCCAATGTAATTCACATCAACTTGAGCATAAACACCAAAAGGCGTATCCACTTTTACTTCGCCATAAACCATAGGAATGGTGGCATTTAAATCAACACGCTCAGTGCCTTCAGTATCGTTACTTACTTCAGCATAGCCATCAAACATACGACCCGTTAAACCAAAGTTAATATCGACGTATGGAAGTGGCAACGGCAGGCCCCAATATAGGGTTACGTCCGTATGAGACAAATCGAGATCACTCTTGACTGCCTCAGAGAAGGATTGACCATTAAAATTAGTAGCAAGAGTACCGTCACCAGAAAGATCTAAGCTGGTTTGCTTTAACTTGATATTCGGTAGCACAGGGATTGGGTGCTCAAAAAATACCGATAACTGAGTACCGTTTTCTGAATCTAGCCCTAAACCGTTATTGCTGCTGTCGACGGAGATACCATCGTCAATTTGGCCTGTTGGTTCGGCGTTCCATACGCTGGCTTTAGCACCAACGGTGAACAATAAATCTGCGTGGGATGCAACGGGTGCTAGCGCAACGATAAAGGCTGCAATGGCCGTCTTTTTCATCAGAATATTCCTATTGTTGTGATCTGTTCCTACGGAACCGGTCTAAACCAGTTGCCTTAGTTTGCACACAATTGGAAACTTTGCCAATCATTTGCGGGCCTTTTATCGCCCACAAATGATTAAGATTTTATTAAACGCTCGATCAGAACTGAACACCGATACGGCGACCCACTTCTTCATACGATTCAATCACATTGCCCAAACCTTGGCGGAAGCGATCTTTGTCGAGTTTTTCACGAGTTTCTTTATCCCACAAACGACAACCGTCAGGAGAAAACTCATCACCCAACACCACTTCACCTTTGAATAAACCAAACTCAAGCTTGTAATCGACCAACAACATACCACCATCAAGAAACAAAGCTTTTAACACTTGGTTCACTTTAAAAGTCAGCTCTTTCATTTTGTTGAGTTCTTCTTCTTCGGCCCAACCGAAAGAGCGCGCATGATATTCGTTAACCATAGGATCACCCAGCGCATCATTCTTTAAGAACAATTCAAACGTTGGTGGCACTAAATCAATACCTTCCTCTACGCCTAATCGACGTACTAAGCTACCCGCAGCGACGTTACGTACAACACACTCTAGAGGAATCATGTCCAAACGCTTCACGAGAGAGTCGGTATCAGACAATAGTTTTTCAAAGTGAGTAGGAATACCCGCTTCTGCCAACTTGGTCATAATGAAGGCGTTGAACTTGTTGTTCACCATACCTTTGCGATCAAGCTGTTCGATTTTCTTACCGTCGAAGGCAGAGGTGTCATTACGAAACTCCAGTACCATGTAGTCCGCATCATCTGTGGTGTACACAGATTTT
>JGI24517J20059_1000923_pt1 | contig 11595 bp, 12 predicted proteins | sample LinPmetageLP41_FD_20059 | JGI IMG/M metagenome (IMG submission 20059) | reverse complement strand
CGCTCGACAGATCGGAATATAGCTCAGCTTGGTAGAGCGCTGCCTTCGGGAGGCAGAGGTCGTAGGTTCGAATCCTGCTATTCCGACCATGAATTTCAAAACGCCCGCTCAGGTTCTGCCTGGCGGGCGTTTTTTATTTCAGGATGGGCTTCTCGGCCCCGCTATCAAAAATTATCGAATCTTCGATGATCGAACGCCAGGCTGGCACCGAACCGGCTCAGAAACCTGGCAAGCACCCGCCATACCTATGATTAATGGTAATTATCGGCGAAATCTCTAGAGTGAAAAAACACCCATGGGCCGAGCCGTTACCTCTCGGCGCGAACGCTTGCCAGGAGCGTCCCGAAGCGGGCCCATCAGGAGAATAACCATGTTCATGTGGCCCCGTCCGACTACCGTCGCGCTCTGTTTTACTCTCGCCTTTGCTGCCCATGCTCGAGCCCAGGATGACGAAACAGCGCCGCCACCCTGGTCACCCAAGGCCGTCGAGGCCTCTCAAGCCCAATGCCACGCCAACATGACGGCCAGCGGCATCGAAGGCCCCAAGGTTCAACGCTATTGCGAATGCGCCACCACCGCACTTCAGGCTCGTTTCAGCGAGGCCGAAGTGCGCAAGATGCAACGGGAATACGATCCCGGCGATCGTGAAGATAGCCGCCCTCCCGAGCTCGACAAAACCCTCGAGCAGTGTTCACCGGTTCTGGAATCCCAGTAAGCACTGCCTCGTTCAAGCCCCAAGCCGACGCCCGAAACTCACAGCCATGCCGGCGCCACATAGCGGGGGCGAGGCGGGGCGTTGCAGATGCACGAACGGCTGCATCCATAGACGCGAGACGCACGTAAATTTTAACAAATGCCGCTGTCTAGCGGTGTCGGCAAGGCGCACCCAAGCTGGGTGTTCTAGGTTTTAGCAGATGCCCGCCGCGTCTCCTGAATCCACGGTATTGATGTAACCTCAGGATAGAAGTGTCCTGACCGATACCTGCCCAGCAAGCATCGACGCGTATCGCAATATGGCGACAGCAGGGAAGTGAAGTGACCATGACTGCTCAGACCGCAGGGAAGACCTTAGACCCGGACGAGGAACTGACGTTGCTCAAGGAGGCACTGCAACGTCGTCTCGATCAACTGTTGCCCGCCGGCAATCAACACGATCTCGTAAGCGCCGCAATGCGCGAGGGTACGCTGGCGCAAGGGAAACGCATTCGACCGCTTCTGCTGATCCTTACCGCACGTGACTTGGGTTGTGACGCGCACCATCCGGGCTTGCTGGATCTCGCCTGCGCGGTCGAAATGGTCCATGCCGCGTCGCTGATGCTCGACGACGTTCCCTGTATGGATAATGCCATGCTGCGCCGTGGCAGCCCGACCATTCATCGCCAGTTCGGCGAGTACGTCGCCATTCTCGCCGCCGTGGCGCTGCTCAGTAACGCGTTCGGTGTCGTGGCCGCAGCCGATGGCTTTTCGAACGAATCACGCAACCAGGCAGTCTCCGAGCTCTCCGCCGCTGTGGGCTTGCAGGGACTGGTTCAAGGCCAGTTTCGCGATCTGAGCGAAGGCAGCTTTCCCCGCGGCGAAGACGACATTGCCGCCACTAACGAACTCAAGACCAGCATGCTCTTCGGCGCTACGCTACAGATCGCCGCCATCGCTGCGGATGCCGCTCCCATGGTGTGTCAACGGTTGCGCTGCTTCGCTCGAGATCTGGGCCAGGCGTTCCAGTTGCTCGACGATCTCGCCGATGGCCACAGTGACACCGGCAAGGACATCGACAAGGATCTCGGTAAATCGACGCTCGTCGCGACGCTCGGCGCCGAAGCGGTCCGACAACGCCTGCGCGAACATCTGCACAGCGCCGACGACCATTTCGTCCACGCCTGCGGTCCGCAGGGATCGACGCGGCGCTTCCTGTACAGCTGGTTCGAACGACAACTGGCATAATCCCCTTAGTTCTCGTCCCGCTCCCGAGGCCAAAGCATCAGTGCCATTTCCACGGAGTGATATCCAGACCTTGGAGAATGCATGAAGGACGCAGAGCTGCTGAAACGCAAGAACGATCATCTCGACATCGTCCTCGACCCCGAGTGCGCGGCCTCGCGCATACGCACTGGTTTCGAGCGCTTTCGCTTCGAGCACTGCGCGCTGCCGGAGCTCGATCTCGATCGTATCGATCTCACCACTGCGCTCTTCGGCAAGTCGCTTGCCGCACCGCTGCTGATCAGCTCCATGACCGGCGGTGCCGATCGTGCCCTGACGATCAACCGTCATCTGGCCGAGGCCGCCCAGACGCTGGGGCTGGCGATGGGTGTGGGCTCGCAGCGCATCGCCCTCGAGAGCGACGCGAAGGTCGGGCTCGATCACACCCTCCGAGACTTCGCCCCCGATGTACCGCTACTGGCCAATCTGGGCGCCGCCCAGCTCAAGGGCGCCAACGGACGCGACTACGCCCGCCGAGCGGTGGAGATGATCGGCGCCGACGCGCTGATCGTTCATCTCAATCCGCTCCAGGAGGCACTCCAGCGCGGCGGTGATCGCGACTGGCGCGGCGTGCTCGATGCCATCGAGCGCACGGTCGGTGAGCTAAGCGTTCCGCTGGTCGTCAAGGAGGTCGGGGCGGGGCTTTCGGTGAGCATCGCCCGCCAACTGGCCGAGGCGGGCGTGGCGATGCTCGATGTCGCCGGGGCCGGTGGCACTTCGTGGGCGGCAGTCGAGGGCGAGCGCGCCAATAATTCACATCAGCGAGCCGTGGCGATGGCTTTCGCCGGCTGGGGCATTCCCACTGCCGAGGCCGTGCACGACATCCATCAGGCCCTGCCGAACCTGCCGCTGATCGCTTCCGGCGGGATCGTCGATGGCATCGATGCGGCCAAAGCGTTGGCGCTGGGTGCGGATATCGTCGGTCAGGCGGCCGCGACACTCGCCGGCGCCACCGAATCCAGCGATGCCGTCATCGACCACTTCCGCATCGTCATCGATCAGCTGCGCGTCGCCTGCTTCTGCACTGGCAGTGCCGATCTTGCCGCACTCAGACACGCGCCGCTCGTGGCCAGGGAGATCGGAGGTTGAGCCATTTCGCCGTGATCGCCCCCGCGCTCTACAGCCACTTCCATGCGCTGCAGGCACTGGCGGATGCGCTGATCGATCGCGGTCACCGGGTCACCTTCGTTCACCAGACGGACGCCCGCGCGCTCGTCTCGAACGCTGGCATCGGCTTCGAACCAGTCGGGCTCGATACGCATCCCGTGGGCAGCCTGGCACGCAGTCACCATCTGGCCGCGAACCCCACCGGAGCGAATTTTTCCGGGCTTTCGATCCGTCGGCTCATCGCCGATATGGCGGCCACCACCGACATGCTCTGCCAAGAATTGCCGGAGACCTTCGAGCGCCTCGGCGTGGACGGCGTCATCGCCGATCAGATGGAGGCCGCCGGCGGACTCGTCGCCGAAGCGCTGGGCCTGCCTTTCGTCTCCGTGGCCTGCGCGCTACCGGTCAATCGCGAACCGGGGTTGCCGCTACCGGTGATGCCGTTTCGCTACGCCACCGACGAGCGCGCACGGCAAATGTATGCCGTCAGCGAAGCGATCTACGACCGTCTGATGCGCCCCCATGCCCGCGTGATCGCGCNTCATGCTCGNGCGTTCGGGCTGCCGNCGCGCCATGGCCTGCACGAGTGTCTTTCGCCGCTCGCGCAGATTAGCCAGACACCGCAAACGCTGGATTTTCCCCGCCACCGGCTACCCGCGAACTTTCATGCCGTCGGTCCGCTGCGCCGGGCGAGAGCCGAAACAGAAGACACCTGGCCGGTCGATCCGAAGCGCCCGTTGGTCTTCGCCTCGCTAGGCACATTGCAAGGCCATCGCTACGGCTGTTTCAAAGCCATCGCCTGCGCCTGTCGCCATCTCGACGTCCAGCTAGTAGTCGCTCACTGTGGCCGCCTGAGCGCGGCGCGGGCAGAGCGGTTGAAAGCCTACGGTGCCACGTTCGTCACCGATTTTGCCGATCAGCGCGCAACCTTGCGCCAGGCCCAGGCGGTCATCACACACGGCGGTCTCAACACCGTCATCGATGCGATCATGACCTCGACGCCGATGCTCGTCATGCCGATCGCCTTCGATCAGCCCGGCGTCGCCGCACGGCTGACGTGGCACGGGCTAGGCAGATGCGTTTCGCGCCGCAGCCGCAGCGTCCACATCGCGCGAGCGCTCAAGGCGGTGCTGGAAGATGATCACTGCCGCCGACGTCTTGCGGCCGCGTCAATTCCGCTGCAGCAGGCCGGTGGTGTCGAACGGGCCGCCGATATCATCGAAGGCGCGCTGCGGCCGGCAGCGCTGAAGGCCGCGTCATGAATCGACGCTGGGATCTGATTCTGGTCGGCGCCGGACTCGCCAACGGGCTGATCGCCTGGCGACTCAAGCAACGCCAGCCCGAACTGGCCGTGCTGGTGCTCGAGGCGGGCTCGCGCGCCGGCGGCAATCACACCTGGTCGTTTCACGCGACCGATCTTCCGGCCGAACAGCTCGAGGCAATCGATCCGTTCGTGGCCCATCGCTGGTCGGGCTACGACGTACGCTTTCCCGCGCTTTCGCGAACGCTTCCCGGGGATTATCTCAGCGTCACCGCCGAGCGCTTCGCCGCCGTTCTCGAGGACGTCCTCGCCGAGCATCTGCGTCCGAACACACCGGTGACCGACGTCGCAGCGCAACGCGTAACCCTGGCCAACGGCGAGTGCCTCGAGGCAGATGCCGTGATCGACGGGCGCGGCTACCGCCCTTCGCCCCATCTGACGGTAGGGTTTCAGGCTTTCGTGGGCCAGCAGTGGCAGCTCGATGCGCCCCACGGCCTCGTGCGCCCGATGCTGATGGACGCGACCGTCGATCAGCAGGGCGGCTATCGCTTCGTCTACACTCTGCCGCTGTCGACGACAGAACTTCTGATCGAGGACACTCACTACGTCGACAGCGCCGGGCTCGATATCGGACGCGCCCGCGCCAATCTTGCCCGCTACGCCGAGGCCCAGGGCTGGCGACTCTCTGCGCTGCAACGCGAGGAGCACGGCAGTCTGCCGATCACGCTGGCCGGTGACATCGATGCTTTCTGGGCGCCGCTCTCGGGGCAGCCGGTCAGCGGGCTGCGCGCCGGGCTGTTTCATGCCACCACCGGCTATTCGCTGCCGGCGGCCGTGGCGCTGGCGGATCGAATCGCCGCGCATATGCCGCTCGAGGCATCACAACTCTATACCTTGATTCAGCGCTTCGCCGCGGCGCATTGGCGGGAACAGGGCTTCTTTCGCAAGCTCAATCGCATGCTGTTTCTCGCCGGTGAACCCGACGAGCGCTTTCGCGTCATGCAGCGGTTCTACGGACTCGATGCGGGCCTGATCGAACGCTTCTATGCCGGGCATCTGCAATTCGCCGACAAGGCGCGAATCCTCATCGGTAAGCCGCCCGTGCCGATCGGTGAGGCGGCGCGGGCAGTGCTGAAGCGAACCCCGCGGCTCAAGAATTTTCAATGAAGGACTTTCGATAAAGGACTTTCAATGACGCGCTCAAAGGCTCTTTCATGACACGGACGATCGTTATCGGTGCCGGTTTCGGCGGTCTGGCGCTGGCCATCCGGCTTCAGGCGGCGGGCATCTCCACGCTGCTGCTGGAGAGCCGCGACAAGCCCGGCGGGCGCGCCTACGTCTATCAGGACGAGGGGTTCACCTTCGACGCCGGCCCCACGGTCATCACCGATCCGAGCGCCATCGAGTCGCTGTTCATCCTCGCCGGCAAGCGACTCGAGGACTACGTTGAACTGCTGCCGGTCACGCCCTTCTATCGGCTCTGCTGGGAGTCCGGCGAGGTGTTCGACTACGCTAACGATCAAGCCAGCCTCGAGGCCCAGATTCATGCCCTCAATCCGGCAGACGTCGAGGGCTACCGACGCTTTCTCGACTACTCCCGCGAAGTCTTCAAGGAAGGCTACCTCAAGCTCGGCGCCAAGCCGTTCCTGTCGTTTCGCGACATGCTCAAGGCCGCGCCGCAGCTGACTCGGCTCCAGGCGTGGCGCAGCGTCTACAGCATGGTGTCGAGCTTCATCGAGGACGAGCACCTGCGCCAAGCGTTCTCGTTTCACTCGCTGCTGGTGGGCGGCAACCCGTTCGCGACCTCCTCGATCTACACGCTGATTCACGCGCTCGAGCGCGAATGGGGCGTGTGGTTCCCGCGCGGCGGCACCGGCGCGCTGGTCGATGCCATGGTGAGGCTTTTTACCGATATCGGCGGCGAGATCGAGCTCAATGCCAAGGTCGAGCGTCTGGAAACCCAGGGCGATCGCATCAGTGGGGTGACGCTCGCCGACGGTCGGCATCTGGACGCCCGTGCCGTGGCCTCCAACGCCGATGTCGTTCATACCTACGAGACTCTGCTCGGCCACCACCCGCGCGGCAGGAAGGCGACCGCCAGCCTCAAGCGCAAGCGCATGAGCAACTCGCTCTACGTGCTCTACTTCGGGCTCGATCACAACCATGCCCAACTGGCCCATCACACGGTCTGCTTCGGGCCGCGCTACCGCGAGCTGATCGACGAGATCTTCCACAAGGACGCGCTGGCCGAGGACTTTTCGCTCTATCTGCACGCGCCCTGCGTTACCGATCCCTCGCTCGCGCCACCGGGCTGCGGCGCCTACTACGTGCTGGCGCCGGTGCCGCACCTGGGAACGGCGAATCTCGATTGGAAGGTCGAAGGCCCGCGCCTGCGCGAGCGCATCTTCGACTATCTCGAAGCGAACTACATGCCGGGCCTGCGCAGCCAGCTGGTGACGCATCGACACATTACGCCGTTCGATTTTCGCGACACGCTGAATGCCTATCAGGGCTCGGCGTTCTCCGTCGAGCCGATCCTGACCCAAAGCGCATGGTTTCGGCCGCACAACCGCGATAGCCAGATCGACAACCTCTATCTGGTCGGCGCCGGCACGCATCCGGGCGCCGGCATTCCCGGCGTGATCGGCTCGGCTCAGGCCACCGCCGGACTGATGATCGACGACATCCGCCAGCGAGAGACGCCAGCATGAGCGACACGCTGCTCGATCACGCCACCCAGACCATGGCAATAGGCTCGAAGAGCTTCGCCACCGCCTCGAAGCTGTTCGACCCACAGACGCGGCGCAGCGCGCTGATGCTCTATGCCTGGTGTCGCCACTGCGACGACGTGATCGATGGTCAGACACTAGGGTTCGCGGCCGATGCGACGAACCCGGAGACACCAAGCCTCTCTCAACCCGAGCAACGTCTTGTGCGCCTGCGCGAGTCGACCCGGCAGGTCTATGCCAATGCGCCGATGTCGGATCCGGCCTTCGCGGCTTTCCAGGAAGTCGCCAGCGAGCACCAGATTCCTCAGTCGCAGGCGTTCGACCATCTCGAGGGCTACGCCATGGACGTACGCGGTGAAACCTACCCGCACCTGCCGGATATGCTGCGCTACTGTTATCACGTGGCGGGCGTTGTGGGGCTGATGATGGCGCGCGTCATGGGCGTACGCGACGAGGCCGTGCTGGATCGGGCCTGCGATCTGGGGCTCGCCTTCCAGCTCACCAACATCGCCCGGGATATTGTCGACGACGCTCGCATCGGGCGCTGCTATCTGCCGCTCGCCTGGCTCGACGAGGTCGGCGTGCCGATTGACGGGCTCGCTGAGCCGCGCCATCGCCTGGCATTGGCGACACTCTCGAAGCGTCTGGTCGCGGTCGCAGAGCCTTATTACGACTCGGCGCGGGATGGCCTGCCCGCCCTACCGCTGCGCTCGGCGTGGGCGATCGCCACGGCGCGTGGCGTCTATCGACGCATCGGGACCAAGGTCGCCGATGCCGGCGAGGACGCTTGGGAGACGCGCCAGGGCACCCACAAGGCGGAGAAGATCGGACTGTTGATGCTGGGTGCGGGGCAGGCGCTCAGCGCCCGCGGGCGTCGGCCGGACTCGCGTCCCGAGATGCTGTGGCAGCGTCCTCGCTAGCGCTGACAGCGTCCCCGCTAACGGACGATGGCTGACGATGACGCAGCTCGGCCTTCAGTTTGTCCGTCGGCGGCGCATAGAGAAAGCCGAAGGAGAGGCCGTGTTCGCGCTCCTTGACGGTATGATGAAGGCGATGGGCCAGATAGAGGCGCTTGAGATAGCCGCGCCGCGGTATGTAGCGAAACGGCCAGCGTTTGTGCACCAGACCGTCGTGAACGATGAAGTAGAGCAGACCGTAGGCGGTCATGCCGGCGCCGATCCATTGCAGCGGCCACACACCGCTGGTACCCAGCGCGATGAGCACGATGGCGATACCGGCGAAGACCACGGCATAGAGATCGTTCAGCTCGAACCCGCTGTGATGCGGTTCGTGATGCGAGCGGTGCCAACGCCAGCCAAAACCGTGCATGACGTAACGATGAATCAGTGCCGCAGCGATCTCCATGCCGGCCACGGTGAGTATCAGAATCAGAGTGTTCAGCAGCACGGGGCGCTCCGGATGAGCTTGAGTATCGTCCAGCTTAATCCATATGACAGTGGATGCCATCGCCAAGCGTGGCTCGATGGTCCGGCCGAGGGCCGCTCCAGTTCAATCTATAGTGAATCCCGCGGCGATGGCGCACGCCCAATCGTCGACCTCGTTTCACCACGCGCTGGAGGACGTAGCGTCATGTCGACATCATCCCGATCCTTTCCCGATCTCGCCGGGACACACGCCGACGCGGTATCCGCTGCCGCGCGAGAGCCCTCGCGCCTGGCTCATCCCACGCCGGGGGCAGATTCCAACCCACACTCGAGCGGCACGACGAACGCCAGCGTGCGCCGGCGCCGCCATAGCGGCCCCGTCCGTCTGTGGCACTGGTTCAATCTGTGGTGCCTGATCGTGCTACTCATGAGCGGTCTGCAGATATTCAATGCCCATCCGGCACTGTATTGGGGCAGCGCCTCGGACTTCGCCGATCCATGGCTGGAGATGTACGCCATCCGTGGCGCGGACGGTGACGTGATCGGCCAGACGGCGCTGGGCCCCTGGACCTTCGATACCACTGGCGTATTGGGCTACTCAGGCAGCGAGGGACACGCCAGCGTACGCGGCTTCCCCGCCTGGATCACGCTGCCGAGCTATCAGTTTTTGACCATGGGACGGCTATGGCATTTCTTCTTTGCCTGGCTGTTCGCCGGGGCAGGCGCTCTGTTTGCACTCTATGCGCTGCTCAGCGGCCATCTGAAACGGGACCTTTGGCTCTCCACCGCGCAGTGGCAGGGGCTGGGGCGCGATATCCTCGATCATCTGCGCCTGCGACTGCATACCGCCCGCAGTGGCTACAATGGTTTGCAGAAACTCAGCTATCTCGGCGTGCTGTTCGTTGCACTGCCTGTGATGATTCTGACCGGTCTATGCATGTCTCCCACGATCAACGCCGCCGCGCCATGGCTGCTCGACCTTTTCGGCGGCCGTCAGAGCGCGCGTTCGATTCACTTCATCGTCGCCGGTTCGTTGGTGCTGTTCGTGATCGTCCATCTGCTGATGGTGATACTGAGCGGCCCGATTCGGCAGATCCGCGACATGCTGACCGGAGGCCCGCGCCGATCATCGGCATCAGCCGACACTGAAAGAGGTAATCACCATGAAGCCCAGTGATGCTTCGTCCCGCGACCTGCCGCGGAGACGCTTTCTGCAGCGCGCCGCATTGGGAGCGGCAACGCTAGGACTGGCCGGCTGCGATCGTCTGTCACAGAACGACCGGGTGGTCGAAACGCTGGATCTTGCGGAACGGCTCAATCTGCGCGTGCAGCGTTTTCTCGCGGGGGAACGTGGCCTGGCGCCGGAGTATCCGGCATCGATGATCGATGAAACCTTCCGACCCAACGGCTCCACCGACCCGCAGGCCCCACATTATCGCCAACTCGCCGCCAACCAGTTCCGTGACTGGCGCCTGGAGCTCAACGGCCTGGTCGACAATCCGCTATCGCTGTCGCTGGCCGAACTGCAGGCGATGCCTGCGAGGACCCAGATCACGCGTCATGATTGCGTCGAAGGCTGGAGCGCCATCGGCCAGTGGCGCGGCCCGGTATTGGCCGACCTGCTCGATCGTGCCGGCGTTCAGTCCCAGGCGCGCTACGTGGTGTTTCACTGCATGGATCAATTGGGCGGCGAAGATTATTACTACGAAAGCCTGGACCTGAGCGAGTCGCGTCATCCGCAAACGATTCTAGCCTACTCGCTCAACGATGAACCGTTGCCGATTGCCAATGGTGCACCGCTCCGGCTCCGTGCGGAGCGTCAACTGGGTTACAAGATGGCGAAATATCTCTCCTCGATCACGCTGGTCGCCGACTTCAGCGATATCGCAGGTGGGGAAGGCGGTTATTGGGAGGATCGGGGCTATACCTGGTACGCCGGCATATGAGGCGCCAACAAGCCCCGTTTCACTTGACAATTTTTCACAATCAACTGAACTGACGGAACTGGATCTCTCAGAAAACTTAGACAGAGGCCCGCTTTCCCACCCGCACGGAGCAGAACTCTCATGCCAGCGATCAACGCAACTCGCACCCTTCGTCAGGCGCTGTTCGGCCTTACCGTCAGCTGTTTCGCCGCCAGCGTCTTTGCCACCAGCGCTTTGGCTGCCGACGATATGCCCAAGAATCTGCGCGGCACCATCACCGAGGTCGGCGATCAGAGCATCACCGTGGAATCGGTGACCGACGGCAGCAGCCATGAAGTCACGCTCGGCGACAACCCCCGGATTGCCGCTGTCAGCGACAGCAGTCTCGATGAAATCGAAGAAGGCACGTTCATCGGCACGGCCAACGTCCCCGGCGAAGACGGCCAGCCCGCCAAGGCGTTGGAAATGGTCATTTTTCCCGATTCGATGAAAGGCACCGGCGAGGGCGACTACCCGTGGGATATGCCGCGTGGCGCGATGAGCGATAGCACTGGCGGCGAGAAGATGGGCGGCGCGTCTAGCGGCTCGACCATGACCAACGGCACCGTCAGCGCAACCGACGACAGTGATGCCATGGGCGACGAGACGGGAGGCAAGATGGGCGGCGCCTCCGGCGGCTCGACCATGACCAACGGCACCGTGAACAGCGCCGCCGACGAAGACGGCATGATGACGCTGACCGTCGACTACGGTGATGGCAGCAAGCAGATTCGCGTACCCAGCGATGTGCCTACCGTGATGGTCAGCAAGGGCTCCATGGATGACCTCAAGACCGGCGCGGCTGTCTTCGTCGCCGGAGATATCACCCAGGATCCGATTCAGGCCAAGGCCGTGATCGTCGGCCGCGACGGTACCGTTCCGCCGATGTAAGCGGTTGTGGTGAGTCGCCTCGCGCGATCTACCGATCAGACGTCGTCATGCGCTTCGCGCTGGCGACGTTGTTTATTGCGCCGATAGCGTCGCACCAGCGCAAGCCAGGCAGCCGCGATCAGCATCATGGCCAGTGTCACGCCCTGCCAGGGTCTGGCGGCATCGCCCAATACCGTCTCCAGCGTGATGATCAGGATGAACCCCGTCGCCTGACTGGCAATCGCGATACGACGCAGACCGTCTCTCCGCCCTGCCCCCGCCATAACGTCTCCTCATCAAGA